>Ga0098033_1000091_pt1 | contig 48820 bp, 71 predicted proteins | sample 1_EtaG_FD_75049 | JGI IMG/M metagenome (GOLD analysis project Ga0098033, IMG submission 75049) | Marine viral communities from the Subarctic Pacific Ocean - 1_ETSP_OMZ_AT15124 metaG | ecosystem: Environmental > Aquatic > Marine > Oceanic | place: Pacific Ocean | collected 2015-01-07
CTGAGAATCTTCGCCATAACTGGGGCAGACCGTGAATATGTAATATCATGGCTCTACCGCTGTCTGCTCTCAGGGCTGCTAAATCGGCCCTCACAGTCGTCTGTACGGCACTTTTGCCTACACCTACCCCTTTGTCCTTGTTGTGTACGAAAATGAGCGTCCTGCATGGTACTTCGTCCATACCATGATATAATGGGTCATCCCTCTCAACCCTCCGTGTACCGCCGGAATCCTGAAATACTCTTGCTACCAGAATCACCTCTTTGGTTATAATCCTATGGACTGTGTAGGACTTCTTCTCCTCAAAGAACGATGATTGTTTGGTTTCACTATCACGTAAGTGTATCCAATCTAAGTCTTTATCGTCATACCGCCAATTCAGGATATTGCGTGGGTCATAAGTGCTGAGTATCACCCTCGCACCTACCTGCTGTGCCTCTAATTTACTCCTCACATTCATTTCAGGTCGCATGGTGGTATCGACAAAAACTACCATCTTGCCACAGACCAAAGCCTTGCTGAATAAATCGAACATAATCTGTACGTGGGTCAGGTTTCGACGGTCGGCGTTTACCAGATATTCCTTCATGTCATCGGGTACTTCGTGTGTCGGGTCTGGCTCAAATACCGCACCTGCCGTCTTACCTACCAGTTTCGGTGTTTCAGGAATAGCCTCTGTTAATTCAAGGCGTTTCTCATAATCGCTGTTATCTTCAGCGTTACCCTTTGGCAGATATGTACTTGTGACCAATCGCTCTCTTTCAGCGGAATATACGTCAAGGCAATAGGTCGTTCTCTTACACTCACTGGCATAATCGTCATGCCTCTGGTCAAGAAATTTGAGCAAATCGGTTTCCTTGAGCGTCGTCCATTTGGCTACTATGTCGGGGGCAGTTTCAGCCATGATACTTAACCCTTACTATATATGAAATTTTCAACTCTAGTCCTGTTTACCGGCCTCACTTCATGCACCCAGTAACTAGCAGCGTCGGAAATATGTACCATCCCAAGACCTTCTTGGGTCTTGTCGAGCCGTCCACGTTCATCCCTCTGGACGTTCTTCAGGTCACGAATCAGCTTTTTACATCGTGGGTGTATCTTGATATGAATCTGGCCTTTATGAGTCTTGAAGGCAGAATTCATACTGATAAACCTGTCCTCTCTCAGCGGATTGGCGTTCGGTGTCATGTCGGCAAAGGGCATATCGTTATCTTGCATACATCTTGCGACCCAATCCCATCCAGTTTCGCCAAGGGCTTCATCACGCCGATGTGCGGTTGAATCACCGTACAGTTGTGTCACTATGTTCTTTTCTTTGTAGCGGTTAGCGTATTCGACCACCAGCCAAGGAACATTCATGCCAAGCTCATGTATTTCATCCAAAAACCATAACTCGTCAAGTTCAGGATGATATTGACCGATTGTTCCGTGCATACCCGGCGCTGCATTGAAGTCCAGACTCAGGGCTACCGGCATCCTTGCATTAAGCCCTATCGTATCGTCGATGTTACCTGTAGGCCAAGGGTCATCTTCAAAAGCATAATAAACCAATACGCCAGCAATAGTTACGGCTTCACCATATACATACTGGCGCACAAGTTTCTTGTCGTATTGAGTCAATAAGCCTTCGGCGTAATGCCTCATATATCTGTTGTCGAACGTTGAACTTACGTAATACTTGTGGTTTGGTTTTGGCTTTTCGACCCAATCCGCATTGGGCCAAGTTATTTCACCTTCGTGGGTACTGGTAATGAATAGTTGTCTGTTCTTCAGACCCTTACCCCTCATACGTCCGATGGACTGTGTTTTTACGTCCTGTGTCGGAGTCTTGCCTTTCGGGATACGACAGGCTTCATCAATCCAGACCCAAGCGACCTCAAACCCTGCTATGCTTTCAGGATGCGCCGCCGAACGTAGGTGCAGTTTAATCATTACGTTTTCATATCTATTCACCGGCAACCAAAACCAGATATAAGGCGGTGAACTTTTCTTATGAGTTGCCTTGATACCGAATTGTTCAAATCGAGCCAATAGCTCTGGAATGACATAAGACTCCAAGTCACCGAAACTTGGAGCAATCACAAGACCGTTGTATCCTCTATATCTTACAAGTGAATTATAGACCGCCTTTGAAGCACCGGCCCAAGTTTTGCCCCCACCAAATCCGCTGAAGAACGCCAGAAAATCCATCGGGTCTTTTATGAAATCGAGCTGCGCCCCCGGCTCAGCCAGTATTTTTATTTGTTTAGTTCTGCCGCCGTCAGGACGCAGCATATATTTTGTGCTAACTCCCATCAGCTGACTCCTCAGACTCATCATCAAGAGCAATGCCAAACTTATCCACATTTTCGGTGTTCGGGCCAATTCCTATCTCCATTATGTCGAACGAATCTGTCTGGTCTGCAAATAACTCAGGATGCTCCAATCCTTCCAGTTTCATCAGCCGTTCGTGGCATTTACCTATTTCAGCATATATCCCTATCCTACCCTTGTAGCGTTTAGTTTCAACCTCACGGTTGATTTGTTCAGTTTCAAGGGGCGTGGTGTAATCATTCGCTGAATCCTTAATCCTGCCTTCCTTACGAGTTACCTTGGTTTTACGTTCTGTCTGATTGACTTCGTTATGAAGTTTGCGAAGATGTCTGAACTCCCTTGCCCTTGCTGTTGCGAGTGCTTTCTTGAAGTCCGTTTCATAAGACTCGACTAACCTTCTTTCTGCTTCGGCGTATAGCTTAGTGAAAGATTCCAACTTGACTCTCCAACGTGCTAAATACTTGTTGCGTAAAGAACTTCTGGCATATCCGTACATGATATCTTTCATCAATGCCGTTGTTAATCGTTCCCTACGTCGTTTTGTAGCTCCGTTGGGTCTGCCTTTTGATTTTCTTGCCATACACAAGCACCGAGAATTGATGTCTGGCCCTCGCCATACCAGCAACCGAAAGAATCGGTCAACGTGCCTGTGCATCCTTCAGGCGCATATATATTACCACAAATTAGAATAATACGCAACTACTTAATTTTTTTTGAGAATTGGTAACATTCAGGCTGTTGATAAAAAAAACCGACACTGGCTAAGGAGTAACTTAGTTACCAGTGTCGGCACGGTGCTTTCGCACCAACCCAAATTTCGTTATTCGCTCTCTACCTTTGGCATCACCTTGAAGGTTCGTCTGGCCCTGATTTCGTAGGCTTCCTCTCCATCGACATCACCCATATTCTCTAGATGACCGCCGACATCAAAGAAGTGCTGAAAGCCTCGACCCATCTTTTTACCTCTCCGTGTGTGTCGGTCGATGGCGTAATCGGGTATTTCCATATGAGGCTTATCTTTATCATGGAAGAAATATATTGCTGCGTTATCGACTACTCTACTTTTCTGTACTCGGCTCATAAGCACGACTGCATGGACAAAGAATAAATCGTTTTCGTCACCGTCACGGTCTTTATATCTCTTGGCAAAATCCTGCCATAATTGATACAGGCCGTTGATGTCAGCGACGAATCCTCTGTCGGCTGCAATCCCTACATCTTCAGAAAGCATTATCAGTAATCGCTTCCATGCGTACTGACCATAGTTGGAAGAATAAAGTTCGCATCCCCAGTACAATGCTTCCTTTTCAATTCCTCTCCTGATTGATTTCTGGAATGCACTGGCTACTTCAAAAAAGTCATAGCCCTGCTTGGTTTTCATTTCATGCTTTTGTTTTTTTTCCACTACATCTTCTCCAAATAAATCTGTTCCCATGTTACGTTACTCCTTATAGGTTTGTCTGGTAAAGTGTAACCCATTACCTGCGGTTGTCAAATCTAATTTCTGCGTAGGGCTTCAAGCTCACCATCGTCAAAATACAGAAGTTTGCCGTCATCGAAAATAACCTCATACGGCATAGGCCATTTTTCATGGTGTATTCTGGTTATCGTGCCGACAAGATTCCTGTACCCAAGCAATGAGGCTTTCAGAATCTCAGTTACTTTGCTTTGCTTTATTCTTACCTTATCACCAATTTTCATAATACCGTCACCCACTTCGCTGTTACTGAAAGAAGGTTGTTATAGTCACCATGCGTCGCTTCTTCCATATACTGATTAGTTACTTCCCTTGAAACGCCATTGGTTCTCATTGCTCTTTGAACCCTGCCGAGAATCGCAAATGCGTTTCCGTCCTCACCAACCAACTTGACTTTAATGTTCGGAAATTTAGGCTCCATAATGTTACTCCTTATGTTCGGGTCATTCAGTTCCATGCCGACGTTCTTTTGCCGCCCTTATCCTGTTTAATACCTTCTCACGTGTTTCAGTTTCTACGCCTTTCCGTTTGAATTTGGAGGGATAGCGTTTACGGTTCACTTTGTCAAATTCAGGTGCTACCAGTGCTATAATGTCATCGAAGCGTTTCTGCATTTTCTTATCACGTGACATCATAAACTTGCACGTTTCGATTCTGCGTTCGGCCCTTTGTTCATGTGGTCTGTCCTTCCATCGGGTCTTTACATACTTACCTTTTTTGTCATAGTGACCATGCTTAAATTCACGGCGAAGCTGAAAGTCTTTTACGTGGGTGTATTCGTGGACTGCCACCCAAAAATTGTATGTGGCTATTTTAATCTGGTCAACTGAATCAAGGTAACATGGCCTCCATTCAACCCTGCCTTTGTCAGTCCTAATCCATCCTTCCAACTTCTTGCCGTTTTTGGTTCGGGCTTCTGGATAAAGATACCATTTTGCTACAAAGGTACATTCGTTTGCTTCGCTCCCTACTCGCTCTCCACCCATAGTCACCTTAGTCACGACATCGCCCCAACAACCGGCGAATTCCTTCGCCAGTTGCAGGAACCTTTTGATGATTTTATCATCCATGCCTGAATAGTTAAAAAGTTTGATAGCCATTATATCCCCTCCATCATATCTTTTATTTCTGCGATTCTGGCATTATTCTGGTAAATGTTATCCTGTAAATCTGAATTATGATTTACCAACTCCATTTTTTCCTTGACCAGTTCACGGATGTCGTACTTCTGGCAGTCTTTTACTTTTGTTTCTAAAAAGTCAATTCTTTCCTTCATGGTTGTGACCACATCTTCCCATTTGGCGTTAGTGGCGTGAAGTGCATCTTCTTTGATAAATAAACCAATCGCCCAAGGAAAATCATTTTTGATGTTCTGCTCCACCTTCGGGAAAGTGAAAAGTAAATCATCAAAATAGGTTCCGTGACCCTTGGCTGTGATTTTTTGGATTTTATCCAAGAATTCTGAGTAGGCTTTGATTTCTTCTGACTTGCTCATTTGTTACTCCTTAATTTTGGGTTTTGGGTTTTTCATTCTAATATATTATAACCTACTACGGAGCATACGTCAAATTATTTCTTTGTTTTTTTTTAATTTTATTTGCTTCCTCGATAGCTTCATCCCAAGCTAACTTTTCCAACGTCCTGTCACAGACATCTGTTTTCAGTTGGGTGTTTTTCCAAAGCCATTTGGGTATAGTGTTCAGGCTTCCGCAATCGGTACATTTGAACTCAGTGGCAGGATGTCGTGCTACCACATGGATTCTGGTATCATTGTCGATTGCCAATATCTGCCCATACTCAAAACAATTTCCCATCACCGTCAATACTTGAATGTTCCTCATGTTTTTTCGTTTCGGTTTCATAACAGTTCTCCTTATTCTCCGAAAATTTGGGTGAAGATTTCATGCAACTGTTTAACATCGACCTTCATAGGCCGAGTAGTCATTTCACGTTTAAGCCCACAATGTTCGCATCCTAGTATCAGAAGGTTAATTTTACCCTTTTCGTCCTCAGCGATGGTTCTACTTTGCTCTTTGAACTTGTGTAGGCCATTATGCTTATCTTTGCCTTCGCATCGTGGTGGTTTTTTGAAGGCTCGATGCTCTCCCCAGTACCAATCATGGATGGTTTTCAGATTACCATAATGCTGCTTACGGTTAATCTGTCCATAGCCCCTGATACCGTAAATCTCTCCTGTAAGATATTCCACCATGTACTTTCCACTGTTGCCGACATCGACCTTCCAGTATTTATTACCTCTCTTGATTCTGGTCTTGACACCAATGATGTTGGCTTCGCAATCGAGCTTGCGTTTGCGTAGGCTTTCAATCTGCTGTCGCTCAACCAGTTTGGAGAAACCTAAGATACGATTTTCAAAATCAACCATATTATCCACAACTGTTACTCCTTCTATTCAGGGTCACATTCAGGCAGATGTTCAGGTTTTCAGCCCTGCGATTACCGACCAAAGAAAACCACTGTCCGTCGATGTCGGCATAGGCTTCAAAACACACACGCTTGATACCGATTTGTCGCACCAGAGTCCATGCTTCCTTCCAGATATTTCGGAGGCTTGCCGACTCCAGATAGCAAATCGGCTCTCCTGTTTCGTTTTTCTCTACTAGTAATAGGTGAATCATCACGTTACTCCTTATTCGTCGTACAAAAAATTGTAAGCAAACAACACTTGATTATCAGCCAGCAGGTGTATCCTTTTCTTCTGTATCAGGTCGGTCAATATCGGGCCTAATTTTTGGCTTACCTCTTTGACTGTCAATACTACAAAGGGGCCGGTTGAAAGACGTAGCATTCGACATACTCTCTCACGTATTTCATCCATCGAAGAATCACGATTTTTTACGGTTTTCAATACTTGCGGTATAATCATTTTGCTAAATTTATCCATTTTTCGTTACTCCTTAATATAATGGGAACACCAATTCATCTTCTTTGTCCAAGAAAAGATACTTGCTAACTTTCTTGGCTACCGATTCACACGCTCTTTGAATTGCGTTTAATTTCTGAACTGTGATTTCCCCACCGTCGTATGCACTCATAGCACAAGCATAATAAGTAGAGCCTTCGACTGCTTCCTTGAGAAGTTCTATTGTTAATCGCTCTGACATATCCATTGCTTTTTTCAATTCGTCCTTTACCAATAATTCGGCTATGTCATGTATGTCATCCTCTTGCCAGCGAAGGTCTTTTCCGTCGTCGTTGAGTACGGTACAAAGACAATCAGGAACGGTAAGGCGATGTTCCAGCACCTCCATTTCAAGTTTTGTCAGTTTCAAAATTTCTGTAAGTGTCATTTCGTTACTCCTTAATTTATTTGGGTTCGTTTCTCATTCTAATATATTATAATACATACATCGGCAAAAGCAAATAGAAAATGAATAAAAAAAAGAAAATTTTTAATTTTGAGGTGCTGGTCTGTTTCCGGCTAGTTCAGGCTTGATTTTCTTTTCTGTCTCAACAATCACATCGGACAGGATATAATTCAGCGTTCGCTGTGCTTCCCATCCGATTGCATTGTGAATCTTCTGGATATCAGGTACACGTATGAACATATCATCGAATGTCGGCTTGCAGTATTTTATTTCAGACAGACTGTTTGTTCGTTCTTTTATCTCTTTGGCAAGGCCAAGGATACTGGTTTCCTCTCGGCTACCTACGTTGAAAACAGGATAGTCATACTGGCCTTCAGAATACATCAGGGAATGGAGTGCTTCAACTACATCGTAAACGTGGCAGAAACATCTGATTTGTTCTCCAGTACCATAGATTACTATATCTTCCCCTTTCAGTGCTGCTTCCACGAATGACGGTATCACCATTCCATAATCAGATACTTGTCTTGGGCCTACAGTATTAAATAGTCTGGCGACTATTATGTCCAAGCCCTTGCTCTTGTGATAATCCATAGCCAGAAATTCATCAATAGCCTTACTGCAAGCGTAAGACCATCGGGCATTGTCGGTGTTCCCCAGTACGATACCGGCTTCTTCCCGAAACGGTACGTCATTACTCTTACCGTAAACCTCACTGGTCGATGCTAGTAGTATCTTCTTTTTGAATACCGAACATAGTTCAAGTACAACCTCAGTACCTTTGATGTTGTTCTCAATCGCTCTGGCAGGGTCACTCATCACCTTCATCACCCCCACTGTCGCTGCCAAGTGGAAAACAGCGTCACAGTTATATACCAGATTGACCATCACGCTTCTATCGGCTACATCGGCCTTGAAGCAATCAAATTTCGGGTAGTCTGTTAAATGTTTTATGTTCTCCATGTTGCCGGTGCTGAAGTCATCGACAACAATGCACTCATGGCCTTTAGCACATAGTAAATCACATAGCCAAGAACCGATAAAACCTGCTCCACCTGTTACCAGATACTTCATGTTATTACCTCAGATTAAAAATATGGGTTTTACAGTTTGGTTTCGGGTACGTGGGTGGTTCTTGTATCAGCCAAGTCCACGCATTGTACTCCTCGTATATATGTTTGTTCCTGATATAAAAGTCTGCATCCAGTGTTTCGGGTACTATTAAGTCTGAGTTACCATAAATTGTTTTATTATAGAAAGCAGGCATATTGTCAAGTTCAATATGTCTGCCAGTGCCTTTATCACGAACGTCGGTGAAGGATACTTTGCTCACATGCTCATGCGTAGTCACCAGATAATGAACAAGTTGGTGGTCGCCGTGACCGTACTCACCGAACGGATTATGAGTGAATACCATGTCGGGTTTGATTTCACATATCGCCTTCAGGATAGCAGCACGTATCATTTTGACTGCTTGCTTAAAGGCATAAGTCTTGTTGTTGTAGCGGTTCGTCGGAGTCAATCGGTAGAAGAAATCGGGCAGGGGCAAAGCATCCAAAAGCGTTATGTTCTCTTTACGGCATACCTCAGTAAGTGCTTTCATCCTTCGGAGCCTGTCCATCTTCACCCCCGATGAACACATCAATAGGTATCGGTCAAATTCAGCGTGCTGTAATACAGGCCAACCATATATGATTTCATCGTCTGGATGCGACATTACTGCTAAGATTTTATTGCTCATTAAAATGGAACCGCCATTATTCTGTGCCAATCGGCACTCACCCCCTGTTTCAGACCTTTGGTTTTATCTGGTCGGTGTGTCACCACATCACCGAAATACTCTTTCAATAACTGGGTCGCTGCCCTCTCATTCTCAAAGGTTCGGTATTCAGCCAGACCGCCGGGATTCTGCCAAGTCAGATTGAATGTCAGCCCCACTCGCAAATCGACAAAACAGAATCGGTTATCGTGGGCATTCATAGCAGAAAAGAAAAAATCCTCAGCTAAATCGGCTTCAGGCGGTACGTCCACTTCCCACCCTTTCAGTAATCCGATTGTACTACCCCTTACGAATCCTGATAGACGGAATGGCCTCAGTGGACTGTAGATACGGTTATCAGGTGTCGGGTTGAACCCAAACAGATGACAACCCATTTCCTTAGCAGCATTACCTGTGGACTGAACCAAGTCATAAGCGTCCTTGGGTGACAGTTTATGTGGTGTGAATGATTCTGGTGCTACCCAAAGCCTTCTGAAAGCCGATACATCATCGTCGGGCAGGAATACATCACCGAACTTCTTGTATATCCAGATGCGTTTCCTGCCAAGACCCTTCAGGCTGTCTGGATGAATCACAAGCTCTGCGTCGGGATTATATTCTTTATAAAGCGCGGCCTGAGATTTAGGAACACAGATTTTGGCGTTGGCAATACACTTATGAGTCAATACGTGGTCATGGCGTTTGTGCGAAGGAATTACGACTTTGATTTCCATAGTTCAATAAACTCCTCAAAGGGCATTACCCTTCCAATACCTACATTACTGTTCTTGTACGACTGCTGTTTTTTCAGAGCAAAGATTTCCTGCAAATGAATAAAATCCATCTGGTTCTTGCAGAATATCAGGACGTAATCGTACTTTTCGTTATAACGTGGAACAATCGGGAATTTACACTTGGTCTTGCCTGTGTCCTCGTCGATTTCGGGTACTACCTCGCCTTCTTCACCTCCCATCAACTCAGCTTCGGTCAGTTCGCCCCTAAAGCCAGACATATCGAGTTCTTCCAGAACAACATTGTTTTCCAGAAAATCAAGCTCAATGCCCTGCTCAAGCATGAATCTCTGTAATCCTTCGATTGTCGGGATAGCATACTGGCTGCTATAGACCAGAACGTATTTACAGGCTTCCTTTTCGTCTTTACAGTCGATAAACTCAGCAGGGAATTTTTCGGGTACGGTATAGCCTTCAGATTCCAGTTCGGTCATGCACTTGATACGGTGAACTCCATCGAGTACAAGTATCTCATTTTCGTTCTTCTGCCAGACCTTAAAACTGGCTGCAAAGCCGGAGTTGATTAAGGATTCTTTCATCTTCTGCTCACGGTGTGTGGGCATTTGCTTAAAACCTTCGGGCTGAAGGATAATAAGTTTCTTCCATGCCACCTTTATCGTTTTCAGGATACGGTTTTTAATCTCCATACTTACCTCACTTTTTGGGCTTTCTGAAAAGCCAACATACGCTTCAGTCTTTCAAGTCGCCTATGCCATTTCGGTTTTGCTTTCGGTTTCCAGACCCTGATTTTCCGCTGACTATTCGGGCTTCCCATCGCCAGCATCCGATTCGCTATCGCCGTCGGACAGGTTGAGATTTCCGGCTTCAGCTTCATCTGTTTCCTGAGTATCCGATTCTGTATTTGCGTTCTCCTCCGCTTCAAGCGGTGTTTCGGCAGGGTACGTGTGTGCTTCCAGTTTCGCAACCCTTTGCTCCATCTTGACGTTGTTTTCGGTCAGTTTGAAGAACTCCTCGCCCAGTACCTTCAAAATCGCCTTGGATTCCTGTTTCAAATCATAATGGACGTTCTCGTCCTCAACGATTTCAGTCTTTACCGCTGCTGTTATTGCGTTCAGATAACCTTCAAAACTCATAATTTATCCCTTTCTATAAAATATGTTTGTTTTGCCATTCCTTCCAGTTCGGACAATGGCACTAATATACCTTCGCTATGGTAGTCTTTGTTCTGGCTCTCTGCAATACCGAATTTGGGTATCCATTCGTGTAGCTTGCGTTTAACGTCGAGCATATCGACCACGATGATTTTACCTGTAGGTGGAATGAAGTATATCAGTAGTTGTGCTATCGACTTTCTGGCCCAACCGATTATTGATTTGCTTACCCCCTCTTTTACCACACTCTCGACTTCTATGAAGGCGTTCCCTGTTTCCGCTGCCCTGCTGTCGGCCTTGTATTCCACAGAGGCCCAAACCGCAAATTCGTCGCACCAGATACGGTCAATGCCAAGTTTCTGTAAATCAGAACTGGCCTTGATTGTCTTGTATCGCTCAAAAAAAAAGTCGTCGAGAATCTTTTCGTACTTTTCCCCCTCAGCTAATTTGGTCGCAAAATCATGGACTTGGTTCATTTGTTTCCTCGATATAAAAAGGGCAAAGGGCGGTTGCAGGTTACACCCTGCAGTAGTGTTCTTATGGTTTATAAGGTTCTGACATCAGGACTGTATCAATAATCGAACAAATAACCAGACACTCCTATGCTACGGGATTCAAGTTTCACGGCTTACCGCCTTTGCCATGCCGTGACGTTAAAATAATATGTCAGCCGGACTCAGCAAGCATAGCCTAGTCCGGCTGACTTCTCAGGGATTATTAAGAGGTATCGGTGTCGCCGTTTTTCAGGCGTTTGATTGTCAGATTTTTGCGTCTGGTATCAATCACACCGCCTACAAAACCGCCCACTCCAATCAGGCCGATAGCAGATGCTAATATCACACCCAAATCCACAGCACCGCCGGTGACTAGCGTTGTCGCCAGACCACCGGCAAGTTCAATCGCCTGTTTTCTGAACTCCAGTTTTTCCGTAAACACGCCTTCTATTGCTTCGATTCTGGCATTGTGTGAATCTATCTGCTCCTGTAATCTGACTCCGGCGGTTTCGTATTCTGCTATCTTCACCGCCAACGCTTCATCTTCTTCGATGACCTCAAGACGGAATTCAGTAGGTGTTACCTTTTCAGCCTTCAAGCCCGGCGCGGTAACTTCACAACTGGTCATGCCGATTACCACGACAAGTGCCAGAAGCACACCCACAATTTTCCATCTTTCATGGTCAACGAAATTCAGTAACCGATGCAGTACGTCCATAGCTATTCTCCTTTCTTAAATATGGACTATCCGTAATAGCCTTTCGGCTCCTTCTTTTTATTTTTAATCTTATGTTTCTCGTAATAACTCGTAACCTCAGCGTTGTCGGTTGTCAGGAAATAAAGTCCCTGTTTTCCCGATACTGGAAATGGTTTCTTCAGGGCTTTCACGTTCGTTAAAACCCATGAATACGCCCCATGATATACTTCACATTTAGTGTCTGTTACATCTGCCTGTTTCATCTTGCGACAGGTACTTACCTTCGCCATAGCCAAAGCCATACCTGTTGGCCCTTGTCCTTCCGGTTTCTTGGTCGAACATATCAATATCGGCCCTCTGAAACGTGTAGGCCACCGGCGTGTTTCAATCTTCTTTTTGCCTTCGGCTATCATGCTGGCCCAAGGTTGATGTAATGATATGGCTCTTACAGTCGGCATATTAGCTCGCTATCGGCCTGGTTACTAAGGCATAAAACAATAAGCCTAAAAGAGTTAAGACGAAAAACCACATGAAGAATTCAGTTAAATTGAACTTCATGGCCTTTCTCCTGATATATTTGGTATTCAGTTCATGCTGACATTATACCACATTTCAGGCTGTATCGCCAGTTTCCTTTTTAAGCTACTCGCCGGACTTCCTCCGGCATGGTCATACAATCTATTCTGGTTTCGTACACACGTTCAACCTCTATAAATGTTCTGTCTATGTCCTGATACCCACAATCACGCAAAACACACTGACCGCAAAAATGGTCAATCTCAACCATAATATGTTCAGGCATGACCGTACAGTAATGTCTTATTTCCTTATCAGGCTTCTTTTTTTTCTTCAAAAACTCCTGATACCTAGCCCACTTTACCTGATACCAAGCATAAGAGTATTTGTCAGGTTTTCCACGTATCGGGATACAGTCGGGGCTTGCTAAAACAGGAATGTACTTAACCGACACAATCCTTAATGACTCGCAATTCTTACAACACTGTTTCTTTTTGGTCATTTTCAAATCCCATCTTCAGCTGACCGTCTAAATCTGCAATCGCCTTCCGGTCGAAAAAGAAATTGCACTCGTCGGCAAAATTATCCTCCCTAGTCGGTATTAGCATCTCCAATATCCATTTAAGTTCACCTGCTCTTTTCCTCTTACCTTTGTCTTTGCTATGTGTTATCTGGTCGTAATTATGAACCTGATGGATATCCCAAATCGGACAATCATCGTCCTCAGGACAATAATCGTCCTCAGGACAATAATCGTGTTTTTTCCAGTTTCGACATTCCATGCAATACTTTTCCTGATACCGCATACCTTCTGTGCCGTTGCTGAAGTAGGCCATAACTCACCTCCTTAATTCCAACTCATCGTTTTATCCATTCGCATCCAATACCGAGCTATTCCGATAGCATCGGCAGCATCACCGCCACTATCGTTGTCATAATCATAGTTCGGGTAAATCAGGCGTATCTCCTCCTGACGTTTCTTTTTGGGCCTACCCCTTGTCCAGATGTTTTCTTTGATACAGTGAATATCGCACTCGATACCTTCTGCACTCCATTTCTCGACTATGCAGTCGGCTGTCATCCAGACTATCGCTATCCCCATCCCATAGGTCGCCAGATTGGACATATTTCTTTTCTTGGCAATCCTTCCGGCGGTATGGCCCGATGTCCATTCGATTATGATATGTCTTGGCTGTGAACCACAGATGACTTCATGTATTCCAACCGACATCATCTTCAGTCGTTTTCTGATATCTTTGGCCTGTGGGATTACCCTACCTGCTGTCACCAAGCGGTTATCTCCCTGCAATAAAGCATAGCCGGTACTGGTACTAGATGGGTCAATTCCCAAGATTAACGGTGGTTTTGGTGGTCGTATAGCCATTTATTTTGTCGTTTCGTCTTTTTTCAGGAACATTTCTTTTTTCACCATTCGCTTGATATTGCTGTCCAAAAGCGATAAATGTGGTTCAAATCGGGCAGGATTCGCTTTAACAGCCCTGCATCCGATGATAATACCGGCATGGTTCTTGCGGTAAATCATACCTATTTGTGGGTAGGATAATGATGTCCATTTCCTCAGCATGAAAAACAGCAGGTATCTCGCTCTGGTAATCGGTTTGGTTTTTGCTGCACTTCTTATCTTCCGTTCGGATATTCCAAGCCCTTCAATCACAGCGTTATGTATCACTTTCGCTCTCTCCAGATTATCTATCATTGATTCTGCGTTTTTCGGTAACATAAATGGTATCAACTGGTTAAACAATTCTGACGTACTGGAAATGTAGTTGTTCTGGCGTAACCATTCCTGTAAAAGACAGGCTGAATCTCTTGGTAGTAGGACTGAAAGTTCTTCCTTTTCGCTCTTAATGTTCAACATCAGGTGCTTATTGCGGTGATTTGTGACGGTTAGTCGGCATGAGTTCTGGTAAATAAACGGTTTATTTTTGTCCTTCTGGAGTTTTTCGTCCATGTATTTTCACCCTGTTAATAATCGTCAAGGCCCACTCTCTGATAGCCTGAAAGTGCTTATTTGCCCTTTTTTTTCTTTACTGAATCTCCTTAGATATTGCTTGTGTCGGGCAGTCGAGGAGAACCGTTGAGAACTTCCAACCGCCCGAACACAAGCGCAGGTGAAAATAAACTTATGATGTCAACGGTTCCACCTTACCATTATCAACCCAATAATACTTTAACCATGCTTCGTCAAGTATATTCGTCGGCTTATCCAGAACGGTGCTAATCAAAATGATGTTGTCGAAGTTGCTCGACCAAGCTGGTAAACGTTGGAACAAGTGGGTTTTGTAAAAGCTGTCCAGTATCTCGATTCCGTCCAATACCAGAATACCTATTCCCAAATTCCGGCTAAGTAGTTCTGACAAAAGGACTCCGGCCCGATATTTCTCACTGTCGCTTGCCGACTCTATTGGACTGCCCAAGTAAGTTATCTCTCCTTCGGACGAAAGCATCAGTCCTTCCATATCCCAAACCTTCAATAATACTTCATCGAATGGTATTGTCGCCAGTGCTTCGTTCGCTATCCGGCGCAAATCACCATCGGGCTTGAGTAGTTTGTCGAGCCTGTCCATTTCGGCTGACTTCTTGTCGTAGTTCTCGATGCTGGCTTCAATGCTCTTTTTTTCGCTTATGACCGCATCAAACCGTGATTTCTCCAAACGTAGTTTCTCATTGAATGCAATCATCTGGTTCACTTCGTTCAGGTCAGCGGTCAGTACAGGTATCCTTGCTCCTGCGTGGAACATATCGTCAAATGATTTGACATCTTCCTTGCTGTCTTTGATGGCCTTTTTGTAGGTTTCCTGTATTTCTTCGGCACTTTTCAACTCACCATGTTTGGTTTCCATTTTATTATCCAGAGTAGCTACCGCTTTATCATAGCTGTTGAAGTCTTTTTTGCATAATGTCACCTGCTGCTTGACCGCATCAATTAAGTTGTTCTTTTTTTCGGTCGCTATCTCACTGTTACAATGTGGGCAGAAGTCACCCATATCCTCCCATTTCTTCAAATCAGCCTCAAGCCGTTTCATGTGACCGTGTGCTTCAGCACCCTTCTTGTACAATTCCTGTGCCTGTTTCTGTTGGGTCTTTATCAGGTCTTTGAGGTTGGCGATATCACGCTTGTTTTCCTCAAGAGCCTTTTCCTGCTTAACGATGAATTTTTCGATTGCCTTTTTTTGCTCTAAAAGGCCATCGGTAGCAGGTGGATTATCTGGCAGAGTACCCAGTTCTTTCATATAGCTGTCACGTTCGTTTTGCCTGAGCCTGATTTTGTCGTCGATGTCGCTCATGGTTAGTTTGGTCAGGTCGAATGTTCGGGCATTATCACCTTCACCGATATCGACCACGCTGCTTGGTGCTGACATCTTCTTAGTGTTTAGTTCTTTGATAAGCCGACCATATTGCTGACGTTGTTCGATAGCCCAATCCTGTGCCGTATCCAGATTATCCCGACATTTATCATAAACCTCAGTGCCGAAACCGTTCATCTTGGACAGGTATTCTTCAATCTTATCCGCTTGTGACGAGTGCGATAACAATGCACCGAAAACACGTTGTCGGTTCTTCGCATCCATCCCCAAGACATCTTGTGGATTTATCGCCAACATCGCCGTTTCAGGGTCGATAGTCACCTTAGTGCCTTTCTTCTCAGTTCTGGCTATAACGCTTTCAGGTGTTTCCAAGGTGACGGAGAGAGTACCATCACCTGCGCGGCAAGCCAGTTGCGGTGCTTGGTTTTTACGATTAAAACCCCGATTCGGTACAGTACCACAAAGGCCAAAGGTGATGGCATCCCTCACGGAAGATTTACCCTGAGCGTTCGTACCGAGGAACACTGACACAGGGCTTGATAGGTCGATATCTGCATCCGGCAGACCAAGGAAATTTTTGACTTGCAACTTATTCAGTTTCATAACGGTTCTCCTGTATAATTACCATAACTGATTCAACTTACCATTTTGGGGGGAAGCAGGGGGCTGCGCTTGATTGCCTTCCTCGCTCTTTACATCGGGGAGAGGTTCGGAAGTGCGGTTTGTTAGTGGTTCAGGCGCAGCCGCACCTGCTTGGGGGGCTTGTTCTTCTTCTGAAGTTACCTTGCCGTCTATTATGTTTTCCGGCTCTGGTGCATCAGGAACGTCCAGTAAGTTCGACAGTTGGTCATCCATCTTATCTTCATGGTCTAATGCTCTGGCTAACGGTGACTCCACCGACATAGGCAGATATTTCGTGCCTCTGCGTACCAGTGTTTTCCGACACATTTCACCAAAATAGTTTGTCCAAGGGCCAACTATAGTACCGTCTTTGGTTTTACTTGGACTCGACTGCATAACCGACAGTAGTTGGCTTCTGGTCATAAAGTCAGAGTGTACCGAATCGTCACCACGTAACTTACCGACAAAGTAAGCACCGACGATTTTGTCGTCGTCAGGCTCCACTTTCAGGTTGCGAACGTGCCTTATCATCGGCTGATGGCCCAAAATGTATTCAAAGTGGTCAGCTTCACACTCATAGACAACCTCAGCCCTGATGAAGCCGATTTCGCCGGTGTTCCTTGCCAGTGTTATCAGTCCCCGATACCCGACAATCAGTATCGCTTCCAGACATCTGTTTTTGCCGTTCCAGAATGGTACTAGATAAGCCTGACCAAGTGTTCCGTCCGGCATAAGGCCCAGTGTCGCCGATTCGACAATCGACTTGGCTATGCTGGTTGCGGTGCATTCCAAGAGTTTCGGGTTTCGACTTGCTGCCCTCTCAGCCACACCAATCATTTTTTCAGCGGTCAGATGTTTGGGCAGAAGTTTAGCCAGTTCGCCCTTCATGTAATCGCTGTAAAGTAGGTCACGAAGGTTCTTCCTTGTGACCAGTTTCGCTTCAACATTTTCAACTAATTGATTTGCCATAACGGTTCTCCTTATATATGGTTACTTTTGTAAAGTATAACATAATATATACTTACGTCAAATCGGATATCATAAAAAAAAAGGATATCCCTAATCCTGTCATTATAATTGCTATGCTAATCAGTTGGAATAGTTTCATTTTTTCTTCACCCATAATGCTGTTAAAAAACCCAGTACGTAACCTAGACCTGTGGCACAACCAATACCTGTAAGCACTCTATAATAGAAATCCATGCTTCAACTCCCTTCGGGCCACTTTATTCTTGGCTTGCTAAATTCATGTAAATAAACGTCACCGTTGGTATAGCTGATTTTACAATCTTCCTTTTTATCTCTGTGCATGGCTCGATGTCGGGCAATACCAAGGTAATGAAAGTCTTTTTTGCAAGTATAACAGTAGCATTCTTTTAGTAGGTCATCAGTCATTTTTCATCAGTCCATTCACATATTTACAGGTCGGATAGAATTCGCACCATTTTGGACTGCATTTCCAGAATCCCACAGGTGGCGGTAGAAATACTCCTGCTTCCATCGCCCTCTGTGCCATAGCGAATTTCTGCATCGTCACCCTCAAATCTGCTTCCGTCCTCATGGTTCTTTGCTCTATCGGTTTGATGCCCGATTTCTGGAAAACCAACCAGTCGAGTGTCATTTTCTTAGGTGCTACCCCATACTTGGCCTTGTGAAATATATGATATAATGACAGTTGGTCTGAACACGCTGCTGCAAAAGCCGGTGGCGTTCTCTTGGTCTGTTTCAGGTCACGTAAAGTGTAATCCTTCTCGATTACGTCGATACGGCCCTTCAGATTAAAAGGCCAATCAGGAAGTTCGACCTCAACCGATAGCTCAACCGCCATTGGTTTTATCCTTTGTTGATAAAACTTAAAGTCGGCCTTCACCAGTTGGATGGTTTCGTCTATGAGTTGGTCACGAACCGCTGCTTTTGGTAAACCCTCAAAATCACAAAGGTTTATGTTATCGTTCAGGAAATAGCCCACCACTTCGTCACGCGCTGCATCGGTAATGTCCGATAACTCACGGTTATAGCCTTTTTCCTTCTTGTAAAGTAGGTTGACTTGTCGGCCCTTATGAGTGCCACACCCCCTGACTGCATAATATCCTGACGGCTCACGTTCTTTATTAAGCTCACGCCTTCGGAACGCCTCACCGCAATCCAACATCAGGTTAAGTTTGGATTGATGCCACGTAAATTTTTCCACAACGGTTCTCCATAATCAGTTTCACTTTTTTTCCATCGACCTGAGCCACTTGATATGTTCCATGCCATATTTCACCAGATTCTCCAAGGCATTGATTCCAGACTTGATGTTTTCTTTATCCCTATACTCATTAAGCATTTGCAGGACTTCAGGGGTTCTTTGCTCGTTCACTACTATGGCTTTTATAGGTTTCATGTTATCTATTGTAAACTACATCGGCTGAAAGTCAAATTAAAAGTTAATAACTGTTATCATCTATGTCAGGTCAGTTGTCACCTGACTTTTATGACTATAACTAAAAGCCATAAAATCGCCTGTACTGGTTTCAGGGGTATTGGGAGTCATATCTTCACCTTGCTTCCCTTCACGGTCGCTCTGAGTGCCTTAATCGCTGCTTGAGCCTGTGCGGGCGTGGCTTGTTCCTTGCGCCACTTAGCTAATCTCTGTTTCATAGCGATATGACCGTATTTCTTCCGTGCCTCTGACTCTGCCTTTTGTTCTTTGGTTCGATAAGTATTGCTTAAATAATGCCTTATCAGCCCCCAACTATCTGCTTTGCTGGCGTACTGGTGAATACACTCTGTTATATCTACATCGTCGTACTCTTGGCAACTCTCTATGATGTTTTTACTTAGGTACTCTTTATTGAGTTTTGCATACTCAGGACAAAATTGAACAAATAACCTCTGGTGCTTCATGGCTCTTTCAATCATATCACGAATTTTCGGGTCTTTAGCGAGTACATTGTTCGTTAGTAGTTTGTCTGTATCTGACTCTGTATCTGTATCTGTATCTGGGCGTGTCACCGTGACGTCACCGTGACTATTATCATCAGATAACGGTATGTCACCGTGACCAGACGCAAGGTTTTGGTCAGTTTTCTTGCGTTCTCTATATTGTCGGGTTCGCTCTGCGCTGGTATCAGATTTGTATTGACGTTTATCCCAGTTCAGTATCTTCCAATCGCCGTCGATAAACCCCTTGCTGGTAAACAATTTCTTGGTTTCGGTCAGTTCTTCATCAGTGATATGCAGGGCGAATGCCCTCTCAGAATCGCTTAAAGTTTGTAAGTCACCCCGATTATGAAGGCAAAGTACCATAACCCACCGGCGTTGCATAGCTTCGGGCATGGATTGTATTTTGGGGTCAGTTGAAAACTCATTCCAGAGCCTAAACCAGTGCATCCTTATCTCGTTTTAACTATATCTAAGTCCAACCTGTCCATTACCTGAATTGCTCTGTCTTCAGACAGTCTGTTCTCACCGTTAAGCCATTTGTAAAACATGGACTGACACATGATGTCAGTACACGCATCGGCTAAGTCTTTGATTGACCAACCCCTCTCCTCGATTTCCTTCAATACTATTCCTGCAAATGTTTCCATAATGTCATTATAATATATTAAAACCGGCTGTCAATGGTAGAAGCGAATAATAATTCAAATTTTCTTCTTAGCTGTTTCAACTCCTCCGAAAGCTCATCAAGTTTATTCATGTCTTCTCCGTGACACATCGGGCAGAAACGCACTTCGTCGGGAAACTCCTGTCCTCCGTTCTCAAAATAGCGGATTGCATCAACTTGGTGGGGTTCGGCAGGTTTCACATTCATGGCCGGTGCTGATACACCTGCGCCGTCATCGACTAAACTCTCTAAGAGATAGTCACCGTTACTTTTTGTCAAACCCCACCATCGCCAATACTTACCGTTATATTTCACGTAGGATTCCATCAGTTTACGCTTTGCTCCTCTACATTATCAAAATTGAATTGGTCTTTTTTAATTACCTTCACCAACGTAATACCACGTTTTTCAAGCCGTTCAAGTTTCTCAGTATCGTCATCGTCCTTGACCACATATTCGACCGCTTTCGGCTGATAAACCACAAATACACCGGCTGAAAATGTACCATCAGGGCAGGGGATGGCTTTCTTGTGGGCCAACCAAACCCACGTTTCACCAATCTTAAAATCACGTGGCAAAGTATTTATTACCCTGCTCACTCCCATTTTTAACGTTTCGGCTGTGAATTGTGAAGTGGTCTTGTAATGCTGCTCCCCAACCCACAGTAAACCGACACGCCCCGGCTCTTGGTCGAGAGGGCAGGTGGCACAAGAGTTCTTAGCGACTCCCATACGGTCACAGATAGTACCTTCCAGAAGTGTCGTGCCGTTCAGCCACGTAAAACCTCTCGCCGGTTTGATACCATTGTTACAGGTCGGGCAGATATGAAGCGGTATCGGTAGCTTACCGCATGGCTTTCCCAAGAACTTAGCTACCAGATACATATTGCCCTGTTTTCTGTACCCACATCCCCTTTTACCTTCGACTCTGGTTTGTATTGACGGCATTAGACCGTTACTCCTTCCGCTTTCAATTCCCCCAAGGTTATCGGTTTCCAGTATAGGTCACGTTCGATTTTCAATCCGACCGGCCCACGTAATCCTTCAAGTTCTGATAAGCTGAAGTAGCCAAGTTCATGTTCCAGACCGTGAACCATACCAAAAAACAGGTAATCGGTCTGCTCTCCAGTATCTTCGTCAAAGACCGGCCCACCTTCTAACACGTACCAAGTCCAGTTTGTCCAAGGTGTGAAAAACTTACATACAATCTTCGCATCGTCACCATCACCACATTTGTCACCTGAACCGATTTCAGGCATATCCTCAATCAGTTTTTTTGTCAGTAGTTTCATGCTTTGTTTCCTTAATTAAGAGGCCAACCATTCGCCATAAGTTTTGACCGTCCAACCCAGTTGGGTCGCACAATCGACATAGATTAGATACTCATCTTTTTTACGAGATTGATAATTGATACAATCATCACAATGCTGGTTTATCGGGTCAGTTTTCACGCCGATAACACCACAGAATTTACAAATGTCAGTTCGTTCGATTTGATTTACGTCGTTTGCCATAATTCGTTACTCCTTATTAAGTGGGTTTATGTTCTAATATATTATAACACGTACCCAACAAGAAGCAATTACAAAATAATAAAAATTACCTCACTCGATAAAATCTTCGATAGCTTCACTCATACTAGCAAAACCATCTTCATCACCGTCAAGCATTTCAGCCAGTGTAGTTGTCAACTCTGCACGTTGTTCTGCCTTCGGGTCTTTGCCGTTGTGTTCCTCATTATCCTCACAAGCAGGACAACGAAGGATAGCACAGACATTATGGTGTGCGAACTTCCACCCACGTTCTTCAAACGCTTTCTCAAAGATAGTTTTCTGGTTCTCGATATTTGAGCTTTTATTGAAGTTGCCTTCCCACATCTTAATTAGTTCTTCGTCCAAAACGCACTCATGCACTTCATCCCACATTAAATGATAAGTATCCCAAGGTTCTCGACAATTTGCACAACTAACATCCATAGTTAAAGCACTCCTTGTTTTTGAAGTCTTTTTTGCATCAGGATTGCAAAGAGTTTGGTCAATGCGATTTTGACAGCCAACGTTTGACTATTGAATTTATCTACAGAATGGCTCAGGTAGCGATAAATGCTCTGAGCTTCTTCAGAGTTCAAAGTACCTTCCGATACCGCTATCGACTTGACTTCCTGATACTTGGCGTGTTCCTGAAAATCCATATCCAGTTTTTTACTAAGCTGTGCCAGTGCTTCGGGTGTTTTTTCGCCAGATGTCACCAAATCTGCCAGTTCAACCTGAACCAATTCAATCATGTCCTCTATTCGATTCGCCACAACGATTCTCCTTATTCTAGTTTTCCAATACCATTATGTAATCTGCCATTACTGACATTACCATTCCCTTAACTTCCTCAATGTTGGATATGTCTTGGTAGTCTGGATTTTTGGGATACACACTTACTTGAAGTTCGCCACCGTCAGGACATACCAGTAAGTCGAGTTTCATGTAAGTCCTGTTGCCGTCGAATAGTTCTGCCAACGGTGTAGCCTTCTCTGCGTCCTGAATACGAATCAGCGGAATTATTACCATTTCCTCAAGCTCGATATCGTTTGGGCTTCTCCAACCGTTCGACGGATTGTCACTTTCATCAATCAGGTCATCAGGGTCAAGGCCCTGCTTAATCCTAAGATATTCCTCATGCTCTTTCTTGTGCTGATTTCTGATTTTTTGTAAATTACGGTTCATTTTGTTACTCCTTAAAGTTCGGGCTTCTGTACTATATCAAACCGATAGTTGTTGCTGCCTTCCTCATCAATAGGAACGCTGACTTGAATCCTCGGCTTACCATTGCAAACCTTGTTAATTGAAATGAACTCCCCTTTGGTTCCCATGAACTCCACCTTTTCCTCGTCCACGTAATCGACTTTGACTCCAAGTGCCGTTTCCAACGCCAAAGCCAAATTCTCCATTTTGTCCGCTGCATCCTTCCACTGTTTCTCTATTTCTGCCTTGCTCCTGATATCGTCCTCATCATGAACAATAACTCTGCTGGTAAGCCTCACCTCCACCGTTTTGCCGTCATAGTAGCGAAGCACTCTTGACGGAGGACTTGCACAGCGGGCTTGAGTATAGATACGCTGAAGTTGCGGAATACTCTTTTGCTTAAAACCATCGGTCAATTCGCTCACTTTTTTAATATCCCACTCTAAACGCTTCAACATTTTTGTCCGAATTTTGTCCAGCAATTCTGGTTTTGTTGACCTTGCCATTTTTGTTACTCCTTGTTTCATTTGGGTTTTATTAATCATTCTAATATATTATAACACACTTCGGCAATGTTGTCAAATCTACCGCATAAAAAAATAATTATTTTTCAAAAAAAAGTGACCGCAACAGTTGGATGCAAACTATCACGGTCACAGGAAACAAATGCATTTCTTCCGACGTGCCTTCGTACTTTCTAGACATTCAATATATTAGTACAATTTCTTATAGGAACACTGACCCATCAATAGCATAGGCTGAAAATTACTATCCTCAGTTTCGGATTTTATCTGACCGGCACTCGCTATCAGTTCGGTCTTGGTCGCACCGCCAACGTCATCCGTGCAGCCGTCGCCAATATGCAACTTGGCCGCTGTATTCTGTGTGCTTTGAGGTACGGTAATTATCTGGTTCACAAATGTACCTGCGTCCATCGTCGGAGTCGGGGCTGTTGGAGGATTGTCACCGCAAATATACAGTTCACCTGATATATGCACCACCAACTTAAACGACGACTGATACGTGTCGTTCTTCTCACTCATAAGCTGAACGTAAGTCGAAGCAGGAACCTTGACCACCGTTACCGGAATTTCTGAATTGGATGCACCCTCTCCACACATCAAATAGATATCACCAGAACCTTCCAATACCACAAATTCGTCCACACCACAACAAAGCGGATTCGCCGCTGTACCGATTTTCCCGCTGTGACCGGAATGAATCCATATCTGGTCAAAGTGTTTCGCACTCTGGTCAACGTTGTCAGTTAAATCCTGATTCGTCCGACCGTCAAATACCAGAATATCGTCACTTGCCGGAACACCACTCGGAACCCAGTTGGCAGCAGTCGCAAAATCACCGTCGTTTCCTGAGTCTGTACCGTCCCAATACTTAATCGCCATAATCTATTCCTTTCCAGTTGCCTATACAGCAATCTTCTTTGCGTACTTTTATTTTTGCTTCCAAACAGCATTTGCATATCGAACACCACAACACATCGTAAGAACCCGGCGTATGATTTATCGGCAAGTCGTGCGTTTCTTTCGGTTGCAGCCTGTCCTTTATCGCTGCTTCTAACGTCCTTATACCCCATTCCATTATTGGCAAAAAGGTTCGGTGTTCACACTCATTACAAATAGCCGAACGCTCAAGTATCCATTCCCTTCCATCCCACCAGCCTTCAGGTAATATACGAAACGCAAGTGCAGCAGTAAAACCTTTTACGATGTTCGACCACTTATCAGAAATTTTATGACAGTCTTCTATTTTTTCTTTACAACCCATAATCAACCTGCAAATACTAAATCCCACCGCATACCATAGCCCGCACCAACAAGACCAAATCTTATCCTTGAATCATTTGGAGTTGTAACGCCGGGACAATCAGCTTGTGCGCCTATTTTTGATTTCCAAAATGTAAACGGATAATTCTGCCAACTGCTACCACTTTTAGGTTCGTTTTCCATACCCAAATCCCAATAGCCAGTTCGTACCGGTTCAGGGTCAACCGGTCTATTACCATAAGAGCATCCATCTTCATTTGCCGATATCGGAAAGTACGGATATGAATCTCCCATTATAGAGCCGTTTTCATAGTCATCACCAGAATCCCCGCAACGAGAATACCCATCCCAAATAATGGCTACAGAAAAAGTAATAACACCACCTGATTCTATCGGGCTAATCGGCGCACGTTCAACATCAATAATCCAATCTTCAGTCACTTCATCCCAAACATAATCGTCAGACGTTAATGCTTCATATACTCTTATTCTGCCAAAAGACGATGTAAGTTGTAACGCCCAGTTCGGTACCACTTTTAAGTAATCCCTCCAATACGAACCACCCCACGCATCCCACGGTGGACTTTCGCTAGGCATCGGGGTTGAATTGTAAACCCAATAAAAATCATTTTCAGTACAACCGGACGGGTTGACTATAGAGTCACAAACAGCCTCACAACTAAACCCACTGTTTGCCCCCCTTGCTTCTTCACGACCTACGGCATTTTTGAAATCAGCGTAAGCATCTTCATAACAGGTCGTAACTGTGCATTCATCAGACCGTTTCAACTGACTTATCGTATTACACATATCGAATTGCTCGATTTCCGTAGGTGCTTGAATATATTGCATACACAGCAGAACATACATCAAATCGTTAATGGAATGAAAGTCAAGTTCGTATTGTCCACAGGATTCAGAATGTTCCTTCCACATCGGACGTACTACAGGGCCGGAATATATCCCATCGCCGACAGGATAAGTGTCAAGCCAAGTGTCGAGTTCTATTCCATATCGTTCCTGTGCTAACCACAGAAAATAATCACCACCGTTTTGTAGATAGTCATTGTTCCAGCTATCTTCTTCTGGGCAAGTGGGCATCATTACAGTTTCGTGCATTCTGGTCGGCCAGCGGGTTGTTACGATTTCGCCAATACGTTTAAAGTACCAAACTGGTTGCGGCCCATAAAAAGCACTGATAGTAGCATCAAATTTCCACTTATCAACCCACCTTACCTTTTCCATCAAGTATTCAATGCACCCTCTATAGCTTTGGAACTTCGGTTGAAACAAAGCGAACCAGTCTTTATCATCAGCACAAGGGTCAGGCGATTTCTTTACACCTGCCACCCCTGCAAAGTCTCTGCCGTCCATGTCACCTTGCATTAGAGTCGCCCAAGGAAAACCGCTGTACGCTTTGAACCAATTCAGTTCCGTTCGTGCGTCATTGGTCGGGTCAACGTTATCTTCCATGTGCTTTGTCTGCATGGGTAAATAAACCCAAAGCGGAGTATAGACATGCTCTTTGCCGGTCGGCTTGCTGCCCCCGCAAGTGTATCCATAATTCTGTTCCAACCAAACTCCAAGTCCGTCGAAATACGTTTGTCGTTCCTCGTATTCAGATTGCCACATCCAATGCTTGCCTGAAAAATAGTCACCTCTAATCCCATGATAATTTGACCAATCACCATCCGTCGGCCCACCGCCTACCATGAAATAATCGAACTGAGAATACGAATAATTGTAAAAAGGCCAGATGCCCCCACCCTTGAATCGTCGGTAAATCGCTTTCCTTAAATCCTCAAAGTGTTCGTGTGTAATTTCCATTTCCGCTGTCACAGGCCAGCGAGTCGGGGGAAATTCAACATCAGCCCACTCTTGCGGATACATATCACTCCCTGAAAAAACCTGCTGCTCTCAGTGGTTCATCCATACCTGAATCTTGCGATGCCCATCTGATAGACTTATCTTCGCCAACGTGCGTAAGCGTTTGCATAAGATACCAGACACTAGCAACCTGTACCACAGGCACAATATAAGGTGCTTCGATGCGTGGGATTGTCTTGTGCGACAAGTAGTTATCTACACTGTATAAACCGTGCATGAACACATAGACCGACACGTTCTCCTGTTTCACCGTCAAGTCGTCATTAAGCAGGTTACAGGTGAAGTGCATATCGTGTACCGATTGAACCATAGCCCACGATACCGAACCGCCACCACCACTTGCCGCAACACCTAATCTCCTGAGCGTTCCTTCAGTGTCGGCCTGTTTCCATGTATATAGATACGTTCCTACCGACAGGACATGACCGGTTGTACCTGCCTCACTTATATTCAAAACGACTTCCGTTTCACCTTTATCGGCAAACGGATTGTTATTGGTGTTCCATATTTCAGTGCCTTCGTCGTCCTTAGCCTTCAACTCCTGTAGATGACAATTATAATGACCGCCACCATCAGCATTACTTTCAACCTGACACACACCCCGGCTAAAAGACACCCTCGGTAAATCAGCATGGCTTCTGTTGATATCGACCATAGCCCTTTCAGCGTCGGCTGCTTCTCTGGCAAGTCTTTCAGTTTTTAATTTTATACTCATCCTCTGTAAACATCCAAATCTAGGTTGGTTAAATGGCGTTTGTCACCAAACATATAATCAATGCCCACCACCTGCGGATACTTAGCTCCTGTTCCTTCTCTTGAACCCAAACTTATCTCTCTGCCCTCCACTTTCTTAATCAAATCACCTATCATCATGCCTAAATTTATTCCACTCAACGTCAACTTAGTATCGGAAACACCGTCCTGCAAGACCGCCAACGTTGATATAGCCCTTATGTACGCTTTAGGTAAATCGGATTTCTTGTCAAAATTAGCACTGTCCACTATAGCGTTGATGCCCCTTTTTAACAGTAACCCTTTCTGATTCTCTATAAGCCTTTTATTGTTAAACCTCGTCGCTCCGGCGGCGTTGGCGTAGGATGACCCCAGAATTCTTTCATCGGAACGTACACAGGCAGTCAATTTCAACCGCAACTTCTTAGTTTTCAAGCCGTACAGATAATTTTCTTCGACCACATCTTCGTTATTTTCTATTTTACAAAAGTCAACCAGCCGGTTTACCGTTATCCTGACCTTGCATTCATCGTCTGCCAGTTCGAAGGCACTCGGTTTCACAGGCTGATAATTATCTCCTCCGTCAAAACTGATTTCCAGTGTCGGGGGATAATACTCTCTGTGAACCGTGCTGTCCTTAAATTCGATGTTTTTATAAAACTTGCGCCGGCGAACCATGTAACGGTTACGCCCAAACACATCATCGAAACTATAAATCCTCGGCCTCCAATTCCGGTTGTAGGTGTAATTGTAATCACCTGCTTCGTTCAGAGCAAATACCCTGAAATAATCACTATACTCGCTGAAGTCCTTACCGTCCATATTATACCGATTGTTCCACTGTTCCTCTCTTTCAGTAATAAAATCACTTCCGTCATAGTATTCTTCTATTCTCTTGAAAGTTGACCACGCCCTTATAAAATCGGTTCCCTCCGCACGGTCATTCGCACTCGCATCAAATACAAAAGTCTTTTGTATATATTCAAAATCACCCATAACCTCAACAGTCCTGACTGCTGCCGATGTGTTTTTCTGAACACTCAACTGTTCTACATTAGACAACGAGTCCGGCAAAGCAGTTCCCGGCGGGTCAAGATACACCGGCATACTTGGCCCCTGCCCTCTCTTAAAGAAAACCAAACCGCAACGCTTCAGGTAGCCACTTTCGGGAACACTAACGTCCTCATCCTGACTCACCCCAAACGGCACAGGGTCGATATAAAACGAGAACGGCGTGCCGACCAGCATTTGCTTTATAGCGTCAAACAGATTGTCCATACCCCTTAAATCCACATGACTTATTTTTATTGCGTCCATCATGTTTTCGATGGTATCTGCATCAGGATTCAAGACATACCTCTCGTCATTGTACGAAAATAACAGGTACTTCATAGCGTCTGCAAGTGTCCAACTTTTTGCAGTTGCGTTCATTATCTTTCTCTCGGAATCCTCAAATATAGGATACTCAACGGTAGGCCCATCTTCCTCCTCGTCGTCTTCTTCTTCCTCATCTTCAACTTCATCTTCGTCGTCTTCTTCTTCAAGTTGTTTCACGATAGGTAACTGCCCGCGAGTTTTTTTGTAATTATATTGCGTAGCGTTCGGTTTTGCGTCCTCATTGAAAATAAGAGGTAAATCAACTATAGTCCAATCTGCTGTTCTGATTTCCGTGTCAAGGCTGAAGGTAGGTGCTTCGGCCTCCAAAACTTGTTGGTCATGGTTTTTTGTCTTGACGATTCTACCTCTGACCTGTACGTCCTTCAGCCTTTGTCCAAACCCTAGCACCTCAAACGTGACCGTTTCCCTGCCCTTGCCCTGTATATTGATTCTCGGATTCGCCAGAAACCCGACAAATAACGGAATGAATATCGGCGTGATTGTCGCTTGCCATCCATAGAAGCCGATTTCTGCCATATCGTCCACCCACACATAATCATTGTAATGCTCCGGCCTTACCTGTAACGGATTTTGTCCGGTCATACTGAGCCAATCGGACAGCAGGAACTCAACCACCGCCATGTTCACATCACCTGCCCGCTGTTTCAGCATCTTGGCTTGCAATAAAGGTTCCTGATAGCCTTCGCTGTAACAAGGTGCGTCGGTCGTGCTGTCGTCCTGCGGATACAACTTAACCACCACCGGCAAAGCACCTTCAATCAAATTATAATAATTACTACCTGAACCCATTTTATCACCCATAAGGAACGGCAAAAGTACCAGCCGTAACCGTCAAAGTCAAAACGTCCGTTGCGTCGTCATAACTCGCTATCTCCAGCAACGGAGCCGGAGGCAGACAGTCCACAAATTGAGTAAGAACATCGGACGTACCGTCGTCTATATTGCCCGACCTGTCGTATGCTCTCGGATGGAATTTGTAGAATCCCGGCGGGTGCGGTAGCGATATCCACTCCACATAGTCGCAGTCGAACCCGAAACCACCAAGACCAAACGAACCCAACCCGAAGCCTATTCCTTCACCGTCATATCCAAACGGTTCGTTACCAAAACCACTCAATCCGAAGCCCCACCTCGGCATATTGCCACCGAATATCTTTATCGGTGTTCTATTGAAAGCACTCGCATAGCTTACTGTTCCACTACCCCTGTCACCAAACATATTAACGTAACTACCAATCTCAAATAGCTCGGCAGACCTCGGCCATTTCACCTTGACCTTGTTCCCCTGACTGTCGGTCATATCCAAATCGCTACTATAATCCGTTCCTGAACTTGCTGGGTCGATAGCGACTATCTGCCACACAAAATGGTTCGGTGTGTGCGAAAGCAACTTCTTGGCAGCACCTACATAATTCGTTTCAGCTACCAGTTCGCCGTTGATATAAAGCTGGTACAACTTTCCTGTGTAAGCGTCCGACCATGGAAACAATAAAGCACCATGCGTTCCCGGCGCTTGAATCGGCGGCAGTTCAGTTATGTCAGTATAAACACTCAAATCATCACCGTTTCGGATTCGTGGTCAGTCACTACATCATGCCCTGTTCCGTCAGCTATGCCAAGCACAGGAATAACATACCTGTCCTCGTTTCCGTCCGTATCCTCCGCTTGAACTGCTATCCAATACTGACCATCAGGTAAAACAGGTGTATCAAAGGAATAGACTCCATCGCCCCTGTAAAGTGTTACCTCACCAAGTTTGCAACCGTGCGCCAAAGTCGGTACGGTATAATCGTCTGTATATTTTGCCACCCCTTTCAATACCCTGAAATCGTCAATCCACATATCATGGTCAGGGCCGTTCAGGAGATTCCCACCTGCCCCTAAAGGAGGAAAACTTGGCAGTCTTTCCGTCTGCGTTGCCGTCTTGATTAGTGTTCCGTTCCAGAATAGTTTGAATACGTTTCCGCTTCTAGTTACCGCCAAATGATACCATGTATCAGCACCAACCTGCACCGTTCCGGCATTAGATTGAATTGTCACAAAGGAACCTTCATGCGAGAACTTAAAAGTCATCGTGCCGAATTGTACGTTACCGTCAATTTCCCATAAGATGTAATCATTAGCACCAAGCGATAGCTTCATCATAATAAAATCGGTACTGGTTGACTCACTTCTTACCCACCCCTCAAGCGTGAAGTCATCCTTCCCGAAATTAGCCCAATCACTCATAGAGTAGAGGTATGCGCCCGGCCCATAAGGGCCGTAAACAGACAAAGAACCACCGCCCCACTTATAAACCGAATTGGTAACCAAGCACCCTGTTCCAGCACCACACGATATTTGCGCCAATGATTTATCATTCGTATCAGAGTCATAAGGTAGATACAAAGCGCACTGTGGGTCAGGATTCAGACCGTCCGTGCGGATTAGATTCTTGCCGAGTCCTTGGTCATAATACAGGTTAAACTTGACCGGCGTTGTTCCTTTATTGACGTAATGGCTGAACGTCACCTGAATAATGCCATCAGCCTTTGTCATCGCTCTCAAATTAGTAACATGGTCTGGAATATCGGACTCCTGCGTTCCATCAGACAAGCGACGGAACCGAAGGATGTTCTGCATATTCAACTCCATGCGACCAAACTTACTAATCTGCCTTGCACCATAGAAATACGCTTTCTCCAGTTCGTGTGGCGGTGAATCGAGGGCGATGTTACCAGAACCTACCCGACCGTCGATAATGGTATTCCAATCAATGTTCTCAGGCTTTTCCGCACCCCTGAAAATGACTATGCACTCGTCCTGACCGGCCCAAAAATCACCCAAATACTGTGACAGGCCGAACGTCTTGGCGTGTCCGAAATCGCCAAAATGCAGCGGGTCTAAAGCTAATCCATCCATACTATCAACTCGGTGCTATTGGTGTAATCGTTTCAACTCCTGCCGCCTCACTGTGGTCAAGGTCTAACTCAGCGGTAGCGTTATCGTCGCCATAAATCGTTTCGTCCTTGGTACTTTGGTCAAAGTCACGTTTGTTGACCAGCCGCTGTAAGCCGAAAGTACCAGCTTTGTTAATCAGGAATGGCTGGTATCTCTCAACGTCAGACAGGCCCAACGCTGCATCACTGTCCAAATCCAATACTCCACAAAGAGCTTCAGCCACAGTCTGCCACGGTGCTGTTCCGTGAATTATCGCAAACGTGTACCAGCCACCGCCGACTTCCGTAAAACTAGGAGCGTCACCACTCCTGTCTGTACCGTTCGGGAAAGTTTTCAGATTCTCAAATGCCAACACAGCACCAGTTTGCAGAACGCCAGCTTTTGACACATATACGCCAAAATCCATTATAAAACTCCTAACATATTCCCCTGCGTCATCATTCTGTGACTACCTTTCGACCTGCGTATCGCTGCAATCGCTCCAATACTTCTTGGATTCAATAGGTAATCAGGTGAACCCGCTTCCCTCAAGGTATCCGACACCATCGTGAAATCTTTGTTGTCGGCATCAGCGAATGTAATTGTTACAGAATCTTGCGAATTGTTGCCAGCAGCATTACCGGGAACAAGCGGATTACCACCAGCTGCCGTGAAATTCTCGGAATCAGTTATACAATAATCACAATACAGGCAACTTCCGTCACCGGTCACTATTCTTACAAAGGCATCCGAGGCCGGAACTGCTACCGTACCCACACAATTTATTATAGCACAAGCGGCGGCGATGCTACTTCCCACTTGCACGATATTGCTTACAGTATGATTGATAAAGGTGCATCCGTACATTAAATCTGGATAAGCTGACGAATGATAATTGCCATAATACCCACCTTCAAAAATACAATTTACGAAAATGGCACTGTATGTGTGTAGCACACCGCCATTCGTTCCTGAACCCTTAAAATAACAATCAACATAAAGACTGCCTATAAAACTCGCATCAACAACCGAGTAATAGGTGTTGTCATGTGACGAACACCGGAAAAGCATAATGCATTTTGTATCGGATGTATCACTAAATTTGAATCCGTCATAACAGCCAGATGCTTCGCAATCAATAAACACAAAATTATATTTTGCCGCCGTGTTTTTTACTTCAATTCCGTGGTCTGTATTATCAGCACCATTATGATTGTCCTTGGCGTGGCAATGCCATACCCGTACATTTTCAATGCCGTTAATCCAAAGTATTGCCTTCCCTAAATCGTTATCCTCTGCGTCCAGTTCCTCCCTCGTTCCCATCGGATGTTCGTTGCCTTCGCTATCGCAAAAGATTAAATCCAGCCACGTATTACCTGCTATACTGCCGCCTCCGGCATCCACCTCTATAGCAGCCGTCACCGTTTGGCTGGTCATGTTACGGATATACATATTGGTCTGGTTGCCATCTACTACAGCATCCAAAGCGTCTTGTAATCCAGCCAAGCCTTCATGAGCGTTATCCCAATCAACTCCGGTATCACCGCTGCCGCTTAGTTCGCCATCCACATATACATCATCAGCCATGATTCTCTAATCCTTTACTTCAAAATTCTGCTTCAGGAATTGAATCTCCGAAGCGGTCAGCTTCGCTTTTATAGCAGCCAAAGTTTGGTTGTATTCAATCTTCTCTAGGTACATGATGATTCTTCTTTTTATTCCCGGCCAGAACTTAATCAACTCAGCTTCCTGCGAAGGTGTCGGATTCAAGGCGTTCTTTATCTGTGTTTTGGTAGCGTTCTCGACCTGCTCAATCGTCAGGCTGTTGTTCTTCACATACGTTTTGACCATCTGATAAATAAGCCGTTGTTCCATTATTTCAACCCCAACTCATGCATTAAATGATTCGTTAGTAACGGATATTCCCAAGCAACCACATAAGCAGCGATAGAACCAAGAATTAAAAGAATGTACATTACTTACACACTCCTACCTTTCGCTCTAAATTGATAATTCTCTGCTCTCTGCCAGCATCACATTTTATGTGGGAACGTTCCCTATTTTCATAATCATTTTGCTTGATTTCCAGTTTTCCAAGTCGAGCTTGGTCACGTTCTTGCTCTTTTTTTACCAAAGCACTCAACGCCTTGAACTGAGTTTCAACCTCTGAGAAACGTCCCTGCATCGACGAAAACATGCCTTGATTTTCAACCTCTGTCAAATCATCTTGGTCAAGTTTATACTCTAATTTATGGAGTATTCTCTCCATGAAATCTATCCTCTGGCTGAAATGGTTATCGACTCTATCAACCATTCCATAAACGCCGCCGAGTACCGCCAATACCACAAATATCATACTAGCCACTTTCGGGCCTCCGTTTCCACTTGCCGGTTTTACGGATTCTTTATCTTCACTCATGGGTCGCCCTTTCCAGTTGATAAATTTTCTTTTCTCTTATTCGTCTGAAAGCGTACCGTAAACATCGACGGTGCAAGTACAAGCCCCACCAGCACCAGTGGTCACATCAATGCAGAATATCTCCGCTTCGGTATATTCCACGATAACCACAGTGGTTGCGTTCGGTATCGGTTGAAGGATACCGGCTTTACCTGCCGCACTCAGATTACTCAATGTCTGGCTTCCAAGGAAATCGGTCTTGGCCCCTGTCTGACCAAAGGTGCAGACCGTACTTGCCGCATCAGCCGACAAATCTCGGATAATAACGTGTGAAGGCACAAAAACCTTGTCCGCTGGAACAGTAAACAGGTTGGTTGTCGCTACACTGTTCAGATTTACACTGGCGACACTTGCCACCAATGCCATAGATTTCTCTTTCAAATCCGGCATCACATTTCTCCTATATCATTACTGGACTGTTCTCGTAACATACCACTTCATTGTCTATACATACGATTGCGTCGCAAGCCGATTTCGCTGATGCGCCCGGCGGTGTAAATATATTCTGGCCCCTGCAATCGGTTATACTGGTAATGTCACCACCACTGGTTACTATCTGAGCGAGTCTGACATGAGGTACATTCCAATCAGGGAATGATATGTATTCAGTGATTACCAGACCGCCTGACTGTGATAAGTACACATATATAGCTGCTTTATCGTCGGCAAGGGTATTGCCGGTGCTTCCGGCATAGGTGCGCAGATTTTCTCCGTCAAAGAAGTAGCCGGACTTCACACCAATGTCCAGACTGCCTTCATCATAAGCCCTCAAATCACTTGCCGGTGCTGTAGCCAACAATAATCGGGATACCAGTTTCCGAAAATGCAGGTAATACGGTGCTTGCCCTGTGCTGATGTACTCAAGCCCAGTATGCAAATCTTCTGTTAATGCGTTCAGGGTTGCATCACTTGGATATGCTTCATTATTTGAATCTGCCATGATTAATTACCTCACCAGTATAACTGTTTGAAAGTCGCTCTGAATCTTACAATAATCTCATTCACATTAAAACCCCAAGGGCCATAACGATAATACTCCAACATCTGACAATAATTATATATCTGAAAAGTGTCGGCGACATAATGAACCAATGGGGCCACTGAATTTATGTAGTTCTGGATTGAGCCAACGTCAGTCAGCAAAGCCAGATACGCACCAATTTCATTGGGTTTGTTGAGTACACCATCGAACTCAAGAACCCGTCCTTTAACACCGTGATACAAGGCACTTTCGCCGTCGATTCCGCTAAAATGCTGCTCCTGCAATCTTTGTGGTGTCGAGTCTGGACGTATCAACGTCATATATCCGATATTGTTACCGTTGAACGTGCTTTCTGTAGCCATATCGTACCTGCTATTCTACCGCATGAGGCGATTTTGCACCTTGCTTTGTGTTATCGTCAACGCTTTTCATGTTTTCTGCCATATTCTCAAGGGCTGTTATTTGTTCTTCAACCACGCCGAACTCTTTCGGGTCTGTCTGTAAGAATCCCGGCTTTGCCCTTCTTAAATTCTCCAGCATTTCAGCCGTTCCCACGCCGAACTCTCCCTGACCTGTCCACGTTGGTCGGGATGGAGCGTAGGATACTGGGCCTCCCGGCCCCGGCCCACCTGTTATACCTCTTTGAAGTACACCTGTTGCCATAGCCTTTTGTTCTAAAGCTCTTGCTCTTGCTTTAAGTAGATACTGGGCAGTAAGTTGTGCTGCTTTATCTTTGTTCATGTGGATGTAAGCTCTACGAAGTGTGTCTTGTTCTTCCTGTGTCAATTCAGGCACATCTTCACCGGCCCTGATTCTGGTCATCAGTGATTCACCTGTGCTGACTAATGCTGCACCCATCTTCAGTTGTTGGGATGCAAGCAATTTGCCTTTGGCTGCTGTTGTCCTGACTTCTTCAAGCCTTCTGAGGTTCGGGTCATATTCTGTTTTGCCTTTATCCCACGCTTCCGCACCTACTCCACCGAATTCGGCTTTGTATCCCATCATGCTTTTCATGCCTTCGGGCGAGAACATAGCTCCAACTCTACCAACCATTTCGGGCGGTAAAATCTCCCCCATCTTCATAATGCCCTTGGGTGTCTTACCCATCTCAGCTACCCAGTTGCCGAACCTCATAATTTGTTCATCGTATGACAGTCCTAAGAATCCTTCCTCTCTCATTCCTCCCCTCTTGGCTAAGGCTTTCCTGACATCGGGCCTACCTAATGCCATCCCCATCTGTTTCATCAGTTCGCCGGTCTGCATGGTGGTTGATTTGACTTCTCGACCTCTGGTCATCATGGCAAGGAGCATTTCGGGCGTTGCACCTCTTTCCTTCAGTTCAGGCGCACCTGCCGATAAACCCATCACGTATGGACTGAATTCAGCCATAGAAGATTTAGAACCGGCCCAAATCTTTGCCATTTGTGCCTTTGCGGAAGTGACATCTTTAGCACCGAACTTCTTCAACATTTCGATAAGTAAGCCGGATTCTGCCGTTCCCAGTTGCCTTCTACCTACAAAATCAGCTATGACATTCGCCATAGCGTCCTGATTTTCAGGCCCAAGTTTCGCAAAAGCGGCATTGGCCTTATTTATGACTTCCCTTGCCTGTTGTGGACCCTCAAATCTGCCTCTGGTCATTATCTCTAAAACTCTGGCCTGTGACTTCTTGTATGTCCATCCTGTCTGATTCATCACCGCTTTAGCAGAATCTTCCAAAGCCCTGCTGCCTTGTGCCAGTTTCTTCTGAGCGTCGATGACAGCCTGTATTTCCTCTTTAACTAGTCGCCATGCTTTCTTGATACCCTCAATGCCAACCCAAGCCCCTATGAAGCCCTGAACCGCACTCATTTGAGTTCTGAGCATACGACCCAAAGCACCTACTTCAGTCGTGGCACCTTTGGTTGAACGACCATGTTTTTTCTGTGAATCACTGGCTTTATCAGTGGATTTCGCTTGGTCTTCAAATGCCTTCTTGCCCTTCTTGGTATATTCAATCAGGGTTCTTTCGGCATTAACCGCTGCTGTACATGATGTTACGAAATCTTGTGAATCGCCACCGAGTTTTAGATTTATCGAATCTGCCATTGGTTATTCTCTATATGCTCAAACTCGTCGGTTTTCCAATCAGGCTCAAAGCCTTTCCCATACATTTCATCCCACATTTGTTCAGTCGGGGCTTTTCCCTGTATCTCAAGGTGCGTGGTAATCGCCAAAGCCTCAGCTATCGACATACCGGCATAATCTACGGCATTTGCGGTAAGGGCGTATTTAACTCTTGTCCAGTTTGTTTTTTTTTATACCCACACAAAGCCGACAGTATAGGCCAGAAAAACTCCTCTCTCAGCAATCCAAGGTTGTTAATAACTTCATCAGGTAGAATGTAGTTGACTCGTAAAGCCAGTACCATAATGCAATAAGCGTCCTCCCAAGGAACGTTTATTTCCAAGCCTTCTTCGTTCTTGTCACCAGATTCCAACATAGCCAGAACCTTAGCGGTCAGTTCTCTCAGTTGTTTGTGGCGTTGGTATTTCGACTGAAAACTCATCTGCATCTTGCACTCGATTTTTTTGGGCAGGAATGGAATCATTCGCCTAAGCAGCATCACCATCCAACCATCTTTGACTGTCGGGTCGGGAACCCATTCTGTCCTGACATGGATATCTTTACCGAGTGCTTCCAGTTCGGGAATAAGCCATTCCTCACCGTTGCCCAGTGTCACAAACTTACACATTTCGTGGTGTATAGGACACTTACGTCGATATTCGTTCTCTATTTTAGGTCTGGACTCATCAGGCCATTCAGCCACCGCTACAAAGTCGTACCGAAGCGGTGTATCTGTCTGGCCTTCCACTTCCCACTGTTTTTTAAGTAGGTCATCTACCGTATTAAGTTGCTGTTTGGATTCGTCGCTCATGGACTGCCTTCATATTTGGAACATTGATTTTTACCTTTTCCACCATAGCCTTGTGGAAACCAAACCATGCACAACCATTCGCTTTGCCGACACCTTCGATAGCCAGAGTGAATGGTTTCCAATCCCACTGAAGCTCACCTTTCATCGGGTGTGCCTTGGGAAACAGAAACGTATCAAACGGAGTATCAGATACCAAAGTGCCATGACCGCCATATAACGGACTGGCGTTTTTGACCCATCGGAAATAAAGTTGTGTATGACCCATCTGCCAGAACTCATACAAGTTACAGCGTGGGTTCATAAACAAAGCCTTCATTACCGGGCCGGGCTTTTTGTCTTTGATAAACCATGCGTACATAATTATTTATGCTGCTGTACCTAAAGCGATTGATACAGGGCAAGTCGTACCATCGGCACTTATGCCGATAAAAGGTAGAGCCAATGAATTCTCACCGGCCTGTGAAGCCGAAGGATTTATCGGGCCTAACATCGTGCCGGCTACCCACGTTGCGATAAGTGCCGTCGAACTAGCTGCTTTACCGCCGACACCTTCCGCACGTTGGGGGAAATTCTGGACGACCGCACCAGTATCGCCCGGCGAGAAATTACCGGCACTGATAATGATGCTGAAGTCGGTGGTGTTCACCGTGCAACGTTCGACGATGTTCTCCATCCATGCGAATTCTGAATAAATCGCACCGTCACAAAAGAAATTGTTCGGGTCTGCACCATGCGAGAAATCCATCGACAAAATATCGGGAATCGTATTTGCCGCAAAAGTCGCTGTACCTACTGTGTAAACTTTATTAGCCATTTCATAAACTCCTAATTACTGGGCGTTTACCAACGTCAGAGCTATCGGCTCTGTCGTACCATCTTCACTTGTCAGTTGAAAATCAATATCCATCGCATTCGCTCCGGCCTGTTGCGCAGCAGGGGATATCTGGTTAATCATGCAGCCATCAGTCTGAACCGGCCCACCACAAATAGCCTGAAGCCAACTTGATGCTACAGCACTTTTTCCACCCACACCTTCTGCTCTTTGGGGGAACCATATCTTCAAAATGCCGGTATCGCCAATCTCAAGGGCTGAACTTACGGAATCCTGAAACAGACTCAAATTACTGGATTGGATACGCACCGTTTCGCTTACGTTCTCCAACCAAGCAAATTCAGGATAGATGTTACCATCAGCAAACCAAGTCTGCGCATCACCACCGATTACAGGTGCTATCGTGACGATGTTGTCGATTGTGACATCATCCTTATCCTCATCGGTTTCCCACGTGGCTGTGTGTATCGTATATACTTTATTAGCCATTATACCACCTTCTTCATGTCTTGACCGGCGATTCTAGCCAGTTTACCATATTCGTCATCGACTACCTTCTGAGCGAATTTCATAACTTCCTGCTCGTCACGGTCATTCACGGTGAATGCAGGTCGGGCAGGCATTTTATCTGAACCTTTTTCCAGATACTTAGCGTATTTAGGCGGTTTCTGAGGGGTAACTTCCCATCGCCTACCGCTTCTCTTTCGTACCGTGCTTTGTAATGCCGCTTTATTCCATGCACCAGTTAATACCAGTATAGGTTTTTTACCAACTTTTTTCAGCTTCCATAGCCGATACTTCTCTGTCAAAGGTTCGTACTCATACTCGACCGCATTTGATTGAAGGAAATGCCTTCCGATTATGCTGTATTGTTTGGACATACCTTCGATGTCGCCAAAGATAAACCGACCGACAGACTTCATCAGTTTATCCAAAAAAGCCTTGATAGCCGTTTCAGTAAGTGCCTTCTGTAAAGCACTACTGATTTCCAGTTCCATTGTAAATTTTGCTTTAGGGGCCATTATCTAAGCGTTGCCTCTGAATAAGTCGCTTTCACAAATACAGTTATTTCACCCCAACAGCATCCTCGATGTCGGTCAATCGTCGGGCCGTCAAACGAAGCGTCCTGATATATTCTCTGGTCATAATTACCACTGGATTGATAGTCATTGGATGAATCGAAGTATGCGTTCCTTATAGCCAGTATGCAGTTCATCAGGAGCGTCCTACAAGGCTGAACACCGTCATCGTTCGGGCCGTTGGAATACCATGCCCTGATTGTTGCTCTCAGGTTGAGTGTTCCACCGCCGGTGCTGTAATCCTCTGCGTCAAGTGGGTCAACCGCCAACTCCAAGAATGGCATCCGGCCCCGATTGCGTCCACGATGAAGTTCACCAGTGATACCCTGAAATACATGACCGCCGGAAGCCGGTGCAGAACCCCAGTTACTTGCTACTGCTGCCAATGTGGTATCTTCTCTCAAAGCCTGCAGCAGATTGTTTTCAAAGATTTTTAAGGCATCATCAGCCATTACGATTCCTTCTTGTTTTCCTTGGCTTCTTCTTCATCGAAAAAATCACGCATGAATTTACCACCTAGCGTATGTTTGTTGGTATCTTCATCGCCCACCGAAAACTCTATCGGCTCTGACCATCTTTTTGTTATTGATTTTTGTTCGGGCATTATGGAACCTCGTAAATAGTTATATAATCAACGTCGTGACCGTATAGTTCAACAAATTTCTTTTCTACAGAATGTACTTTATATTTTCCATCACTCCTGAACAACACCTCTTGTTCTTCTGGATAATTGCTCAATCTCGATATGTCCGCTGCCGTCTTTGAACCACCTCTCACTTCTACTATAACATGATTATCGCCTGACGACGAGAATCTTTCAGCAAGCCGCTTTTCTTTGGAAAAACTACTCATAGTGTCAAGAGATATAGGTTCATTTTTTACGTTTGCCTTATTTATTTTATTGATAAATGTTTTATATTTTCTCTGGGCTTCCCTATAACCACCAAACGACATTCCTCTGAAGGCATTATCTTCAAACACAGGCGCACGTTCTATAGCTTTCTCGATTGCATTCACCTTCTTCATCACAGACTTATTGTATGGGTCGCTTAAAAAAGCCCTCCTTTGTGCGTCTGTTTTCAGGTCTAAATATCTCCCTTGGAAATCTAGCATCTCAGAATATGACCTTGTGTACTCGTTTATAGAGGCTTTTTCAACGCTATTTAATGACAGTTCCCAATCGTCGATAGTTTTCAGCTTATTCTCTGTTTTTCTCAGTTGTTTCCTAATGTTCTCTGCATACTCATCGGTATATTTTATTTGCACCTTTGTTCTGGTTACATTTACCTTACCTATCAGATTTCCAGAATCGTCAATTACGTTTATGTCTTTGAAATTCTTAATGCCGTACTTCTGCTGTATGTTGTGAATCTGTACGTTGTCGTATTTGCCCTCTACCCAACCATCAAAATACTTTTTCAGTTTTTTTACATCTTGCGGTTTCACACCTTTAACCTGAGTTTTCGGCATTGTCGGTTTTGCGGTATATTCCAACTCAGCCTTTTTGCCCAAAGATAAATCTATTTTGCCCACCTTCTTGCCTGTGCTATCAACAACGTCGGTTTTCATCTTTGTTAAGCCGATTTTCTTCGATTTTGCAGCCAGTTCTGTACTTGTAATTTTACCTGCTTTCCAATCGTCAACTATTTCCTTGGCTTTACCTACGTCTTTTTCCTGAATCGCACCTTTGGCCTTAGCTTCGGTTGCTGTTGGTTTCGGTGGTTTCGGTTTCGGCTTTGCTGGTACAGCCGGTGGCGATGCTTCGGGCGGTGGCGGTGGTTTACCGATTTTCGCTGCATTCAAGTCGATAAGTTGCCTGTCTGTCAACTTGGATATCTGTTTGGGCTTAATGCCCAGTTTGCTCTTGGACAGGTCATCCAGTGAAACAATGCCCTTGGTCTTACTTACCAAATCTTCAGTTCTGACTATGCCGGTCTTGTGAAGTCGGGCTACATTTTTACCCATCAATAACTCACGCTGCTTTAACGACATCTTGCTAATTTCTTTTTTCAAAAACTGACCTTTATCATATACCCTCAACGATGATTGGTCATTATGAGGCACAACCCGGCAATAACAATTTGGATGTAAAAGTGGGCGTGGTCTATTCGGGTCACTTCGTTTCCATATTGTAAGGTGATACATCAGGCATCTTATACAGGGGCCGGGCGATTCGGGGCCGTTAATGAACATGACCATCTGAGTTTTCAGATTAGTCAAATACTCTTTGACATTATCAGCACCAATGTCGGCTTCAAACGTACTCACATTTATTTTCATCTGTAAAGCCATTTGCTCTCGTCCGAAAATAGTTCTATCGCATCTTCATACGCTACCGAGTTCGCCACGTTAATCGCTTGACTAGCAATACCTTTCGACTCTCTTGTGAAGGAATCTAAGCCTCTGCGAATCTTCCTGTTTAATAATACCTTCCCATCTTCATCGCCTGTAGGTTCGATTACATAAGTACCTGCTGCCGATAACAACTTGCGTCGTAATTTAGCCAGAGAATCATCAAGCCAATCCTCAAGCGTCAAACCGCCTATCAATCGTTCGTAAATAGCCTTCAGTTCAGCCTTACTCACTGTTACATCAAACAAAATGCCGTTCGGGGTATTCTGATTCCATGCCGAAGCGATAGACCGTAAGCCCTCTTTGTACGACCTCAGTTGCATACGTTTAATCTTCTTGGTCACACGCTCTTTGAGGTTATCGAGAATCCGGCTGACCATAGCCTTGTAGTCTTTATCTCGCCTCAGACTCCTGACATCACCCTTCATTTTCTTCTTCTCCAGCAATGCTGCCAGAGAACCAAGTATGGTTAATTGCACCGAGTCTGTTATGTTCACCAATTCCATAGACATCTCATGGCTTCGTTCTGGTAAGACAGCCAACGAGTCGGATATCTGTCGGTTAATGGCATTTAGCGATAAAGTTGTCAACGTGAGATATCTCCTGTAAGCATATTGGCATGGAAGCCGTCGTATATTACCTGCTTCCTTCGTTTCAGTTCGGGTGTATTTTCAAGGCCGTTCGCTATCTTGGACATTTTATCCAAGCCTTCCTTATACTTTTTCCTATACATATCAATCAAAGGGCTTTCATCAGGAGTGTAAATTTGTGGGCCTATCAGGGCTGCTGTGCCGATGTTCAGTAGTTTCTTCAGGCTGTCAACGCTGAAGTTGGCACTGGTCGGGTCAATCGTACAACTAAAGAAAGCCCTGTCACCTAATGACAAAGCGTTCGCTGCTGTCAGAGTACACCGGATAGCATTGGAATTGTCGGATACTGTCATCCCATCGCCATGCGTAAGCCCTTCACCTCTCGACGGTGGTTCGGGTGTCAGGGAATAATTGGCTATTATCTCCCAGTTGGACGTACAGCGGTAGTCAAGACCGCCCTCATTGGTGATATCAATTACAGTCTGGTCTGCTGTGGCGTAGAATAATACCAATGCACCGTTACAGTGCCATAGCGATTCACGAATCCAAGGGTTGAGGTTCTTGTATATATCGTCCTCGACGATATCCATTTGGACTTCTATTGAAGTTTGGTCTGTGAAGTCGGCTACTACCGCTTCAGGATACAAAGCCACAGGCTCAGTATAAACCGCACCAAATCTGTTATAATTAGCCATGATTATCACCTTCCCAGTAGGCAAATGGTTCTTCTCTGATTACTGTGCCTTCTTTTATGCTGTCAACATATTTGACAATAGAACCCCGATACATCGGATTCTCATAATCGTGAAATAATACCCTGCCACATTTCTTTACTGCCTCAAAATTGGCCTTCACATCTTTGTAGGTATGCGCTCCATCTATAAAAGCGAAGTCGAATTCCATGCGACTCAGGCTGTTAGCCAAATCCTCATTCGATTCCACTTTCTGAAATTTAATCTTTTCGGAAACGCCAAATTTCCTCCATACATCAAACATTATATTTCTTCGCTCGATACCGTGTTTTTCTATTTCGTCAAGTAACATTATTTACCCATACTCAAAAACAGGCTTGCCCTGCAATCCGGCCTTCTCTCGATTTCGTGTATCTTCTTCCATACCTCACCATTGAACGAACCCAAGAACGTCATCCACCATTCTGACGGTTTAATGGTCAGGTGTGTATATGCGTCGATAGCATCATAATGCGCCACCGATATAATCCTGTTGACTCCGACCCGATTCATTTCACCCAACACAAATGGAATGTCAGGTTTCCTTAAATGTTCCATCACATCAAAACACAGGAGCGTCTTGAAAGATTTATCTTCAAAGGGCCAAGGTTCTGTTATATCGTGCTTTACGTACTCATACCCTTCTCTCTCATAAATATCGTCGATAATATCAAGCCCTGTAACCGTAATGTCTTTACGGACAAGGTAGTCACAAAGCAATCCATTACCACAACCAACGTCAAGAACCGGCGACTCTATTTTCAAATGAGTATTCCAGTTATCCATCAGGTCAAGACCCTGATTATTCTGCTTATAATACCACTTGGTCTTGTGGTGGTTTTCATAAAACTTTTTAGTGCCGTAGTTCATTTGAAAAAAACCTTCAGGCAATCGCCGGTTGATATTTCTTCAAGCGTAAGCTGAAAACTGCATAATCTCGACAGGTAATCTCTGATAACCTGTGGCTCAGGATTCCAGTTATCTTCTATGTTTATTATGGCATCTATGATATCTGGTCTGTCCATCGAAGCCTGTTGGCATACACCTTCAGCGTTGTTCATCAGGTGGTTTCCACAGGTGATACAGGGCAGACCGATAATAACCGCCTCATTAAATGAATTGCTGTTATAGCCAATCATGTACTTAGCTTCAGCGAAATCATCAGCCAAGCTGACCGCTTTTCCACCATGCACCTCTACTAATCCGGCCTGACTGTCTGGAATTGTATAGGCGTGTTCTTCTATGGTGTGACCCATCGGGTGAGTTCTTACGATTACCTTTCTGTTGTTACCGACTTCATCCAGTGCTTTCAGTATTTCGTTCGTCCAGTTCACAGGGCTGTATTCATATTCACCGTGAACCTGAGCGTCACCGGCTACCTGATGAATCAGCAATACATTACCGTCACTGGGCTGTATTTGTTCTTCTCTGTTTGGATGTTGTTTTTCCCAATGTGCCTGAGCCATACTTATTAGCTGGTCTTTTAGTTTGGGCTTGAGAAAACGTAGGGTCATAACGGAGTTGACCTTATTGATGTATTCTACCAGCTCCGCTTTTTTCATTTTCTTAAAATTGGGTATTTCTTCGGGTTTGTGTTTCGGCTGTGGTGCTGGTTCGTTCGTCCATAACTCCCTGTTTTCATCAGTTATCGTTTTAATGGTTTTCGATGCTTCTCTTGTGCCGATTAAGTCATAATTCACCCCCACCAGTTTCGCCATGCGTTTGTTCATGGCAGATGTTACCTTCTTTGTTCCCAACTCCTTATGAAAATGAGCGAAAGGGCCGAAGCTGCCACTCGATGAAAAGTGGTAATGCTCCATCCGCTTAATCCACCCACGTTCCACACAGATAGCTACCTTCCCCATCTTCTCGATAAATAGACGGCATAGATACCTGTTGCCTTTCTGCCCGTTCCAAAATATGTACCCATCGGCATCAGTAGGCAGTTCGTTCGGACTCATGGACTCCATAGCGATAAATTCAATCTCATGTCCGATGTTCTGAAGCCCTTTTACCACGTGCGTCCAGAACCTCTGCTTCCAACTCCTTGCGGTATCGCCGATTGGGATAGCCTTGTTATAATCGACAACAGTTATCTTCATGCTCAAATACCTCTTGCCATTCCATCCTCTTAATTGACCTTACTCTGGTCAGCGGTGAACAATTCACCAAATCAACATTGAACTCTTTCAGGTTCTCTACCAAGTCACCAAAAAACTTATCGAACCGCTTACTGTATCTGTGTCTTGGTTCGGTATAATCCAAACCAAATAATGCTATTCGTTTCGGGGCCGTTTCATTCACAAGCCAGTTGACTGCTGCTTGCATACTGGTCAAGCCGTATTTGATGACTCCACGTTCCCTCACCCATTCTGTCGTATGGTCAAAATACAAATCGGAATCGGTGGAAACCCGATTCACAGTTGCCATCAGTCGTAACGGTTTCAGGTCAGGCTCTTTGTTGTTCCAAATCTCCCTGACTCCCGGATAGTTACTTGACTTGTCCTGATTGCGTATATCATCTATGGCAAGCCAGATGTCGGTTGTGAAGTTGTTGCGTTTCACTGGTACAAATGTAGGAAAACCATTTACGCAAATAGACAGGAAATCCCTAGCCCTGTTCCAGAACTCGTCAGGGTATTCAAATATACTTGGGCCGCATCCAAACACAAGTGCAAGCGATGTACCGAAATAGCATTTCAACCATGTCGGTACATCGCTAACCAAACTACATAATTCTTCAGGATACGGCTCAGTGGGCATCTCTAATTGAGTCGCCATACCTTATCCATTAGTAATCAGTTTGACACATTTGCACTCTTTGTGGTCGCTGTAAACTTCATCCCAGTTGGACTTCGTGCCGAGTTGAGCGTCAGTCGGATTCGCTGTCGTAACGTTCCACTTGATACTATTCAGGTGGCAACAGTAATCCACTTCGGCCCTCATTTTACGAACCACGCCACGTGCGTCGTCGATGTCATCCTGCTCAAAGAGCGTTAAGGCTCTCTGGTATCCGACATATAACGCCTCCGGCCCCAGCAACAGGGTTTCGTACTTGGTCTTATAGGTGTACGTCGAACCTGTCATGGAAATCGAGCTTATGTCATCGTCGGCAATTATAATCATGCCCAGTGCGTCAAAGCTGATAATGCCGAAATTGACAATCTTCTTGATTGCCGAAGCGTCCATTCCACCGACACCGACCAGTTTTCCGGCAAGGCTGTCAATCTTGTAGTTACTTATGCCGTCTTTAACCAGATTGTTAAAAGGCGTACTGTGCATAACCGCTACAGTCAAGTCACCGGCCCTGTCACCCATTTTTGCTTTAGCGTCCTGCAATCGAGTGAACGTCATGGTGTTATTGGACGAAGCACTATAATCGTCCTTGATGTGGATGTCGGCACTGGCAGTTGACCCATCAGTCGTATCAGCTACCTCAACCGCTGTTTTGGCGACACGGTAAAGTTGCTGTTTCAGACGACGGAACCACTTCAGTCCGACTCTCGCTGCCCAGTAGTTACGGAAATTAGTACCGACACGCTCGATGTTGCCGTAAGGGAATGAATCAGCAATATCATCGTGCAGAATAACTCCTGATTCGACGATATTGCCCATATCAGTGAATGAACGTGTCGCTCCAGTTGTCGTGACATTACGCCTCGCAAAAGAGCTTATGTCGTTCACCTTCGGTATCTGGATGAAATTACCTTCTCTGGTAATGTCATCGTTATTGCCGACTACCGCTATTCCCAAATCTTCCAGAATCTTGACCGCCTTGAGAAACGGAACCATCACCCAAGGGGCATAATGTTGAACAGGTGTATATGCCATTGCTAGCACTCCTTGTTCTGCGATAACTCAGGTTGTCGATTTACGTTAGGACGTAGGGGCCATGATGGAATCTTCGTAGGCTTTCATAGCCTTCTGGCATCCAACTGCGTCTTGTTCCATCCATTTCTCGTAAAGTACAGGGTCATTCATGGCCTTCTCAGCCGTGAATTCGCCTTCATCACCACTGGCTCCACCACCTTCACCGCCACCAGAACCTTGACGCATTTGAGTTTCGACAATAGCAGGATTATTCTTGACCACATAGTCAAGGAATTCCTCTACCGGCATATCTTTTTTAAGCGTCTTTGGTTCAACATTTTGTAGCGGATTCGGAAATTCGACTTCCTTCGCTATCATGTTGCCATTGTCATCAAAAACCACTTTGGCTGCTACTCCGGCAGCAACCAAATCCATTGTTTCAGGTAAGACCTTTCTGGACTGCAATCCTGTCTTGATTGTTAGAAGTTTCTCGCTGTCCTGTCTTACCTTCTCACGTTGTGCCATTTGCTCCTGATTCTTCTGGTTTTCGACGAAGTTCTTTGCCAAGTCTGCTACTGTCAGGCTGAGACCTCCCGGCATTTCGACTGACTGACCAAGTAATTCCCCTTTGTCAATAGGTTTACCTGAACCTGCGTTACCTCTGTCAGTCTGGTCTTTAGTACCGAGCTTTTTGAAAGCCTCATCCACCTGTCGCTTAGTGGCGCCGGTTATTTCGGTCGAGATACCCTGTTTCATGTCACCGACTGACGTTTTAATCATATCGGATATCGGGTCTTTGAGATTCGCCAAAACCGTCGCCGTGATAGCTTCAACATCTTTGGTTTTCAAACTCCTGTCACCATCGCCACCGCTGTTAGCAGTATCACCGGCATTTTGATTCTGGTTGCCGCCATCACCAGCACCAGCACCAGTATTTGTGCTGTCATTATCAGCCATCTTTAGTCTCCTAAATAGCTACTGTATAGTTCTTTACGGTAAACCAACTCTACCGTTATGTTTCCTGTGCCACTGGTTCTTCTTCCTCAAAACCTGTCAATTCCTGACTCAGTTGTTCCTTCTCATGTTCATCCTCAATCAGTTTGGCAAAGGTGTTCTTCTCCTCCGGCTCCAAACCGTCAAAGGCAATCATGCGGTTGAATATCGTGGCCTTCAGCTTCGCTATAATCTCAGGTGGAAAGTTCGATTCTACCGCAAAATCATACTCCTCCTGAAGAGCGTTAAACGGTGCAACTATACGTGGTTGAGGATAAGAAGCCTTAGCCGTTGAATCGTTCGCTCCTGCTGTCCGGCATACCAATTTGAGCAAATCAGTATCGAACAATGACATAACCATACTTAAATACTCTAGTTGCGGAGCCAAGTCCATCATATAACTCAGGGCTTTGTGGATTCCGCTTTGTTCTCCCAACCTATGTTGTTCACCCCAGATATCCGCTGCCTCAAACCCTGCTTGGTCAACCGCTATCTTTCGGTAATCTGCCGATGCTTCCTTGAGCTTATCTATCGGCCCTACATCAAGTGTCGAATAGCCGATTTCGGAGTTGTCACCCTTCAGCAAATGATA
>Ga0098033_1000092_pt1 | contig 48740 bp, 33 predicted proteins | sample 1_EtaG_FD_75049 | JGI IMG/M metagenome (GOLD analysis project Ga0098033, IMG submission 75049) | Marine viral communities from the Subarctic Pacific Ocean - 1_ETSP_OMZ_AT15124 metaG | ecosystem: Environmental > Aquatic > Marine > Oceanic | place: Pacific Ocean | collected 2015-01-07
TCTAAAAAAGCCATTTAATTTCTCTCTCCTGTATAAATAGTTTGTAATTTTGGTTTAACCGCTCTCTAAATTATAAGTAATATTTAAATCAATTTTTTTACCAGTTTTCTTTGACGTTAAACGTATTTTGAAAGTTTTGCCCCAGATTGGGTCGATCAAATCCGAATCGCCTATTTGCAAATTTTCTAATTGGGTGGCCGCGGGTCTGGCATACTTAACATCATCTGTAACTAGTTTCATATGTGAACTATTTGGTATTAATTGTATTAATTTCTTAAATGATTTAGAAGTTGTTGTGATCTGGCTGGTGGCCAGATCAGATTCAAATAGTGTTTCAAATTTTGCATATTTATAGCCGCCATCGTTAATTAATTCACATTCATAGATTTCAGAAAATTGACCAGGGTGCTGTAGTCTTGTTACACTACGAAAAACATAATAATATTTTTGATTTGTTAAAATTCTATCTTCGCACCTTGTTGTGGCAAGAGTTGACGATTCGTCGGGGATACCAAGATTATATTTTTTTAGAAGATTCGCACTAAAACTATTGTAAGCACTTGGCTTTTCTTCAAGCCTGTAAGCCTCAATATAATTAACGGGCGCCTTCGCGTTGTTCGACACCGTGTCTGTCGGCAAAAGATCATAGGAGGTTTTATAATCATTAATATAATTATTTTCAGCAGTATTAAAAGCTTGTGGCATATCCCTCTTAGCGAACGCCTCTCTGATTAGTTTAAATCCTATAGTATTAGAATCATCTAGTTTATAATAAGGAATCACATCAATTGTGGTAGATGGGTGATCCAATACTCTAATTGTCTTAGAAACCAAAGGAACCTCAAGTATTTTTATTGTCGGCTCATAGCTAACATTTAAGTCTGCCATATATCGTGTTGCACCGGTGCTTTCATCAACTGTTGTTTGAGAATTGGTAGCAAATTCATTTTCATCTAAAAATTCATTATCATCAGCATCTACAAATAATTGACTAGTTGAGTTGCCGGCAGAATCGTTAAATTGCACTGTGATAATTCCAGTGTCATCGTCGACAGAAATTGCCTCGGCTACCGCTATATCAGAATATGTATAATTAATGCCATGTACAATTTTATAAGCGTAAACTTTATAGGTATATTCATCATTGTATTTTACTTGTGTGTCAGTTAGCGTAATCGACTCAAGGCCATCAACATTATAAATCCAATAGTTTGATACCAGCTGGCCGGCCAAATTAACTTTTTCAATACGATAAGCAATTGTTTCATAGTATTTTGTATCTTGCGCAAAATCATATATATTCTGCAGTGCCTTTGAATCATCACTTCCTTCGACGTCGAATGGCGCAGTATCATTAATATAAAAGGATAGATCATTTACTAATTTCGTAATCCTTATAGATTTCATAAATCGATGTGACAAAAGGTTGTTCAAAGCTGCTTTTCTTATGTTCGTTTCGCCACCAACAAAATGATAATCGACATTTTTTGAATCTGTTCTAAGATTCGAATTGGCCGCCCTTGTGGCCATCTTTAAAAGAGAGCGATATCTAAAATTATCAACACTTGTGATAGAAGTTTCAGAAATTGTGCTAGTGTCTAAAGAGCCGGAACTAAACGTTTTATTTATGTGATAACTCAAAGAACGAGACTGTTGGCCTCCTTCTGAGCCGAAATCAACAGCAAGTTGTGCTAGCAAAATTTGTTCACAATCATTACCTGAAATAAGGGTCCTGAATATGTTGGTGGCGGGGAACTTACTTGTATCGACAGTATGCGTTGTTGGAATCTCTATATTCACATAACAAGGGAACAGGGCCCTTAGAGATATTATCTCTGAGGTGGGCTTTAAAAAGGTCTCAACTCCTTCTGTATCGAAAATAAAGTTTTTGCACCTGTTAATGACGGCAGTGCTGGTTGAGGACGAAACGTTTAACGCAACAAAAGCGCCTGATAAATAATTTCTTAGATTTTTATTTCTATCATAAAAGGTGTCACTAGTTCCGTCAGAATCCGCATCTACACCATAATATAAAGATTCTTGTGGCGGCAGTGCATCAGAAGGCGACATTTCAGTTGCTGCAAGTAAATCTGCCACTGTTGCGTCTTCGCCAATTCCCATATAAGCTGCAAACTCCCCCTCTTTTGTAATATAATTGTGAGCATTTATATTTATTTGTTCTGGTTTATCATCGCTTTCCGCACTTGCAATCGATATAAAATCATAAATATTTGCTGACGCTCTCTGGTTTATGCTGTCGGTATAAGATTGATACGTTGGGAGAAAATAATTATATGACGGCTGCACTACAATCGATTCATAATCGCTCCCGTCAATGCTGTTCATGATTAATTTCTCAATATTAGTATAGGGGGCCTGCAGGCCAATGTGGTTATCAGAATATATATCTGTAGAATAAATGCCCTGGAATGTTTTTGATATAGCTGTGCCACCATGTAAGAACGCCTTCCAGGTTTCGGTAGAGTCTATTTCCTCTCCGTCTCCATAAATTCTTATCGGAAAAGTATAAGAATTGATAATTGCTGAGCCGGTGTTGCTGCTAGCTAGGGCCAAATTAGACTCTATTTTTGATATATATATGTTGTCTTCTTCGGCGGCACTACCATCAAACTCATAAACATTTCCGATATCTCCCTCAACAAATTCCCAAGATTTATTTAGGGCTGACCTAAGTCTGTCTGTTGAGCCAGATATTAGCGTTTCATCGATATACTCAAGTTCTATATTTGACATTAATAAATTTCCTAATATGTATATCTAATAGAGCCAGACGCTGCGAAATTAGCAGGAGTATCTATTGTGCCTTCTGATTCGGCGGCGGAATAAAGATCTTCCATAAAATCTGTTGGGGCACCTACTTTTTTAAAGCTAGCCTTTACAGTAACCTCGGATACACGATTTTTTAAGACCAACTCTTCAATTGTGTCATCTATGAGCGACTGAACCACTGGTGGGCCGTCGACAATGTACGATGACCCCCCAGCGAGGGCCCAGCCAGTAAACTTATCATATAGCGCTGATTCTTCATCATCATCATAATACATAGTTATCATTGTTGTATAGCCTTCATAAAGTGATGAACCGAAGCCGGCTTTGCCATATGTGTTTGCATCTGTTATGGCAAAATATTGTTTTTCATTACCGCCATCATAAGTTGAATCATTTGTCATATAGCCCAAGCCAACTTGGCCGGTGCCTATAGTAGAAACGTTATAGTAGCTTTCGTTAGACGAATATCTACAAGTTATGCTAGAATATACACTAGGGGGTGTATCAAAAGCGTAGTAATAATATACAGTCATGTTATAATCCTATAATAAATATCTCATTATTTAAATTGTTTTAATGTTGTTCCAGTGTTGGATAAATTAATATCAATTATTGTTGCGGTTAAATCTTGAAGATCGATTATTTTAATTGTCGATGCTTGTTTTGCTTGTTGTGACAAAGTAGTCTCAGGCGATTCATCAAGAGTAAAAAACGGATCACTGGTATCATTTGAAAACTTATCAGTTGCTACAATATTCTCTCCAGCCATATCGCCTTTAAATAATGATGGGTCTAGTATATTTTCATTTTGTATCTCTTGTGTATCTGTTTGTTGCGACAACAATGTAAATTCTTTTGACTCTGTAGAGACAGAACACCCTAGGGTGCTAAGTAAATCCGCGGCAAAATCATTATCTGAAACGTTTGAATTTAAATTATTTGTTATTCCTTTGCTAGATAAGTTTTTATAGCCTCGACCCATCTTTGCTAATGCGGAGTCAGATGATGTTTTCTGGCCCTTGACCATTCTAGTGTCCGCTCTACTAACCATGTCGCTCACAAGAGAAGGGCTTAACATAGTTGATGTTGAAAATTTAATTGGCATTTGTTGTTTTTTCCTTACTACGTTCTATAATCATCGTCAACACTCAAAAAATCGTAAAAGTCAGTTATCTGTGATGACGTTCCGAACTCTGAACCACTATAATTTGCTGCGGGCCATATTCGTTTACCCATATAGTCATAAGTATTTTTAAATCCCCATTCATCTGCTTCCAGATCTGAAGAGCTAGTCACTCCAGAAGGCATGGTTAGCTCAGCGTCGAAGAACTTATACCATTCTTCATGCAGGGCACTCCAATGGTCATAGGCCGTGTCGAGTGCATAATCTATGAAGCTTTCAGATAGTGAGGGGGTCAACAAAGAGTAAAGCATGGCTCGGGCAGCTGCAGCATCACTAGTGCTAGTTGTATCCAAATAATCAATAAACCGTAAAATATATGGCAGTTTGAGATTAATTTCCGTTCGGATCCGTTCTCTCGAATAAAGAGTAGAAGTGTCATATGATGCCTCATCGATCGATGAGGCTATACTCCAGTCGGAATCTTCTATTGGGTAGGCTAAAGCTGTTTCAATATCATCTAAGTACTCTGCTTCAGGCTCGCCGGCGTATATAATATCTGGGAGAATTGGAAATTCTTGATAGTATGTCTTCTCAATTGGCATATCAGCTACGAAGCCATATGCTTCCGTATAAGCATCAGCAAAAGCTTCCCATACAATACCAACACCCTCATTATAATAATTTGTAAAAAAATCGTTGTACCTTGTTCTAAAAGTTTCAAGTTGTTCAAGGTTGCCCGATTCAGGGGCGATATTCGCTGATATTTTCTGTGAGTCTTCTACGATAGCATCAAGATCGCCCTCAAAAGTATTAAGCAATAAATCGCGATGAATATTAAAAATCATCGGGGCTCGGAGCCACGGAGCATTGGACGTATCTTCTGAATAAAACTCACTAATTCCTTCGACAAAAAATTGATTAAAGAAGCCGGTTATATTATTATAGTTTCCCGTATCAACTGCATATCTATAATATTCATTTAAACTCCTTCCATCTGTCTGGAAGCCGTCTCTAAGGGTTTCATAAATTAAATAGCTATAATCAGTGCACGCAATTGAAAGCGTGTAATGTTCTTGACTATATTCTGTTGCGCCGCCCTCAGAGGCGGGAAGAACAGTGCCGTCAGAGGCCCCATCAATATTATAATAATCTTGAAAATAAAAGCATAGCATTCTGTATCCATCTCTTACTTCAGCCTTAGACTCATAATCTGAGGCTGGCATACCCACAACATTTCTAATACAAAGATAACTATAGTCGCTGCTTCCTCCCATTCCAACATCAACTTTGTCGTAATTCCACGATGGCCAGCTGCTGGAAGTTGTTGAATCGTGATCGCTTTTTAATCCGCAGTTATAAATCCTAAAAGAATCGCCATAGTTTGATGGCGTCGATATAAATTGAGCCACCATCTGTCTTACCTCTCGAAGCGTGTTGCTGGTGGCCGCTCTCTTGGTTAGTGTTGCTGTGTCTATCTTCAACGTTGCGTTCACCAAAGCGCTTCCAAAATAAGCCTCTAGTTTGTCAATGTTAAGCACGCTTGATATTACAGTGTCGTTTCTTAAAGCCTTTTCGTAATCAAACCAAAGATATCCATAATCGCATATTGTATCTTCAGGGTCCCATACAAAAGTTTCATCATCTTCTCCAGATGCAAGGGTTGACGAATAGGCATACCTTGTTATAAGGGCATCTCTTGTGTTGCTATAAATTCTATAATCATTGAGCGTTAAACCGTCTGTGGTACTCGGAGTCGGATCTGGCCGATCATAAGCCTCTATGGCTTCTTCGGCGCGCGAGTCTAAAACTTTAGGATTTCTGCTGATAACTTTAAAGACCGTCTCTTCTCGGCCGGCTTGTCTGTTTGTAGATACTAAGACATCTCTAAAAGAACGATATACTCCGCCTAAAGCTGTCGTAGAACTTTTATCAGGGAAAACCTTTCTATATTCATTTAACTCTTTTAACAAATTAGTTGAATCTGAATAATTATCTAAAATATTGATTAAACTTTGAGAGGTGGCACTTGCATCTGCATCGTCAGATACCGGCGTTGTGGAGCCCGAAATGGATGCGATCAGCGAAGCTCTCTGTGGGAATTTTTTATATTCTCCTGCGACCGTATATATTGGTACGCCATCATACATTTTGCCTTCAGAGTCTACAAAAGATAATTCTTCGCCATCTGTCACAGTACCGTCATCGAAAACTACATCGTATGTAAGTTCGCCGGTCATAAAGTTTAACAACTCTGGCTTGTTGAGATAAATATTTTGTAGTTCGGACTCATCAAGACCAGAACTGCTGGCCTGGATCGTGAGCCAATCCAATGTAGAGCAAAAAACATAAACATTGATTTTTTTATAGTCTGCGCTTGTTATATCCATTAAATCGTCTAAAGTATAAACAGCACTTGGCCATGGATTTATTGCTAAAGTTAATTCAATTGTAGCATTGTAAACAAAGTATCTTTGATTTGTATCTTCGTCATATATTCCCTCGCTATCCGCTAATGTAAACTCACTAAACTCAATTTGCTCGTAATTTCTTCTATTAATAATAACTGTTGCACCAGAGTCACTAGCAGTTTCACGCGTAAAGGTCTGAGTCTCCCTGGCGAACTCCACAAAGGTGGCGACGAAACCTTCAACACTAGTATCTGGATCATAGTTATACAAATGATTAAAAATATTTTCACCGGAGTTTAATATATCTTCATTTTCTTGTTCTCCAACAACATAAGCGCCGTAGACATTAAGATCGGCCAACATTGCCACGATAGCATCCGGAGGTTCTAAAGCATCATCATCAACGGCCGGAATATATATCGACAGTTCAAGCTCAAGACCATCAACGGTATCTCCATAAGAATTTGTTAGACCACTTTTTATATAAACCCTATTAATGTAGGGTACCGGAAGCTTCTCACCAAAAGCGGTGTCTAGGCTCTCGTCAAATGCAACTCTTAACATATTTCAGGCTCCGTAACTCTTCCATAGATATCTATGAACTCAACCGGCTCTTTGTCGAAAGACTCACAATTAAAATCAAGATCTACATAATAAGACTCTTTGTTAAAAACAGAAGCACCCTTGCATGCCGTCTCTGGTAATATCTGATTATCCACTATAATATCTAAATAATATTCGACACTTGATGTTGTCAAAGATTGATTATACTTGATTTGTGGGTTGCTGTGCATCATCACACCATCAACAATTTGAGGTATTTCTTCTTTAAAGTATTTCTTCTCAAGCGTTTCTATTGCGTCTTTGCCGCCAGTAAAAATGCCTCCAGTCCAAGGATCTATATCACTACTATCAGAAGTGGTGATTCGGGCGCCGCTAAATTGCGTATTAGTCAAAGACCCTCGAAGAGATTGGGGCCCAGCCTGCAGGTTCGTTATTGTAACTTCGGCTCCACTTGAGGAAGCGCTTACTTTAAGACTTGTGCTTGAATCTTCCACATAATTATTAATAACCGTAACCAGTCTTTCTGCTAAAGTAGTTTTGCCATCAGCACCAGACACATCGCCGGCTTCAACATCTGTGCTTGCCGAAGCTCCGTTTTTAAAGGTAAATGTTACAGAAGTTGTGCCGTCATTAATCGTGACAGTAGAATCATAAATAGGAGTTCCTACTTCTAATATTTCAAATGGTGCGCTGGCATATTCTGACTCCGCTAATGTTCTATCAAACACTTCGATATCGAAGTTTTCAGTTAACAGTGTTGTGTTAACTTCATCAAGATATATGAGTCCGTGATCAGTTTTAAATTCGATTGAATCGCCGTCTATAAATGTTAAAGTTCGGTTGGTCATATCAGCAATATTTTCAGGATTTATATTTGTATAAGTACTAAAATTTGGGGGCAAGCTCAACGAAGAATCTGTTCCATAATTAGCCTCTTTCGTATACTTTAAATCAATATTAACTTGCGGAATTTTACTTATCAAATTAACACTATCATGAACAGAAGAGGCTGATATGTTCCCCTGTAAGCTTACTAATTTCCAAGCCGGCGCTGTGTGGGGGGCGCCTTCTAAAAATGCATCTCCAATTCCTTGATTTGATTTGAAAATATCAATTCTTGGATTATTCATTGTAGGAGTTTCATCCGTTGAATAGGCTCCCAAAACAGATGTGCCGTCATCATCAACGTAAGTGTCTAGTTGGCCAATATTATTTTCTATTTCTTCAAACAAAACAAGACTTTCCAAATAGACAGTTTCTTCTTTAATCCTTTTATGAACTTCATTTTGATTTTCGCGCAACATCAAATTAACATTTGATTTTTCTGGCGCTGGTCCTTCGAAGGCAGAGCCGGTGTACATGGCATATCTTTTGTCATAGATTACATTGTCATCGAAAAATTCATAATATGCGGGCTTAAACTTTCCAATCGAAAGCAAATAATTACCATAGCCCGTGAGCTTGATATCAAAAACTTGTTCTTTTTTGTTTAAAAATTTAGCCATTAGTAGCCACCTCCGCCGCCAGAGCCGCCACCCCTACGGGAGGAAGGACGAGACATAATAGGTGTTCTTCTAGTTTTTTTGCCGGCCGAACCGGTTGTTTTTTCAAGAATACTTGGGTTGTGATATAAAACATCTACATCCATTTTAATCATCTCTACAAAGGATAAATAATCATAAGGCCAATTAAACCCGAGTTTATATCCTGCGGTTTCATCATCAAAGCTAAAAATATCTTTTGACGATTCTCCTGCTTGAGGAGTTATTAGATCATAGTAATTAGTTTGCGCTCTTTGTTTAACTTTAAACACCATCCAGCGAAGATTTTCATTATTACTTAAACAGGTTTCTTGCAATAGCTCAGTGCTGATCAGTTCGTGAGAAATCGACTGATATTGTAGCTCTATTTTCTTAGAATTTCTTGGTGCGATATTTTGCCAAATATAAGATAAATCATCTTTATCAAATTTATACTCAAACTCAAACATATACATCACAATTGGTTCAACAGTTGTATCGCTCAAGAAATCGAATTGCGGAGGCAAAATATAGTTAGGCATTTTTTCTATCAGCTTTCTTATTGAGGTGCCGGCCGCGTCTAAAGAGTCGCCGGCTTTTGTTCCTTTGCTGGCTTTCAGTGCGGCATTAAATCTTTTTCTTGGTATTGAGATAAATTTCTTTCGTGTAGAAGTGAACTTGCTGGCCATTCTACTAATATTTTCAACGTCTTCAATAATATATGGGATAGCAACAACGGCTTCTTTAATTGTTCTAGATTCTGCTATCTCTCCCAGTCTCTTAGACGTAGAAGATTTGCTAAACCCCACTATATCTGTCAAAGATTTCATTTTTTTATAAATGAGGCCGCCAGTATCAGCGTCATTATCATTATATACAGTATCGTTTATTATCACATCATAATGATTCTTTAGCCAATCTGGTGGAATGTTGCCAATTTCCATAAATACGCCTTTATCTGGAGAATCCGGGATCACTCCGAACTGATGCCACATACCTCTCGGAACGGAACCAGACGCGAATGTCGGCAGAGTTAAATTGCCGGCGGCATTAGTGATCGGATGAACCCCCTTGTCATTAAAGTTTAACATTGGAGACTCCCATTTTGGTTGAATAACCCATCGCTTGCCGGCAGTAATGTTGGTGCCCTTAATCTTATTGCCGAAGCTATCTTCTTCCTGTTGTAACACTCTCTCAACACCGAGCAAGTTTAAGCTAGCGCTGATCTGCATTGCGTTAGCGTTTACGTTGTGTCCAGAATAGATGTAATTATCGGCGTTCGTAAAAGAAGCCGAACCAAAAGATGAGATTAAAAGAGGATTGGCGCCGAGGTAATCAAAGCTTCCTGTACTGGGGCCCGGATCTGCTCTCCAATATACTTGCTCCATTTCAGTTAGGATCTGCTCCAAATCGTAACTCTTAGTGTGAGATGGCCTGAAGATCATATCCACCCAAGCTTCGCCATTCGCATAAGGTGGAGTAAACGACCAATTGAAGCCATAAAAACTATCCATTGGACTGGTTTTAGTAACAACGGCACCAACTGAGCCGGTGCCATCTGGCTGGCCGGCGACGGCTGGGCCGAAGGCTGAGGGTCTAGAATACATCGTAAAAGATTCTTTAAAGAGCTTTCCTTGTTTTGGATCTTGTGGCAGCGAGTAGGCGGCGATGCCAAAATTAGATCCATCATAAACAGCGCCTCCTTGTATGCTATATGCCGTGTTGTTGCCTAGGGAGCCAGAGTCGCCTCGATAATCTCGGGATCCCGATACCGATCTTTTTAGTTTAATTCTCGCACCATAAGCGGATCCCGAACTGAACCTTAAATCACTCGTAACTGTCTCGGAGGACAATTTAGTAAAATTGTTGTCTTTCAAAAAGAACGCGGCGACTTCTCCAAAGAAATTGCTGGCCATCATAGAGTAAATCTCATCGCCGGCAGTGCCCATAGAGGCCGTTGCATTCAAAGAAGCAGAAGGATGCGGCTCGACGTCTAAGAAATTTACTCCCGCTATATATTTTTCAGGGGCGAGGATAGCCTCAAACGGAATTTTAACATCCCAAAATTCTCCACCGCGATAGCCGGCTGCGGTACTCGAAGGTGGTACCTGTGGTGTAATGGCCCAGTTATTGGAATCTTTCCCGTCATCAGCCCCATAATAAGATGCGCTAAGTTTAGTCGGATCCGTGATGGCGGGGTATTCTACTGCCATGCCGGCTTTAATAGAGTTGAACAATATCCCCGGGGCAAACAACGGCTGCAGCAGGGGCCTTAGCAGGCCTCCGTGATTTTGGACTAAGTCTTGTCCGGAATATTTAAACGTCGAAGATGCTTTGATAGAGGCCTCAAAGCCAGCGCCGTATGAGCTTGAAAATTGAGACACTATATCGATTGTTCGCTGTGCAGGATAAAAGCCCTTATATGGATTAAATGATATCGCGGCGCTGCACACTAATCTGATTTCTTTCGCACCCAGGAGTGCGTCTTTTTTAATTTTCAGAAAATCGTGAATAAATTCTGAATTAGAATAATCAATATAAAAGGAAGACGTGGAGCTGTTAAAGATCGTGCCCGGAATTTCAAAGGTGTCTGATTTGTTTTTAGAATTTGTACCATATTTAATGTAGTCTTTTATGTGATTGCTGATTCGAAATTCTGGAATAATTGAGAAGTCGGGCGCAATCTTCTTAATATCAGTCTTGAACCCCTGGTATGTATCAAACCACGGACTCGATGCAGAAGCCTCAAACGAAGGCGATGCATTAGAAATGGTTACGATTCCTGCTTGATCGCCGGCCTCCCAAAGGGCCTCTCCGCCGTATATATCAATTTGAATTCCTCGATTAAAGGGCATAAGGCCCTTTTCGATACTGCCTGTCTCTGCGATAAAGGGGCCGGTTGGAGCAACTACTGAACGCGGAGAAGAGATTAAATGTTTTCTTGAGTAAAGGGCGGCCGGCTTCATCACCTGGGGGGCTAACGGCGAGCCGATCGCAGCACCGCGGTGATAAGAAAAATAATTATTTTGTAATTCGCCGGCTGAGCCTATTTTTATTAATCCATGATCATCGCCAGAAGCTACCGTTGGCGCCGATGATCTACTGAGAAAGTCCGCCTGGGCGTCGAGAGGCCAACAACTTTGTGAAACGGCTGGGCTGGTGGCACCGAAGGAGTTTGCTATAGAGTTACCAAGCTCAACTCTTTCATCCGTGCCGCCTCTCCAGAATTTATTATCATAATCAATTCTCTCGCGAGAAGAAGACAAAAACTCATTTTTTATTGACGGGAAAATATTCTGAGAGTATAAAACCCAGTTTAAATGATACGTTGGAGTAGCGTTCACTGTACCTACGACTTGTTCGAAGGCAGTTGCAAACTCGGTATTTGGCAAACTTAGGCGATTATTTAAATCAGTATCATTAAAATAAATCTTTTCATTATTGTTGGTCATTTTTAAAGTTACATTGTCACCGTCTTGGTTATCATAATTAATAAGCATGGGCCGGCCCCTCATAGATACCGGAGGCAGATTGTATACAGTTATAGAGTCATCTTCTATTAGTGCTCGTGAAAGAGTTCCGCTTCGCTGTTCATTTCTTAAAATTGGGTGATCTTGAATTCTCAATCGCTTCCAGTTCCACCCATAAGTACCGCCGCGCTTCGTCATCAATAGATTGAAATAATTTGCAGAAGTAGTTAAAAAGTTTTCTATTTGAGCCTTTGCAACCAATGTTTTGTTGATATATTCATCATTAGGAATCGTCGCCGGGAAGCCCAGCGTATTATTATCTGATGCCGTAATTGGATCATAGGTTAAAATATTTAGCCTATTTACGGGTTGCCATAAACTTTGTGTAATTTCCGGCACAACTGAGCTAGCGCTAACAAAATCAAAATACGAAACATATCCATCAGCTGAGCTAGAAAAATATTCTGGGATATTTGAATTAGCAAATCCAAAAAATCTAATTCCTGAACCTGTTGTAGATTTGCTCAACCAAGAATATTGACGATCTGATCTGGGAATAGGATGTTGAACATAAAAGTTATCATACTTAGATTCGGATATTGTTGTAACGGTTTTAGGGCTGAAATTGTCCCCATCATTTGAAATTTTAATTCTAATGAATCTGTTTCTATTAATTTTGTGAAACGAAGGTAGCTGATCATAAGAAGCTCCAGGCAAATCATTAGCAGAGGTAACAAACATAGAGTCGCGACCAAATCGAGCGCTGTGTCGCGACAAGTGTGAGCGTAAACCATAATCTTTACCATGAATATCAAAAACTCTTATTCCGGCAGTACCAGAGCCTATTGGCTCCGAAAGAGATCCGGTAGATGCTTGAGATGGCTTGAGTACAGTTAGGTTTCTGTTTAGCAGGCAATTGTAGACTGAATATTCCGACGATCTATAATCAAGATAGCCGCGGCCCATAACCTCTATGCCGCCTGGGGCCGCAAACCTCGACACTATAACTGATTTATTTTCAGTACCGGTCAAATATCCAGCATTATATTCGTCAACAAATTTAAAGTGACTACCTGAGTTTCTGCGCACATCTAATATTGTGCGCACATTTGTTGTGCTACTAGAATGATCTAACTGAATTGTGCTCGGAAGTGATGGTTGCTCTTCTATAAATGCACGGGGATTTTCATAAGCACCCACAACATTTACCACTTCATAATTTCTTTGATAATTTCCTAGTGCCGATGCCGCGCCTGTGGTTATCTGTATGTTCCGAATATTTACCGGACGTTTTGCGACAAAATCTCTATATAACCAAGCTTTATGAGAAGCGGTCATTGGATACGGAAGTATAGCGGGATCAGACCATTTCTCTTCATTGGCCTCGGGCCATGGATAATCTGGCGCTACCATGCCAATTGCACCAGTATAATCAGGCAAAAATGGATTACCGTCGACCGTGCCTAATAATAATTTCCATGCTTCAGGCCTGTTATACCACTGATCAGAGCCAGTATTAATGGCGACATGTCTAGACTGATGTCCTCCAACCGCATAATCTGTAAAAGGGCCCTGCATTGGAACTTCGAAGGAATCTCCATAAACATCGTGATGTAAATTAACAATCTCTATTCCACCAGTTACTCTATCGACAACAATCTTATTATATCCACTAACAACTGAAGAGCTAATAATATTAAAAGGAAAGGCAAACGCAGATTTAACGTTAGTATATCCATTTCCGTCGTGCTCAAAACTCCTACCATGAAGGGCCTTTAGATATCTCTTAGTTAAGGGCTTCGCTAACTTATCAACTTGCCATTGATGTGTTTCATGAAGCTCTACCAAGCTGTTGGCAAAACCCAAGATGACATTTTGAGGAATGAAAGTTATTCCACTGTTTTCAACCGGGCCTGCTGGTCGTAGGGCGTTATATGTAAAATCAATATTTTTGTTATCAGTAAAATTAACACCGCCTTTAATAACCGCTTCTTTATTTTTGGGATTACCAAACTGAATGTTGTATAACTTCCCAAAGCTTCCGCTTGAAAATCCTCCTGCTGTATATGCAGTGCCGGCAGAAGTAAAGGAGAGGCGCGCGCTTTGACTTAAGGCGGGGGCCGAGTATATAACTCTTCTAAAAATGTTCCTTTGTACATCAATGTTAGCATTAACCACGGGAGAGTTAGTCGAACGGCTAGCTGATAATTCTGTAGCCGATCTTTCGGCTCTTTCATCCCAATATAATCTATTTTTTTTAGTAGAGCGAGGGGAGGCAGGTACAGTTGAGGAGCCGTCTTTCCACGAATATTGATTTTCACGGGCGGCCTTCATAGCGGCGTCCAGATCTGGCTCCTTAAATTCTATAGTTGGAAACTTAGACTGGTACTTATTTCTTTCAAGAACGTGACTCTCAATTGTATTCAAGAGATCGTTTTCAAAATCTGCGGAAGCAGGTATTAGCTGAGAGATGATTGTTGTAATTGCGTCATCAAACCACTTGTAATACCCAACAAATTTTTCTACTTCTGTAACACTTTCAACCTTTCTAAAGAAAGCTTCCCTTAACTTTTCTAAGCCTTTGTAGCGATCTCTATATCTATTAACGGGGGCGCCGATAATATTATTGAAATCAACAACCCCTGCAAAAAATTTAATCATTTCTTCAGAAATGGCATTGTACATACTCTTTTCTATTGTGTAATAATAGCTTGCAACATCATCAGGGCGGCCGAATACTTTATCGTCCTCGGATAAAATCTGTATCATGTCGGAGGAAACGACTCGCTCCGGATCTATAAATCTATAAGAATTTAATGCCTTTCTTTGAATTGTGTTTGTAGACGATGCCTTAAAGCCCTGGCCATATCCCGTATGTTGATATCCCACATAATTGCCGGCCCAACCATAATTATTTCTTAATTCAACCGAACCAGAACTCATATCAGTTATAAAAAAGTTGCCGTTTGAATCAGAGCCAGTTACATTTTCAAAATCCCAATATAGAGCCAACATATTATTATTGGTAATATCGTGACCAAAGCTGTTTAAATCTCTAGGAGAAGTGCTTTGATAGGATCCTGACAATCCTGCATTATTAAAATCATTTGCATGCTGTTCAAGAATGCCATCATCAAGATATTTTGTCCAATATTTTATGTTGTTTACAAGAACATCTGTCTTAATGATAGTTGAGCCAGTTATGTTTTCTTTATAGGCTCCAGCATATGTTCTTTTTGCTGCGTTTAAAAAGCTTGTTGCAACTGAGTGATTTAACGACGCAGTTAGCTTAAATGAATTTTGAATGTAACCATTTTCATTATTAAATCCACTAAAAACCAAATCATAATTATTAAACCCACTTTTGAAAGACTCAACAGAGCCGCTTACTATACCGGCAGGACCACGAGAACTAGTCAACGATGGAACAATCCTGACAGAAAGATTCCACTTACTATCGTTATAGACGCCCATAAAATTACTGCTTGTAAGTGTTGGAAGTGGAACTTTACCACCTAATCCTTCATTGGAAGAAGAAAGCATAAATCTAACATTTTTAGAATTTTCGATATCTCTAATTGAAAATACTTGAAAGTTTGCCACATCGGGGCCCGAATCAATTCCTAAGCTTGTTATCCAAGATGTCTTAGCTCCTGATTTAATAGCCGCACTTCCTGTGGCCACCGTATAGAGGCCAAACAAAGATGCAGTTAAAAAGTTTCTTGTAAACTTGTCTCTTCTTGCATAGAATGTAGGAAACACAAAGCTTCCTTCTGCTGTAAATCCATACGGATCTTCTATGCCTCTAAATCCTCCTCCGCCTAGACCGCCTAACGGCGCATTGAGCGCGCTATATCCGGCGCCGTGAGAACCAGAAATATACCCGCTCGTATCTCCAGATAGCACATTTGTCGGCGCAGGTTCAAACGCAGAACCAGTGTAACTCTTCTGATATACGACTGCTTCTGTATTATCTGCATCATTAAAGTTTAAAACGTTTTTGTTGATTAAAATCTGTTGAAGATTGTTTTTTAATTCATAAGTTGAGTTATTTGCATATGCATTTAATCTGAATAGCTCTTCATCAATATTGAAACACCTGAAAACGTTTCTAATTGATTTCTCAGTACCCTTTGATTTGTAGATGTTTGTTAAATTATTATATAAATTGAGGTAAATTAAGTTTTTTGTTTCGTCTAAATCTCCATCAAACGATCCAGTGAGATTTCTATTTAAAAAAGCCTCCATCACCGTTGAGTCGACAAAAAGAGACGGGGTTGCCAATCCAAGCGATTGTGGCAAATGTTGCGCAAACGGAATCGGCTTATGTGAGGCGCTTGTATAATTTTTGTGCTTTAAGCTGGGGAAGCTTTGAATTTGTAAATATATTTTATCAAAGTAAGTTCCAATAATATGGCTCATCTTTCGAAGATCTGAAGTGTCTTCATTGCCATTAGCTTCATCTTCTTCAATTATCCACGAAGGCACCATATTTAACATAGACGCATTATTTTGAGCATCATGATATGATCCACTACTTAAAAGATCTGTCTTCAGAGTGCTAACATCGGGATGCGTTGAATAAATAATTGGATCTTTATATTCGTATGTGTGGGCGGATCCGCTGGCCAGCACAATCGCCGAGCCCGTTGCTCTTGAATTAGAGCCGTAACCAGTCCATACACCATTGCATATACGACCGCTATAGTCTAAAACGTACTGATCGGTGGCCGTTACGCCCGTTATACCCTCATTAAATTTATAATACACACCAAGAGCCGTATTAGAAATATCTGTGTTTACACCGCCTCTTGTTTGATCAAACCAGTTTAAGCCAACTTCGCGCGCGGTCCTTGCGGTTTTCCAAAACCTAAACTCATCAAGAGAGCCAGAAAGCTTTCCGGCGCCGGCCAAGGATCCCGTTGCTGTTGTTTCTGAAGGCGCCGTCAAGAGGGCGCCCAATCTGCCCATCATATCTTTTGATGGTAGTTCTCCAATCGTTCCTGTGTGGGTTAAAGTATCGTCATATTCTCCGTCAACAAAAAACTTAACCGCATGGCCACTACCGGTATTTTGCATTACAAATGCATAATGGTGCCATTTTGCAAGAGTATCAACGTCTATATTAGCACCAATCGATTGTTGAAAAATACCAGGACTAGCATTTCCAGATTGTACGGTGATCATAAAAGGACTTTCAGGCCCACCACTAGTGAAATCGGTTTTTGATAGCCCTGTAGCACCGATTTCCGATATCGTGATTGCTGTGTTACCAGCAGGGCCCGGATCTGCTTGTGTGATTGTAGTCACGTTGGAAGATTTTACCGCAGAAAACTTTGTATGATAGTTTATTGCTCTCATAATCTCGTCTGCTTGTGCTGTTGCGTGAAGGGTAGCATTGGCATAGCTGCCAGCGGATAAGGTTTTTGCAGTTAATGTTGTACCACTTGTTTCTGCGGAGGTTGTAGAACCATTCGAGCCACCGGAAAAGTTGGTTTTCGACATACCGGTAGCACCTAGTTCTGTTATCGTAATTGTCGTGTTCCCATCAGCCCCCGAGGTGGCTTGTGTCACCGTGATCACGTTTGAAGATTTTGTCGCAGAAAACTTTGTGTGGTAGTTAATCGCCCTCATTATTTCATCTGCTTGCGCTGTTGCATGCAGGGCAGCGCTGCCGTAGCTGCCAGCAGATAAAGTCTTAGCGGTTAATGTTGTACCGCTTGTTTCAGATGAAGTTGTAGATCCGTTCGAACCACCAGTGAAATTGGCTTTCGACAAGCCAGTGGCACCTAATTCTGTTATCGTAATTGTTGTATTACCATCGTAGCCCGTAGTTGCCTGTGTTACAGTAATCACATCGTCAACACCACCAGTGAAATTGGTTTTCGACATACCGGTAGCACCTAGTTCTGTTATTGTAATCGTCGTATCACCATCTGCGCCATTTATTGCCTGTGTTACAGTAACAACATTTGCAGAGTTTGTTGCAGAAAACTTTGTGTGATGATTGATTGCTGTCTTGATTTCAACTGCTTGAGCAGTTGCATGCAGAGTACTATTAGCATAGCTGCCGGCAGATAAAGTCTTAGCGGTTAATGTTGTACCGCTTGTTTCTGCGGAGGTTGTAGATCCGCCCGTGCCCTGCATAGTAAGCGTCACTTCTGTTTCATCGGTAGCAATCAGCTTGATGGTGTCGCCTTCGCCAATAAAAGGTACTCCGGGTGGGGAACTAGAATCGATAACAGTGATGGTTGCAGTTGCAGCGGTAGGAGAAGCCTTCGTCGCAGAAAGCTTTGTGTGGTAGTTAATCGCCCTCATTATTTCATCTGCTTGTGCTGTTGAATGCAGATTAGCATTAGCATAATTACCGGCAGCTAAGGTCTTAGCAGTAAGAGCATCTCCACTTGTCTCTGCAGAGGTTGTAGACCCGGCCTGACCCTGCATGGTGAGTGTAACTGTTTGCGCGTCAGTAGAGATCAATTTGATGGTATCGCCTTCGCCAATATAGGCTACATCAGGAACGTTTATGGTAATGGTACCAGCCGCTGCAGCCTCTGTTTGGCCTTCAAGAGAAAGTGTGACGGTTGTCTCATCAGTAGAAATTAATTCAATGGTGTCTCCTTCACCAATATTAGCTACATCCGTGGCACTTACAGTGATGGCTGCTGTTGCGGAGGCCTCTGTTTGGCCTTCAAGAGAAAGTGTGACGGTTGTTCCATCGGTAGAGGTTAATCCAATGGTGTCTCCTTCACCAATATTAGCTACATCCGTGGCACTTACAGTGATAGTGGCGGTAGAGGCGACGGAGCCGGAACCTAACTCAATCGTTACGCGGCCATAATCATGTTCGGTATCAGCATTATTGTTCCACATATCAAAAACAACTTGCTGTGTTGTTTCGTTCCTCAAAGTTGTTAAAGGAATTGCGGAACCAGTTTTTAACCAAAACTCAACAGTAACACCATTATCAAAATCAGACTTTAAGTTTGACTCGCGAGAACCGGAGCCATATGTAGAAGGAAGGCCTTCGGTTGCGTATATGTTCTCGTCATAAATATTAGCATTTTGAAACTTACTATTATATTCATTTACCGAAAGCGCAGTTAAAGAACTATTAGACAACGAGCCAGTTCCAGGACCGCCTTTAAAAGTAATATATTCTTGCGTGCCAGGAATTCCATAGCCATCGCAATCATCCGGATCATTCGTAGAACCGCCCCAGCCACCATTTTGATCATTAGCAAATGTAATAAAACCATTTGTGCGGGGATAAAGATTATCAAAAATATATCTTTCAATATCTAATAGTTGATTATAATATTCATTCTTCTCAGCATCAGATCCATCATATGGATAATAGTCTTGGATCCACTCTATTGCAGATTTATAATAAAGATATGCAGAGCCATACTTGGCAAATCTTTCAGGCTTTTTAAAATCAACTGGCGGTTTAAAAGTTTTTTGCTTTTCGGTTAATGCTTCCACATTTCTATAAGACTCGACGTCGCCAAAAGCCTCTTTCTCGTTTTTTTGAGACGAATAATTTCTAGAACTTTCTGTATCAAAAAGTTTTTTAATGCTCATAGTTTTCTACTCTAAATTTAAAAACATTCTCTTGCTCTACCCAAGTTGATAACGAATCGTCATAAAAAGAAAATTTGAATGCATATTCATATCCGGGCTCTAAAAGGTTCATATTAAAATCAAAATAATTTCCTGATACATCATGCGACAAGTAAGTGTGTTTGTCACTACCTGTCCCATACGGCACCGCGGCATAAGCATCTATTGCGCGGTAAACTCTATAAGATGCACTATAAATTGTTTTTATTTCAATGTTTGAATTTGCTTTTGTATAGATATTGGGGCTCCAATTTTTTTCTCTTACATATAAATTAAACCTAGCAGTTTCATCGCCCCTATAAGTGTTTCGCAAATTAGTAATACTTAGATAATTCCTGCTTGCCTGTATCGTGTTTGAGCTGTCCTGAAGTCTTGGCTTAATGGAGCCGGTGTGGAATCTTCTCTTTAAGTGCGTTCCATCCGCAAGACTTCCGCTAGACCAAACATCGTATAAAGTTAGAACGGGATCAAAGCCAGTGGCCAACTCAGAAGCCGTGATAGCCAACGAGGCAGAATATATTCCAGTTGATACCCAGCCGCCGGTTGCAAAATATTGCAATACAACGTTGGCGCCATCTGTTGTGCCGGGAGTGGACTGGCTATTTATCAAAAGGGCCCCACTAGAGCCAGTGGGCGCGGTGTCATCTATATTTCCAGAAAACAAACTCACCATAACAGAGCCAGTTTTTTCAATACCAGCGATATTTTTAAGCTGGCCTCTCACATAATTGTATAAATAAATTGTGTTTAGGTTATCTGCTGGAGAGGCCATTGAACTGCTGTAATAAAAATTGCCGCGGTCATCACATAAAGAATCGTTCCAACGAGCCTCAATGTATGGTCTCTTAAAGAAATATTGACTTTTTCTTCCAAAAAATCTTTTAATATAGTATGAAGACTGGGAGCCGCTTGGGTTTTCTATATTGCCCTCGTCATCTGCTCTACCGGATACTTTGCCGGCCAGATAATCAACCGCGCCAGACGCTTCTTGGCTGGCTGTCAACATTATGCCAATGCCATAATTTGAATATGTGCCTGCGATCCATTGCTCAATCCAAGGCGTAACATCTATCTCAATATCTTCTGTGCCATCTGCAAGTGTTTGATCAAAGATGTAAATCGAAGTGTCTACCTGTTCATTAGATCCAGCAGAATAAGTGTGATAAGAGCCGCCGGCCAAAAGAGTTCCGGCAACATCTGTCCAGTAATTACTATCAGATGCCGACATCCAATTGCTCCCTTCTTTTCCAAGAGTCAAATCAGTATAGCCTTCCATATCAAGACCAACGCCCTCTTGCCATGATTGTGAAACCATTTGAAATACATATTTTGCATCTTTAGGAACAGTTCGAGAATGAGGCGCGTTAAACACACGCAGATAGAAGCTGACGCTACCGCTGGCCGGAATTGTATCGGCGGTCCGATCGGACGATATGTCAGTTACGGGAAATTTAAGCAACACTCGCGACAATTCTGCCGAACTAGTTGATTGTCTTCCGTATATCGAGAATACATCCAACACATCAGAGGCGCCCATATTGGCGCCAGTACCTCTTGTTTGAAGGTTTGGTTTATATGTATTTGCAATCGTTGTATCTGCGCTGGCTGTATATCTTCTTATGGCCATTATCTAACAACTCCTTTAATATCAACTTTTGGATATTTAATTTCAAAAACAGCATTACTTGGGCAGGCCAACATACTGCCATCGCCGGAAAGATTCTGATTTATTTCTATGGTGTTTCCAGCATAATTTGCGCCGGTCATATTAACAATACTCACGCTTATAACGTCTAACACGCCGGGTGCTGACTTAAGTATTTGATATATATCACTTATACGAAGAGGCTCCCCAATATAAAATGTATCGACATAAAGAGAAGCCAAACGATTAGTCGCCTGCTGTAAAACGCTGTGCTTGCTGGCTGATGGATTAGTCTTGATAGAAAAATTAATTCCTAAGTTTATTATGTATGGATCCAGTATATCAATAGTATCATTAATCATTCTGTGATTATTTAGCCAAGTCTTAATATTATTCTTTAAAACTTGATTGCTAAGTTCTAATTTGCTATCAGTCCCTTCCGAAATTACATACAAATTTAAATTTCTTTTCATAGAGTTTGAGTCTTTTTGTACAGAACACCTCTTTATTGAGCCAAATTTTGCCGGCATTGTATATACCAAGCTCTCATAATCTGCCTGGGTTACGGCTCGATTTTGTGTTGGGAAGGTGTCATACACCCTTCTTTTTATATCGTCAACCGTTGGGTTAGAAACCGCTCCGATTATTGGGGTCTCGTTTGTGGCTTCTAACGACTGCCTAACTGTTGCGATTGTGTTCACCGATAATCTTTGAGGATTATCAAAATCAAAGAGCGCAGACGAAACTTTTTTGATACCGCCGGATGGGACATTTGAGTTTGCAGGATTTGTCATCCTATAAGAAATTAGTAGTGTTGTGTTTTCTGGCACTATACCAAAATTTTCATTTTTCGAAAGTTTCGTTGGATCAAATGTTGTATCAGAAATATATTCCTTTCCGAACAAATCAACCGCCGTTTTTTGAGGATTTTTGACAACACTTTCATCTCCTGCCTTTCCGCTACCGAATTGAATATACGTAAAATTTCTATCTCTTTCAATAACAAATTTTCTAGAAACCAGAGTTGGCTTTAAAATTGAAGGTATTCGATCGTTCTTAAAGTTTTTGTTAGCAATTTCTTTATATATAAGATCTTGAGACAAATAGTCGACTTCAAAATATTCGTTTCCTTCGGTATCAACGATTCTCGTTATTTCTGAGATGTCAGGGTTATTAAGAATTACCTTTTTAAATCTTTCATACGGTCCAATTCTTATTCTTGTCGTAGAAAATGTGCCAGACACAACATTTCCATAAGCCTTAATGGCATAAAAGGTAGGGGCGCCGGTTGCATCGTTAACGCGGGCGACAACTTTTGGATGTCGAGGGTCTGCAAAATTTATATTTTCCGTCAAAATAAATGCTAGACCGTTTTGGCTTGTAACAGTGGTGCCGCTTCTTAAAATCGGCGCATACCTCATATCAGGCCCAATACCCGTTGATGATGCCGGCAATAATACAAAAAAGGCCACCTCTCCATATGTAGAGGCTCGGCCAGGGTATTTATAGCCCAAAACCTTTCCGAGTCTTAAAACATTTCTATACTGAGACGCAGTATCTAAAAAGGACTCATTAACATTGTAATCCAAATAAAATGAAAGCTGATCTCCAACATAAGAGACGGCATCTAACATTAAGGCACCAAAGGAACCTTCGCTGAAATCTTGAAAACTATCTGGATAATATCTTTGTGCAATCTCCATCAAGTCTTTTCTAATAGTGGCAAATTGCCTATTAGTATAGTTAATTGGTATTATTTTATCTTGTTGATTAGGCATCAAAAACCCTCTTTTTAAATAGTAAATCTTAATAAATCTTTCATCTGAATTCCTGGGACTGAATAATTTATAGAAATATTGAGCCTGCTTGTATCAAGATTATCTCTATTAATAATAATATCAAATATTGTAATGGCGGGCATATATTTTTTTACTTGTTCTCTTATTTTATGATCGATCTGGGATGAAAGATGATCCCCAAAACTATCAAATAAATATTTTTTTAGACCAACGCCATAATCAGGAATCATCACTCTTTCGCCCGGGATCGTCAAAATTAACATTTTTAAATTTTGTCTTACGACAGAAAAAATGCTGTCATTAGTTTCAAAACCATTAGTTGAATTTTTGTTTAATGGAAGGGCTATACTTATAGACATATTAGTTTCCTCTTAGTAATTATTCCTTTTCACAAATATTTCCTTTTGAATCGAAAGGATTTGGTCTTAGTTTTCGTCTTTTCCACCACGGAAGGAGGTGTACGCCGGCTGTTGGGAACATATTTGACCTTAATCTTTCGAAAAATAATTCGCCCGGAGACGGTAGATTGGGAAAATCAAAGTTCCCAGGAGCAAAAGACCATCCATGTTTATAATATGTTTTAAACATTCTTTTAATTCTATGCTTAGATCTTCTTAATATTACTTGGTCCCAATTGTCCCATTCTCTAACAAGCATGCCACTAAGAAGTCCAGGCATCCTATCGGCGGCAGAGGCCCACCCTAATGTGGAATCTTCCGTTATAGATTCTACTTCGCCCCCATCCATTTCAATATCTGCTCTCATTCCAGGCTTGTCTTTATATGCCGAAGATATTCCATATGCTTCGCCATCGGCTACCGTGACTTCTCCGATTGATGGAAAGAAGCCTAAATCATTATAAATTGCAGCAATAGAAGTAATCTTGTTAAAGCTAAAAATATAATTTACAACTACATTAAACATCTCATGGTTTTTTAATAAACTCAATAAACAGACCAGCGTTTTGCTGTTCCCCTCAAAAGAAACAAATTCAGATATTTTAAGATCAAGCACATCAAGATTAACTTCAACCAAAGTATGTTTTTCGGAGTTAATCACAACAGAAAATCTGAGGCCATATCTAACCCCCAGCTCCCCTGTTATGCCAATGGGAGAGGTTTCATCGGGAGAAAGAGCTAAAGTGCCGGGATAAACATCTGAAATATTTAATGTGGCGTCGTTTTCTTTTATAAGAGACAGCGCCTCGGAAGGTGTGTGATACTCATCGTCAATTTTTATATATTTCTCAATCACAAACGGCTTTGTTGTGGCGGCCGACTCATCGATGATTAACCCAATGTCGGAAACATCACCGATCGGAATTATGACTTTGTTAGCATACGGAAGCAAGACATTATGAGGAGCGTCGTGGTGCTCTTCGCTGGACATATATGCTATGTCTCCCGATTCGTTGGCGTACACGTGATAGTAGCCGTAATATTCGTCCCCAAAAGAAAACAAAGAATCAGGCTCGTTAACCACATATACAGAAAGCTCCCCACCGTTAGTATAGTGACCATCACCAGAAGTTGGCAGCTCTTCTGATGTTTCAACAAAGTTATCCTCTTTTAATTCCAAGCTGCTTCCTTGTGTATAATTTTCAAGCACATAGTATGATATATCGGTTGTCTCTGGCTTAATATCCATCGTTTCTAGGCTTTTGGTGATTCTCTCGCCCATAGAATTTAATTCATCAACCACAAGTTGTCTTAAGATTTTTTTTGCCTTGTCTTTTGTTAAATAAATTTGATTAAAATTTAGATCCTCACGATAATTTTTTAAAGTTCTTATTCTTGGAACTTCGTCTATGTCTTTTGCGTCATCCAAATCTCTTTTTGAAGGATAGTGATAATCACCCTGCATATCATTTAATGCAAAGAGTGCACGCATTACATCACTTGGAGTGCCCAAAACGCCACCGTTATCGACTCTTCTTGCGTACATCTGGACAGCCTGTTCTAAAAATGCCATATAAAATTCTGAATCTTTAAACAAGCTAAATCGCTCTGCTTTCTCAGAGTCTGCTCCAGCCAAAGAACTTTCCATTGACTCAACAATATGCTGCGCGTATAAGGGCCCGAAAACATCGGGAAACGATGGTTTAAATTTTGAAAAGGTAGCAAGTGATTTTATCATATGAGTGCTAGCATATATTCTAATTGCGGCGATAATAAGGCCTTCTAACGAAGCGGCCGAGGATCTGTCCAATATTCTGTTATAAGGAAGCTCAAGAACACAATCTTTTCCGCCAGCCTTAAGCCTTGAATCTTCTGGAATATAGTTGTATGCATCTCCTACTATATCATTAATTTGCTCAAAATTAACAAGATCGGCGCCCTCTTCATCAGTTCTGCAGGGGCCAAGTTCTGGGAACAAAGCTTCTGCGAGGCCCATCCACCCCGTATTCTTCTCTGGCTTAATATATATTGGCGGATTCATGTACGTACCGCCAAATGTGTTTGGATCCAAATAAAATACTCTATTTTTAGAAGAAGGCCCGGCATACTGGCCCGTTTCAAATTGATACTCCATTTGGCTCATTCCTATTATCATATCATCATTTACAATACTCCGGTATTCTACATTCCCATCATCATCCTCGGATTTTATTTCTGCAGTACCATAAGGAAGGCCAGAGTCTCTATAGCCCGGGCCTAAAACATATTCAGTATCTTGTGTTGATAGTCCATCAAACTGCGCGCCATATTCAAATCCAACATCGTTGCTGGCTATTTCGCTAAATAAGTCTGACACAACATTGGTCATTACAGAGTCGTGAAAAGTTTTAACATCGGCTGAGGAAATGTTTGTCATATCAGACAATAAGCTAATCTGCGGGGCATAGGCCGATTGCGTAAGAAAACAATTTTTAAATTTTGGATAGCTGTCGACATCGAACTGGTCTAAAATATCAGTTTCCACAAATATTTCATATCTTCTTTCTCCAATGCTGCCGGCAAAATTATTATTTTCCCCAAATGGTGGCGGATTAAAAGGCAATATTCCGCATAAAGGATTTTCTCTTTTGCTACCATCGTTAAGATAATCATTAACAACTAATCTAACATTATCAGTAGGCAAGTTATGAATTTTCTTATTCATATGTGAGCTTCTATCTGCCGGATCTATAAAATTTGGAGAGTATAAGGGCGTCATTTTTGCTAAATCAGAAAAATAACACTCAATATCAAAGCCATAAGAATATGCAGAATCTTTTGAGTTGTTGCCCTTCCTTAATCCTTTCGCATTGTCTTTAAAAGTAAGAGTTATATCGGGGGCCTTTTTTCTTCCTAGTTGTATGAAGTTAACCTTAGTGCGCGCATAGTCTGGTCTAATGTCAACATTATATCCTAGTTGGGGCAAATCAAAATATTTAATATCTTTGTCATTTAAGTTTAAGGCATCAAATGTTGCAGATGCAGTAACAGGGGGGCGCCAATCATTAGTTGATTGAAAATTTAACGCGTTATGTAAATCAGTAGCTTCGTTACTACCAGCTAGTTGATATTGTAGCCATTCTGCTACTTTCGCCGGATATGCTCCCTTCTGAACTGCGACAGGGGCCACATTACCATAGTCATCGGCGCCCGAGTCGGTATAGAAATCTACATACATGGGAGAAAATAAGGATCTTCTCGTATGGGCCGTAAAAGGATTTCCCATAGTATCGCTTAAAATTAAATTTATCATTCCCCACTGACTTTGAAAAGGTCCATCTCCAAGCATATCAGTTGTATAGGCAAGTTGTAAATTTTGAAAATCTCCCTTTATAGCATTCGTTGCAACAACTTTGGCGTCTTCTGTTTCAAAAGGAATCAGGCCGGGGGAGTCATCGCAACCGGGCGGTTGCATGATAGGGGGCATATTAGAATCTAAATAATTGGGAATTCCGCCTTGTAAGACGTCACTTAAATCCTCCAAGTCATCTTCCATTTGATCACGCAAATTATCACACATTTCGCGAATCTGTGCTGGCGATGCACGGCCGGCGAGGAGCTGTTGTCTATATTCACAAAAAGCATTCCAATCATCCTCGGTTAGACACAGTGATGGATTTACGGGACGGTCTGGATCGCCGTGGGCCGGCGGGTTGTCAAGCGCGTCACCTATTGCGTCTCTTGCATCTGCCGGCAGCACATTTCCGACATTTTGAAAAAAGTTGCCTATTGCTTCTCTATTTGGAAAAATCTCTTCTAATTCAGGATATTCAAAAAGCCTTATATTTTCTGCAATTATTAAAAAATCGGGAAAGGCATTACCCATAATAGCGGCCATCAACTCTGCCTGTGTTGAAGAAGCGGAAACATCTGTAATATAATTTTTTAAACTATCTTCGCTTGCTGTGGAGCCTGCATCTCCTCCCAATTGATTAAGCAGATCGTCAATCGTATCCTCAAGCTGACTATCGGTCGAGTCATCACCACACAAGTGATCCCTAATTGCATTTTTAAAGTTGTCTCTTGCGGTTACAGCTTCTGGGATGGCCGCGATGAGGCCTCCCGCGGTTTCTAAAGTTTTGCAAAGAGAGCCGCTGGCTATAGAACAAATCTTGATAACTAACTTAATAATAAGATTGACGATCAATTGTCTAATGGACTGTTTCATTAGTTCGATAAAAATACCCTTAAAATCCTGAGCCTCGGGTACCCAAGCAAATGGATTATTAATTCTTGGCATCGCAACCCGATCCATATTGCGACAAAATGGCAATTCAACATCTTTAATAAAGTCCATTATAGAAGGATCCATTATTGGATCTTGAGGACAGTCAAAGAATGCTAAAACATTTTTAATCATCTGGGCGCCTGGATATCTATTAAGTCTCTCTACTATATCAAGAACATTTTCCGAATAAACTTCTATAATGGCCGCGGCATACACTTGAATTATTGAGTTATTGTCAAGCGATGGGCCACTAGAGCCCGGATCTAGGGTTTGAGCCAAGGTCCGTCTTTCTGCAGCGGGGGCCGAGGATTGATTTTTAGTTCTAGCAAAAGACCCTAAGCCATCTTCCACTTCTGATTCTTTTTCTGCTATTTTATTTTCGTCGGTATTTATTTCCGGAAGAGTAGGGGCGGTGGCGCCTGTGGCCATTGAGTTTGATATTTGCTGATTAAGAGAGCTGTTCTTAAACACGTCACCTGAAGATAATTTTGTCTGAACTAAATCGTTTATCTCCTGTTGTTTATCTGGAGGTAACCCGACAAATAAATCAGACAAATTATCTACCGACATTGCTTTTAAAGCAGATTTGGCGATTGCTCCGACTGCCTGCTCGAAGGTCAGGCCTTTGATTAAGCAACTTATAGATTCGCTTAATAAATCAAACATTCCACAAAGCTTAATTTGTGACATATGGACCTTAAAAAGCTCATCCAGATTGAAACTTGAGTGCTCTTCCTCTCCAGACGCGTCGACAAGAGACTCGCACAGTTTAGTGAAAACGGCCTCGTCGGCCACTAATTGTTTATAGGCTTGTTCTTTGGCCATAGCTATTATAGAACTGTTTTCTACCGCGTCTGGCGCATAGTCTAAGCCAAGCTCTATATCTTCTTCTTTTAGATCTTCTATCTCGTTCAAACAAACATTTTTTCTAAACGCATATACTAGGGCATCCCCAATACTAAAAGAATCGTCTAAAATATCTTGGCCAAGCTGTTTTCCTTCCTTTGCTAGTGCATCGGCAACACAACTTGTAGTTGGAGCCTCGGTTTGTCGATCAGCCGGAAAAGATGAATAAACTTCAGGGTAAGTATGTTCAATAACAAAATCAATCCACGGCTCGGGTTCGCGGGCAGACAGGGCTGTATCCATTTCATCTAGTTTGGAGAAATACGCGCAAGCTGTAGGATCATTCCAGCCCTTCTTCGAGTTCAATGATTTGAGCTTTTTCCTACCAAATATGAAGGGCTTTTCTGCACAACCAACAGAATAAACCCTTAGTTTAACTAATTTATATTTGCCATTAAAATCAAATTCTATCTTCTGTACTCTGTCTGTAAAAAGTTTTGGAGAGCCAACATTAGGAATATTAAGCTTTCTTTTATTTAAAAAGCCATCTAGACTAATAAGCATTGATCCCAATATGGATTTTGAAAAGCTTGTTGAAGAGCCATATGTCTCTAAATTAAAAACACTATTATCTTTTATTTTTAAAATATTTCCTTGCTCGACAGCCCTAAAGACTTTAAGATATTTTGAATATAGCTTAATCGATCTAGAGACTTTTCTAATTTTAGGCTCCAGATCGTCAGCGAGATAAGAGGTCGAAACACTGACTGAATCTTCAGAGCTTCCGTCTTCGTCTTCATCCTCCTCTTGATTGTCATCAGGCTCTTCTTGAAGAAGCGAAAAATCTTCGTATGGGACTGAATATAGAAGCTTTAAATATGATCCTTCTCTTGCTTCTAAATCATAATCAGTAAACTGAATTGATTTTTTAAGGGTATCAATGGCTTCGGGAGAGGTATCTTTCGAATAATTTAATAATAATGATTCTGCAGCGCTATCAATGTAACTTTCAAATCTTTCATCCATTGAGAGCACACCTGCCTCATCTACAGTGGCAACTTCGCTTAAAACCTCTTCATCCAATGTTGTTTTATAATTAGTAACAACACAGATTTGAAACAAGCACGTTTTTTCATTAAAGAATGGTTCGTCTTGCGTCTTAGATCTCCAATCAATAGTCAGAGCATAAGGGTTTGGAATGCATACCGGACAATCTACTTTTGGATCTTCTGCAACATCAATTATATCATCGCAAACATCAGGAAACTTATCCCCATTAGGATCTTGATATTTTAAAAATTTAGACTCAGCCATATTTAATAATCCTCAAGCCTATGTGGCGCTGACGTTTTGACTACATACATATTTATATCCCACCGGCGTGCAATAGTTTAGCGACCAGAAGGCAGCATTTACTCTCTGCATGTGAAGGTTTGCAATCACACTAGTCAAACTTTGAGCTGTTGCAACGACGCCGGCAGCGGGGTACCAAGGCAGCGGATTAACTGAAATAATTGCATTAAAACTAGTTTGAATAAATGCCAAGTTTTCGATCGCTGACAAGGCCTTCTCTAACATCTCGCCAAGCTCTACAAGGGCGTGCTCTAAATTTTCACCCCTCACAACAGGCTGGACATTATTAATTCGTTCCTTTTTTGTAAATATGCCGCCTCTAACGACCTGAAAACCATCGTTATTGCCGGCCAATAATTCAATCTTGGCGGCGGGAGAGCTTATTTTTCCTCTTCTGGAGTTCCTTTCGCCAAATTTACCAAAACCTTTTGCTTGGGCTTTTCCGGTGACAATCTTTATTCCCTCTCGGCCAATGATGCGAACCGTGTCGGATTTAATTCCAATACCAGATCTGCCTTTAACTTGCCCCGTTAATCCATCTGCAATTCCGAAGTTTTTATCTATGTTGGTCAACGAACTAATATAAATTCTTGACGAGTCAGCAAAAAAGCTATTATTCATAATTTCTGGCTTTTTAGCTTCTGGTGGTAAGTTAAGGCCGCGGCCAACAACTATATCGATAGCATCACATTCTTTTGCTCCAATGCCGCCGAAACCTGAAGCCCTAGTAGAAGGGCGATCTTTTCCAAGCACAATAAAAGCATTTCTATTCCTAATAACGCGCTGACCCACTGCTGGAACAAAAGTTATAGGCTCTTCCGAAGAATCCGTTCCCATCAAGCCAGAATTTTCTGGTACCATGGTGATATTATTGCCTTGCTTCAATAGGTTTTCAACACTTATATCAGTTGTGTTGGGATCTCGTGGTGGCTGATTCAGTTTTTGTTTTTTCATTTTTTAATGCCCATCAAAACTCCAGTGCCATGGCTCCCTATCATAATTTGAGATAGAGGCGCCGGCGGAGCCAACGGTAATTGTTTCGGTGCAGTCCACACAGCCTTCATTATATTTAAAAGTAGCTTTTCCGTGGATAGTCTTCCTCATCCACTTATATAACAAAGAATTTCGTGCCGAAGAGCCATCAAGTTTAGCCGCCTTAGTCCCGCCATCGCCCCTATTGGTTAAAACACCACCAAAATCAACAGCTAGTCCCATCTCGTGTCTAGAAGACATTGGGGGAGCAGCCTGCACGATCTTACATTTTGATGAAGAGTTGGTCATTATGCCGTTATAATCATCACCGCACTGGTTAATTATTCGCAAGTATATTTGTGTTTCTGTGGTTCGGCCGGCATTATTGATTTCCATAGTTTTTGGAGCGTCCGGATAAGTTGCGGACATATGTGCGATGGCGGCGTCATGTACTTTCTTGATCGATTCGCAAAAGTCTGGATGAAGAAGCGAGTCTCCTCCGCCAACTTTACATCGCACACACTTTTGGCGTGGGTATAGCGATTTCCAAGCCTTAGACGATTTGGTGCCACAAACTGATAGCCCATAACTTAAGCCAGTAGAGTCAGTACCGGTCGCCGCGAGGACCGGCGGGGCATAACTTTGCAGGATGGTCGCGGCGCCGGTGGAGATCTCCCAGTCCCCGTCCGCGTTGAGGCCGTTGGCGGCGGAGACAGCTGCCTCGCGAGCAGTGTAGGTCGCGTTGGCACCGGTGAGGAGCGAGTCTCTTAGCTTTTTTAGAAATTCTTTGGCTAGCTTGCGCGCTTCAGTGTCATTAGCTGCGATGGCGGCCCCACCGGTTCCGAATCCGGCGCCGGCTGCGAATAAAGCGGCAGTTGCGCATTCAGAATCGATACTCTCTTCGGCCGCGGGGTTTGGATTTGTGGATGGTATACCTACACCATTACGATTATCGATAACTGCAATAAATTTACCAAATTGTAAATTATAAGAAAACAGATTTTTGGTTAATTCCACTTTGACAACATCTCCCGTTTTAGGAACATAGCTTTCGCCCTTGGTATAGTCATCAGTTGATATAAACGTTGTGTGCAGATTTATAACTTGATTAATGTATTTCGCGTTGACCTTGTTGGTAAAAGTTGGATTACACGGATTAGGTAAAAATTGATGCGGTGTCGGCACTTCTGCTGTTAATATTCTCGCTTTAAAGGCAAATTTTGAGAGTTTATTAGTTTTGGGTCTAGAGCTAGCAAAAATTGGAGGGGGCGAGGAAAGATCTGCGTCCGCTAAGAATATCGGTTTTGTTAAAACAACCGCATTGAATGTTGTTTTGTTGCCATAAACATCAAATTCAAAAGACTTTCGCAAAGAATTAGAATATAGGTCAATAGCAGAGTTTTTATCTGTGAAGGCGCTGCGATCTAAGAATTCTTTTTGCATATTATGAATCTCCTTGAATTAAATCAAACAGGCTATCTTTGTCCTCGGTCGAAAGGATCGAGGTGTCTTTCTTGCCCTTGTGTTGAATACTAATTAATTTAACTAGCTGCTCGTTTGATCTCTGAAGGGTTTCAATATGCTTCGCGGCAACAGGGCTTAAATATTTATTCTGCTCTGCGTCGGATGCTATTTGATTTGCGATCTCATTCAAAAACTCTCTTGCAATTTTTCTGTCATTCCTAATATTATCAAGAGCCTCGCCGATGAGGGATTCTAGATCTTTTTTGCTCATAGTTCGCCATTTTCCCAGCCTTGTTTAAAGCTAATATACTTTTTACGAAACTTTTTTAATGAATTAACAATCTGCTTGGTATTCAAACCGGTTATTTCGCGAAGGTATAAGTAAATAGCTTTTTTGTTAAAAATATCTATATCATCTTTTGATTCAAAAAGAATATTAATTGCCTTATATACTTTTAAATCATTTTCTTTCATCGTGGAGGCATCCCACGATTTTAATTCTTCATAAAAAGAGTTCCAAAACTCGTCTTCTTCTCTATTAGAAAGATATGATTCGTCGGTGGAAAGATATTCTTCTTCAAATCTCTTTGAAACATTATCAAAATCAATTTCTCGTTTATTTCGTTTTTGCTGGCGTTTTACTTTGTGAATAAACCAATTCTTTGTAATAACCGAAAAGTAAGAAAAGGCTTTAGAGCCTTTACTTTGGTCATATTTATCAAGAATTGTCATTAACCATATCTTGCACTCATCTCTTAGTGAGTCACAATTTGGAAGATTGGTAAATTTATATGTAAAAACGATCTTATCGACCATTTCATTAAATGCCGGCTGAATCCATTTTACATATAATTCGGTTCTTTCTCTAATACAATTAGTTTGTGTATATCTTACTATTGCGTCTTCGTGCTCTTGAGTAAAATAATAATTTTTACGTTTCTTCTTCGGTTTCAGCGTCTTCGTCTTTGTCATCTGCGGGGGTACTTCCTTCTTCTGTTAATGAGAGAATATATTCAAACGTTTCAAGCTGTTCATTAAAAGATAAAGCGTGCTCTCTAAGAGCGCCGATTGTTTCGTCGCCATAAAACATCTCAAGCTGGTATATAGATTCTAAGTGGCTTGAGAACGAGGATGTCATTTGTTGTAAGTCGCCCAGCTCTTCGGAAACTGATAGCAATTGGGCAATTGCGTATCTAGCGTATATGAATAGTCCAATATTAAAAACAATTGATAACGTCATTATAGCGGATAAAATTATTTCAAGGCGTGCCATTCGGATCTCTTTTTAGCTTTTCTTCTTCTAAAATCTTGCGATTCATTTCAATATATTCTTTGGTTAGTTCTCCAACTTTTTTATTATCTTTTCTGTTTTGTTTTTTTATAGTTGGAGTTGATAATATTTTTTCCATACACTGTTTGCTTCTACAAATTTCACAATCAACATAAGTCTCGTTAATCCTATGAAAAACGATAATTATCTCGGTGCACTCTGTACATTGGTATGAATATCTTGGCATTTTTATTGCTTAATTAGATTTAATAAATCTTGCTCGCTAATTTCACTTTCGTCTGTAAATCTAACTGTAGGCGGATTTGTGACCATGAGTCCCTCATCGCCCTCTTTGAGTTCAAATCCTTTTAATATAGGAACAATGTCCAGCTGATTTAATAATGATTCTTGTAGGGCCATCATAATGGCCCCCAGTGCTTGATTTGATAGTTGCATTTTTTCTCCTTACCATTTAAAATTATTTTTATAATATTCAACTATTGGTTTAATTTCTTTATCGAAATTCTTTTGTGGTGTCCATCCAAGGGCCCGTAATTTATCGTCGTTCAAAGCATAACGAATATCTTGACCTTCTCTAACATACGAAAGATCAAGATATTCGTTCCACTCTCTTTTTTCTCCGAAATAACATTCTAAAACCTTAGAAACGGTTTCAATGTTTGCTTGCTCAAAACCGCCGGCTACATTGTAAATTCCATTCTTTATGCCGGATTCAATTAATGTTATAACAGCGGTGGCAGTATCGTCTGAATGTAGCCAGTTTCTAACGGGGGTGCCCTTGTTGTGGAGCTTGATCTTCTTATTTCTCATTAAATTTTTGACCACTAATGGTATTAATTTTTCAGGATATTGACCAATTCCATAATTATTAGTTGGTCTCAAAATTAAATAATTAATCCCATAAGTTCTTGCCCATGCGAGAACCAACATATCAGCGGCGGCCTTAGATGCAGAATATGGATTACTTGGCTTTAAAATATCGGTCTCTATATGCTCGCCCTCGACAATATCTCCATACACTTCATCCGTGCTAAAATGAAAGAATACTGGGCGGTCACTTACATTGTTTTGTTTATTTCTAATTAGGTCAAGTAGATTTTTGACACCGACAATATTTGACTCAATAAAGTCGGAGCTATCGACAATGCTATTTCCAACATGAGACTCAGCAGCAACATTAATAATATAATCACAATCAGGAAGATATTTTAATTTAGCTATGTCTTCTTTTATAAAATTGAAGTTATCATAAATCGAAAATCCACTTAATAGGTTTTTATTTGCTGCGTAAGTACAGCTGTCAATTCCATATACCATCCAGCCTTTGTCTAAGCACTCTTTCGTGACATGCGAGCCGATAAGGCCAAGACAGCCTGTAATTACAATTAGCTTCATTTAATCACCTTTTAAAATTCTATGGCTGTCACTATCAAAGTGCTGAGTAGAAAACTCAAATAATTCTGAATCCTGTAGGGCTACCATCTGGTGTCGCAGACCTCGGTAAACATGAAAATTATCACCTGCATTTAATATTAATTGATTTGCGCTAGAGAGATTATCTTCTTCAGAATAATATATCATCATTTTGCCCGATTGCAAATAAAATACTTCATCTTTTAGTTTGTGATAGTGCCACGAACATCGCATGCTTTGTTTAAAGTATAACAATTTGCCACAATATTCTTCACAATTTACAATCCAGCGTTCCCATCCCCATCCTTTTTCAACGTGTTTCATCGGTAAAGAAGTCTTCATCCTTGATCCCCTTATCATCTATATAAACATCGCCAGATGGCTTTCCCAGATATAAATTGTGATACTTAACCCCCCAACTTTCTAGCTGCTGCGCAGTATAACTATAGAACAACGCGTATGCAGACAATTGATTATCGTTGGTTCTACCCATACCCCTGGCGGTTTGAAAAACAATTGTATGTCCTTGGTCATATAAATTATTTATTGTCCCTATACGCTCTTCTATGGGCTCCGCATAATCATAGTTGCCATCAGAATTGGTACAAATAGTCCCATCAATATCAAAAACGTATGTCACTTATTGCTCTCCAATATATTAGTGGTCGAATACCCATCTATTCTATCAAAAAATTTCAATTCTGTGCAATATTGCTCACCTACAACTTCTTTTCCTTTCCAATCTGAACCAACCACCATGTAATCGGGCTCAAGTTGTCTTATTAAAAATTCTAGTTCGCCCTTTGATTCAAATATTAATACTTTATCAACATGACGAATTGACTCTAACGCGAACTTACGATCCATATCATTATTAAATGGTCGATCGATTCCCTTATCTTTCTTTACTTTTTTATCTGAATCAATGCCCACCATCAAATAGGTGCCAAGAGACTTGGCGTATTCCAACATTTCAAAATGTCCGCGATGCAAAATATCAAAACAACCATTCACCCAAACTATCTTCACTTTAATTTACCTGTAAAAATATCTTTAAGCATAATCCAATCACACGCCTTCGCCCAAATAGGGCGCGAGAATGCTGCGGGTGTGTTCTTTTCAAAAAAGAAATGACCACTCCAAGCAAACGGGTAGACCACCAAGGGCGCAAACAATAATAACCACCACATCTGTGTAGCTACTGCTGCGGCAACGTATCCTATAGTTGCAAATTGTCCTGCAACATGCAACCACCTACACCACTTGTTTTGATGCAAGGATAGATAGTGTTGATAATATTCTTTAAATGTCATCGTATTGTATTAACCCCCTTTTGTTGTACAACTATTGTTGCACATTCATTAGCAAATCTAATGGAATCTCCAATGTTCTTATTTTTAACATAATTATATACCAATCCCGCAAGGAAGGAGTCGCCGGCTCCTGTCAAATCTTTAATTTCAACTTGAAGAACTCGATAAATATTACCATTGTATATACAGCCGCTGGCGCCCATCGTAACAATCAACTTTTTGTCAAGCCACTCTTTATCTGCCAAAAGGTGTATAGTTCTTTCATATTCTTGTTCGTTAATTTTAATAAAATTTATATTCCTTGCCCAATCGCCTAAAAGCTTTTTTGTATCCAAAAATACAAGCTCATGATTATCAGCAATAAATTGTATATCTTCTTCAAGCAAAAAGCCCTTATTATAATCAGAAATTATAACTGCGTCATATTGTTGTAGAGCTTCTATGTTAATATCTTTGATTCTATCGATCTTTTCTTCATCGGAGTCAATGCGCACTATCATATGATTAGTCTTTTTTTCAACATAGCGAATCTTTATAATATCGACTTTGTTAGAAACTATATCGCATTTTACCCCTAGAGATAATACATTTTCATAAACATTGCCGGCCATGCCTTTATTGCTTTTTCTGTATTTTTCAACAAATACGGGTACCGGTGCCGCTGGAGCCAATCTGCTGCAGTCTCCGTAGACAAATACGTCTTTACAACTATCTCCAATAACAAGTATTTTCATTATTCACCTTTAATAACTTGGCAAATAAAATCAATATTTTCGTTTGTTAGTTCGGGATAATTTGGAACAAAGAATCCGCATGAGTGAATCTTATTGCTCATTTCGTCATCGAATTTGCCATATCGTTGCGTCCAAAAAGGATGTAGACCCAGATTACCGGCACTAAAAATTCTTGTCTCTACTTTGTTTTCTACGAGTCTTTCGACAATTTCTTGTCGATGCTCTGTGTTGTTTGCTATTGCGCCAAAAGAAATCGATACAGGCTTATGATCTCTCCAATTTTGAAATTTTACATAACCTTTTAAATTTTTCGCATATCTTTTATGATTCTCATATCGTCTTTGGGCAACCCATTCTGCTTTCCGCATCTGTCTTAAACCAAGAAATGCTTGCAGATCTGTTGATCGTAAATTAAAACCAGCAACAAAAAAAGTAAATGGTTTATGAAAATTATCAACTCCGTGTTCATCAATCATGTTGTCATAGGTTTCTTGATCTAAATCTTTACCCCAGCCATGGCTTCTGAGCATTAACATAAGATTATAAAGCTCTTTGCTGTCGGTATTTACCATTCCGCCCTCAATTGATGACAGTTGATGACCAAAATAAAAGGAAAAACTAGACATATTTCCTAACGTGCCGACCATAGTTCCATCAGAATATTCTGCTCCCAAAGCAGCACACGAATCCTCTAAAAGCATAAATCCATATTTTTCTTGGAGATTTAAAATTCTTTCCTTATAATGAGGAACTCCCAAAACCTGAACAAAGATTACAGCACCAGGAGTATCTTCTTTACAAAGCTTTTCTAGTTGATCTAAGTCCATCCCAAATGTTTCTTTGTCTGCTCCCACCATAATTGGCTCTAAACCAAACTGCATCGCTGGAGCAATTGTAGTTACCCACCCAACAGAAGGTACGGCGATCTTTTTATTTTTCATTTTTCCGGATGCGTGTGCAGCATAAATCATCAGCAAATTTGCTGACGAGCCTGAGTTACAAAAAACTGAATATTTTGTCCCAATATATGCTGCCCACTGGCTTTCAAACTCCGGAGTCAAGCTGCCTTTTGTAAGCCTAGGATAAGACTTGAGCCAATTACACAAAGCATCAATATCACTATTGTCGATTGTTTCCATAGCTAATGGAAATTTAATTTCTTTTTCTCTTTCTTTTTTAAATGTCATTGTGGCTTATTCTCCTGCAGTAATTCTAACATATCTTGTAACTTTTGTATTAAAGAATGCATTCTATTATTTAAGTTTTCCGCTTTTTGACGAGAACCTATTGTTCTATAAAGTTCATAATCAAGGGGGCCCCTATAATCACATGAAGGATTTGGACAGGTTAATGGTTTTTTCGTCATATTGAAAGCGATGTCACAACCTTCAACACCACAATATGACCATAAATCATAATCTTTACAATATTCATCACCATTTTTAGGAAAATAATCGAAGTGTATAGTGCTGCCGCCATGTGTTGGACATGGATCTGGATTAATAAATCCAGCTGATGACTTGTATCCGTCAAATTTACATTTCGGACAAACGATAGCTATTTCTTTACTTAATTGGACAAACTTTTGATGGTCTTTGTCTAATAATTCTATCTCGTTCTTTAAAGATGGCAAAGGGTCGGCTAATACTTCAAAACTAATTCGTGATGGAGCATATTTTCTAGGTCTATTATTTTCAATTAATAATCCCGCATATTTTAAAATAATATCTTCTTCTTTTTGATAGACAGCGCCAACCATATCACATTCAGAACTTATTTTTTCGCTGTTTTTGTTAGTAGAATCTTTTTCTCTTTTGTATTCTGAATTGTTATTGGCCCAACTCCAGTGAGCTACTTTGATTTCCGATAGAGACAATACCCTACCTGCACGTCTATAAATCTCTCCAAGGCCGTAATCTGCTCCCCAAAACTTCCATTCTTCTGGTACAAAAAAGTTTAACTTTTGAAATGCTTCGCGCGTTATGATAGGAAACGAGCAACGACAAATAGAAAAATTCTCAAAGTCTCCGTCACTGCAGTCTATATTAATATAATAAGCTAACTCTTCTGGCTTCCAGTTATAAAAATGATTTGCTAGCGCTTCACCATTTATAAGAGATTCAAATTTATTTATTTTATCCAGCAGTACTTGGTTCCAGTCATTTGTGAGAATTTCAACGTCATCAGCAACTCCCCAAATTAAATCACCAGATGATTTTGACGCTCCAAAAGTCATATAATCTTTATTAAAAGATCTGCTTCTTTCTCTTGTTATTAGTTTTATTGTTTCGTAGTTTGATAAATTGTTGTTGAAAAAATCTTTCGTCTCATTATCGTCATTATCTGCAATGACGAGAAGCTCAAACGCATCAGGGTTTAGGAGGCTTTCTGTGCCCCTCTCATATAAATTTTTAACAAACCTTTTTAACATACTGATGCGGTCTCTCGTAGGACATACCATTGATATCTTTTGTCTCATTTTTCGTTAGTTTCCGCTTTGTTTTCCTTGCCGCTTCGAGAAATTTAATTTCTTTTTCTCTTTCTTTTTTAAATGTCACCTACCCGTCCTTTATAGGAATGCCAAGTGTTTTATATTTTATAATTAATCCTTTTTATTAAAAATACTTGGCATTGGAGGATCCTTAGAAATTTCTAATGGTTCAATCTCCATATTAGAATAGAACTCTTCTCGTGGAAGATAAGGATACATATCTTCAATAGGCGTTGACCATCCAACAATTTTCGGCTCATATGTATGATATTCATGACAATTCACATCACAAATAACTGCAGAATCGTGATCTAAAAATTCACGAATTTGTCTTCTGACCTTTTCATAATCTGTGCCGTCTTCAATAACCATGTCATCAATACCATATGCTTTTGCAATTTTAATAAAATCTGGAGGATTATAGCCTTTTGGGCCGCAGGCTTCGCTTCGACCTTCAAAATTAACTTCTTGAAAAGCTTTTGTAATCCCGTAAATATGATTGTTTAATATGATAGTTTTTAGTTTAACTCCATAGTTTATTACGGTTTGGATCTCTTGAATGTTCATGTTCATTCCACCATCACCAATTACACACACAACATTCTGTGTATCATCTGCCACAAAACAAGCGCCCATCGCGCCGGCGAACGAAAAACCCATAGGAGAATTACCATTATTAGTAAAATAATGTTGTCCTACTTTTGTTTCAAACGAATGGTTAATTGCAACAATATTGCCACCACAATCGCCGGCTAAAATATCATTAGAGCCCATCTCTTCAGAAAGAATTCTTAGAAATGCATATGGATGAATATATTGAGCAGGCTCATACATCTCTTTTGTTACTGGATCATATTTAACTTTCCAGCCCATTACTCTTTCGTTCCATTCTGTATAATCTGGAACATCATAAGTCTTCAGCTTCTCGATCATCAACCCAATAAACAACTTAGCATCCGAAAGGATACACTCATCAAACGGTAATTGTTGCAGTTTTCTTTGCATAGCTGGGCCGTCAACATCTACCATATATTTTTTAGCCCCTCTTGCAAACAAGTGAGGTTCGCCACCAGTAATTCTACCAGAAATGCGACTTCCGATTGCTAACAACAAGTCGGAATTTTGGATTCCAAAGTTTCTGCCGGCGCCTCCATAAGTTCCAATGCGGCCACCATAATATTCAAAATCTGAAGCAATAATATCTAATGCGTTCCATGTGGGGAAACACGGTATCTTTAAGATTTTTGCCAATTCAAGCATCTCTTTTTCGGCACCAGCCAAACGAACTCCTCCGCCAATCATTAAGCAGGGGCGTTTTGAATTCAATAAATCTTTCAGAAAACGACTTATCTGTTCCTCAATTCTATTATTATTATAGCAAACTTCTTGAAGCTCTTCATCAAAACCAATTAATTCTTCTGGATTAATATCTGCTTTTTGTACATCGATAGGGATGTCTAAAAATACTGGGCCGGGTCGACCATTCTTTGCAAGATAAATAGCCTTCTGTAATTCATACTTAATGCTGCTTGGGTCTTCGATAAGTTTTGCATATTTTGTTAAAGGTTTCACAACACTTATAATGTCTGTTTCTTGAAAACCAATCTGGCGAATGGACGCGTCTGGACGCATATACTTTGTCTTAATCTGTCCTGTGATAAAAAGACAGGGGACAGAATCATAAAAACAATTACCCACAGACGTTACAAAATTCATTCCACCAGGGCCGCTGGTGGCGATCGCTACGCCAATATTCTTTGATACTTTAGCATATCCTTCTGCCGCAAATCCTGCCCCTTGCTCGTGCATGGTGGCAACATATCTAATATCGTCATTTCTCGTAAATGCATCAATAAGGCTACCGTTGGCGGCACCATATACAACAAATACTTCGTTTACTCCAATATCTGCAAGGTAATTAATAATATAATCAGCTAATTTCATTTAGTTCTCTTTATTGTATTGACCAAGGTTCTTTAAAAATTTCTATAAATTCTTGCCTTAGTTCATCAGTCATAACTATTTTTTTTTATAAGGATCTTCTTTTAGTGTAACGGTATTTGGAGTTACACTATGGTTTGTGGGAAAACCCTGTTCTGTTTCATACTTCCACTTTGGGTCTCCGAGAAGCTTTTCAAGCTCTTCTTCCTTAATGGCATAAAAGTTTTCTTTTGCCGGAAAGGATCCTTCTCTAACTTCCTGAGCGTATTCTTCTAAAGCAGACTGCATTAGCTGGCCGGCTTCACAATATCTCTTAACAAACTTAGACTTAAATTCCCAGAATAGTCCCGTTAGGTCGTGAAAAATTACAAGCTGGCCATCAACCATATCACCACCGCCAATGCCATAAACAGGAATTCTTAAACTTCTTGTAATCATTGCGGCAGATTCTCTTGGCATGCCTTCTAAAAGCAAGAACGAACACCCAGCTTCTTGTAGCTTTAATGCTTGCTCTAAAATAATTTCTGCTTGCTTTGCTGTTTTTCCCTGTACTCGATATCCGCCGAGCTTCGCGCGGGTGTGAGGAGTAAGTCCTAAATGACTCATTACCAGAATTCCAGAATCAGCGATCGCCTTGATTCTTTCAGTTTGGGCGCCCTCAACTTTAACACAATCCATACCAGCGCAAATAAATCTACCAGCATTTCTAACTGCCTCTTCGTTTGATATCTGATAAGACATATAAGGCATATCTCCAATTAGAAATGCTCGCTTAGAGCCACGAGAAACCGCCTCACAATGTAAGATCATATCATCCATAGTAACTGGAAGAGTTGTTTTATGCCCAAGCGTAGTCATCCCGAGCGAATCACCAACTAGAATAGCATCTACGCCGGCGTTATCAGCAATGCGTGATTGTGGATAATCATACGCCGTAACTAATACTGTCTTGGTTCCTTGTCTTTTCTGTCGTCTTAATTTTAAAACAGTAACTTTGTTTTTATCATCTGCGGCCATGTTATTTTAATCTCCTAATAATTTTCTTTTTAATTTAATTTTTGTTGTGGCTTCTATATTTTGACGAGCCACGCTGCCAAATTTTGTTTCTAATAATTTCAAATATTCTGGACTAGTGTGATACTTCATCCAGGCTTTATCTCTAAACGCCAATATTTGTTTTGATGTCAAGCTTGAATTAGATAAATTTAGTGTATCATAAGAATGTTGGCTATAGCCAGAATAAGTTTGTGGAAGTGCCCAACCTTCTTTCTTTGCTGTTAAGTGTAAAGGGCTTCCGGGATATGCCATGGCACAATATAAATTAACCATTTCTGACATATTTTCCATAGCAAAATCAAGGGTATCCTGCATGCTGTCCTCTGTGTCCATTGGTAAGCCAAAAATGTAATTCGCTGCTACGTTTATACCAGCGTTTCTCATACTATCCATAATATCAGCAATCTTTACTTCTTTGTAGTTGTCTTTGTGTATTTGCTGTCTTAGGGTTTGATTGGGATTTTCAATACCAAGCCCAAGCCAATTTACACCAGCTTTCTTTAGCGTTTCTAAATACTTGGGCTTGCAAGTATCAATTCTAGAATATGCCCAAATATTAAATCCATAATCTCTCTCAATTAATAAATCACAAACTTTTATAAAATGTCGTGGGTTTAACACAAACAGTTCATCAGCAATCTTAACATTTTTAATTCCCATCTTCGCAATTTCATCAAATTGTCCAATAATAAATTCTGGCTCCCACCATCTAAATACATTACTGTCAGCGCTAGCAATATTAGGGCCAGAATTGGTTCGATTAATAATATTAATCATACAAAATGAACACTGGTAAGGGCAACCTAGGCTTGTATACAGAGCAGCAAATGGCTCTTTTTCAGTATTGTTTGTCCAAGAGTGCCACCCTGCAGTCCTATATTTACCCATATCAGGTAAGAGATCCCATGCCATTCCCGGCAAATCATATGATAAATTTTTCTTTTCGACAATAGATTCCGTTTTATTTAAAACAGGGTTTCCAGATTCATCTCTATATCCCAATCCACGAATCTTGCTTGGATCAAAATTAGAACTTTGGAGGCCGGCTAATAAATTACTAATAGTATAAACACCTTCATTCTGGCAAATATAATCAATAGATGATTCATTGCGCAAAACTTCTCTCGGCAGTGCTGATACGTGGCCACCGACGAATAGAACAGGAATGGAAGGATTTATCTTCTTTAATACATTCGCAGTATCTATGGCGCCCTGCATATTTTGTGTAGATGCGCTAGGTTGTTGACCATACACCACAAAACAAGCCACTTTAGGATTCATTTCATTAATCAGGTTGGCTGAGGTTTCATCGTTTAGACGTTCTGCCTCACAATCTAAAATATTTGCTCCAAAACCATTGGCTCGACAATGATTAGCCAACATAGCCGCCCAGATGGGGGGTTCAATGGCTGAATGATCTTTCGCTAAATCTTGATATATCTTTTTTGATGCATTTGTGTGCACAAATAAGATATCTAATCTTCTTGTTTCCAACTTATTTCCCAATCTTTAAAATCTGCTGCGAGGCAGTCAATCTTATAGTCTTTTCTACCACCAGCAAGTTCTTGTATCTTGTTTTTAGCAGTGTTACGAATACCATTTAAACCGTGTGTAAGCTCTAAATTGTTGCCGTCTTTGATACCTTTGCGATAATTCGACTCATTATGCCAAATATGTAAATTCATCTGAGACAAAACAACAATCGCCCTAACAGCGTCAGCATCTAATATAACCTCTTTTTCTTTTAAAGTCAAGTCAATATCATGAAGAATGTCCGAAATTTCTTGAGCATATTCATATTTGTGCTCTGTTATAAATACTTCTTTTAGTTGTGCAATTGATAGTCGATCGATCAATTCAGAAAGCGTTGGTAAATATTTTCTAGTCATTTATTCTCCACTAAATTTTTTGAAAAGCTTTTGCGCTGTATAATTTTCAATTGCCTTGTTATAAGCGTTTTCTACAATGTGTTCATATTCAGACCAATTGCCTGCTATTTTATTTATAATTTCGGGTAGTTCTTCGTTGTTTTCATAATAAACAAAATCTTTTCCTGGCTCAAACCAATTTTCAACCACATTCCACGGATCTTTCTTAACAAGTGAAAGAGTCTTGTTAAACGCAGCTTCTACAACTCTTGTTTTCATTTGGGGCGCGATCACGTGATCCACATGAGAGAAGGCTTTGTTAAGTTTGTAAGACGGGATTGCTTTAATATTATTAGTGTGATCTTCTGAAAGGTACAGAAGGTTCGTAACCACAAAAATTTTTGTTTTTCTTAAAACTTCCCACATTTCTGTTCTAGGGGCGCTAATTTTGGTGACTTGTTCGCAATATCGAGGAGGAATATACCGAGCATAAGCTTTACCAGATGGGTGTTTCTCCCCATGATCATAAGGGCCCCCAGGAGCAAACGCCGGGGCAGACCAATGAGCCGGGTGCACAGTAAACAGATTAGATTTAAACGATTGCATTGTATCCATTATTGCGATATGATCTTCTGAATGAATATTACCCCAATATATTACATCAAATTCTTTCTCATATTCTTCTTTAGGAATGTCGTTTATATTATATGGAATTATGGCTGATTCAAACTTTTCTTTACCGTGTACTCTGTTTAACCATTCGGCGGTATATGGACAAATGGTATAAATCTTATCAAAATAATCGTCCTTATCCGCACTCAAATCTACTATTTCTTGCCGTCCTGACAAAAATGCACAGGGTTGCTCTCCAGTAACAGCTATCTTTCTATCATAATGTTTATATTTTTCTTTTAATCCGTCATTATTTATCGCATTATATCCAAAAAACATTATATTAGTTTCGCTATCATCACCCATTTCGTGATATTTCAAATAATGATCAATGTCGTCTGGATATCCACCTGCTAAATCATATACAACTTTCATTTATAGCCTTTTTTTGTCTGTTGAGTTTAAGTACCAATCGATTGTCTTTTGTAAGCCTTCTCTCAAAGACGTACTCGGAACGTAGCCCATGTGTTTTCTAAATCTCTCCATGCAATAAAATCTTCGTGGTTGACCATCTGGGCGATCTGCGTTCCACACAATCTCTCCTTCATAACCGACTAAATCAACAATTGTTTCAACCAATTCTTTAACTGATGTTTCGGTACCGGTTCCAAGGTTTAGCGGGCCACTCTGATTGAACTTTTCAGCCACATCAAGTATGGCCTGAGCAGTGTCTTCTACATATAAAAATTCTCTCGTTGCATTTCCGGTTCCCCACACCTCTACCGATGGTAGCTGGTTTTGTTTAGCGTCTAAGAACTTTCTTATTAGTGCCGGCACCACGTGGCTCTTTTCTAGATCAAAATTATCATTAGGGCCGTAGAGATTGGCGGGAAGCAAAATAGAAGAATCAAACCCATATTGGGCACGGTAAGTCCAAGATTGGACTATTAACATTTTCTTGGCCATTGAATATCCCATAGATTCTTCTTGCGGCAATCCGCTCCAAAAATCACTTTCAGTATATGGAACCTCTAAATCAAGCGGATACCCACACCCAGCGGCGAGGGCGACCGTTTTTTGTACATTATAGCGGCGGGCGTATTCTAATACTAGAGTCCCCATCATAATATTATCATAAAAAAATGTTCCAGGCTCTGATTTATTCGCAGCGATGCCGCCTACTTTGCCGGCAAGATGTATAACGATATCTGGCCTTAAGTGACTAAACATCAGATCTACATCGCGCTCAATAGTGAGATTGTAATCATATTTTGATGGATGGTGCACCGTTGTGCCTTCTTTTTCCTTTAGCATCTTTACTACATGCGTACCAACAAATCCGTGGGCGCCTGTTACCAATACTGTCTTATCTTTCCAAAATGTCATTTTTAGTTCCTAATAATTCGCATACCAAGGGGCCTCAATAATGCTGTATGCTTTAATAAGCTGACGAATGCCATCGTCCAAATCATATTTGCACTCAAACCCCTTATCATAAAATTTCTGACTACTAACAATATAATCGCGCGTATCAGGATCAGAAGTAAATTCTGCCTTAATGATTTCAAGCGGAAGATGCTCCTTAATCTTTTCTGCCAGCTGGAGTTTATTCATATTAATGGCATCGTTACCTACGTTGTAGGTTTCATTTTTACAGCTGTCCCAATTATCGATCACAAACATAAATGCGCGGCACACATCTTGAAGGTGCACATAATTTCTCATAAATTCACACTCGTACAGAACCAGCACACGATCGCGTAAGGCTTTAAGTACAAAGTTGTTTACCAATAAATCGGTTCTCATTCTAGAGCCAGGACCAAATACAGTTGCTAGTCTAAAAGTTACGTGATTTTCAACGTTCTTATATTCAGCTTCGGCGGCGACTTTTGTTTGTCCATACAAGGTAATTGGATTCAGAGGCGATTCCTCCGTACATACAGAGCCGTCGATACTAACTCCATATCCTGAATTCGTACAAGGGTAAATTACCTTTTGTTCGGGAGTTTTGTTCTTGGCAATCCAAGCGTTTGCTCCATGATTAATTTCGACGGCGCCGCGTTTATCTTTCTCACAGAGAGGAAATCCAACAAGGGCAGCTAAAGGAATAATAATATCTGCTTTAACCAGCTCTTTCTTTAAGATTTCTAAATTAGTAATATCGCCCTTTATAAAATTAAAGTTAGGTTCTATTGCATATCTTAGCAAAGATGTGGCCTCATACATCAAATTATCGATCACGACCACCTTGTGGTCTGAGCGAAGCAAATGTTCAGTAAGTTCGCTGCCGATATAGCCGGCGCCGCCAGTTATCAAAACGTTCATTTCATCCTTCCTTGTATATCATTATAAACTCTTTTTAAGCCTTCTTGTAGGCTCGTCTTGGCTTCAAAACCAATTTCTTCTTTTGCTTTTGAACAATCACACCACTGTCCCCATATCAAAGTATCTTTTGTCAAATCATATTCAATATTTATCTCTTTCCCCGACACCTCTACAACTGCTTTCGCTAAATCTCCGATAGAAATTCTTTCCTGTAGGCCCACATTATAAGGCCCGACCTGTTCAAGCTCTTCCATTTTTTCAATCATAAGTTTGGTGCACTCGACAGCATCGTCAATGAAACAATAAGAGCGAGTTTCTTTTCCGGTGCCCCAAATTCTAAACGGAATGTCAGGATAATTTATAGCACGATTAGTGAATACAGGAATACAGGAGCCAGTAGCTAAATCATAGTCTTGGTTTTCTCCATAAATTCCAATATATCTGGCGATTGCCACGCGAAGATCTGGGTTTTCTACGCGAGCATACTCGATCTCTTTCTCTGATATCAATTTTGCCCAACCATAAGCCAGCTCAGACTCTGCGGGGTATGCCTGTTCTTCTATAATTGCTGGAGAATCTGGTGTTCCTTGCAATTCTTTTGGGTATATGTGAGCACTGCTAGCATAAAAATACTTTTTAATGTTATTTTGCAAGACCGCCTTTAAAACATTTGAGTCCATAAGTATGTTTTCGCTCATAACGGTATAGGGCTTGGAAGTATAAAGGCCAATTCCTCCAACTTTCGAGGCCATATGGATAACAATATCTACATTTTTGAGATTATTTAAACAAAAATCCAGATTCTTTAAGTCACCTTCGATCAATTCAATTGAATCTATGATCTCTAAAATATATTCTTTCTTGCCTCTCTCAAAATTATCCACAATTGTAACATATGCGCCTTCATATACTAAATCTTTACAAAGATTTGAGCCGATAAAGCCGGCTCCACCGGTTACAAGAACGCTTTTATCTTGCCAATAGCTCATACTAGTGTCCAGTTTTCTGGATAAAAGCCTTTTCTGTGCGTATATTCGGGCATATCTGGATGATATCTCTCCGGAGCAATCACACTTTTATCAGGATTTTGATTTAAATAAGCTGCCCACCAGCCAAATGAACTAATATGGCTAATAATATTGTGATCGCAAGACATTATTAATGAAAAATCGTTCATCGTTGTGTTCCCTTTAGAAAAAATAAAGTCTTTTCCTTTGAAATTTCGCTTGCACCAGTCAATATCTGACTCATTATCATCACCAGAAAATCTTAAACCACCAGAAAAAACCAAATATTTTACCTTTTTTCCGTCAAATTGTTGTAACGCTGACGTCAAATACTTTCCATAAAAGCTATTTTTATCAAGTTTCTCTGTTTTTCCATACATTTCATTAAGTTCTTTGCTGGGGTTAGAGCCGTTTGTGTTATCTCCTCTTCTTAGGTGAAGAGAAACA
>Ga0098033_1000093_pt1 | contig 48493 bp, 57 predicted proteins | sample 1_EtaG_FD_75049 | JGI IMG/M metagenome (GOLD analysis project Ga0098033, IMG submission 75049) | Marine viral communities from the Subarctic Pacific Ocean - 1_ETSP_OMZ_AT15124 metaG | ecosystem: Environmental > Aquatic > Marine > Oceanic | place: Pacific Ocean | collected 2015-01-07
ACACCTTCACCGTTTAAATGAGAACAAACAATTCTATGACCTGGCGTATTTTCTAAATTAGATCCATAGCGATTAGTATGACAGGCAGTAGAAAAACCTGCTAATGAATCATCTGGATAACATTTATTCAATACATCTAAACTAGCATTTGTATTAGACACACCATCAGTAGCAGGGCTATCTCCTAGATCATTATTAATTCTAACTTCATAACAAGCCATTCCCCAATTTGCTGTTCCAGGACTAAGGTTAGCATTTCTAATAATGGGGTTAACTGGTACATCAAAACCAGCATTTGCGGCTTTATAAGCATTAGAAGATAGATCAGCATCTTGTTTTGAACCACTTTTTAATGTCCATATTGCCATTATAAATCAACCTCTTCAAATCTATAATATAATAATAAATCTCGGCTATTTGGCATTAAAGTATTTATACTTTCAAAACTAGTTTTAGCCCCTTTTGATATTGCGAATTCATGTAATTCTCCCATAAATTGTGAGTATAAAGTATTAGTAGTAGAAACTGAATCAATAGTTTCAGTAGTAGCATAAGATGTTGAGCCTTGTCCTATTTTACAATCTCCTGGAGACATATAAAATGTAGAAAAATCTCCTGTATGTATAGCGCTATTAAGTAAATTTCCATCTAAATAAATAGATATAGTACCTGTAATTATATTAAATGTGGCAGCTATATGGTAAGTATTAAGTAAATAAGGTGCTTCTCTTTTAGTGGGTTGATATAGTGTAGTAGCTGAACCCACAGCATGAGTAGCAGCTGTTATTGTAACAGTTGCGCTTGTTGAATCATTAGATATAGAAGATACAGTAGCTAAATAAGTAAAAGTTTGATCACTAATAGTGTATAGTTTTTGTCCAGGATAAAAATAATCACTTTCTCTCAACAACCCATTAGCTAAAGTTAGACTTGTTGCTCCTTCACTAATAGCATTAACTGTAGCTTCTATTCTATCATATTCAATTATATCTGAATCTGTGGAGTATTTTTGATTAGTGATAGTGCCTTCTTTACTTTTACCAGAATGATTTTCTCTAGATGTTATAATAGCACCAGATCGCACTATTGTTTCAGTACTATTTTTATCTTTAACAGATAAACAGATTTGGTATTCAGCTGGTTGATTTTGATTAGTAGTTGTTGTATTTTGTAAATATAATTCTACATTTTCATTCCAGAAAAGTGACATTTTATATCCATCATTACCACTTGCTGAAGCTAATCTATGAGTTTTACTTAAATAAGTATTAGATTGTGATGTGGGATTAAATGCTGTACCAGATCCCGCAATAGTTCTGACTTGAGGTAGAGATTTTTTAGTTAAATATTCTGAATCAACTCCAAAATTTCCTAAAGATGGAAGCGTATAAAAAGAATTACCATTGCCATTAATATCATAGGGAGTGATAATAGTTTCAATAGTAAAAGAATCAGTAGCCCAAATACCATATGTTTGTGGATAAGAAAAATAATGACCTGTCCTTGTGCCCGTTTCACCTTGTCTATATTCTATTGCTAAATATCCATCACACATGACGGGGAATATTAGAGCTTTCTTTTCACCCACATATGTTTGATACATAATCAAACCCCTATTTGTGCTATTTCAAAATCTAACGAAAAATCAACCCAAGGTTGTCCACCAACAAAAGTAGTATTAAAATTTCTAATAAAACCCTTAAGTCCTGAAATGTCTACTCCTGGTGACCAAATTTCATCGTTTCTCACACATTCATATTCACTTGTATAAGCACTATCACTACAAGTTCCTTCTACAAAAGGCTCAGGAAATTTACTAGCTTTAAAAGTAACATGTACTCCTTCACCATCTAATTTACCTTTTTGCCCTTTATCTCTTACATAGTAATTAAAAGGTATTGTTGGTAAGTCATCCATTTCTGTAGATTCAGCCGCCGCAAGTGTGCTTAAAGCGGAATAATACTGATAATCTTTTCCTACTCTTGATGGTATTAAAATTATTAAATTATTTAAACTTTGATGGTGTTGAAATGTAGAAGAATCAACGTATGAATGTATTAATTGAGCAATTTCAAATGAAGTCATTTTAACTGAAACCATTTTTTGATCTACTGCTTCAGGTATACCCCCAGTCTTTGGAAATTCCTCATCTTTAAATTTCTTTGTAATAAACTGTTCCGTTATAATACCACTAATATTTACTGTTTTACTAGCCATTCCTAGATCCATAGCCATTGTTAGAGATTCACCCGTTGCCATTCCAGACATAGGAATAGGAAAAGACGGTATAGTTCTACTAGTTGTAATAGATATATTTTCTGCTTTTAATCCTACCCTATTAACATTTATACTTCCACCTAAATCGCCTCTAGCTTTTAATTCTAATAATACTGTATGTTCTCCGCCGTCTATTATATTACTTGCACTTGTCATTTAATCACCTATGTACTGTTGAAGAAGAAGTAGTGCGGTTAATTTCTTGACTAACTAACCTTCCTACTTTTCTTGCTATATCTCTTAATTCGGTATCTGATGCACCTACTCTTCCTTGAACATTAACTGTTATATTATTACCCATCATTTTTCTAGTATTAGCGTTATTATGAACTCTAGCACCTGCTGGTAATGTTACTAATTCTGGCCCTTCTTCTCCTACTAAATATTTACCTGTTTTAAATACAGATCCACCTTTAGCATAACCACCAGTCACATTACCAGCCCTACCAAGTAAACCTGCTGCCAGTGCTATACCTGCCATAGCTATACCAGCAGTTAGGAAACTCATTCCACTAGCAATTACAGCAATACCGATAAGTAAAGCGCCTCCAATTAATATCACTTTAGACATAAATTTTATCAAATGACCAAATCCAAGTCTAATAAGAAGCCATATTTTTGTCAAGGGCGACTCATCCCCATTCCATATTTCTTTTATTTTAGTCCACGTTTCACCAAAGAAGGATATAATTAATCCCCATGCTATAGTTAAAAGACCCATGAGAATAAACCCTAAAGTACCAGCGGCTATTCTAAGAAAACCTGTAGCTAATAATAAAAGACCATTTAAAAATTCACCATCTTTAAATATTATTTGAATACCATCCCATATATCAACAATACCCTTCCATACCATTTCTAACAAAGGATATAAAGCATTTTCCCATATAAATATAAATTGATGCCAATTTTCTTTAATACCCTCTATCATTCCAGATTGGCGTATTGCCCATACTACCAAAGCTAAAACAGCAATAAATAATAAAACTTTACCAATAACCACCATTACTTTTTTCCAACCATCAAAGAAATTCTTAATACCTTTCTTAAAGTTTTCTTTATTAAAAATACTAGATAAATTTTCCTTTACATTTTTAAGCTGAAAACCGTAATATTGTTTCATAAAACCTTTTTCAGGATCCATATTTTTATAAAATTTAAGCATCTGCTTTTGTCCTTTTGCGGTATCTGCAAATCCTGCCGCCCGCATTTTAAATGCTCCGCCTTTTTGATCTAACATAGCTTGCATATTTTTATAAGCGTTAGGTTTACGACCCCGCCGATGGCGTGGACGGCCTTTCTCGCGCCGCTTGGAATGAACCTCAGCCATATATCGTTCAATTCCACCACCAGCCAGACGCTTTCGGCCTAATCCAGTAAGACTCCCCCAAGGAATTTTTTTACCTTCAGTATCTTTGAATTGAGAGGGTATTTTAAGAGATGTTTTTTTAAATAATTTACCACTGTCACGTCTTAGTTTAAAACTTTTTTTATTTATATTAAATAAGTTAGTTTCTTCTTGCGCCAATTTTCTATTTAATAATAAAGACAATTTTTGAATACCTAGCCTTTCTCCAAAAAATTTAGTATATGATTGATAATCTTTCATTTGAGTAAAATTTTCATCTGCATTACCAGCTTCAGCTTTTGCTAACTGCTCTAAAGAAGAGGTAAGTCTTTTCACCCTATCATCCATCTCACCAACAGTTTCCATCATTTCTGTTTGTTTCTTTATAGCTTCAGCAGATCTTTCATTCATCATAAATATAGCTAAACCTACTCCTCTAAATTTATTTTGTAATGACCAAAAACCAGGTAAAACACCAGATACCATCCTGCTCATAAATCCCCAAAGGGTTGATCTTTTAGATAATTCACCATAAGAAGTAATCATATTTCCTAATGAACTATTTACTTTCTCAGTAGCTTCTTGAACGCCTATATAATCATTCTTACTTTCTCTTATGGATTTAGTAAAAGTTTTAAACAGTTCTAAATCTTTAGCATCCATATCAGTCATATTAACACCCACTTAATGTTTAATTTTTCTAGTTTCTTTTTCTATCATTTCTGCTTTGTAGCCTTCTATTTCTGTGTGTATTAAAAATAAATCTCTAAATAAACTAATTGGTAATTCATATAATTCTAAGGGGCTTACTCCTAATCCTTTTGATAAAGCATAAATCATCATACGAGAGGCAATTTCAGGAGAATTACATATCCCCCTTCTAACTGCCCCTCTGATTAGTTTTTTCGTTCTTCACCACCCTCATCCATTAAATCAAAAGGATTAGGTAGTATTTCTTTAATTTGATTCCCTACATAGGGATTGAGTCTGAGTAAATCAATTGTAGACAGATTAGGTTCTGTTTTCTCTACAAATGTTTCAAATAAATATCTATATAATTCAGACAAATTTAATTTAACATCTTGTGTTCCACTATTCATGTTTAAATCAAATACTTTTGTCTGAGCTTGTTCAATCTCAAAGAAAGTGGGTTCTTTTACCCATACCTTTAGGTATTCCTCGGCATTGGGTTCTATCTGAATCCAATGACACATGCTTTCTTTGTTTGCAAATAACTTGTTTTTATCTTGTACTAATTTTTTCTCCATTTAATTTCACCCTCATATTTACCAACTTACCTTGGGGCCATTATTCATAATCACTTTATCATAAAGTATCCAGCTACTAAAATGCCTATTAAACAAAATACATAATTTTTATGTTTTTGCACTAGTGCTATTAACTTATCATATTTACCATCTTCTAATAATCCTAAATCTTCTAAAACATCTGCTACTTCATCAGCATTTTCTATAACTTTATCTACTACTTCTGTAACCTTTTCTGTTGTTTCGTCTATAATATCATCTTCTGTTACTTCTATTTCTTCTGTCATTTCAATCACCCTTTACTTTCTTTTTCTTTATAACCTTAGTTTTTTTAACTACAGGTTCTGGTACTGTGCTTCTATCTGATTTTGTTTTTCTCATTTTAATCACTGTATAATCCAATGTGTCTTAAGTTCTGCTTTTACTAATTCTAATGGTTGAATTGTCCATTCAACTACTATTGGCCCCTTATCTTCTGGCAAAGGCCATGTATTATTTGTTACCATAAAATTCTTAAAGTGTAGTTTAATGTATTCTTCATTGTCTTTTGTAAATTCTAATTCAATTTGATTTGCTGTAGATTCATCAGCAGTTTCATTTAACAACTCATTAAAGATTTTATTATCTGTAACTAAACCAGTAAATGAGATCTCGTATGTGCGTTGTGAAGGGATAGCGTGTTTGTGCTTTTTATTCACACCAATAAATCTTTTATCAGTTACTGTATTATTAATTGTAAGATTAACATTCTGTATTCTAATATATTCTGTATTCCAGATTTTAATAGATCCTTCGCTGAAGAAGAAAGGTGTTAAGAATTCTTGTTGTTTGCCAAACCCTGCGTTAGTATCTTGATTCCCTGCGGGTGCTCCAAAATTAACAAATTCGTTTTCATCATATTCATTTCTCATAATATGATAATTGGCACCTGGTTCTACTAATGCTTTAGTTGATAAATCAACACTCATTGTTAATTCCATATTTTCATCAGCTGTTAGTGTGAGTGTATTAACTTGATTACCTGTAACAATTCTAGCCATTTTTATTTCTTCAGCTGAATCAGTCATTGATGCACTACCTAATTCTGTGCCTTTTTGATATGCAAATTCTAATGCAAAAGATGGTAATGTTTGAGTGTTTGATTCGTCTAATGTATAAACTATTCCATCTGTAATTGCTCCACTTGTAATTGTGGGGTGGTCTATTTTTACATAATTAGTATGAGATGCTGACGGCGCATAATCAAGCAAAGGCGGGCAAAATGTAGTCGTACCATCAATAACTCTATGGAAAAATGGGCCTTGATCGGAAGCATCACCTTCTGATGTATTGAAATAAAAATCATCATGAGTAGCAGCCGCACTTCCTGATGAAGTATAAAAATTAGTAGGGGTTTGTGTAGTTTCTGTTGGCCCAGTAATATTAGTACAAGCACCTAAAGCATAATAAAGCCAAGCTCCATGATTTGCATTTAATGATAAATTAACACCGCTAACTGTGTGTGCTCCTTTATATTGATATGTCCAATTACGAGAACCTGCTAATGCTAGATTAAGTTGTTTCATTTCAATATCAACTGATGGTGGTGAAATTGATGTAACTAAACCTAACCAATTATCTGATAACAAAGATGTAGAACCAGAACCTAATACTGCTGTAAATGTGGCGTTTGTTGTACCTGCAGTTACATTCGCAATAGCAGGAGCAGATCCATAGCCGCCACCGGCATTTGTGATTGAGGTGCCGCTAATTTCTCCACCATTTACCATTTTAACTATTGTTAAAGGTGGTGTGCTTGCTTGACCGGAATCAGTGACATGACCGCCAACATCATTAGTGACAGTAATAACTGTTCCTGAAGCATTAGCAGTAATGCCCGTTTGAGCACTAATTATAAGTGCTAATTTAGTAGCTATTGTTTCGGCCCCATCACTACTATTAATAGTAGTTACTTCAACATCAGTAGGAGAACCAATACCATGAGAAGGAACTGTCGCACCTGCATCGTCAATATCAAACCAAAAAACTAAACTTAGTGGTGTTCCACCTGCAGTATAAAGTGATAACCATTTTCCATCATAATTAGTACCTGTTTCAGCAGTACAAGTTATTTCGTATTTTTCAGCACTTAATTGATAAGTTCCTGTTGCGGCAACGCTCGGTGAACCACCACTGAATGATAATGCTTGTGATGCAGCATAAGGAATTGCTGCTCCATCGTTAGTTACTGTAATTGAACTTACTAAATTACCAGAACCAGCAAGAGGTATTCCTGGAATTGGAGCGCCAAAGCCTCTAATAATAAAGTAATCATCTGCATCAGCTAAAGTACCTATATCAGCTTGAGCAGCTTCAACGTAAAAAGAATCAGAATCATTATATTTAACTACATAAGAAGCAACATAAACACCAACTTGATAAATATCTAAAGTGCAACCTTGATAAATATCTGGTATTAAAGCACTATACGCAGTAATCATATTAGCATGAAGCTGTATTTTTACTAAATTTCCATTCGCGTCTGCAGTGAAACCACTGCTTGTTGACCCCCTATATTGATCTGACGAGGCATTATATTGACTCGTAAACCTTAAATCCCCTTCTGGTATAAAAGTGACACTCGTGCCACTTCCTAACCATGTATCTGTTCTTACCATTTTTTTTCACCTTTTTACTTACAATGTTATTGCGAAATTCTTTATTTCTAAATTTACCTTATACCCAAAAATCTTATTTTTCTTATCGTTGCTATCCGTTCTATTACCTAAATGTATTTGATCAAATTTTCTTGAATCTGATCCCACCGTTACTGTTGCGCCCTTTCTGTTCTGTTCTATAGTACGTCTCAATACCTTATAAATGCTTTCCAATCTATCTAATCCAAATGAAGTATCATCCAAAGTAATTTGTTGTATAGCCCCACTTTGCGCTGCATAATATTTTCTATTATCGTGTTTTGTCTTAATATTTATACTAAAAGTATAATTTTCATCCCTAACTGACCAATCTAATGTTGGGTATGTTAAATTTTGACCCATTTCCATTACTATAATCACATCATTAGTAGTTGCTAAATTGCTAGCATGTGTTCCATCACCCTCTACTCTTTTACTTAAATCAAATCTTTGTGCTTTATTAGGCACTAAGTTTCTTACATCAATAATGATTGGATGAATACTATGTTTATACGTTATATCACCAGCAGTTAATAATGCCGCAGCATGAGTATCCCAATTGTTTTCTAATAAATTAACAATATAACTTACTTCATCCATGATGCAACCCCCATCAATAATTTAATAGCTTTCTTACGTGATTTTCGTGTTAATAATTCTAAGATAGATTTATTAATAGAATCCTCATCCATATCTTTAGTATAAAAACCAATAGCATATAAGCCTTCTTTTAATTCAAGATACTTTTGCAATTCGTGAGCTAAATCACTTTCTATTATATCTAATTCGTTTTCAATATCCATATTATCCAGCATCCAAGTAATATAATAACCTTTTCTTAAACTGCAATTCTTCCATTGCTTGAGTTCTCCATGTATCCATCTTAGATTTCAGATCTATATTAGAAGAAGCATCGCCAATAAGCATTGTTGAATCATCAGATTGTATTAATTCGCATCCTACTAATTTTGTAGCAGCATCGGTAATTACTGCGGGCACTCTTATATTACCAGCAATATAACTAATGCGTATTGAATGTTTAAAAGTATAGGGATAATTAGATCTAAAGTAAATATCACCTGTTTCTTGCATTGTCCAATAACTATTTAATCTAGCCATATCTTCATTATCAGTAAAATCGGTTTTAGATAATCCAGATCCTGAGACTGTTACTGTACAATTAGATCCATCATCACCTAGTAATAAAGAAGAAATAATAACTTTTGTTTCATCTTCTGTATCAACAGTAGCGTAAAAGTATTTTGCTACAGTATCTGCTGATCCACTTAATCTTTTAGTTGCAGTTGCACCTGTCAAAGAAGATGTTTTAGATGGATAAGTTTCGTTAATTAAATAAGCTAATTCTTGAGCGGCAGTTTTATTTCCGTAAGTTTCATTCCATTGAGCAGCTGATGTTCCCCCTGTTAAAGTATATGTAGTACCGCTATTTGGTAATTGTAGTGTAATATTAGTTATATTTGTATAATCACTAACAGTTACACTGGCAGTAGCTGATGCTAATTCTTTCCACGAAGAACCTTGCCATGCTTCTAATCTAATAACCTTTCTAAGACTTTCATGGTGTAATCTAATTTGTCCTACATAATCCCTATATTGATATATAGCCCAACGATAATCTTGAAATTCAAAATCATGATATTCATTTTCTACAAAAATTGGTCGCCATGAATCTCTAGTAAATTCATCAATAAAATCTTCTGTTCTTTTTATTAATTCACCTACTTCTGCTAATGTTGGAGAAGTTCCTGAAGTAAAATCGCCTACTTGTAATAACTGTGCTATTAATTGATAATTAGTATAATGCCCATTACCATTAGTATAGTCGTTTGCCATTGATTTATAATCGGATGGTGTATTTGTTTTCATATTTATCTCTCCTTTGGTGGTGGTGGTGGTGGCGCCATAAACGGACTATTTGATGGTGAAGGTAATGGTTTATAACCACTTTCTCCTTCCATTTGCATCAATATAGTTGTATCTTCATCTAATCCATCTATATCCCAACCAGTAGAAGGATCCCAATATGCGGGTAGTAAGTTGCCATTTTCATCTTCATAAACACCATGCTCTTCAGGTTTTGCACTATATCTATCATCACTAAAACGAGTAAATTCACCTTTTGTAGAAATTAATTCTATAAGGTGTTTCCATTTATTCCAACCAATACTGTCTTTAGTATATGGTTTTCCTGTATGATACGGATTAGTAGTATTTATAAAAGTACGAGGGGTAATATTTATAGAGTGTACTACATTAGGATCTGGTCGAGTTTTCATATCTTCTTCTGTAAGTTTTATTATATTCCACCAAGCTTTTTTCATTTCATCTTGCCACTGACTAGCAATGCCAGGTTTGTTAGCCCATAGATATTTACGCTGTCTTTCACTAACAAAGGGCATTAATCTACCACCTCTAATAATTCTTTATATCGTCTTTGTACATTCCTGAAAAATTTTCTTCTATCGGGATTAGTAGCTTGACCAGCTTTTTTTTGTTTTTCTCCAGTAGGCCCTATTCTTTGACGGTATGTTTTAGATGCCTTCGCGTGTACATCCTTTATACCAGAAAGATAGGCTGTGCCTTTTTTACCTTCTTTTCTTCTTCCAGTAAATGTATATTTTTCCTCTTCTGTATAATGAATTTTGCCAGACAAGGTTATTTTATTAGTATTTATATTAAATTTTAAATTTAGACCCTTTTCTGTTGCATCTCTTACTTTAATCCTGTATCTAAAGAAGCCGTTATTAAGTTCTGTATCTACTAGAGCAGAAGCAAACAATTGTTTTAAATTAATTAATTGAGGATTCAGTAATTCTTTAGCTTCTTTATTTGAAATCTTTTTAAATTTAATATCTAAATTTTTATGATGACCCATTATAATATTTCTAAGCTGCCTTATACGACTAAGATTTTCTCTATTTAATTCAGCTGGAAGATTTTTAAATTCCCCTATAAACTCCTCTTCACTATATTCACCAAAATCAGTCATATTAGAAGAATTAATATATTTTCTTAAAAGTTTAATAAAACCAACATCTCTAATATTATTTTCTTTAATTCTATATATTTGGGAGCTTAATTGTTTTAAATTTTTAATAGCATCATAACTTAGTTGTAAATTATGATAACCATATTCTTCTATTTTATTTATTAAATTACCAATTAAAGCGATTTCTTCTTCTTCTCTATCATCAAAAGATTCTTCTTCTAATGCTTCTTGAAGCATTTGTCCTTCGTCTTTATCATCATCAGCTTTTTCAACTTCATCAGTTTCTTTAACTTCATCAGTTTCTTCTAAATTTGATTTATATTTATCAATAATCTCATCTAAAAAATCAATAGATAATTCTGTTTGTCTAGCTAAAACATCTACTTCATCAGATAATAAAATATTTCTAATTTCATCATAATCTTTATTAAAATAATTACTATCATATCCTTTATCATATTCAAAATATTCTTCAAATTTTTCATTAGATTTAAACTCATTTAATAAATCTAAACCTTTCATTATTTCATTATATAAATCTTGATCAAATTCTTCTATAAATTCTTCTTTAGTATCTGTAAGACCTTGACTATTTATGAAATTTTTAATCAGATTTAATAAAGCAGTATAATGTTCTCCTGCTGAACCTTGAGTGAGTCTATTTCTTACTTTCTTAGGCATTTCTATTTCACCCTTAATTACCATAGTATTGCCCCTTTTACTTCCTTCTGTAACAACAATAGGCACAGTTGAGCCCCCAAATAATTTACTTGCTAAATAATTTTTAGGATCAAATAAGAATCCAGAAGGAGGGGGTTTTAGTTTAACTATAAATACATTAGATTTTTGTTTAGATATTTTAAATGTGCCTTGAATATTTAATTCTCTGTGTTTAAATAGCATATCTATTATATCATTTACTCCCATTTTAATTTCATAAGTTTCACCAGCTTTTCTTGGCCTAGTAACTAATTTAGAAGTTAATAAAGAATAGTCTTTAAACCATGTTTCCATGTCTTTTTGCCTTTTATTTGATTGTATTTCATCTGCTGGTAAATATTCTACTTGTTCGTATTCATGTCCTTCTGGCTTTTCTTCACTAGCAAAGGCAGTTTTTTTAGAAGCAACCCTTTTTACTTTATCTGGATCATCTAATTGTTCTTGAATAATTTTTTCTCTTTCTTGGAGTATTTGATGTTTAGTAACTCCTGGATAACGTTCTGCTACTTCTTCTTCTGTTAATTCTCTAAATTGAACTTCATCAATTGAATACCCTAAAGCTCTAGCTAAATCTTCATTTTGAGGAGCTAAAGATATGTATGAATAAAATTCGGGAGCTTGATCTGAAACTGATGGGCCAGCTATTTCTTTTAATAAAATTTCATCATTAAATGGTTCTTTTGACCCTTCTCTTGATTGAATTTCTAATGCCTCTTTATTATCTTCAGCAATATCAATTTCTTCTTCTTGAGCAATTATTCTTTCTTCAATTTCTGCCTTATTTGAAGCGTCATTTAGAGAAGCTCTTAAATCTCTAAGACCTTTTTTTAGTTTTGTTAAGTCCTTTGTATATTTATCAAGTTGTTCATCTAAAGCATCTTTTTGTTTTTCAGTTAATTCCATATCTTTAGATATAAAATTTTCTTTATATGACGCATCAGCCCCAAATAATTGAGGGGAAGTAAATAAAGTCTTTAAAGTTTGTTTTTCTAACTCATCTAAAGCTAATTTATTAATACTATTAAATTCTGATAAATTAAAAGCTTGCCTAAATTCGGGCATTTCAGCCCATCGTCTAGAATTATATAACCATCTAGGAAGCTTTTGTTTGATTTTACTTTGTTTTTCAGATTTAGTAGAGGGCATAATAAATTTATAAAATATACCAATCGCTACATCAACATTCCAAGAAGCGGAAGATTCTAAGACTGTAGAAAATGCAGGTACTGTTGTGCTCTTATCACTAGACACACGATTACCCCTCAGTTAATATATACATGTGCTGAAGTTCCTGTGCCTGTCCAACCGCCGTCAATATATAAACCGCCGCCACAATAAACACTGGGAAATGACATATCAAAACTTGATGTTGCTGGTACTATTATTCTTGCTACTTCATAGCCAGCAGTATTAGTAATATCATTATAAAGTAGATATAATTGAGGCCCACTATGAGCATTATAAATTTGTATTCCTACTAAACAACAAGGTTGCGCTACTGATAATTTCGTATCCGCTTTACTAACTTCATCAGAAGGAGCAACAGAAGTAATCATTCCATTAGCGGTAATAGAAGTTGGTATAAATAAAGAATTATTACTAGCAGTATTACTGACTAAAATTCTATCTCCAACATTAAATAATAAATCCATTTTTTCATTTGAATCATCTAAAACAATTGTTGATGTGCCATTATCAAAAGTAACTGTATCAATATAATTAGCTCTTTCACCACTAATTAATCCATCAGCAGCGACTCTAATAGGTCTTGTTTTCATATTTTTCTCTCCTAATTAAATGTAGTACCTCTCCCTTATTAAATCTAAGGGAGAGAATACTACAAGTGTTCGATTTACTTTTCACCTTTTGCTGTTTTAGACTTAGTTGTTGTAGTCTTTTTAACAGGCTTAGATTCTGTTTTCTTAGGTGCAGGTGGATTCAATAAATTTTCTAACCCAGCTACAGGATCTTCACCTAGTCGCCCAAGTTCTTCCTCTGTTAAAGTTAGCATATATCTATCCATCGCATAAGCCATTATTTGAGCCATTTAATCACCTCAAATAGTGCCCCAAACACGCAATCTTAGCGTCACATCGTCAATATTTGTTGCATCAGCAAGTTCTTGGCAATCGCCATCATTATTATAACAAATGATTTTAAAACTACTACTACTTTCATATAGACCTGTGCCTAAACCAACGTCAATATAGACCCCAGTTTCACCTTCAATATCAGCCTGAGATAAACCTGTAATTGCTACTGCTGAAATAGTATTTAATCCTAAATCAGAAGCATTAATTACATCTGCAAGATGATAAACTTGAATCTTCACATGGCAATCAACACGATATTCGTGGCCCACTACTGTTGGATTACTTTGCCCTAAATGATCATTTAATACATTTATTTGTATTGTCATTTAATCACGCTCACTGCAGGTTAGTTACTTTACCTTGTCCTCGGAAGAAAGTACACCCAAGTTCCATCATGGTTCTATACAATCCACGATTTCCAAGCTTTCCAACACCGAATGGATCTCCAGAATCAATACCGCTCTCAAAGTATTGAGTCGGCTTCAATACAGACATGAAAATATGGTCTGTATCTAAGATTAATATGTCACTTAGATTTCCGCTAGTATTACCACTATTGGTAGTATTAGGCATATCCTTTGTACAAATGATAGGAATATCATGGTATGTTGCTACCTTGAATCCTACTTCACGACCCTTTACACCCTTTACACCATTTACAGTAGGTACAATTTCTGCCCTACCCATGTATCTCTCTTGAGCCTGTAATAGCTCTCCAAGGGTTTGTAGTGTATCATATCCTGTAACCATGACCTTTGGAGATCCACCTTCTGTGTGAATATCTCTTAGGACAGTATTCAAGATATTAATTGTTAAATTTCTTCTGCTAGCTGCTTGATAATCACTACCATAATTAACAACAGAATCTAAGAAAGATGCTGCTGATGTTCTTAGTGTTGAACCATAAAGCTGCTTTAGACGTGCATTAATTGAACCATGTGCAGTATATACACGATTAGTATTTTGAGCAGCGTCTAAGTGTGCCTTACTATCTACTAACTTAGGTAGACTTGTTAATGTATGTGTTAAGTCTTGAGCATTGTATGATGTAATGTTTTGAAGAACCATAGCATTCATGACTTCTGCATGAGTTACTCCTATTTCTTCACGATAAACTGCCATCAAATCACCTAATGAATCATCTACTGAACCCATTGCTTGAGCTACTTCTGAAATTTCAAATTGATGAGCAACAGTCTTAGGACTAATATGCAATACATCAAAATCAGGTCTAATTGGTGATAGACCAGCAGCTGCTACAGTATATGCTCCAGCACCTGTTCCATCTTCAGTAGTAAATGCTTGATTTTCTGCTACACCACCAGCGATAATCTTCTCACTATCAGTTAGTGTAAAACTGCTTGTAGCACCACCAAGAGCACGAGACTTAAGTACTCTATATCCACTTTGCTTGTAAACTTGCTTTGGTAGAACGCTTAGAGCATTAATTTCTCTATTTAACATAGTCCAAACTTTTTGTCCATAAATTAAATTATAAACATTTGGTGTGGTTAATGAACCTGCACCTGCCCAAACTCCGCCTTCGTGTGCTTGATGTATTCCAGTTACGGAGGAATAAGCCTTCAAAATACTATTTGAATCCCAACCACCATAAGTCGCCTTTTCTAAATCTTGTAATGTTTTAATACTATTAATTGCTGTCATTTAAATCACTCCCTTAGTACCCCATTTCCTTTCTGAGATCTTCTAAATCTGCCCAGGATAAATCTCCAATATTTGCAACTGATTCTGCAATATGTTGTGGTACTTGTGTTTGGACTGGTTCTTGTACTTTAGCAATTACATTATCTGTATTTTCTAAAGACTCTCTTAAATCACTAAATTGCGCCTTTAGTATTTCTACTTCTGCTGACGCATCATAATTCTCTTTCTTAATTTGTGCTGTTTCTGCGCTTACTTCAGCAGCATAACGTGTTTCAAACTCATTCTTTACAATATCATAGGCACGAGATTCTTCTCGTTCTCGCTTAAATTCAGCATACGCCTTTTCAATGTTTTCATTTGAAAGATCTAAACTGTCCAAATTATTTGATTTTCTTGCTTTCCATTCACTAAAATCTGAATCAGCTGCTCCACTGGATGCAGTATATTCACGACCAGTAACTTGTCCTGTTGGGTTTCCCCCAAAAGGTATTGATGTTTCAGCCTTTTCTTCTAATTCCTCATCTGCATAATTGTCTCCTTCTTCATCGGATTCATCATCTGCAGCAAGGACATCTTCTCCTTCATCCAGTTCTGGCATCGGTTCATCTTCTGGTAACGGTGCCTCCCCTTCTCCAAATTCTTTTTGCATTGTACCAACTTCCTTTTTTAGCTCCGATAGGACACCATTAAATTCAGCCAGTGCTTTTTCTATTTCTTCTGACATTTTGTCACCTTTATTCATTTGTTTTACTATATCAAATTTCGCTTCAGGGTTAATACCCTCTTCACAAATTGTTACTTCGTGTAACTCTAACTTATCAATCTCTTTATATGTTCCCACATCAGCATCATGCACATTTCTTTTCCTAATTGCTTGACCACCAATGCTAAAAGATCGTAATTTTCCTTTTCTAATTTCTCTAGCTACTTCTTTTGCTTTTTCTATATCATCTCTTATTTTAATTACTACAAAGAATCCAACATCATCTACGCCTGTTTTTAATAAACGGCCTTTAGTATCTCGCCAATTTTCTAATACTTCACCTACTTGAACGTTAGAATGGGTTAACATGACGTTTTTATATTCGCTACCCATAAATTTTTTAACTGCTCCATTTAAAGCATCTAATGTGATTTTATCATTTTGTTTATCTACTACATCAACAGAAGCATATCCTGCAATAATTAAATCATCAGTATTCTTTGCTTTTAAAATTGCAAATTCGCCACCCGAAGTAGCGTTATTTCCAAACATAGGCAAATTAAGGGCTGCGCTAACCATGCTATCACTCCTTGTTAGTTTCATTTATATATAAAGGCTTACCCGTTTTATCTAAATAAGTAATAGTATTATACCTATCTTCATTAATATTCCAAACACCTTCATCACTTTCATCCGAAGTAGGTTCTAAATCATCTGCTCTAAATACCACCCATTGATCTTTATTATCAATAGGTACTATTCTAAATAATAATCTAATATTTAATTGATCCCCTTTTAATATATATTCATGAAAACCATTTCGTTGTGAACCTAATGTGACTTTACCCTTTCTCATTATGTCTTCTTTTTCTGGTTTATCATCAATCATAGATCTAAACTTATCATTCTCTCTAATCAATCTATTATAATCTTCTGATTCATCTTGTTCTATTCTCCAAGACATTTCATTATCTCCAAGATAAATACAGAAATTTATATCACCATCTTTTCTATTAGAAAAAATAAATTTTCCTGTTTGTAATTTATTTGGAGTATCATATTTTTTATCTAACATATCTGTATCAGAAGTCACTTCATCTTTTTCTTTATCTAAACCATATGATTCAGCATTTCTACCTAATCTATTTTCAAAGTCTTTTCTTTGTTTTTCTTTATCACCCTTAAAGTTTCTTTGCATTAATCTTTTATGGTTTTTCCACATATAATCCCAAATCTCATCTAAGGATTTACTATATTCTTTTTCAGGTTCATGTAGTCCTTCAATAAATATTTTAACTTCACTTAAAAATTCTGATCTGGCATCTTTTAATAATTTAGCTAAATCGTCACGCCAAATATCTAAATCAATAATAGCGTGTTTAGCCATTAAATTATTTTCATCAAAACCATATAAAACTACCTCTTCTTTCTCTTCACCTATTTTTAATATAGCCTCACCATGTATGTCATCAGTAATAGTATAACCTTTTTCTAAAGCTTGTACTTTATAATCTCCTAATGATTTTTTATTACCCTCTGCTAATAATTGTAAAGTAATTACTTTATCTGGTAAATCAACTTCTGGTATTTCAATTATAAGAGCATTATAAATACTATAACCTTTACCTTTCTTTTTAACTTCATCTACTTTAACTCTAACAATTGAACCTTTATCTAATTCTTTTTTAGTATTTAATGCTTTACCTACATTTATATAAGATTCATTATTTATTTCTACTGTAGATCCATAATCAACATCTTCACCTATTGGCCCTGCTCCTAAAGTGTAACTAAATGTACCATTTTTATTTTCTCTTTTATCTAATATTATTAAATCAAGATCAACAAATTTTTTCCATTTAATCCATTTAGGATTTTTCTTTTTACCAACAACATATGAAGAAGCTAAGTCTTTAATTACTACCCCTTCTGATGTAGGGTTTTCCATAATTTCTTTAGCATATTCGGCTATTTGATCTAAATTATCTGCAATTCTAGAATCCTGTTTATTAGGAAATTGTAAATAATCGTCTGAATGAGGAGCAAAATTTTGTTGTAAAGTTTTAAATCTATCATCTAATTTATTCATTGATACATTTTCTTCCTCATGTTTCATTATATCAAATACATGTATTTTAACTTCACCTTCATCTCGCCCATTAACATAAGCAATTGTTTCTGCTCTATGTAGAGGTTCTCCCTCTTTATATAAAACTGCTTCCGCATCTAATATGCAATCTCCAAAATGTTTTGCACTTAATATTTCTTTTTGTTTTGGGAATCTATCTGTAATTTCCCTACCCTTGAAAGAATATATTTTAATTGAATCGTTTTCTTTATGAATTTGTATTCTCATACCATCAAATTTTTCTTGTACTAACCAATTACCTGTAAAACCTTTTAATTCTTCAATATCTTCAATATTAAATATCCTATACATTGGTTTATTTGGAACCATAAATCCTTGTTCTCTTTCATCATCATCAGATTTTTTAATTTCTCTATCATGATCTTTCTGTGATTCTAATAAACGATCCCATTCTTTATCATTAGAAGTTTCCATAAAAACTTCTTCTAATAACGATAAGGCTGCTCTATATTTAGTTTTAATCCTTTTGAGATCATTATCATCCCCATAATGTTGTGAAAGCCAAGGTATAATTTGTTTAGCAGTTAAATCTAATCCTGGATATTTATTTGTAAAATCATCTATAAATTCTGAATGCTTTTTCCATGATTTTACAGGTAAAGATTGTGAATTTTCTCTAAATGACCAATGAAGAAATACTGCTAATTTTTCAATATCTTCTGCTAAAACATCTATTAATTTATCACCATATTTTTTCTTAAATGGGTCTTTAGTAGATTCACCATCATTTCTTAAATTTTTAATTGCTTCGTAAACATGTTGAGAATTAGTACTTTGTGGATCCACAATATCATCTGCAAATAACTCACCTTCATTAATTTTATTTCTTAATAAATCTCCCAAATCATTTCTATCATCCCATTTATCTTTTAATTTATTAATAAATTTAACCCATTCTTTTTTATAAGTTTTTGGGTTATCTCTAGCACTTAAATAATTAACTCTAGCTTCTTCAAATAAACGCCTAATATCAACCGCTATTGGGTCAACGTTTGCTTTGATAAATGGGGTTAGTGTCATTGTAATCTCTCCTAAATTTATTGTCTGCCGGTGCGTTTTTTCCAACTCATTTTAAATCACCTATTTATCCATCCACTAGGACTTTTTGATGAGCGTTCTAATACAGCACCACTATTATCATATTCCTCTTCTGTTAAATAGCCCATTTGATATACTTGCTTTCCAGCAAATTTATTGTTATGTCTTTCCGCCATTGATTTTGCATCCGCTTCTGTGGTTTGCCAACGCCATGCCGCTTCTTGAGATACAGGTTTTCCACTAGTATTAACAATTGTCAGTATCCATTCATTATCGTAATATTTTTTATCTTCTTTAAGTATATCTTTCCAACTCATTTTAATCATCATCTATGCCTCCATCTTGTTGTTCATACCCATAATAATTGTCTAATACACTACTAATTTCACTTTTAATTTTTTCAAGTTTAGGTTGTAGAGTATCTAAATCTTGAAGTTCTTGAATTTTAAAATCTTTAATTAGATTTTCAAGCCTAGCAAGAGAACTAACAAATAGACCTCTATCAAAATCTCGCTTTCCTGTTTTAATTTCAAATTCCCTTACAATAGGGATAAATTTATTTTTTTCATTTTTAACTATATCTTTCCAGTTCATTTTAAATCACTCTTCTTCCTGCTTGTTTTTCAACCATTCTTGGTGTTTAGCTGTTGATCTAATATGAGTTTTCATAGCTTCTGCTTGTTCATCAGTCACCCCATCGCCATTATAATAATAACGTTTCCCGTCTACAACTAGGCTTGGCTTGTCCTGCCGGTGCGAGACATACCAAACTGGAGGTAAATGACGAAAGGGCTCTTTTTTTTTATCTACCTTTATTATATTTTCCCAACTCATTTTAATCATTCCTATATGGATTTTTTCTATTTTTTGATTCTTCTAATTTTTTTCTTGATGCGTCTAATCTAGCAAGTCCAGCATCCATCTCTTCTGCTCGTTTAATATCTTCTTCAATAGTTGGTGGGGTTTTATCTGGAAACATTTGAGCAAACTCACGCAAAGCATCAGCCATTGATGTTCCTGTTTTTGCCCTATTTAAAACAAAATCTTTAGCAGATTCTTCTTTAATAATTTTAAACCAATTCATTAATAATCACTCTCTATCATCTTGAATAGAAGGTTGTTTTCTATTATTTCCTGGTCTCATATCTGCAGGAGTATGTGCTGTTTCTTGAGGCACTCTTTGTGTTAAGCTTTGTTGGTTTATTACTTCTAATGTTTGTTTTAATTGATTAGTTAATTCTTCCATAGTGTGCATTATTGCCTTATAATCTGGATCCTTATCATTTAATCCAGCAATGCCCATTAATCCACTTAATTCACCCATTTGGCTATTAGGTTCTCCGGTTTGTTGCATAAAATTACCAAAACTTTTAGTTTCTTCATCACTTTTTTTGCCATCTAAACCTCCAAAAAAGAATTCGCTAATTTTTCCTTTATAAGCTCCATCTAAATTACCTTCAGTCTTATGTACCCAACCTTTACCAGCAACATATTCTCCTTTACTAATAGATAAATCATTTGGCCCTGCTTTACTAGGAACTAATAAACCCCTAGCAGGTTGAATTACTAAATTACCTTCTTTTTCGGCTTTAGGTTTCTTTCTCTTTACATCTTCAGCATTATCTGGATCAACTGGGCTACCAATTTGATTATTTACTATTGCATTTTTGAAATGCTTAATAGAAGTTAATGCCATTGTAGCTAAATCATTTAATTCTCTTTCAGCTGTTAATAAACTTGCTGGTTCTCTTTCATCTTCTTTTGCCATTTTATTCACCTGTTATCTTTGCTGCTAAATTATTTAATTGATCCCAATCCATTTTATTAATCATATCACTATCGGGCATTCCCGATGTATTTTGATTAACTTTAGGAGCGGGTGTCACTGCCTTTACTAATCCCGTTTTCATAAGCAAATTATCTTTATTATAAACTGTATATTCAAGATTAGTTATTTGTTCTTTCATTTTCAATAATATTTCTAATATTTCTTTATTTATTTCATCTGTCATTTTTATTCCTCCTTTTCTTTGGGAGCTCCTAATTCTTCTAATTGCCGCCCAAGATTTCTTAATTTCGTATCCCTATTATGTCTTAAACTATCTGATATAACCTTTATTGTTTTTTCACTTATTTCTGGTTTATCTTCTTCACCAAATATAATTGCATAAACTTGTTTGCTACTTAAATTATCTGAAATAACATCCCCAAATTCCTTTATATTTTCTATAATTTGATCCTTAAATCTTTCAGCATCTCTAACATTAGCTCTTTCAATTGCGCTATCTAAATCAACAACAACATCTCTTTGTTTTTCTTCAATAACATATTGGTCTTTATCATCATCTTTTTTTCTTCTTAATAAAGAACTAATACCTCTTAAAGGAAAAGCCTCAGTATGAGCTTCTAATAAATATGAATATAATTCTCTATCTCCTATCTTTTGAGATAAATTTTCTTTAATTTCCTTTTCTGTTTCTTTAATTAATTCTTCATCAAAATTAACTTTACCTGCTAAAGATTCTCCTTTCATGATTCTAGCTAAAACAGGAAATAATTTTTTAGCTTCAACATCTCTAGTCATATATGTTTTATACCTTCTAGTAAATTTAGGTAAAATTCTATTATCTGTAATAAAAGTATTATCATTGATAACACTTATTAATTCAGGTAATACCTTTTCATTAAAATCTAATAAGTCTTGTACTTCAAAAGGTAATTTTTCTATAGGTTTCTTTTTTGTTTCCTGCTGCAACCTTTCTTTTCTTTTAGCACTTCCTCTTCTTAATTTTGGATCTAAATTCAAATCAATCAAATCATCTGACACAACTCGTGGTTCTATTAAATCTATATACACGTCTAACATATGTAAAAATTCTTCAACACCAGCATTAGGTAGAATAACTTTGAAAGCAGCATACATTATACCTCCAGCTCCATCATCATCAAAAGAATCAATTGGCCCAGTAGGTATATTAGGTATTTCTTCTTCTTGTAATAAGTCTGTAATAAAATTTGAATTTGGGTTTGGTTCCACATCTCTTAATATGGATTTATTAAATAATTCTGCCATATCGTTTTTATGAATTAATATTCCGTTACCAAAATTCTTTCCTAAATATCCTAGATCTGGGTGCTTAACTAAATAATGATTAGGAGTAGGAGCTACTACAGTATTATTTGCTAATGAACGGCCAACTAATGCATATCTTCCATGTCTAGTATCTATTGGTGAAGGCTCTTCTCTTTCTCTTCTTGCTCTTTCTGGTACTTCATATCCTAACTCTCTTAAACGAGCATCTTCTTTCTCGTCTTTTAGAATAGATTTCCAGTTCATTTTAATCACCTAAGCTCTTTTTGCAAGTTCTAAAGCATTAACAGCTCTTCTTAAATGAGGTACTTTATCTGAATTATTATCGGCATCTGTAGCAATTTTTTCATTAATAGCAGAAATAATATTTTCAATATCAACATTGACATTTTTCTTTATTTTATTTTCCCAGCTCATAATGAACACCTTATTCTCTTACTACTGCAATACCTGCTTGTTGAATTTTAAATCTAATTTGACCTAAAACTTTTCGTTGATTAGTAGGATCTTTTCTTGCTTCTGCCATTAAACCAATTATATCATCTACTAATTCTCTAAATTGTCCTGTTGCTCGACCAGCTGTTTGTGTCATAACATCTCTTCTATCAAAACCACTAGGACTTACTGGTTGATTTTCTTCTACATCAGAATCTTGGCCTTCTAAATCTACAGGCTGTTTTATTATTTTTTTCCATTCCATTTTAAATCACCTTATTTATCTTCTTTTGGTCTTAGACCTTTCGCTCTTAATTTAGTAAGCATAATACCACCAATCTCTCTTTGCTTACCCACCTCAATATTTCCTTGAATTGCTAATTCAGCTATTTCTAAGAATAAATCTCCATAATGGCCTCTTGTAGTAGTCATACCATGTAGTTTGCGACTTAGATCTTTAATTCTTTGTGTAGGTTTAATAGAATCTCCTACATCTGTTTCTTCATGTCCTACCAAAGATTGTTTTTCATCTCTTGAAATTTCATTTCTTTGCCAAGTTTGTATTTTATTAATTTTGGATTTTTTAATTCTAGCTGCATCTTTTTTATAATCTGGTGTCCAAGTCATAATTAGACCTCCTTCCATTTATTAGGTATTTTTGGCCCGCCTACAATAACACCTGGAATTTTTGTATCATTAGATAACGTTTTATCCTGTGGTGGTTCTGGTAATCCAGGTGCCATATTTTTAGTAACCTTTTCTTTCTTTGGATTATCTAATTTTCTCTCTATCTGTTTGATAGTCGCTTTTGTTTCTTTTAATTTATTTCTAATTTCTTCTGTCATATTTATTCTCTCCTTAAACGCTTTACCCAATCTGGATCTTCTTCTTCATCATCCTGTCTAAAATCCAATTCTTTTTCTAGTTCTGTAATAATATTTTTATAGTATAATTTTAAATCTATACCTGGTATTCTTTGTTTTGTTTTTTTAGGTATTTGAGGAGCTCTTTTCCAAGATTGTTTGGCGGATTCTAATTTATCTAAAATTTCATTTTCTTCTAAATCTTGATATGGTCTTTTAGGTTCTATTCTTCTTCTATTCCTATTTTCTCTTTTAGAATAATTAGGATCAAGTATAGGGTCTCCTCTTACTTCATCCCCAGGATCTTCATATTCCTCATCTTCTATTAAACCCTCACCTTTACTCATTTTAACCACCCGCTAATGTGTCGCTTTCACATATAGGACAACCTGTTCCTGTGTATTCATGACCACATTCTTCACATTTTTCCCATTTTAATTTTAATAAATTAAACCAAGTCATAATTAACCTACCTTCTTTTCAGTTCTTCTATCTACATTATTATTTGCAGCCGCTGCTGGTAATCCTGTATGCCTTTTAGGTGGCCCAACAGACATTTTAGCTGTTGAAGCACCACCACCACTTGAAGCGCCTTCACCTGCCATCATTTGGCCCATTTGACTAGCATCTACATTAGTGCCAGCATAAGGATCACTTTCTATTTTTTGATCTTTATCTAATTTTGGTTGTGATTCTTCAACATATGCTTTCTTATAAATAAAGTTTCCATCTTCATCCATATCCACATCAAAACCTAAATTTTTAATTTGACCAGCAAGATTAACTTCAAGTTCTCTTCTTCTTAGTTGAGCCAATTCATCTTCTTCTTCTGAACGTGGTAATTGTAATTCCCAATCAGTAATACCAAATTGTTTTGTAACATAAGGGAACATATATTTATTATAAACATTCTGAGCCATTTCAACAGCCCTATTAGTAACAAGGATTTGCATACCTTCATTATTTAATCCTCCGCTTGTTGAGGTATCGCTCATAAATATCTTACTTACACCAAAAAATGCAGAAATTCTATCTCTAAGATCATCTTTAACTGCAATATAGTCCATTTCTTTTAAAGTGTTCATAAAAGGAACCCACTCAACAGAACCACGATTATTTCCTTCTGTTTCAATACCCATTATCGGTATATAGTGTGGATCTTTTTCTAATTTTTCTTTTACCCCTTTCCAGTATCTAACAAGAGATTCCATGTTATTTGTTTGTACTGCTAATACCCCTCTTGGTGTACGGCTTTTACTATAACTTGTATTAATATAATTTTCCATAGCAATAAGGGTTGTTATATTATTCCATAGTGTAAGAATAGGAGGGCTACCATATAATCGTGAAGGGCTATATTTACTAAAATGTACTACCTCTCCTTCAATATAATATTGATCGACTCCATGTACTTTATTAATATAATGTATTGGTTGAGCTTTACCTCCACATTGATCACATCTTTCTTCAGATTCATCTGTTATAAAATCTCTACATGAAATACAGGTAAATCTAGTTTGTCCTCTTTCACCGAATTCATCTGTTTCTATAAACATTGTTATAGGATCTCCTCTAATGATTTCTTTTACTTTCCACATTACAGTTTCGCCATCACCGTCAATATAATACTCTTTAATAAATATTAAATAAGCATCATCAACTACATTTAAATCATCTTCTAATTCCTTTAACACGTCTATAAATAACTGTAGGCCAGAATTAACAGAACCCTCAAAGAAATCTTGTGCATATAATTTTTGTCTTTTATCAGGTTTTCTTAAATTAGAACTACCGCAAAAACAAGTATCAATTTCCTTTTGATATTCTTCACCACAATCAACACACTTTACAGAAAACTTTTTTGACCAAATATATCCTCTTCTAAATATTTCATTTTTTAATTGAACTAAACAAGTTCTAGTAATTGTAGAAAGTTTGGCTATTTGAAATAACATTGGGCCAGCTAAATATTGAGGATGAGAAGCTTCTTGAATACCCAAATTATATATATCTTTATCTAAAGGTAAAGGCGTCTTACGCTTTAATAAACCTCTAAACATATCTCTTACTCCCATATTATTCATCTCCTAATATAACCCATTTATTATTTTGATTACCGGAACTAGCAACATAATCTAGTACTTTAAACTTTTTAAGATCTTTTAATTGCCTACTAATTAATTGGTGCCAATGACTTCCTATTCTATCTATATCTTTATTTGGGTAATCTCTTTCCCATCTTCTTTGAACTTCATCTCTTATTTCTTTTATTATAAAAGATTCTTTATTATCACGTTTCCAATTATTTATTATGCTTTCTACATACATTTTAATTTTAATAGAATCAGCAACTTTTATTATTGAATCCATTTCATCCATTAAACCTAGTTTACAATTTTTTCTATACTTAGTAATATCATCTAAAGTAATATCATATTTATCTAATTCTTTTGTAGAAGCGGCATCTTTCCAATTTTCATATTTTATGATTTTAAATATTTCTTGTATTCTTGGTTTAGCCCAATCTTCTTTCTTAAAATTTCTTTTGATTCTAATACATTCCATAACAAGGTCAGCCTGTGGCCCCTTCATTTTTAGGTAGTGTGCCGACTTAGATAAAAGTTCCTCTATATCATTCATACTGTAAAAATTTAATCTATTAGTTGTTCTATTAGTTTCATTATATCCTGGTTGATCAAGATGTAGCTTACCAACTTTTAGTTCTTTATGCAATTCTTTAACAAAAGCTTTTCCTCTATCACCTGTGGCAACAATACCTAACCTTGGAGATCCCTTACTATCCATAGTAATAAAACCATCTGAATCTAATACTCCAGCTACATATGAATAAATATCCTTTTTAATTTCATCAGAAAATAAGTAATATTTTCTATCAATAATAGTAGCTCCCTTGGATCTTAACATTTTTGAAATCATTTGTGTTGATGTCTGTCTTTTTATTTTATTAGATAATAAATTATGTATATCCTTAACATCTTTACCTGGATATTCACAAACTGTTTTGATAACCTCTTCTTTAATTATTTCTTTTTTATCCTTTCTTAAAGATTGGTGAGCTACATTTTTTACTATACCATTAAAATCTTTTTTATGACCTTTCATCATTAAAGACAAATCTGAATATTTCCTACCATAATCTATAGATTTTCTATTAAGATTACATTCCCAATATTCACATAATGAATCTATAAGTTTAGCTCTTGTATGTTCATCTTTAATATTGTCAATTTTTTCTAATTTTCTTTCTGTTAAACTCATATCTTTTAATGGTTTTTGATAAGATTTTAACCAATAAATACTATCTATAGATTTTTGGATATGTTCTTGATAGCCAGAAATAAGGTGGTCTATTGTTTTAGATATTTTTAATCTTTGCTTACCTTTAAACTTACGCCTCATATAGCGTAAATCTTTAATAAGTTCTGGTAAAGTTTGTTCTCCTATTAAAGGGGAATCTGGGAATACAGGCATGGCCTTTTTAGCATCTGTTAAACTCATTTTAAATTCAGTTGATATATTTTTAATCATATCAAAATCACTTCCTAATGGTTGATCAAATATCCATGCTGCTAATTTTTCTTCATTAGGTTTGAGTACTTCTATGATTTTATCTCTAGCTTCATTAGTTTCCTCATTTTCTTTCTCTTCTTCACCTTGTTGATTTTTAAAATTATTCAACGCTGCTTCTAGAGCTGCTTTTGCATCTTCTGCTTTTCTAAAAATTGATTCCAGTAAAAGCACCCCCTATTCTTGGTAAACTTGTTGTTGGAGTATTTAATAATCCTAAATCTTCAATATCAATAAAAGCGTCTGAGAATGTTTTAGTTGCATGGTTTGCTAATGCTAATGCTATCACTATATCATCGTGCGCTCCTACGCCTTCAATCTTTCCATTATAAGAAATACCAAAGGTAGACAATTCATCAATAATAGTATTAGTAACTCTTCTAGATTCTTCATTTCCTCTAGGAAATTTAATCTTATGATTTTCAATATTCATTTGTAAATTTAAAATAATTTCTTCTTTCTTTTTTCTAGACATGGTAAACTCCTTAACCGGATAATCTGTAATATCTTTTAATTCCATAGCAAAAGACTTTGCAAAAGTATTTGTTTCTATCATAACAATTTCAGGATCAAACTTTCTACATAACCCTATCATCATATTTATATGAGAACGAAAATCTAAATCTTTTTCTCTAACCATATGTACTATTCTTTTATTCATTTGTTCATCTATTTCAAGTACCATCATTACAGTATAATCACCATCAATAGATAAACTAGGATCATAACCAATATAATATCTATATTCACCCTCTCTTCTCCCATGTCTTAATATTGATTCATCATCATAACAATTTTTAATATGTTCTGGATCAAACAACATTGTGCCCGTACTAATAGGCACACATAAATACTCTCTCGTAAATTTCAAAGAACCTATTTCTTGCTTACGTTTATTTAAAGCAGCTTTAGGCCATCTTTCGGGCCATAAGGGTTCATTGGATTGATCTAAGGCCGCATAAGTATTAAGAGTGTAGGCTTCATTCTCAGCCAATTGTGAAAATATATCTGTATAAGTGAATGGAGTACCTATCATTCGCAAGGAAGCTGTATGATGCAGGGTTGGTATCATATCGCCCCAAAACCAGTCTGTAACACGCTGTATGGCCGCTACTGAGAAGTCTTTGAGAGGGTCGTCAATTACGATTTCTTGGGGATGCAAACCCCTAATTTGAGAACCTATTGAACGCTCTTTTATATTATTTCCATTAGTCAAGTGCATATCTCCCACTGCCCATCCACCTTTAGGTTTAAAGCGTTTTAGACAAGGAATATCATTAAAATATCTATCTATCTCTTTCATGTGTACCATCGTTTGTTTATGATTAGAAGAGATATAAACAATTTGATAAGGGGGTTCTTGAAAACATAATTGATAAACACACCAAGCATGAAAAAAGACTGATTTACCATGATCTCTTGAGCATATAATAACTGTGCGTTTTGTTTTATATACAAAATCTAGCCATTCTTTATGGAACCATGCTAATTGATAACCTAATACCTTTTCAAAAAAATAAGGGAAATTTCCCTCAGACATTTTTAAGTCCATTTCTTGAATTATATTTGTAGTCATTCTTCTTCCCCCAATTTCTCACCAAAACTCATTACTTCTTTTATTTGTTCTTCTGTTAACTTTAATTTGTTATCTCGTCTAATCGCAATTTGCATTAGTATTCCTCCAACATTTGCTATTGCTGTTTTAATAAATGGGGCATTTCCTGGCAAATCAACACCTGTGAAATACAACGAAGTGGCTCGTATAGGAGCCCCTATCTTCCAGAATTGTATGCGTTCATATAAATTCATAAAAAAACGTGCCATATCATTTAACCTTTTTTGACTTCTTTCGTATTTTTCCGTTTCAAGCTTTGCTTCCTCTCTAAGAGTTCTAGGTTGTTTTCTTATCATTGTATTAAATATTCTATCAAACGAAGCATTTTTAGTATCATCTTCTTCAGGTTTTAATACAGGTTTAATAAAATAAGCATCTTTCTTTTTATATTCAGTGATTACATCATCTGGTATATCTGGATGATCTTTAATATTAGTATCGTAGCGCCCCGCATCTACTACCTTAGCTGCCCATTTTTCCACTGGCATATTTTTAACATTTATACCAACAATAGAAGGTTTATTTATTACTTCTAATGCATCTGCTCTTGCTCTTAATAATAATGTAGTTAAACCACTTGGTTGATAATTTGGTGCTACATGTGTGCCTAAAGCAGTAGTATAAGTTTCATGTTCACCCCAGCCTACTTTAGCAATATAACCTCCATTATCCTTTCTAATATATACTATATAATCACCATCTATTTTACCAGCTTCACTAAGATTTTCTCTTATAGATCTTAGTCTATATTTATTTTTTAACCCTGCTTGTTTATTTAATTCTGGATTACCAAAAGTATTATCATATATTTTATTTAGACCTTCTTCATTTGTTTTACGTACTTCATACTGAATTTTTTCTTGAGTCTTAGGGTGTATAAAGTGTGCCATAATAATCACTGCCATTCTACTCTAAATTCATAACTAAATATTAAACCTGTTAATTCTTCTTGTCTATAAGGATATTCTTCAAATAATATAATCATTCTATTAATAAATGTTATTATGTCTTTATCTGTTTTCATTCGATTAATTATTGCTATTATTTCTTTAGAAGTTTGCATTACATTTTTACTTGCTTCTGTAACCACATTTTCTATTGGCCATAATTGAAAATCTAACAAATCCTCTTGAGCATATTTTCTTACTAATATAACCAAATCCTCTTTTAATATATCTATTGGTAATTCTTCTTTATTCATCTAAATAACCCCTTAATCTTATAAATTATTTCCTCTGAAAGGCCCATGCTTTTAGCAATTTTATCATAAGATTCTTGTTTAGTTAAAACTTCTTCTATTTCTTTTACTAATATACTTAAATCATCTTTATCTTTAATTTTCTTAATTACATAATCAACATCTTCAAAATCATCTATTTCTAAATATCCTTTGTGAATTTCCATTTCATTTAATTCACGCAAGGTATCATAAACATTTAACATAGACTTTTGTATTTCTCTTACTATGTCTTTTACTTCTGATCTATTTAATTCATTTTTAAGTACTTTAACAGCTTTTATAATATGATTATTTTCTGATTCAGCTTTCGCAATCAATGATTCATAAACAGGATTAACTAATAAACTATATAGATTTTCTATATCAAAATCACTCTGTTCGTATCGTTGCATATAATAACTTAATTTATGACCTTCCCATGTTTCATTTTCTAAGTTTTCAGGATTTAAATCTGCTTCTGCATAATCGTATAATATGGCACCAAATAATATTTCATATTTATCTATTATTTCTCTTAATATTGAATCCCCATCAAAATTAGTTTCTTTAGATAAACCACCATATAATTTTAATAAACCTTCTAAAGCACCTGAAGCCTTTTCAGCAAATAACTCACTATAATCTAATTCAGTTCCCTTTCTTAACTCTTTAAAAAATCTTGTTATTTTATTAACATCTTTAGCATGTAAGGTTACAACTTCATCTTTTAATAAACTCTTTATTAATAAATTATTATAACTCTTATCTAATTGAACTCTAACTTTGTTATATGATGATGATAAAGCAAATTCTGGTAAATCATCTAAAGCTACTTGATTACTACCCAATGGTGCAAAATAATAATCTTGCAACGCTACTAATACATTAGGTATAGCTTTAATTAATTTTACATTAACTTCACCTATTTGAGAAGGTTTTTCAATAAACGTGGGTGAAGTAAAAGCAACAGTACTCTTTGCTTGTTTTTGTCCACCTTTAGGTCTAGCTAAAGGAAGCCTAGTTGTTTTACTCGAAATTTCTAACATTTGGTACATAGTATCCATAAATTTAATTGTTTCTTTATTAAGAAAATTTACTGCTGATTTATATTTTAATCCCTTAATTTGTATATTAGATGCGTTATCTCCAATATCAACATATTGTACTCCTATCTCTTTTTTATTAGCTGTATGTAATGCTATTTCAATTGCTCTAACATTAGAAGGATCATCAATAAGATGCATGTAAAAGGGCGGTTGATTTGCTATTTGATCAGCAACCTTATATAATTTCATAAATCTATTAATATGTTTTAGATGTAATTTTTGGATTTCTTCTCTATCATCATAATCATATAAATTTACAATTTCAGTGACCGCTTTTTCAATAATATTTTCATCTATTCTTATAAGTTTAGAATGTTTTGCTAATAATATTGCAAAATAAGGATCTACTTCATCAAATGATTCCAATTCTGATAATCTAGATTCAGCTAAACTTTGGCTTAATGCTTCTTCTGATTCATAAGTCTGTGAGTCAGGAATTGATGCTAATTCTTGAGGTAGTTCTTTTTCTTCTCCTTCTTCTTTAGTACTTTCTTCTAAATGTATATTAGAAGTAGTCCTTTTTGAATAAGGTTTTAATTTTGTTGGTATATTAGATTCACCAGAAAATTCTAAATAAGAAGTAATTAAGTACTTTACTTTATCTTCCTCTGTATTAGCAGGTGATTTAATAATAGGCATATTTAAAATATAATTAGGAATAATAACTTCATTAGCTTTTAAAGTTTCACTAATTTCTTCAATTTGGTCTCTTATTTCTTTAGGAATTTCTGAACTACCACCTTGTCCTAAAGTTAACGTGCCCCCACTTAATCTATCCATTGTAAATGTTGATAACCACGCTTGTTCCATGCTAGAAAAAGCGTCAATTAATTGTTTATATTTTTTATCAACGCTTTTCCAATATTCATAAAATTGTTCTCTTGTAGGCCCTTCTATTAATTCAATATCAGATATATCACCAAATAATTTAGATATATTTTGTATATTAACCTTAGATGTGCTTCTAGTTGCAGTTATATCTAATTCATTTAATATATTTAACAACATATCAATATTATTTATATCCATTTCATTAAAAGGTTTATCCTGTTCACCTGTTGATATAGCAGGTGTATTTTCTTTAGACTCTTCTAAAAAAGCTATAGTTTGTTCTAATGTTTCTGGCTTTAACATAGCAGCAACGGGCCTGATATCACTTCTTTTTAAACTATGTATATGTTTTGATCTAGCATCTGTATCATTTCTAGTAGGATAATTAGATATGTTAAAACGTGACATTAAGGTAGAACGCGGATCATAAAACTCTTGTCTAGTAATTCTATTTTCCTGGGCATTTCTAATATATCTATATAGTGCTCTAGAATCTATGTCGATGTCTAATTCTTCAATTAATTCATTAATATCTTCTCTAGTTATAAGAGTCAATTCCTTTATTTCTTCCTCTATTTGTTCTTGAATTTCAGGAGATAAATTCTCTATATTAAATTGTTTTAATATTATCATTCTTCTTCCTCCTCTATTGGTACTAAGTAACCATGCGCTATTAATGCTCCTCTAACTGTCGTTCTTTTTGCTTTAGGGTGGCCCTTTTTAGTTTTACCTAAACTAATTAATTTTATTTTAATTCCAGGAGTTGAACCAGCTCCCTCATTAGAAGTATTGGCTGCCACAGTATTTAACATTTCCCTAATAATATCTTGTAAAGAAGCCCTAATACCTTCTGTAGCATTACTAATATCATCTTCTATTGATTTTATATTTGATTCAAGTGAAGGTAATACTCCTGCTAAATTTTCCTTTTCATTAGTATCTAATTTTAATAATAAATTAACCCTTCTTTTTAAAGCTCTTCCTGCTACACCTTTTTCTATATTTTTTGGAAAATCTTCTATAATAGCTTTAGACAACTTAGTTCTTGTTGTCTTACTTTTATTTAATATTTTTTCATGGATGGTTAACCATGTTGCAAATGCTTTAGGGAAAGCATCAGGATCAGTAGTATTAAATTGACTAACATCAGCAATATAATCTTCAGTTCCTTCAGGTTCAAAGAAATCAGACATATGCCTACGATACTCTTCTTTAGAACGAGTATTTGCGAAGGTAATTAACATTTCTTGAGCTAAGTTTTTTACTAAATCATTTTCAATATTATTAATAAAATCACTAGTATCTAATTCTATATTAGAAACACTTAAAGACTCTACTAGTGATTCATCTATTGACAAACCTTCTTCTTCTAACGCACTAGTTAATTCTTCAGATGAAACCTTTTTACCCTTAAATCTATCAAATAATTTACTATAGGTAGTCACCCATTCTCTATAATCTTCTGATTTATCTGAATCTGCTGATTTCATTCCTTCTGTAGCAGCCTTATGTCTTTTAACAGTTTCATCTTTAATTACTTGTTGTAAACTAAGCAGTCTATTAGAATCCTTAATACTAAATTCTTTGGTTTCACCATATTCATTTTTTAATTCTTCAAGTCTATTAGAATCACTTTCATTTAAATTATTTTTACTGCTTAATTTATTATATTCTGAAATATCTCGTTCCTTATTTTTTAAATTTCTAATTTCATTTTGATTGTTAGTATATTTATCTTGAGTTATTAACTCTTGACCCCAAATACTAGGATTAGATCGAGATGAAGTATGTTGTATAATTTTATTTTGAGCCCATGCTCTTTTAGGTTGAGAACCTTTCATAGTTCCTGTTCCTCTTAAATTCATTGTAAATTGTCTAATTTTTAAACTTGTATTTCTTGGCTCTTTGTATAATAACATTAAATATTCTAAAGCACGAGGTTTATCTTTCCATAAAAATAGTGGATTATCTTGAGTCATTAATGTTTTATCTTTAATCAAGTATTTTAAAATAGATCTTAATACTTCAACTTCTCTAAAAGTCATTAAAGCTTTTTCTGCTGAATCACTAATTTTATATGGCACATTCTGTGAAGTAATAGTTTCAGATGCCCAATCTGGAACAGTCTTATCTTCTGTTAGATTTAAAACGGTTCTAATTCTATTTACTACTCTTTGTTCTGCACTTCTTTTTATAGTGTTAAAGGCTTCTTGTTCTGCTTCATTATTCCTATTCTCAATAAGTTCTATTATTTTATTTGGCTTTAACCATTTTCTAAAAAAAGAGTTTGTTTCTAAAGTATCATGTTGAGGGCTTATTTTCTTTGAAGAGGTTACTCCAAAATCAGTAATAAAGGCAAACTTTCTAGCATCTGTTTCAGATTTACTAGAAATAAAATCTTGATACATTTTATTTAAAACAGACACTACATATTCTTTTTCAGATTGATTATTTTTAGGAGCTATTATATCATTAAAGGGTTGTAATTTTTTAAGACTAGGTAGCCTTTCATAAAATTTATTATAAATTTTGCGGGCCTTTTTAATTCTTTTTTCCACTTCATCTATATCATCAAGACGACCAATTAGACTTGATAAAAATCCATGGTTTGATTCACCAGATTCTTTATAGTTTTCTATTGCAGTTTCTATACCATTTAACATTAGATCTAACGATTGTAAACTAGCTCTTGCTGAATTAGTTAATTTACCATTTTCCAATATATCGCTAAATTGTTCTATTGGTATATCATATCTATCTAATTCATTATTTTCAATAATATCTTGCCAATCTACTTTACTAGGGAAAGTAATTTGTTTTAAGATTGTCCACCATGATTTTTGTATATTATCAAGACTTATATTATTTATAGATAAACTCTTTAAATATCCTGGAACTACCCAGTGTTGAATCTCAGCTTTAATCTTATCAAAATTTAGGCTATTTTTCTTTTTAGAAGAATATTTTTCCAATCTTTCTAATTGTATTAATAGTTTTTCACCAGCAGCTACTAAAGAAGGAATATCATTAGTAGTAAGATCAATTCTATTTAAATTCTTTTTTACTTTATTTTGTTTGCTTTTAGAAAAAATATCAATTTTATCTATAATTTTATTTTTAATCTTTTCTAAATGAACACTATAATCTTTTTTACCATCTATTTCTGATATTATTTCTTTTTGAGATTCTTTAGGTTCTACTATTTCTTCTTCTTCTAAAATACCTGTATCTACATATCTATTTGCAGTACGATGCATTTCATATTTTTTATGTTGGTATTCTCTAGTCATAGTTAAGACTTTCAATTTCCATGAACTTATCTTTTTTATTTTGTCACCTGTCATTTTTATTCTAGGTTCTACTCTATACACAATTACTCCGTATATACCTTCGTTTGATTTTACATCATTATAAAAAGAATTTCTCATAAGGTACCCTTGTGTCGCCCTAACACCTAAAGTTTCATCTTTAATTTTTTCAATAATATGTTCTGCCATTTTTTGTATGCCGGATGTTAAAAATTTTGCACCCCCTGGATGAATAGGGTGTTGTCTGTTGTGAGGCCAATTTAATCTTTCAAATAAATGTTTTGTGATAGTAACTCTTAAACCACCAATATTAGATATTAAAGGTTTAATGCCTCTATATTTAGGTGGTATATATTTTTGACGTTCTTCTGTTGTTTTAACAACTGTATATCTTAATGAAGTATTCATATTATCACCTACTGTAATTCTTCTTCTATTTCACTTCTAATATTTTCCCAAACATCAGGATATTTATCTAATAAAACTCTTTGTATAATTTCAACTTGTTTTACAATAATAGTTTCTTCTCTTCTATGAATTAATTTACCCTTAAATTCTAATAAATATTTAAGAGATTCTCTAACTTCTTTTGCGAGTTTTGCTAACGCATCTATTTGTTTAAAAGATAAATCAGTTTCATGTAAAAGTTCATCTATTTTATTTCTTATTAATTCTACATTATCTGTTAGTACTCCAATTTCATCCACTTCTCTTTGAGCAATTAATAATGCGGCTGATTTTTGTACTGCAGGTTTTAAATGATTATGAACATGATTTTGAACCCCTTTAATTGACATACCTAAATGTTCAGATAATTCAGAAGTTTTAATATCCCCATTTCTAAGTTTTATTTCATATTCCTCTCTATGAGGTGAGGTGCATAAATTACATTGAGTATTTGGTTGGCTATGATGTCCTGGAGCATGATGATCTAAATGCTTTTTTACTGTATTTGGTTTCCAACCTTGTTCTTTTTCTAAATCAAGAGCATTAGTTTTACCGCTTGATAATACTTCTTCAAATTCTTCGCAATTTTCATGTTGGCAGAATTCACATCTTATTCTTACAATTCTATTCATTTAATTTCCCCTCCTTTTTAGTCCAAATAGGGTTTGCCTGACGCGTTTTATGTATGTAATATTCTTCTCCTGATGACTTTAATGTTCCTGTAAAATTTTCTTTTCTATTGAGTACTCCTGCAATATGATGACCCATATCTCTATTTCCTAAGTAAAAAACTCTTTGGGGATTCATTTCTTCCTTTGCATATTTTATAACTAAATCTCTAATAGAATTATGATGTTTTTCACCACCCTTTAATTTAGTTAATTTAGTATCCATTTCTAAAGAATCCATATATTCTCTTGTAGCCTTTCTTACTAAATTCTGAGGTATTTTTTGTCTTGATCTTTTAATTATTGTCATTTGTTCTGCAATTTTATTTAATTGATCAGCCATTTTAATTAATACCCCTTCTCCATATTCTAATTCAGCAGGAGCTCCTTCTCCTCTAGGTCTAGTAACTTTTGATAAATCTAATCCTGGAATATTTTTCATTAAACTTCTAAGAGCACCAGCACTTTGAGGGAATTTTAATTTTATAGTAAATGTTCCATCAGTTCCTAGAATTTTATTAAAACCATTAACAAACATTAAGTAATCTCTTTCATTAGATCCTGTAATTTCAAAAACTTGTTCTTCAAATTTTTCTCGTAGTCTTGATAATATAATCTTTTTAGATTTACTTTTACCTCCTGGATATATATAAGGATCATTAAGTACTTCTTTTGCAAATTGCGCTATAGTATTTATTTGATGTAAGCCACCTTTAGAACCAGCATGAGTATCAGATATAAATAATAATAAAGGTTCTCCTTCTGGTAATTCTTTAGGGGCATCTCTAGCATCTTTTGCTATTTCTAATAATGATATGACAGCTTGATACATAGGAGGGTTCGCTTTATTTTGAGACTTATTACCCCATTCAGATTCCGCTTCTGGTATTATAACATTAGTATCAATTAATCCTTGTTGTTTTTTCCATTTCATATATTGGACAAATGCTGGTGTTCTATAATGACCATACCAAGGAGAAGTTCTTTTGATAATAGGTTCACCGTCTTCATTTTTGGGTGCTTTAAATTTAGTAACAACATTACTAAATCTAATATTTTGTGGATTAAGATGAGGCTTATTTAATATAGTTTCCATACTAACAATAACCTTATCTAATTTATTAATATCACTTTCAAGCACTACTTCTGAATTTACTAGTTTATCAACTTCTAACATTAAATTACCAAAACCATATTCTATGCTTTCGGGTGGACTTCTTGCGTGTCTAGCTCTTCCATGTTCTTTAATTTGACCTACAACAGTTTTGGGTCTTGTTTCAAAACCAATAATGCCCCACCTTTCTCCTTGATTCCATTCATTATACCATGATTTATATTCGTTTTGAAATTCTCCTTGATCCCAAATAGTATTAATGTTAGAAACATTTTCAATTCTGCTCCTTGATTTTCTTCCCATTATGAATCACCTAATCCTTCACTTAAATTAAGTGTCTCAATATTATTTTTATATATTTGCTGAATAAGACTGTATAACCACTTACTAGCATCATCAATATAATTATTACTAAAGTAAAGTGATTTTAAATTTCTACTATCTACTAAATCTCTATTACATAGAAAGATAATTGTTACATCATTCCGATAATAACTATCGCGCCGAGATGCTTGAAAAGGAAGTAATATTTTAATATTTCTTACTTCTGCTCCTGTATGTGAATTTGCTAAATGTAAAGTAACTAACGTTACTTTTTCTGGATCTGGTGAAATTTCTATTCTACGACGAACAGGAGAATCTTGTTTCTTCTTGCGTGATTCACCCTTGCCATAGTGGCCCAACCTTTCTTTTTGGTATAGTTGTTTTGCTCTAGGCATATTCGGATACAACTTTAAAAATTCTTTAAGACTATCAGAATTTCTTAAAGCAGATTTCAATTGCTTTTCAAACTCCACTTCTATTTTAAGTTCATCAATTAATTGTTGCCAAAGTTGAGGATCATCTTCTTTTGCACCACGAGCAACCTTACGTTTTCTTTCACGAGAGAATTCACTTGTAGCTACCTCGCCAGTTAATAACTCTTGTAAATATTTAGGTTTACCTGAATCTGTAATATTTCCCGATAGAATATTATTCATAGACATATTATTTTCTACAGTATAAGAAATTATTAAATTATCTAAAGTATCTAAAGTTTGTTGCATTGCTCTATCCTCATTAAATTTTTTAGCTATAGTTTTTATATTTCCTATAACCTCCCTATTATTTGTTCCTCTAAAAGTTTTTTTATGAGTTCTAGTATTTTGAGCAGCATCAATAACAGTTCTTTCCCATTTAGCTTTATCAATATCATCTTGATAAAGTTTTATAATATTAAATAAATCCATTATTAATCCCTCCAAGGTGCATCAGCATCTAAGTTCCTATCAGCATCTCTAAATTGAGGAACTTCTTCTTTCTTTGATTCAACACCTCTAGTATTTATATTTGTAAAATTGATTTTACTAAAAACATTACTAAACTCGCCTTCAACATATTTTATATGTAACTTATTTTCATAATTAATTAGAGCCTCTGATAATATTTCAACTACTTCATCTGAAGGAAAATGTCTAGGCATAGTATTACGTATTCTTGTATGTAAATGAGGCAAATATATCGTGATGCCCCTTTCTAATTTATGTTTTAAGCCTTCTTTAGTAAGATTTTCGTTTTCTGAGAAATATACGTGAGCCATTTTAGGGTTTATATATTTATTTAATACTATTTCACCTGATTTTCTTGTTTCGTCGTTAGTAGCCTTTGTGCCTAATGATTTATCCAGTAAATAATGCTTTTTTAGTGAAATCGTAATTGGCATATCTGAATCAACTATTTTAGTAAATTGTTTATGTTTTGACCTTTCTAATTGAGCACCAGTGTTATGAAATAATTTTATAAATCTATCTAATAAAGCAGTATCCCTTTTATCTACTTCAATTCGTTGTAAATTACCAGTTTCATCATATTTCCATTTAGGGGAATCTCCGCGTTGGCGAGATTGAGCTATCTCATTTCTATATACTCTAACCTTCTCTAAAAATTTTCTTATTGCTCTCATTTCATTAGAATTTGTAGTAAATGATATAGTATCATGGCTTTTACCTTCTTTTTTACGTTGAAATACATTAACAGGTACAGGTTCTATCATCATTTTTAATACATCTAAGTCTGGCTCTTTTTTATTTTCTACAGATGAGACAAGCTCCTTTAAACCTTTCATAAATGCATCAATTCCCCTCGACCTTGACAAATCGGGCCTATAATTAATAAAAGCGGTTTCTATTGTTCCCCCTTTATGAGGAGCAGCCATTTTATTAAGTTCATTCATAAATTCAATTTGTAAAGTATGAACCATATCATCATATCTTTTTAACCACATTTCTAGTGCCTTAGTATCATCCTCTACTTTAGGAAAAGTATGAAAGTTATCTACTAAAGTAATTAAACTTTTTTCATAGTAAGGATCTAAAGGTATATTTCCTCTATACTCTCCTAGAGCTTTTTTCATCTGAAGTAAGCGAGTTTTAAACCATTTTTCAAATTCACGAGCAGTTTGAAAATAATCTTCTATATTATCATAGTCTACCCTGCTTTTTGATCCCATTCCATCTGTTTCATAATCCCACGCTTGTTGACTAATTGGATTTTTAATTGCTCTTTCTATATCAATATTAAGATCTTCTGCCCAACCTTTAACATCTTCCCAATATTCTATAACACTCATTAAATCACCCATGCATTATAATTTTATCATATAAATTTTCCATCTTACATATTAAATTTATATCTGTGCTATTATCTATTTCTTTATCTAATGTTTTTAACATTAAATCTTTAACTTGTGGATCTTCTATATCTAATTTATTAATAAAATCAGTTTTATCTACATATTTAAATTTATGCGATAAATCCCAAAAGTGTTTTATTATTTCCTTCATTATCTTCTCCTCCCCATTAATGCGTCTACATTATATTGAGCTACGCCTTCTCCATTTTTCTTAAACATATAATTATTTTCTTCAAGATAATCAAGCACTCTTTTATTTGATTCTTCATTAGTTGGATCCCAAAATCCAAATTTATCTTCTAATACTTTTAATGTGTGTTCTAAGGGATAAATGTGAGGCTCTGGGCGCCTCATTGCGAGTCTAACCGCAGAATTTAATTGAGCCTGCATCTCAGCGTTCTCTTTAGTTATACCTTGAATAGACATTAATGCAGCAACTTTGTCACCTCTTGGTAATATCTTTTTATTATAAATACACTCAGTAGAATGACCACCTCTTCCTAAACCAATAGCTACTTTTGTCCATCTAGGTAATGTTGTTCTTTCACCAAATTGAGGCCCCTTAGAAGTTTCTTCCCATGAAGTAATAAAATCAAATACAACACGAGCCCTCTCTGTTTTCATTTTTTCAAGTTCTATATTCTTCTCATCTGCATCTGTATCTGCTGGAGTACCAAATAAACGTTGTGTTAATAATCCTGCTTTTTCTTTACTGGTCTTTTCTTTAACTTTTATTGTGGCAAAATCATATTCTTCAAATGGTATCCATGTTCCTCTTACATTAACACATACTCCTAATACTCCATGCGCTCCTATTGTATCTACATTTATTAAAAATGAATCTTCATCTTCTACACTTTGCATCCATAAAAGTCCATCGTAATTCCAATATTGAGAGCCTAAACCAACTGTTCCATCAGGCCCCCTCACGCCCCCACCACTTCTAGATTTTAATCTAGGATAAACTATCCATTGTGCTCTCTTACCAAGCATCCTTGTTCCTCCTGATATAAAATTATATACGCCCCTTTCATCGGGGATATGATCAGAATAAAAAGTGTTAGTATGTTTATACCAGCTTAAATCTTTAGGAGCTATGTAAATACCCACTGTTGAAGCGGGGGGTTCAAGATCCTTTGCTCTTAATGCATATTCAATATGTTCTTTACTTGGAAGAGATTTTAATAATATGGGCATTATTTTTTTGAAGTTATCGTTATAATCGTCTAACAGCTTTCTGTAGAAAATGTCATATTGGGCTTTATAATTAACTGAACTGCTTAAAATACTTCGCACTTCAATATCTGATAAACTCGCCATAGAGTATTGGTCTGCAATTGCTACAACGCCAGGGGATGTCAGATGATTTTCTAAAAGAAATAAATCAGCCAATTCATCATTCCTTTCTACTCTATCTTTTGCCCATGCTAATACTTCTTCTAAAGTTTGATTTTTAGGATCTCCTTCTTTAAACGATTGAATAGTTATTGTAAGATCTTTTGGTAATGATTTATATATATGTTCTTTAGCTAGATCCCAAAATTTATTAAAATCAAAGTCTATTTCCCAAACATACAAATATTCTCCGGGCCTATTACCAATGTTTATCATATCTCGGTAAATACCAGTAGTAAAAATTTCAGGATTTTTTTCAAGCCCAAAATTTTTATAACCATGTCTATATAAAGAAACACAGAACGAGTGATTAATTCTTTCAACCAGTTTTTTATATAATTGAGTATGTATCTCTTTTTTATCTTCATCACTAATACTTTCTTTTAAGACAGTCCACCACATACCACTCACCTCAATATTATATATAACCTATACCTTTATTAATAGTTCGCCTACTCTACTGACTTTGCTCAACAAATGGGTGAATTGCATTTCCAGCAAGATATTTTTCAGCGCTTTCGTGAGTAATATATTGCGGTACGAAATCTAATTCTGGCTCATAAAATATATCAAAATCTGGAACTTCATCAGTGCTTAAAAAGGCATCTAAAGTTGATATATTTTTTCTACTAACTTCTTCATTCCTTAAAGATAAAACAATGTTAGCGACTCTATCACCTGTAGGCAATACTTTTCCTTCTATTTGAAAGCACATTTTTATATCAACCTTATCCTTATTTAAATCTTCAAATGTTTTACCATCTCTCATTTCTGATTTAGATCTTTTATAAATTTCTAATTTAGAGAATACCCAGCAATGTGCGAGGTCATCATCATCCCATTGTAGAGGAACCCAATATGTTCTATTACTTATATTCCCTATCACTTTAACTGACGACACACCATAAGCATTATGATCTATAGTGGCTTCTGGGATTTCTTCTATTATACTATCCATAAAACCATGCGCTCTTCTTTCTGGTTTTGTTTCTTCCCAATAGTCTATAATCCAATCTACTACTTCTTGAATTTCTTCATCAATTGAATAATTTAGCGAGCCCATGACGGCATCGCCTATATTAAAAACTTTTTCTTCATAACGCGCTCTAGTAGATGATGTTCTTATTGTATATTCATTAGTGCCAGATTTATTAATACTCACCCCTATTTTATTTGAAGGATCTTCTGTTGCTATTATTGGTGCCATAATAAAATCATAACTAAATATAGCATCTCTTATTTGCCTAAGAATATTACTATCTCTGTCAATGTGATTTTTCCATGCTTCTCTATCTACAGTATCTACAGTATCTGCTTTATTAATATCACTATATTTGCTAACTAAAGTATAAGTCAGGTATCTTATACCCTTTTTTCTTTTTGTATCTTTTGTTACTCTAAAAGGTATATTATTATTTACTTGTTTTACTTTTATAAATGCCACAAGAGTTCTTCCTAAAACATTAACATTTGGAGTAGAAGTATATTGTGGATAATATAAAGAGAAGTGTTCTAGTATATCAGACGAAGTGAAAGTATCTCCAATATTTAATTTTTCTAAAAAATTTATAATCATGCGCCTTGTTTTTTTACCTCTAGACGTCTCGCTTAATTCATGCCAATCGTATTGTATTTTTAATACGGGGTCTCTTCTTACTATAAATACTACTCGTTTTTGCATAGCTCTTTTATGAAGATCCTTGTGTTTAATAAAAATGTTGCGTATAGTACCAGACATATCTCTAGTCTTAATAGATCTTGCTGATGATATAGCTTGACTTTTAGTTAAACCTTCTTTCATTTTAATATTTGTTTGTTCAACTACATATTTTTCAATAACTTCTAATATTTTTGGGTCAGGTTCTATATGTTTATTATACCCTTTCTTATTTTGTATTCCAATACTTTCACCATGAGCCAAACTATCTACTTTTTCAAGTAGAAGTCTTTTAAATAAACTAAAATTAACGGGATTATTACCCCGCTTTTTTAAAATATTTTGCCACATAATTATTCCTCTAAAAATCTATTTATCTCGCCAGTTACCCCTTTTGATCTAAAATTTTCATTGCCTATATTACTACCACCATATATAGGGCTAATAATATTTATTTCTCGCCCATCACTAAATCTATGAGTCATTACTTCCTTATCTTCTTCTTCTGGCATTATATCTACCTCTTCTAAATACCTTCTCATTATTTCTCTTTGTCCATCTTCACCGCCGAGTCTATCTAATAATACTTCTTGATGATTTCTATCATATCTTTCCAATTTAGAAGGAAGAAAATTCCGGCTATGTAAAGTAAAATCGTCTTGTGTTAAATATCTACCTAGATAGTGTTCAAGTAAAGGTATAGAAGGCATATTAACACCTTCACCATCAAAAGTATGTCCTTCATAATTTTGTTTTGGTGTGTTTCTATCTATGGCTTGGTTCCAAACCCTATCTTTAATAGTATATGAATCGTATGCGCGTTGTAATGGAAAATCACGATTAATTCTTTCTAATCTTTCATGTCTTTGAAATTCCATGTAATGAAATCTACCTTGTTTAAGAATACTAAACCAACGCATTTTATTCACCTAATTCTTTAAGTTGTTTTTCTTTATCCTTTAGTTCTGATTCTAAATCTTTAATAGTAGATTTATCAACATCAGCCTTTTTAGCATTTTTAATACTTTCTTTAAGATTGAAGATTTTTTCTTCTAACCATTGTGAAGGGTCTTTAATTATTTTAAACCAACTAATATAATCACCTCATGGCCCCTCTTCTTCATCCCATGAAGAGTCACTACTTGTTTTCTTATAACGGGGTTTTCTCACTTTAGCCTCCCAAGATGCAGGACAATCATTGTTCTTACATTTTTGATATTGGTTTGGATTACTTGGAACAAACATATCTCTACCACATTGTTTGCATTTAGCCGGCACTTTCATATCTTCTGAAGCAAACTCTCTTGCAACAGCCCTTTCATACGGACTAACTTTTAATATATTATACCAATTCATACATTATCACCAAATATCTGATATTGGAGCAATTCTAAATTAGATACAAACGCACCATGAGCATTAATATATCTTGATAAGTATGGCACCATATTTGCAAATACTTCTTTAGATAATTGAATATCATCTGTGTCCATAGCTTCATATAATGGATCAGTTAATTTTTGTAAAGTAGTAACTGCATCTATTATTTCTTTAAATACTTCTTCAAGTTCTTCTTTACCAGCTTCTTTTAATATTTCTTTCCATTTCATGTAATTGCCTCTTTAATATCAGTCATTTTATTCATCTCCAAAAGTAGTTTCTTTTCTATGTTTATCTTTTTCTTCTTTGTGTATAGCTTGATTAATTAATTTTACTATATGTTCTTTAGCTTTTTCACTAGTAGAAATGCCGATTTCATGTCGCCTACTCCATGCTAGTTGTTTTTTATCATACATATTGTCATTATCTACCCACTCATTAAAATCATTAGCAGCTTCTATTAAATAAGTAGGATTAATTTGAAATATTTTACTGGATCCTCCTGGGCCCCATTGATGTAGATTTAAACCTCGTAAATATCTAAGAGGAAAACCAGCTTCTAGTAATACCATTTTAACACTTCTAGCGTATGCCCTACCTTTAATAATATTAAACCAATTCATTCCTCTTCCTCCTCTATCTCTTTTATCTGACTCTCAAATTTTTCACGAGTTATATTACCTCGCTTAAGAGCTCCCCATAATCCTTTAAGTTTTTTATCCTTTATTTGATCTTTATTAAGATAAGGTTTTCTTCTTTGACGCCTATTCTTTTTACGTGGTTTTCTTCTTTTACCGTATTTGCGCTTAAGTATATTTTGCCACATATTATCTAATTCTCCTATATACTCTTCTTAACCTTCCTGAAGGTTTAGGTTTCTCCATTCTATCCACCTTTATCTGATTAAAGCTACCAATCATTGTATTTATTTGTATAGTTGTAGGAGAGGGGGCTTCTATAAATTCAGGTTCAGTACCACTTCTTGATATAACTTTCATATTATAATCTGTACCTTCTGTACCTTCACTACTTTCATATAACTCTGTTTCTTTTCTTCCCCATTTAAATATATCACTGACTGCAAATTCATCTCCGATATTTAAACCATTAATATAATCTTCAATAAGCTTTTTTACAACCTTTTTATATTGAAAAGGCATTTTCTTTGTAATTATATTAAACCACATTATTCTTCCTCACATGTATTACATAATTTCGTTTGACCTTTTGGTGGATTTTTTGGGAAAAGTTTATCCATCTTTTTTTGATGTAATTTTTTATTTTTCTTTCTTTGTGTAATTTCTTTAGATTGTTGTGCAAATTTAGGATTTAATTCTTTTCCTTCCTCTACATTACCTTCTAAATCTTCTTGGACATTATCCGTAAATAACTTTTTCTGATCTTTTTTAATTATATTAAACCACATTAAGCATTCCTCTCTTCTTCTATTGAATAGTATGTTGGTAATACTGAGTTCTTACGTTTTCTACTAGCCATTCGTGAATGAAATTTCACCAAATCTTTTTCACCACTTCTTTTATGCCTCTGCAGCATCATTTGATGAAATCTTCCTTTATCATCATTAGACATATTTTCATATTCTTCTTTACTTGGCGTTGGTGTTCGCAAAGCATGTCGCCACTCTTCTTTTGATTTAGCATCTTCGGGGTTATATGGTGATGTATAATTAGGATTATTTCTCATTCTTCCGCGCTCGATCATGTATCTTTTATCTCTTAGGTTCTGAGCCATCCTATGATGATACTGACTTTTTTCTTCTCTACTAGCGGCATTATATTCTTCTTCTGTCATATCCCATTCTCCATATTGAATATTTCCCATAGGTGTAGTTTGTAATCTTTTTGTTGGTGGGTTTTTATCTTCTTCTATACTAAAAACCGATTCCATAACATTGTTAACAATCCGTTTCCTTTGAGTTTCATGAAAATTTCTTAACTTTTGTAAATCAATTAATTCATTTTGTAAAGTTTCTGGTGCGGCTGCTAAAGGTTGGTGTCTTGCTCTTAATGACTGAAGTTGCCTTTGTAAAGCCGATTTCATTGATAGATGATAATCATGCTTATCCTTATTATCCATTTCATAATACTGTTCTCTTGTTAAAAACTTCCATTGTTGTTTCTTACCCGATTCTGAAAGGTAGGGGTTAGGCATTTTAATTATATTAAACCACATAATATCACATATTTTCCTTTTGCCAATTAGGACGCCTTAGATATTCCCTATAATTAGTTCCTTGTTCTTCATCATCTATTTCTACACTAGGAGTTTCTCGATCAGGCGGCTGCAGACGAGAAGAACTATCTGTCATTTCTCTTTCAATAAAAGCCCAATATCTAGGTTCATTAGTAGCTGGGTCTATTTCTTGTCTAAATTTAATTGGTATTTGAAAAACAAAATCTGCTGACCAAGAATCTCTATCCTGTTTATTAATAAAAACTATATCAAGACCTTCATTACGCCAAAATATTTCTCCACCGAAAGCTTCTGCTGCAGTTGCCATCATTTGTAGCTTATTTACTTTTTTCTTTTTAATATTATCAAACCACATCATAACCACTCCTTAATTTTCTTTAAATCATATACTCTCTTTACCTTTAACATAAATTCTTGCCCTACCACTCGGTTTTTTTACTACCGTAATCCCAAGCCTGTTTAATAAATGACCTAAAGATTTACCGTCTGGACTATATTCTGTAGAATATTCTTGTTGTTCTGGTTTTTCCCAAAACTGTATTATATCTTTCACAGTAAATTCCTCACCGTTAGGTATTTGTTCTAAAAATCTTCTTATTATCTTCTTATTATACCGATATTTTTGTTTTCTAGATATTGGCACACCAATTTTTATTATATCAAACCACATAATTATTCACCTAATTTTATTCTATTACTACATTCTTAAGTTTCATCGCTGCTTGAATAAATGCTTCAATCTTTTGAGAGTGTTGTTCTAAATTTACATTATTAACGTCTTGTTCATGAATTTCATTACTATTTTGTTTTTCTGTAAGATGTGTGTTATAAATTTTAACCGCTTCTCTAAGTTCATTAATCGCATTATCAAAATTTGTATATTTTGTTTCAGACACAATCGTAAATTCCTCCCCATCATAGTCAGTAGTAATATCATCATTAGTTTGAGAAAGAAAGCTATTCCAATCATTATTATTTCCCTCATCCCTAGAAGTTATTGAGTATAATATTGCTCTTTTTATATTGTTAATTCTACTTAGAACATTACCATAAAGTTTGCTTATTTCTCGCCAAATCCAATATTGTGCTTCTGAATCTCTTTTACCTTTACCTCGCCACCTTCTTTTATTAGTCTGATGAAAGCGTATAATATCAGAAATTTCTTTCTTAACCATCGGATTTAACCATTTCATTAAATCTTCATATGCTTTACCCATTGCGTCATAATCAACATTTTCTTCGTTTTTTAATATATCAAACCACATATCATTTCCTCCTAGTATTCAACTCATCCATTATTTCATCAATATTTAATTCAAATGCTTCAGCACTATACATGGTTATTTCATATATACAATAACAAAGGATTGCTGTTAAACCTAAAAAAGATAACATGATAATCATTATTTACCACCACTTTGATTTAATCGCCTTTCCCAGTCCTGTGTTAAATTAAATAAAGCCGTTAATATATTTAATTCTACATCATGTTCTTCACTAAATTCAGTTCGACCTTTTGTAGAATTTATATTTACATTAGTATCATTACCTCTTAAGGTATTCATTCTATTTTCATGAATTCGTACTAATTCCATTGTTATATCCCATATCTCTTGTGTTGATTTTTGATCTATCCTTAAATTTAAACTTCTTTGTTCATGTTCTGTAGCTACCGGATCTTCTGTAATTGCACCTAACTTAGTATAATATTGATCCATTATTTCCATTAGTTCAGTTTCCATTTTATCTCTCAATGGTTCTTCAAAATCAATAGGATCTGGCACATCTTTCTTTATAACTTTAAACCAGCCCATTTTCATCCCCACATTGAATTCCAATCTTTTTTATTACGTGACATTAATACCATAGTTGCTAAAAAATCATTCTTAGGATAATGTTGAAATTGTTTCTTACTATTTGGTGACAAACAAAGCTCACCAATACT
>Ga0098033_1000103_pt1 | contig 44622 bp, 25 predicted proteins | sample 1_EtaG_FD_75049 | JGI IMG/M metagenome (GOLD analysis project Ga0098033, IMG submission 75049) | Marine viral communities from the Subarctic Pacific Ocean - 1_ETSP_OMZ_AT15124 metaG | ecosystem: Environmental > Aquatic > Marine > Oceanic | place: Pacific Ocean | collected 2015-01-07
CATGCCCGTGAGGCTTTATTCACCTGAAGCATTAGGCCCACACGCCCACATAAAAGCGCAGGAAGACGCCGAAGACCCCCAATTCACGATCCCCCTGCCCCCGCGTCTCGATCCGGCCCACTGGCCCGGGGATTCGGACTTGTCCGGGGTGGGGGTATAACGTATAATATCCGCCGTGCCTAAGTTCGTGTCCGACCTAGAAACCAGCCTTTCGGGGTATGTTCATCCTGATCTTACTTTCTTGGGGGTTCTCAACGAGGTGCTCCCACAGCTAGCCTCCCGGGGGATCTGGAAGGATCTTACTTTCGAGGAGACTATCCCTCTGGTTAATGCGGACAGGTTCTTCACCCTCCCGGAGGATGCGGACTCGGTTTTACACGCACTAGTAAACAACGAACCCACCGCGATAAAGCCCCTGTGGAATGCGTATATTAACACTGGGGCTAGTGATGGCCGGATGGGGCACTGGTATGGAGTGGAGGATGCGGGGTATGCCCCCACCAAGGATATCCTCTCCAAGGAATTTTATTACGCTCTCTACATAATGCCCAATTTCCGTTGGGGCGAGATGGCGGATCAGACGCTGGTTCGGTCAGACACCGATTTTGCGGGGACTGAGACAGTTACAATTGAGTACGAGAACTGGGAGGGCGTTATACGAACGTCTACTGATACGATGGCGGCTTCCGACGACCCGGCCCTCCTTTCCCCCCGAGCGGTTCGCAATATCCGGTCTATTTCCTATGCCGGGTTCGCTACGGTCCCGGCTCTTATAGTCGCGGTCCCGGTCAAACACTTTGGGTTGCTTACAAAAACGGGGGATGGGGGCAGCGCGGTGGCGACCGTAATCCCCATCCCCGAATTGCCTTCGGCATACACCGATTTGGGATCTGCTACTCTTACTGCGGATGTATTTTCATTGATCGACCCCCCGGCGACCACCCGTATCGATGACCATGATATAAGTTTTAACACGGTATCAGACTCTTCAATGAATACGGCTGCGGGGGCCTATGCTGGGGGCGCGGCATCGGCCCATCCGGTCATGGTGGTTTCCGCGACCCATGAAACTGAAGCATCTCTCCGCACTGAGTACGCCAAGGATGACTCCAAGAAGATGGCGGTCTTAGAGGGAACGGGCATTACTCGTTACAGGGTGTTCCGGCAACAAGACCCCGGTAACGCGGTCCACCTTCTCCTGAGGCGGAAGATCCCGAAGTTCACCGGGGGCACCGATATTGTTTATCTTGATAATGTTTCGGCTTTGAAGTATGCTATTCTGGCTAATACCGCTGAGTTTAACAACGACCCTGTTCAGGCCCGCATCTGGTGGGGAGAAGCGGATCGCGAACTTAACGCAGAATTAAACAAGACTCTTGGGGCAGCTCACCCCCAAGTTTTATTCGATCCATCTGGCGGTCAGGGTGCCGTCGAATCTATTCAATAAATTATGAGTGTCCTTGTATCCTCCAGTAACATCCAGAAACAATCCTTCGGGGAATCCGGGTGCGCCTATGTAAAAGACGCGGCGGCAACGATTGATGGTCAATTCTGTGCTATTACATCTCTTGATGACGCGACGTATTTTAGCGCGTTAACCTGCCCCGAAATAAACAAACACAGGGACGGGACCGCCGTCGCCTATTCCGCTACCATTGCAGACTCTGCGGCTACCATCCCCAAAGGTGTAACCATCTACGGCCAGATAACAAGTTTCGTGCTTGGGGCGGGCCGGGTAATAGCTTATAACGCAGCCTAACTTCGCCATGGAGTTAGGTTTATCAGCAGGGCTTAATATACCACCCCACAGGCGGGGCTGGCATACTGACACTATCAACCCCGTCAAGCTGGCCCCCCTGCTTTACTTCAGGGGCGATACGGGGATCACTACTGATGGTGGCGCGGTTTCGGCGTGGACACAGGTCACGGGGGATGGGATGGGAGGCGTTCTTTCGCCCTCACGTTCACTGGCTCAAGGTACTGGTAGTCTTCAGCCTGCCCACGACACTTCGGATAACCACCTTACCTTTGATTCGGCTGACGACAAGCTGACGTTCAACATCGCGGTAGCCCAAGCGGGAATCCTGATTGTTGCTACCAGTAATGGGATCTTCGCCTATGAAGTGGACGACGATTCGGTAGACGAGATCAGGGCAGTGGGGTGGGAGACAGGATATTTCCAAGGAATAGACCTCTACGCCTACCTCCTACTCCCTGCCGCCACTACTGATGGTAATGTGGTCAACGCGATTGCCTACCTTGATTCCCAAACAGGGGCTACTAAGAACCCGACGGGGAGTCTGGGGAATTATTGGCGCAGTAGGACCGACCTAGTTACCCCCAAATTTAGTGGGATCGACTTTTCGGGAGTAACTAGTTTAAGTTATACTTGGATTGGTTGCTCTTCGCTTACTTCCTTTCCCGTTATTGACACATCTAACGTGATTACTTTCTCTACGGCTTGGTTCGGCCTTAGTTCACTGACCTCCTTCCCGAAATTGGACACATCGAGCGGGACTAATTTTTTCCAAACGTGGGCTGCCTGCTCGGGACTTATCTCCTTCCCGTTGTTGGACTTATCGAGCGGCACAAATTTCTACGCCAGCTGGTATGGTTGCACTTCACTCGAAAGTTTTCCCGGAACTCTCGACCTGTCAAGCGGGATAAATTTCACTCTCTGCTGGTATAATTGTAACGACCTTACCGAATTCCCCGGCACACTGGACCTATCCAGTGGGACAACTTTCATCAACGCATGGCAGAACTGCACAAGTCTGACTTCATTCCCCGTTGTCACGTTCACCACTGATGCGGGTGACAATGTCAATTTTGCGGATGCGTGGAATGGCTGCACAGGGCTGACCTCCTTCCCCTCCTACCTGAACCTTGCAAGGGGCACCAATTTCTCCAGCGCATGGAAGGGCTGCACCGGACTTACATCCTTCCCCGCTGTTACGTTCTCACTGACCGCGAGCGACGATGTCAATTTCACCAGCGCATGGCAGAACTGCACCCAACTAGAGTCGTTCCCTGCCTTGAACCTATCGAGGGGAACTACTTTCTCTAAAGCATGGAGCGGCTGCAATGACGCGAGCTTCACCTCCTTCCCTGTTGTTACGTTCTCCACCACGGCGAGTGATGACATCAACTTCCATCAAGCGTGGTATGGCTGCACCGCTTTCACCTCTTTCCCCGCACTGGACTTGTCGAGAGGGACTAATTTTACTACGTGCTGGGGGGGCTGCTCTGGGTTGACCTCTTTCCCCTCTGATATCACATTCAGCACCGACCCAAGTGATGACCTTGTCTTCAATTATACGTGGTCCACTTGTTATACCTTGACCTCCTTTCCCGCCCTAGACCTGTCGAGGGGGACAAATTTCGCCCAAGCATGGTGGCTCTGCACAGGTCTTGTCTCCTTCCCGTCTGGTATAAATATGTCCAGCGGGACCAAGTTTACTAGTACATGGTTGAGCTGCACCGCACTAACCACCTTCCCCGCTGGCATATTTGATGACTGGAGCCCAGCGAGCGTTACTACTGGGTGTTTCCAAGATGCGTGGGGGGCTTGCAACGTCCTCACTGAACAGTCCGTTGAGAACATCCTGCTCTCGATTTCTGCAAGCGGGGTCCATCCGACATCAGATGGAACGGCCAGCGGCACCCTGATTGCTGGCAGGGAAATCACCATTGATTCCAACAACGTCAACGTAGACAACCTCTCCGCTTCCAACCGCGCAGCCTGCACCGCGCTCCAGAGTCGCGGCTGGGTGGTTGTGATTAACGGTTCGGTGGTTAGTGAATACGCGCTCTCCTTTAATGGGAGCGATGAGTATGTAAATGTTGGCAATTCTGCTTCTATCCAAGACCTCGCTAACTTCTCTATGAGTTTCTGGTTCAAGGCAGACACTTTAGCAGATTTCAATATGATCTATTCTGACGCCACCACAGGCTACAAAGGAAAGGAGGTGAGACTACGATATGGCAAGCTGCAGTTCTGGACTTACAACATGGGAACCGACGAATCTGCCGTTTCCACCACTACAATCGTAGCGAACACATGGTATCACGTTGTTGTGACACATTCCTCGGCTGGGAAAAATGAAATCTTTATAAATGGTGCTCTTGAGCACGACGACACGACCGCAGGAAGCTACGTCAAATCAGAAACCAATGGATATTTTGGTCGGTATGACATTTCCGGTACTGATGGAGGTTACTGGGACGGTGAGATTGATGAGGCTTCTATTTGGGATGTAGTCCTAGACGCTGACGCCGTAGCAGCGGTTTACAATTCCGGTTCGCCCATCAACCTTAACGAAGACAAGGGCAACTACGATAACTCAGATGACCTCGTTTCGTGGTGGAGAATGGGCGACTCCGATTCGGGGGCAGGAAACTTCGTGACGGACGTTATCGCAACTGACGGTGAGGCGCTGCACCTTCCGGGTGTAGCCAGCAATTATGCTAGTGTGCCAGATGCTGCTGACCTTGATGGGTTCACTGACTTCACCTTGGAAGCCAAGGGTGTGACGCTTGCTGACTGGACTCCCGCTGCCGACCAAGGGTTGATGTCAAAATACGTAACTGGCACAAACAGTAGGTCTTGGAGGTTCGAGTTGGATACGACTGGTGTCCTGTATGTGATTCTTTCTTTTGATGGGACTGCCACTGTTCAGTATACCTCGACTGCCGCAACTGGGCTGGCTGCTGGAGTGACCGCCGACCTCATGGCAATACGTAACGGCGTGGACGTTCGATTCTATGTGAATGGAGTCCAACTGGGGACCGATGTGACTTGTGTCACAACCGCCCTACACAATAGCACCTCCACCGCGAATATAGGGCTGGCTTGGAATACGGACGGTCATCCTATGGACGGCTCTATCCAGAGAGCACGGGTATGGAACTCAGCGGTAGCCAACCAAGCGACCCCAACAGAAACCCCAGTGCTGGACGTAAACTTCACATTGGCGAACAAAGGCTGGACGAGCTTCACCGCTACCAGTGGTCAAGAGGTCACAATCAACTCCACTGGCGACAATCCCGCCGCGATTCGTTCGGCAACTGACGGGGTTCTGGTCAACACCCCGACATTCGTGGTGGATAATCCGCCGAACTATTCCAACTACAGTGTCGAACTTGATGGCACTGATGACCACGTTGACGCAGGCACGGGACTTGGGGACGCTCTGGGTGACAACTACGCTGGGAGTCTGACGGTCTCGATGTGGTTCAAAGCGGATGTGACGAGCGATAACGATGATGGGATGTTTTATATAGGTTCCTTTGCGGGAGCATATGGGGTGGTGCAAATCAAGCTCCAAGCGAACAACATTTATTTCCAACTGAACGGTGGAGGGTGGGCTAGGAACGTAGCCTTTACTGACACAACAAGCTGGCATCATCTCGCTTGTGTCTATGCAACTGGCAGTGAGGCAAACAGCAAGATGTATTTAGATGGGATAGAGACTGGGGCAGTCTCTGGCACGTTCCCTTCTGCTTCTGACATGGACTTTGCTGGACTCAAAACAATCATTGGTGGCTATTACAATTCGAGCAACGTGTACAATGGAAAGATGGACGAGGTCGCCATCTGGAACAGCGCCCTCACCAGCGCCCAGATTAACGCCATCTACAACGGTGGAGTGCCTGCTGCCCTTGCAGACAGCCCTGTCGGCTGGTGGAAATTCCATGAGGACGACGTTGCTTTGGGGGGTGACATTACCGACTACGGCTCTGGCGAAAACGATGGCACGTTGGAAAACGGTGCCGCCCTCTCCCGCAGCGTTCCTGCGGAAGACGCTACGTGGAACAACCGGAGCCTTACGTTCGATGGGGTTGACCAGCACATGACCACCACAGCCGATGATACAGCGGCAACGAAGTCATATTCCTTCTGGGCTAAGAGTGACCTGACGACCACAAATGGTGTCTTCGACCACGGGGGGGCTGTCATTGGAGAGTTCCGACTCAACAGCGGACACCGACCATTACTCAATCTCCACGATGTCACTGGGGATGGATATTATTTTCGATACTGGGTCGATACTCCCGGTGGGGAACAGGATGACAATGCATGGCACCACTGGGTCGTTTACGTTGAGCATGACGATATCACCAACTGCAAACTCTACTGCGATGGGGTTTTGCAGACGGCAGGGACGACGAACTCCTCAGGTTCTGCTGCTGCCTACACCACTGGTATTCGCTTAGGGAGGGGAGGGACTAACTATTTCGACGGCTCCCTTGACGAGTTCGCGGTCTTCGACGGCGAGCTGACCCCCGCCCAAGTCCTCCAGATATACAACGGCGGCTCACCAGCCGACCTGAAGGAGTTCAGCCCAGAGAGCTGGTGGCGCATGGGCGACCTAGACGACGCTGGCGGCACCACGATTCGAGATCTTGGCTATGTGGTCAACTCTGAGATGGTCATTAACGGGGGGTTTGATTCTGACGCTGGTTGGACTGGCTCAGAGGCAGGATGGACATTCACCGGAGGAAAGGCTGTAGCAACTGAAGCGGGGGATACTTACACCCTCCAGCGGGTGGATGGCCCCACATTGGTTGTAGGGGAATTATACCACATCAAATTTACTGTATCGGACTATTCAGCGGGGAGCATAAAGGCGCGTCTGGGCGGGGATAGCGTGGGACCAACAATCACAGCAAACGGTGACTACTCTATGAACGTAGCTTGCACTGATGCTGGGAGTGGCGGTTCGGCCAACAAACTTGGCATCACCTCTCACTCTGCATCTACAACGCTCAAGATTGATAACTTCTCCGTGAAGCAGGGCAATTTGGTTACCGGATTCACCAACGGGTCAACCTACCCGTTCGACACACTCGTTACCAGCGGTCTGGACATTACTTCGGCTATTGAAACTACTGGCAACTGGGGAGGAGCCGCGTCTAATGCTATTAGTGTCGTTGCGGGAGATGTTTATGAGGTGAGCTTCGACCTGACCTACACAAGCGGAACCGACACTCTGCGGGTGGTCCTCGTGGAGGGCGCAGATGGCGCTGACGGAAGCGTCTCTGATTCTTTCTACACAAATACGAGTGGAGGGAATAAGGCTTACTTAACCATCGTTACTACGGACGCCGCCGCTAATTTGCAATTTGGCACTTGGCACTCTTCCGATGTTATCAACTTCGCCGCAACTAACGTCTCTCTGAAACAAGTCAACGGCAACCCCGGCACACTGGTCAACACCCCCACATTCTCAACCGATATCCCATAAAGAATCATGGACAGAAAATACGTAATCCTCGACGACTCAGATGTTGTCAATATCGACTTCAGGGATGTCCTCGAATCCTCCGAGAGCACCCTGCGTTGGTCAGTGGACGGCTCCCAGACGTTCGTGAAATTCGTTGGTGCCACGCCGTCTTTCTTGGACGGCAAAGACCAATTGAATCACGAGCAGATTATGGAGGTGCTCTCTGGAGAAGCGTGGACTGCCCCCAATGATCCCGAATAGATATGGCTAATACGCTCTCAGAAACCCATCGCTTCTTTCGCGTGGACCCCGCAGCCTACACGGCGCTGACGGACTACGTGGACAGTTCGCGGGGATACCCGAACGAGACTACTGAGCGCGGCCTGCCGCTATTTGAATGGCTGGTCAAGGAAGAGGACGGCTGGGGACTGATCCCGATTGATAAGTGGAGATTTACTGACGAGGACGAAGTTGTAGTCGCAGACGCCATTGATGCCGGAACGGTGGAAGAGATCGGCGTGGATACCTACGTGGCCAAACGTGATGCCATCCTGAACCCACCCCCACCGGAACCGGAACCGGAGCCAGAAGATGTGGTTCTCGATTTTCTTGATTTCATAATTGAGCCTGATTGATGTCCGCGTGCGAAATACTCCCTACCGCCGAAAAAATAATTGATTGGTGTGATTACATCGAGCGAGCGCAGGATCGGTTGGGTAAGTCGGGCGACGGCCAGCGCAGTGGGACCATTGTCCTTAAGGATCGCTACCCGCTGAAGCGGGAGCTTGTCCTCGACAGCCACGTTACTATTGAGGGGAGCGTCCGCGCAAAGCACCACTCTGGGTCGAGCCACGGCTTCTACGTGACCGACGACTTCGAGGGCGACACTGTGCTCTCATGGCGGAAGCCAAAAAAGAATTCCAATTATTCCAACTTCGGCGCAGGGATCTACCAGATCCACGTAGAATCAAAAGACGGCGTCAATGGGGTCTCGTTCAGGGGCGCACAGCAAAGCTGCCGTGTGGACAATCTGGTTGTGCGGAACTTCGGGGCCGCAACGGGACTCACCCTGCACGGCGACACCTACACGGTGCGCGATTGTTTCGTTGATGCCGTCAAAGGCGGCGGTAGGTCGGCCACAGTGGACGGGGCCACCGCGTTCAAGCTCCCCGAACGAGCCTACAGCCTCGCGTTGAACAATATTACCAGTCATAATTGTGAAGTCGGACTTGAGGCTGCTGATCTGCACCAAGTCGCGATCACGAATTTTGAAACCGAAACCACCCGCCAACCGCTTCTCTTCACCTACAATGTCATCGGTGTCAATATTTCAAGTTGCACCTTCCGCCACACAGACGAGATCCTGAATATCACCAAGGCACGGTTCCCGAAAGACTACCTGATCAAACTCAATGGGATGTCTGCTGACGGTAGTGGCTCGACAATCCGATACCCAGACGACCTCATGTGGGTGAGCCCCAACAAAGTTTTCGATCTCGTTATTGAAGGCAACAGCGACGGCTTATTTATAATCGACCTAAAGAAACAAAGAAGACAATCGACACTTGGAGAGGCTTAGTCGTATCGGCGGTTACGGTAGGGGCCCCCCGTCCCCCCACTTGAACTGCATTTGAATCATCGCCCTCTTGCATAGCCCGGAGGCGTTCAAACCGTATGCTTTGTCCAAACTAATTTCTACTTTAGTCAGGGCATCTTCCAGTTCCCCCCAATCTGGGGGAGCTTGAAAATGGGGGTCCCATGTAATTTTATTCCGCGTTAGGTGTATGGTTACGTTGCCCCAATCTCCGATCACCATATAATCCAAGACGGGCTCCGAGGTATCCGCGTCAGTGTCTATGTTGTATTCCCCGGGGTATAGTATGCTATGCGAAATCCGGGGGCGCATGGATAAGGTCGTATTTTTCCTCCAGATTAATTATCCAAATTTTACCCCCGCCAGTATTCATGCATTGAACCGGGCGCACCTTGTCGTTATCTATACAATTCTCGGACGCTTGTTGTAAATCTCTAGCGAGTCTTTGGTGTTCGAAGGAGCCCCCTCTCGCTTTTATCTCAGTGTAGTTCCCCATAGCCCCCATTAGTTCCGCCGCAGTACCGGACCAAACCAGACCGTGGTGCTCCCGATGGAGCTTCGCGAATAAATCTAAGGTTTCCATGATCGCCTGAGTGGGGGAGTTGTCCCGGGCCGCGTCCCTAAGATGGGGATGAAACCACGCTTCTACCCCGTACCTGCTCCCCCCTTTTAATTCCTCCGGGCACTTCCATTCCCCAAGCCAGTTAGCGAAGAAAGGAAGCTCTTTTGCTATCTGTTCCTCCAGAGTGTTGTTGTCGGGGAAGTCCGGAGGGGAGGAATCCTGAATCCGTAACCCGATAACCTTATCCCGGTTGCTGGAATCCTGTTGGGGCACAATGGATAGGGAGCTGGCATCTTCATTTAAGGAGACCATCAATCGCCCATTCCATTCCACCTCTTGGGGATCACGATACATGGCTCTGGTCTCAACGAATGGGTTAGCGACGGATCTCTTAATCAAGTCGGTCATCTTCCGGTTCTCCCTCCAGTCACTCGCGCTAGATGTATCATCTACTCTCCAGAGGGGTTTCTCAATAAGTTTACGGTTAAATTTTTCCCGTCCGGTCAGGTAAGACGCGGCGTCTTCGCTACCCCCCACGAGGTTCCCCACAATTTGTTTTGCCAGCAGGGTTTTCCCCCGTCCGGTTGGGCCGGATATAATCAAGCAGTGCCCGGACAATTTCTTCTTATCGTGAGAGGCTATGTAAAACCGTTTCAACCAAGCCAAGAACAAGTCTAGTTGTGTACATCCCGGGGCCACTTCGGTATCATCGAATAACCCGTGGAGGAACTTATGTATGAACGGGAATTGCCGGGGGCTCCCCTTGAGGGCCGGGTCCACGGGTTTATTTCGGCTTGTGTTCAATATCCTCTGCCCATCGACATTCACGATAGTTTCATCTCGAAAGACAAACGGGCCTACTCCTTCTATCCGTTTATTGGCGTTAATAAACATGACCACTTTCTCCACCTCAGAAAGGGGTTTGCCTTTTCTTTTATTCGGGGAGAATCCCATTTCTCGTAGCCGCAAAATAAAGTTCTCCCGGCTTTCATCAAAGATGTGGTCTTTGCCCACTATCCAGAAGTTCTTTCCATCAGTGAACAGGTTGTCTACGGAAGAAGCGATCTTCCTACTTTCGTATCGGCTTACCCATTCCTTCCCTAGGATGGTTGACCAGTCATTCCAAACAGAAGAGGCCCGGTCGGAATACGCTATGACCCCTTCTTCTTTTACTTCGGCTCCGATCCTCTGGATTCCGTCATCTACCCAAAACAAGGGCACCCTTGCCCCGACCTCGAACTCGATGTCCTCCAGACGATCTTTGAATCGTTTGTTAACTTCTTCTGCTACGGCATCGAAAGGGATGGTTACCTCCGTGTCCACCACGGGGACAAATGATTTAAACAGCACCCCGGTGAGAAGGCTGTAATCCAGTTTACCCCCCAGTCGTTCCCATTTGGTTCCAACCTCGTAGTATCTCTCGGGTTCAAATGATCCCTTATCAAACCCGGCCCCGAGTTTCTTGACCCTCAGACGTTCCCCCAGCTTGGTTAGGAAGTCCCGCCCGGACCCCTCTGGTATGCGTATAGGTCTCTCGAATTCCCAGACCAATCTCATGTTACCGGAAAATGTCTCGGTCATCCATGTTGGTTTGGGGGCCCCGTCGAGTCTCTTATTGAGGTGCTCCTTGAACTTATCTACATCCAAGGGCTCGTCATAATCCACAAAGAACCCGTGGAGGGTATCGCAGGGATTTTCGTTAGACGAACGACGACCGGGGTTTACGGGCTCGCACCCCGAGACGAAGATATGTTCTGTGGTTGGGTCAGCGCACCAGTTGCGGTGTTCTGATTTGGTTCTGTGTTTGGGTACTTGGTATCCGTGCTGGTCTGCCTCGGAAGGGTGAAAGTCCAGTACCCCGGCTATGTTTGTAACGTGATTAGTGATGTAGAAGTACTTCACTTGCAGTCTGCGTAGGTATTTCCGATATTGCCCTCTGCGGCTACAGGGAGCGATTGTATCCAGTCCGGGGCAACCGACATAATATCCTCGGCCTCCCTTACTCGTTCTTCAGCGTTTTTTTCGGGCAGTTCTACTACTACCTCGTCATGCACATGAAACAAGATTTTATACCCGGCATCTTCCAGCCGCCTCAAACAATCAGCGAATACATCCCGGGCTAGAGACTGGGCTAGGTTTTCTGCGAGCAGACCATACCAAGGCTTCATGGGTTTCTTGGAACCATTTTTTACTACGGTGCAGTAGATACTATCCCCATTGCCATCTTCGGATTTTATTTTACGAACCCCCCGGTATTTTAGTTTGTTACCAGAGGGCAACTCAAACTCCATGTGGCGATCCATAACGGACAGAGATAGCGTCCTCGTTAGCTTTTTCCATAACCTAGTAATCGCGGTCATCTCGCTCCGATAGAGGTCAACGCAGTAAGTCGCCTCTTTCATCATGAGGACGGCGTCCCAATCCCAATGCCACTTATCTAATTTAATGGGAACTGGGGCCCCGCCCTCTAGCTTCAGGATTAATTTGTTAATCCACCGGGCGAACTCTTTCCACTGCGGTCTATCCACCACAAACGAGGACCCACCCGATGTGTGGCGGGATACTGGAACCGTGGCACCCCTCACCAGCAGCCTCCCCGCTTTTTTCCACCACCAACAACCCTTGCGGGTCATCCCCTGTAACCACTTTCTACCTATAACCTCCCGTTCCTTGGGGTCCTCGGGGTAATTGTTGGACACAGAAGTTCCCAGCTCCCGGGTATACTTGTCCGAGAAAGCCCATGCACTAGCCCCAAACCCGGACCCCAGAACAACAGGCTTCACCATTTGCCGAAGATCGTTGTCCTCATCTTTGAGCACCCCCTTCTCCGGGCTCCACAAATTGAAACCTTCCGCGAATGCTTGGTATATGTCCTTGGAGTTCTCTATTCGGTGTAGCATATCGTGGTCCTTAGCTAACCAAGTTAAGGTTCTTACTTCGATTTGGCTTAGATCGAGAGCCGCTAGGGCATGGCCCTTGGGGGCTTTGAAGAAATCCCGGAATCTAAATTTTACTTCGTGCCCGTTGCACACAAAATGTTGGGTCCCTTTAGGCGGGTTCTGCATATTGAGGTTTCCCCCGCTACCTGACCACCGTTTAGTGTGGGCCCCGCAATATTTCATCTGACCGAAGTATCGGTAGTGGTCCCCCACTTCCCGGGTAGCCGCGACAACCGCCTCCACCTTTTTCAAAAGAGCGTTGGCTTTTCTCCAATTACGGTACGCGTATATCCATTCGTGGTTATCTTCGTGCTCTTCCAACCATGCGATTGTCTCCGCGTTATCTTGGGCCAGACTCTCCGGGGGAACTAGCCCACTGGCATTACACTGTCGGTCGAAGGCCGCTCGGGAAAGAAGCGCATCCTTACCGTTCCATGGGATGCATTCTTCAAATTCAAACAATACCTTCTTCATCCCCCGTATAGAATCAACCGCCGCATCCAAATCGCAGGGGACTCCTCTCCGGGCTATTTTCCTTGTGTGGCGGGACAACCACCTTTCTTTCTCGGGCCAATTTTTAGAACACGCTTCCCACAATTTTAAACACCACTCGGAATCCCCGAGGGCGTACTCTAGCATGGCTTCCCACGCTTCCTCGGTCATGGGGTCCCAGTGGTCCAACGAGTTAGTGTTAACGCAGGGCCAGTTGTCTATGGGGCGTTTACGCGCCGCGCTATCGCGTACCTCTTTACTCAGCTCTATGTTGAATACATCTTTAACCGCATTCTTGAGGGAATGGGGGTGCCCGCAATAGGCCATAAGATCCATGGTGCAATCCCACGCCGGGGGTGTGGGGAGGTCGCCCCACCACCCCGTCTCTTGGGCTATCCGGTACAGGTTTTCGTCAAACCCGGCGTTGTGGGATATCCAGTGGTACCCCGAGATATCGTCCCACGGGGCCTCCCTAGGGTGCCCCACCCATTCCATACCTTTATCTGTTTTGATGGCTACAAGGTAGCATTCAAACATCGGATGTCGGAAATAGGCGTCCCACCCCAAAGGCTTAATAGAACATACCTTGTCGTATGTGGTTTCAAAATCCACTGCCGCAATATTTGTTTTGTCCATAGTGATGACCGTGAACTAGTGGGGGGGCGGGGAAACCCTACCCCCACCCCCCGTTTCTCGTCTGCATTGGGGTTGGCTTAGACAACCCCCGAGAAATTAGTCCCCCCGAAGGGAGCTAGCGAAGTCGGTGGCCTCTTCCGGAGCGGGAGTAGTAGACCCTGACAAAACAAACTGGTGCCATTTATACTTTGTGCCCGTTCCCTTTTCCTTGGAACGAAGTTCAAAGTAATACCGGGACGCGTCGTCGTCTTTTGAAGAACGCGCACGAGCGGTCACGTTAATAGTCCCGTAGTTCTCACGAACGGCCTGAGACTTTTGAACGGTGTATTTTACCAGCGCGTATTCCTTCCCCCCGAATTCGTAAAGGAAGATTGTAGAGGCGACGGCATCATCGGTAAAGGACTCCGGTCTCTCGATAAGCAAAGTAACATCGCAAATCGGAATGGTGCCGTCGTACTCTGTGGCTGCTTCGATCTGCGCTCTCTCTTCGACCGTATTGGCAAAGCGCGGAGTAGTCTCGTCGTCATACGGGACGTTCTCCTTCCAATACTTCCGAGTGTGCACAAGAACGCCCCTTACGGGTTCGTTCACATGAACCAGAGGTAATTCCTTGTTGATGCAAATATCCCCAAGCTCTCCCCCCTCGGGGTCGAATTGCGAAGATTTGCCAAGGATCTGGATATGATCGATGTTGATGTCCTCCGAAGAAGGACCGTTGGAGCTGGGGCTGTACGCCGCCAACTCAGTTTTGGTTCCGGTCTCTTCGACCACTTCTGTTTTCTGGGCAGTCTTTTTCTTGGCTACCTGCTTGTCAACGTCGTCGAACTTAGTCGTACTCATTACTGTGTCTATGTGTCTATGTGTCTATGTGTCTTAGCGTTTGCTAGTCGTCAGAGGATTCGTTCCGAAGAGTGAACCTCTCCTTGCCAAAAACAATAACACCCATGTCAACCCCCCTCTCTTCAAATTCCTTAGCGGTGCTCGCTTTTTTTCCTCTCTCGGCCCGATCCTTGAGGATTTCCCGGAATTTAGCCACCGGGACATTTATGTTGTCCAGAAGATCGTCTAAGGTGATCCCCATGGATGCCGCGTAATCCCAGAATTTTTTGTTATCTGCGGCCTGCCGCTTGGAGCCCATAGATCGGAGTTCCCACCCCGGTAGAACCTCCCCCTCCCGGGCCATGCCCACCGCCGCCTTCTTGATCTTGTCAATAAGAGGCTCTAGTAATTTGGCTATTCCGTATAGTTTGGAAACTTCTTCTGGGTCCTCTAAGTTGGCCGTGTCCACATAGTCGGGCACCTCTATCCCGGAGCTTTCCGCAAAATCCAAAAGAACCCCGTTGATCGCGGGGCAGTATTGCGAGTGCCTGCAAAAACTGCAATGGTCGTTGGGGGTCAGTCTTTCTGAATTCGTGGACACGGACCCTTCCGCCCACATCTTCCTAGTTTCGATAGACAAATGCACAATAGTGGTGATCAGTTGCCTATCGATGTCCACAGACTCGGGGAGGAAGTCATGCCAATTTATCCAGTCTATTTGCGGGGCTAGGAATATAAACCGGAGGGTCTCCAACTTGGGGAATTTTTCGTAGGCCCCGTTCTTATACGCCCGGGCTTGGTAATTGTCTTCTACGTCGTCTACCTTCATACGGCCAGATTTGTAGTCGATCATAAGACCCCTCATCTCTGACTTGGAAATGCAAAGCACGTCCCCGGTACCCCAAGTTTCAAGACCATTGTTCAAACTCATTGTCAACGGCAACTCATTGTATCTTTCGTATTCTTCTTCCCCAAAGTATTCCGCGATAAGACTGTCTTCTGCCCGGGTACACTTGTTGTATAGTTCTATTTCCAACTCCGACTCTAAGTTGGAGGGGTCCCGCACCTCTAGGGCCTCGTGTATCCGGGTCCCCATTTCTGCCGCAGCAGTAGTCCCGGGGCGGTTTTCAAAACCCGAACATAATTTCAATGCTTTAAGTTGCGATGGTCCTTGGGGGTGGTGCCCCCGGGAACCGTGGTCTGGATGTTTTAAGGATTGGCTCATTGGTCTGTGTTTTCGTGTATCTCTATGTCTTTGATTTCTATGTCCGGAAATTCTTCTTTGTGTTTCGCTAAAGCGGATTCCTTAGCTTCCTCTGACGTCGTGGCCTTGATCGCGATAGTCTTATTGTGCTCCTCGTCTTCGCACAATATGTTCACTAGGAATGAGTCGGGGAACAGGTCTTTCCATTTATCGAGGTTGTTCCTTGTATCGGATATGTGGGGGTACGGAAACTCGTGCCATCCGTAACCGAGGGCCCGGTCATTAAGTATCATGGTAGCGTCATCAAATTGAACGGCTACCGCGTGAGGATCTTCTGGGTTTCGTTTTACTAGACATAGCTTATAAAGAAGTTCTGGTATGGGCCCTATGTACAGCTCGATGTTTTGATGACGCGTTGACTTGGCGGTAAATTCTGAGGGGCCTAGTTCAGCCGTACCTTTGTCAATTTCGTCTTCTACCTTTCCTTTGTTTTCTAATTGTCTAAACGAGTACCCTTTTTCTTCGGCGGTTACCCCGTCCCTTTCTTCCTCCGTGCCCAATAGCAGTTCGTCTTTTGTGCGTATTGTTTCTACCCCGGGGGTGTGTAAGGCTTCTTTAGACTCAAGAAATTCAATGACTTCGGGGGAACCTTTAACATTCCCGTCGTTGTCGGTCTCAAAATCTACCCCGGCCTCTTCTAGAGCGCGTATCAATGTGGCCACGGAATTCACGGGGCCTCGTTCTGGTTGGTTCTCTTGTTCTTCCATAGTTCGTTTGGTTGGAGCAGAGCCCTTTCTTGGATGTTTCCTTGGGTAAACTAGCAAACCCGTTGCGGGATCTCCCCACACACCATTTTCCAAGAAAGAGCAAAGTTATTGCAGCATAGATTCCATGTTTTCAACGCCCCCTATGCATTTATTGTGGACGTATTCTTCTATTGTGTTAGCCGCCACCATTACTATTTGGGTAAGGTCCGTTTTCATTCCTACCCGGTGGCACCTACCCAACACTTGTTTGTAGGTTTGGACCGAAAAGGTAGGCGAAATTATAGCTACCCGGGGGTATTCCCCCCGTTGGTCGTGGAGGCTTACCCCGGTCCCCCCTGCTTGGGAAGAAACCGCTATCACTCTTTTCTTGTCGTTAGCCCAATCGTCCAGTTGTTTATCCCGGTCCTTTTGTTGCCCTATGATTACGCCGGAATCAGGGAACGCTTCCCGGAAGGCTTCTATAGACTCCCGGAAGTTCAGGAACACCACTACACTTTTTCCTTCCGATAACAGATCGTTAGCCTTTTCCACAAAATGAGTGACCTTTAACATCTCGACGTATTGCCTCGCTCGCAGGATGTCTGTAATTACTGTCTGGGCTGTTTTCTTTTTCTGAGAGATGTTGTCTAAAAAAGAATCTATGACTCCTTCATTTAGTCCCGCCTGCTCGTATAACTCAGAGGCCCCTTTGTAATCCCCGAGGTCGGTTAGTATCCTTTGGTTTTTAAACGCCCCGGATATGTCCCGGGTTTTTAACCCACTAGCTATCCCCTTTATAGAAAACAATTCGTGGTTGAGACAACCTAAGTCCGCATCCTTCCTAACTTTCCAGTTCTTCCAAGGGTCTTTGTAGCAACCATTCTCCTGCAACCAGTGGAAAAAAGAATTGTTACCGGACATTTCGTTTAAGTTGTGCAGACCTAACGCGAACCCAAGGGCCCTCATCTCTGTGGGGTCCTTGGCTGCGGTGGCGCTAAGGCTTAACGTGGAGATGTCTTGTTTCTTTGCGGCGATAAGGAGGTTTCCGTTTTGAGTGTAGTGCCCCTTGCACCATTGCACTTCGTCAAATATCAAAAGAGCTTCCCCCGGTATGCCCCATTCAAACCACTTGTGGACCTTCCCTGATCCTTTCTGTTTTCTCTGCCGCTTTACCTGAACGATTCCTTTTATCCCATTCCGTAGTTTCTCGTAGTTAGTTACAAATAGGGGGGTAACCCCGTGGTCCGCTAGCGTCCTTTTCCAATTAGTTACCACACTCTTGGGGCACACAACTGCGACAGGGTTTCCTTGGCTTTGCCAATGCCGGGCAATGTGGCAAGACATGGGCGTCTTACCCACCCCCGTTTGGGACGTGTCCAAAGCAGCCCGGTAGAGCAAGAGGGCCCGGTATATGGCCCCCGCGTGCTCCTCCTGCTTCGGGTACAGAGTCGTCATGGCGAAGATGCGCCCCCATCCCGTAGATCTACCTTAGTGGTAGTTATGGATGGGACGGGGTATGGGGGCGCATAAATCGTGTCGGATTAAGAATCCGAAGTGCCAACCGCCATCGGCGTTTCAGAGTCTTCGCCTTCTTCCTCTAAATCAAACGAAGGAACCTCGTCATCCAACAGATCCCTTGGGGGTGCGGGGACCGCCCCCGTAGTGTGCAGGGCCACGGCCTTACCGAAGCCCTCGTAGACTTTAGGCAGCAGTTGCAGTACTGGGGGCTTCTGCCTCCACAGCATTGCGGTAGCATCCGTGGGGGCCTCCCCGCAAGAATGCGCCCAGACCTCCCATACCTCGGCCCCGCCTAACGCGGCTCGGGCCGCTTTAGTTAGGAATGATTTTTTGGGTTCCGGGATCTGATCCCATTCCGGGAGATCGGTTGCCCCGTCAGATAGACGGCACACACGCACGATATGGTACGCTTGTTCTGCTACTAGGGGGGCTACTTGGTCGTCAGTAGATACTGGTTTGCTCATAGGAGGGTATGTTAGCACCCCTGTCAATCCCCCCCAACAAAAATTAAATATCCAGCAGTCTATCCAAAACCCACAGGACCACTATGGCCCCGGCTAGAAAAAGCATTTCTACTAATGGGTCCCCCACCATGTGGTTATTCGTCTAGGTTTTCGGTCTCACACTTACCGCGAATTAGCGCGTTGTCTAACCCGGCACACCACAACGCCAGAGAGTCCGCGATGTTGTCGTCTGTAATTTTAAAATCCGGGCCCACTCTGCGATTGGCTTCGTCTATCATTTCTTCTTTGGTGGCCCGCCCGTGGCCAAAAAAGAATTTTTTTAAAGTAGTCGGGGGGACCTCTATTACCCGTTTAACCCCCGAGTTAGCACACGCCAAACGAACCACTCCCCCGATTTCCCCCAAACGATGCTGCCGGGAGTTGGCCATGTAGGCGTACCCTTCGATCACCGCTACGTTTGGTTTGTTGGTTACCAGTGCCGCGAGAACCCATTCGTACATTGCTTTGAGCCGGGTAACCCCCCGCATCTTCCCCCCTTTAACCGAGGTAAAATTACCCTCCCCGAACCACATAGCCGTGTGGGTCAGGGAAACATCAATCCCCACTATCGACGGACACTTTTTTGGCATTGGTTTTATCCTCTACTATTTCCGCTTCGATGACTGTGGGCTTTGCAGTGATGACATCGAATTGCAGTTGGAATCTAGCCGACCCCCCTTTAGACCCTTTGTTGGGGTTTAATATCTCACTCATTATCTTGTGAGCCTTTTCAACATCCGACCAATTTTTAATTGGTGGCGGGTTCTGCATGACGGTATGGAATACCTGATACAGTTGTTGGGCCATCAGAACCCGGTATTTGTCCTCCACCCCATCTTGCATATCGAGGAACATGGCTAACGCGGCCTCCACGTTTTGATTACGCACTTCTTTGCTGAAGGCGTTCATAACGTGGTCGTCTTGCGGGACCACCATTGGGTTTGCCTCGGGGTTAAGGGCGCTCCCCCGTTCAACCCCCGCGTTTTTCTGCCATCTCAACACGGTGGAGGGGGCCACTCCCATAGATTGGGCAACCGAGGTCGCGCTCTCCCCGCACATTATTCTATGCAAGGCTTTCTCTTTGAGTTGAGCCGGGAGACTTTTAAAAGTATTACCCTCTACGTTAGACTTATCTGGCATTATAGCGGAAGTTGTTTGTTCGGTATAAATTTCCGGGCCTTCTCATACAGGGGGCCCCCGGTACGCACTTGCATATAATCAAGGGCTTTAAAAATGTCCAGATCACCGGACCACACCTCCTCCCATATTGATTGGTGTTCGATGTATAGTTCTTCAAGGTCCCTGTCTGGATATATCATTGACCCACGGGAAAGATTATGACATTTTGCTTTCTAGATGTCAAGGGACCCCGGGTTCGCGAACCAGTTACCGGACGGTAGGTGGCAATGCAAGAATCTGGTTACGGCGGGACCCTGCGGAAAAGTTTCCGCGATGCTGTTCCTCGGTCGCCATTTTTTTGAAGACTCCGCAGTCATGGAGTATGCGTTCTGGGAGTTCACCCGCGCCGTTTGGCAACACCCCGATGAAGTGTTAATAGAAGAACACAAGTGGAGCCGAACGATCATCCGGGACCTCTCCAACGAACGATACGTCGGGTTTGGGGGGTGCGGTTCTTCCGGCAAATCTCATTTGTGTGCGGCGTGGGGTATCTTCAGGTGGTTGTGCGCCCCCCAAGACACTATTGTTCTACTCACCACTACGGCGCTAAAAGATGCGGATCAACGTATCTGGGGTTCGGTCATCCGTCTCATGCACCCGTTATTGGGCAGCGTCCCAGCTAGGGAACGCCCCTCCTTGCACGACTTTGTCCTTCAGGAAGAGGGAAAGAAGATGAATATCTCCCGGGGTATTTTCCTAGTAGCTGCGGAGAAAAAGAAAACCCGGGAGGCCGTGGGCCGCTTCGTGGGCCGGAAAGCTAAACACATCCTACTCATCGCAGATGAGTTGGGGGAGTTGAGCCCCTCCATTATGAATGCCGGGGTGTCCAACCTGTCCATTGGGGGCGAGGATTCGTTTCAAGCGGTGGGGATGAGCAACCCGGATAGTCGGTTCGATGCCTTTGGGGATTGGGTGGAGCCCGGGGAAGGGTGGGAATCCGTGGATACTTCTATTGCCACCGAGTGGAGGACCAAGTGGAAAGGGCTATACCGCCGCTTTGATTCCTATGACTCCCCCCACTTCCATAGGGAAAAATCGTATCTGCCCACCGAGGCTAAAGTACAAGACGCAGTGGAACAGCTCGGGGAGAATAGCCGGGCATTCATGCGTATGTGGCGGGCGGTTTTCTTTGATGGCTCTGAAGAGTCCGGGGTGTACACTGAATTAGAATTGGCTAAGAGCGGAGCCCTGAACCCGGTATCGGGAACCCCGATTGTAAAACGAATTGGTCGGATAGCGGGGCTGGACTTGGGTTACACATGGGGAGGGGACCGGACGATGTTCCGTGCGGCGGACATCGGGTATGGTAAGGACGGGCGCATGGTAATGCGGATGCACCCATTGGAGACGGTGAAGGACGACATTAATGTAGGCGAGCCGAGGGCGTATCAGGTTGGCAACGCGATTGCGGATTTGATGGCGAAGTACAAGATCCCTGCTCGCCACATAGCGGTGGATGCTACGGCTGGGGGCAACCCTATTTGTGATGTAATCGACACGGTAGTGAAGGAGTCCACGACTTTGCATTCGTCCCTCTTGGGTCAGGTTACCCGTGTCCAGTTTGGGGGCAAGCCGACCAAGCTCCGACCCAACCCGAGGGTGAAGCGGACTGCGGACGAGATGTATCGGAACCGTGTGACGGAGTTATGGTTCGCGGGTAAGGAACTGTTCCGTTGTGGCCAGATTCTTGGGTTGGATGGGGACACTGCGAAGGAGATGACGAACCGTGAATTCGACCAACGGAAGGCGGGATCAGGGCTCAGGATTCAACTTGAGAGCAAGCAGGAGTATAAGAGCCGAACCAATCTTCCTTCTCCTGACGCAGCGGACACTACGTTTTTGTGCATTGATTCAGCTAGGCAGCATTTTAGTTTTTTCCCGATGGACGCGCTCAAGCAAGACGGGGCGTCCCCCAATTACCGGGTTCCGGTTACTTTGTCGGGGGCGGACGTGGCGGGGCAGAGTTCGGATTCTTGGCTTTAGTGGACCCACAGCAGAAACCAAGTATAGAGAAAGTTTCTATTATTCCTGAGAAGGCCCGGGGTAGTAAACTTCTTCCTAGAGTGGTTTCTGTTGTGGGTCCACTGATGGGTTGCCCCTATATTTTGTGGCTTGCTACTTAGTTTCACTTCTTTTATAATACGCCCCATGTCCAACGGTCTGACTACGGGTCGCGAACTTAGGAAAACCCGGCGCATAGGCGGAAAGCGTGCGGTCCTCCGTAGAGAGTCAAAAAAAGCCCGGGATCGTGGGGACACCGCGACCGCAAACAGATTATCGTCGGATCTAGCTAATGAGAACTTGCGCCGGGAAGCTGCCGGGGAGTCTAATATCACCAGTGCAGACGAAGAGCACAAGCGTTTGAGGGAACTCGCACGAGCCAAGGCCGCGATTAGAAAAGAAAACGTAGATGAATTAGTTCGAGACGACGCAGCTACAGATGGGAACTTACCTAGATCAGAAGCAGACAGGCTCGGGGACGAGTTCGCGGAGGCCGATGCTCCCCCGGTTCCGGGAGGTACCCCGCCCTCGGGCAAAACCCCCCGTACCCCTGCGCCGCCGTCTGGTAATGGGGATGAAGAGGGTTCCCCCGGAGACACGGGAGAAGGTCGAAGACGCCGTACTCCTCGTGTTGGTGGCGATGGTGGCGATCCTTCTATTACTAGTTCTCGCCCAGAAACGGGAGGTCAGACGGGACGCAAACTGGCGGTCGACTACTACGGACCCCCAGAACCGGGAGGAGATGGGGCAGAAAAGCCGCCCCTCATGGAGCGTATCCCCCGTGAAAGGGTCCAGCGACCGGGAGGACCGGGCCCGGTAGATATCGAGACGGGTATGCCGCTTACTGAGGAGGAAATCCAGAGAGTTCGAGATTTTAAGGTAGATACTACTCCTCCCCGGGACCCGTATGAACCCGGACCTTTTGGTATTCCTAGTGCCGCTACCGTTGCTAGGGAGAAGACTATGTCTGAGGCCCGTGATGTCCGCAACATCATGGATACGGAAGGACGCGCACAGGCGATTGAGAATCTTAGACGAGGAGTAGACGAGGGCACCCGAGATGTGGCCCAAGCTCGTAATGAAGCTCGGAGGGTATTGACCGAAGCCCTGAGCAACAAAGAGATCCCGGACTTTAACCGGGACGAAAGACTCAAGGGTATATTTGGAGCGGGGTCCCCATTGGCTGAAGAGACCAAACGCTACCGGGATCATTACCTCCAACGGTTTCAGGATGTACACGGGGGCGATGAGTATTTGGATGCGCTAGGAGAGCGGGTGGATGCCAATCGTTTGGCCCGTAGGCAGGAGGATATTGAACGAACCGCAGCTATCGGGGTATCCCCCAGTGCGGTTCGTGCCGCCTTCCCGGGGTTTTACGCGGCCACCTCCACCTCCACTCCGCTGGAGGACGCGACCGCCCGCGCTTTCTACGGAGACACGGACCCCCGGGCTAAGGTTCCCTTGGCGGATGTTCGGGGAACCAGCGGCATCGCCGTTACAAAGGCTGCGGAAGATGCGGTCGGTCAAGGGGGCCGTGTGCGTGAGCAGTTGGTGAGGAAGGCATTTGATCTTCTTGACCCGCTTACCCCTAAACGACAAGAACAAAGAGATTTAGCAGTGAGCAGTGCTTTGACCAGAGTCGGGCCCGCTCCAGAACCCGCTCCGGTACCTCCCGGAACCGGGGGGAAACCAGTGGAAGCGGCGACAAAGGACCAACCTTTGGGCCGCATCTCGGGATATCCGGAGACGACGACGACGAGCCAAGCCCCCCCGCAGGTGACACATCCAGTCCCGGTGATCGTCCAATATGGTCTCGGGGGACCCACGCATCCCTCAAATGAGAGAGTGATGAGAAAGTACGGTTATGGCCATAACCAACCCACCACGAAGGAGTCGGAGGAGCGGTTCCTCGGGATCCGACGTGTAAAAAAAGCAGGGGACGGTGACGGGGGACCGTTAACCTTGTCTGATTTTGAAAGAGACATACCTTCAGGGGAGTTCCTGCGCCGAACGACTACCGGAAAAAGTTGGTTAGAGCGTTATTATGGGGATCAACTACCCGCTCAAATTAGTGAGGCGAAACAAGCAGACCTAGAGGTATTGGGGCGCATGAGTGAGAAAGACCGACAAAAACTGCTGACAGTTTCTTCTCGTTACCAAGAGGATGCGAGTGGATCGGGTCTTAGAAACACGGGCATGGCTAGGACGCAGGACGGCGAAAGTATCTACTCTCGTATAGAAGATGTTCTGCCTGTTTTCATTGGGGGCCCGGGGTTAGAAGGGGCCAGCTACGCCCCCGGGGGCGAAGCAGGGCCGAACACCCAGAAGCTCCGGTCGGAGATGGCGGGCAAGTACCCTGATCTAGAAACCGATAAACCTGCGTTTGTCAGGACATACGGCGGGGAAGCGGAACAACAAAAGAGCGAACGTCTTTTACGACCCCCCGGCGCGAAGTTCCCAGAAAGAGCCCGGGATAGGGTGATGCTTTTAAATTCGTATGACCCCAATGATCTTCCTACCGCCGAGGACACGGCGGAACATGAAGTGTTACATCATGTGTTGCGGCCCAATATAGAGGGGTCTCGTCTTCTCGGGTATCCTGCGGATCAAACTCCCCCAGAAATAAACGAGATAGGAAACTTAACCGCTGATATTGGGGGGAAACCTATTAGGGTAAAAGATTTACATGGGACCAAAGCATCGGAGATTTTAACCTATCTTGGCAAAGTGCAGCGGGAAACCTTCGCGGCTAAACAAAAAAGGTTACAACCCGGGGAATTCACTAGATTAGTGGAAAGTGGGAAAACCCCCGACTATCTTTCCGGGGAAGGTAAGCGGGCTATTATTTATGCTAGGAATGTATCTGAAATTATCGAAAACAGTGGGAAGGCCCTCCCAAACGAGTCCAATAAATTTAAACAATCTAAAAAAGAAAAGGCGAACCGCCTAAAGAAAGTTTTCTTAAATAGACTAGAGGCTCTTATCCCGGCTGTTGTCCAACAACAAGACACGAATTTATCTCAATCCCGAATGGCCTAAAACATCATGGCAACATACGACGAGATCTTACCAGCTTCTCCTTTCCAGCGGGTTACTACTCCTTCAAGATCGGCATCCCCATTCCAACGGGAGACGGGAGGGCTTGATGATATCTTTACGGATAATATCCCGGACACGGGTCAGGTCCCTGCTGGGCCAAGCTTCCGTAGTGGTTCAGATGTAGACCGGATCAAGTCCCCCGGAACCGATTTTTTCAGGAGGGTGGAAAGAGACCCCGGTTTATCTTCTCTTGTGAAAGATGAAATAATTAATGCGGCTCTTAGCAACAAGGTTAATCTGTCCAAGCTCCGGGCGGGTATGGATGCCAACAAGCGGGCCAAACGACTCGGAGATATCCGCATCCAGCACGACGAACTTCGACTTTCCGAGGCGAGAAGACAAGCACAGGAAGCCCAAACGGAACCCGTGCACGCGGGAAGGGTGGGTTCAGAAATGAAAGCCGTCATGGGGGCCCGGGGGTTAACGGACCTCCAGAAAAGAAACGCCCTCGCGGCCATCCGTATGAACAACTCGGTTATGTTCACAAAGAGCGGGGCTCTTCGTGATATGTATGCCACGGGGATCAGCACCCTTAATGTCCCCAGCCCGGTAACCGACGCTGAACTACGGGCGCGAAGGGGGGAGAAAGCGAGTGTCGAGAAGAGGGCGGAAGAAACCCGGAGAGAACCGATTGAAACGGATCTGGCGAATCTTAATGCCGACTACAAGTCACTTCAGGGGGCGAAGAGGAAAATGGAGGGGATGTTCCAGAACGAACCCACGGATGAGTTTTACGAGGAAAGAGATAAGGAACTCGCGGTACAGTTTGTGGAGAATTACAGTCCCAAAGGCACCGAAGTAGCCACGGATTACGGGGAGTTAATGTTGCAAGTGGATGAATTATACAAGGATAGGCGGGATTTCTATGATGCCCGGATTTCTGGGACCAGCGGTAGCCGCCCGGGGGGCCTCGGGGCTCTCAACCTGCCTTCTCGTTAATTGACATAAGCCTGATTTTGTAGTAGTATTTCTGCTACAATCTTCTTGGCTATGTCCGAAGTATTACCTTACGACCAATGGGTCGAGTCCGAAGAGGCTATGGGCCTCGGGGAACTCGAAAAACTGAAGGGTTACGGGGATCACTACCGTTTTAATTCCTTCTCTTCCGGTAACTACAACCAAGAGGAGGCGGATGAGGTTAACAAGCATTTGTTTGGTCTCGCGTTAGGGAGGGGTTTAGTAGACCAGACTGACCCGGAGGTTGCCGCGCAGCAGTTCCAAGAGGTCGAGAAGCGGGGGATTACCCCCGAAGATGTGGGGGGTATGGTCAACCACATGGAAGCAACGGGGGGGACCATTGAAGATATACAGAATTTACGGGTCCATCATCGGCATCTGGAAAACCCGGAAACCATGCCCGACGTTCTTGCTGCGAGCAACGAACGGGTGGCCCCCCTTCTTTCCCCGGATAAGTTACGGCGGTCGGAGGTGGCCGCAGTCCAAAGGGGCGAGAAGCCTCTTTCTGTTTTTGAGGGGGAGGATGGTACTCTAGATATCCGGTGGGACCCCAATCTAGAGGGGCTGGAAATGACCGACGCTCAGATCGCAGAGCACGTCAAAGCAGACCCCACTATTAATAGTAACTATCTCCCCGCTATCCGGGCAGCTCGGGAAAGGCCCGATGGGTTGACGGTGTCTCGGAGCACCGCCGTCCAGATCCATGAGGCCAAGGTAGTAATCAACAACTTACAGGGGGAGGACATTGATAGTTATAAGGAAGCCATTGTAAGCGAACTTCGCCAAGGGGATTTGGCGGGGGCAGAAGAGGTAGCTCGGGATGCCACACGCCACCCCGGGGTCCTTAAACAGGAATACTCAGAAGGTGTTTTTGTTAATGCCTTTATGGATTGGGGTAAACAAACGGTTAACAAGGACACCCCCCAGATCCTTTCCACCGGGGAAATAGTAATGCCCCGGAAGTTCTTAGTTGATCCGGAGAAGTTTGATGCGGGGGTAGACGCCCTTGATGTTTCAGAAGGACAGAAGAAATTAGCAAAGAATACCCGGGTTGAGTACCTTAAAGCAGCTTCACCGAGGTTCCATAAGCTGGCGACTTCGTTTGGTATGTCCGAGTATGTGGACTTGTATGAGAAAAGAAAAGCGGAAGGGAAGCAAGAACACGAAATCGTAGAGGAGTGGTTTTCAGATGACGAAAGGTTCAGCAAGTTGGCACAGGTGGGGCAGTCTCTTTTCTTTGCTACCCTAGAAGCGGGCGCGGGGGCTACCGCGTACCCTGCCGCGTTGTTGGGGAACGAGGAGGCCAAGCAAATGATGGGGAGCCTGATGAAGCACGAGATGGCGAGGCAGGAATACGCCGATCTTTTTGGTGTGAAACTTTCTGGGAAAGGTTCCGGTATGGGTGGGTTTGGGTACACCCTTATGCGGACTGCCCCCGCGATAGCCATAGACATCGCTATTTCTATTCCTACTGGCGGGGTCCTTGGTGGGGCTTCGGCTGCGATACGGGCGGGGGCTCGATGGTCGGTCCGCCAAGGAATGAAACTTACGTTCGCCCAGACTCTTTCCGCTAGCACCAAGTCCCTCACCGCAAAAGCATTGGCTGGAACCGGAAGGGTGTCGGTTGCTCTGACGAAAACGGGAAACGAGTTATCTACATTTATGCAGAAGGTGTACCCCAGAACGCGGGGAACCCGATACGCCAGCGCGGCAGCATTTAACCGACAAGCGGGGGCCACATACGTTTCCATGCATGACACGCTTTCAGAACTCCACCCGGATTGGACCCCGGAGCAAGTTCGTGAAGCGGCCTACGGGCACGCAGTGTGGAGCGGGGCGATCACGGTAGCGATCATTAACACCATGGGGGTGCTGGCCGTGACGAACCCCAAACTTTTTGGGGAGGGTGTCGAGGCATGGGCGGCGGGGTCTAATACAGGTTTGACAATCCGTCAATTGAACGGGGTGTACAAAAACGTCGTACGTAAACCGGACCCGTCCCTCAAGGGGTACATAAAACTGGACACGTTCGAGGAGTTCGCCACCAGCCTGTATAAGGAATCCGTTAAGAAAGTTTCAGGGGCATTACTGCGCCATGGGTTTAGTGAGGGAATTGAAGAGGGGGTGGACCAAGTGGTCAACGGGTTCCGGGACCAACTGTATATCGCCCAGCAGGGAGGGGAGGATATGGACATCCTTGGTTTGTTCCATGAATCCCTGACCGCCGCAGGGGCCGGGTTCGTCTTTGGTCTCGGCGGGGGTACACGCGAGGCGGGATTCCGGAGCCGGGTGACCGACCGCCAGAGGGGGGATGCGGAGGTAGATTTCTACAGCCGCATACAGGACCAGTTGGCTAAGAAGGGGGATCTACAATCTGCCGCCGTGCTCGGGGGTCTGGTTAACAAGGCAAGGGAGGACCGGACCTTGGTTACTTCTGAGCTTGAAGAACTGGGTGCCGAAGCCAAAAAAGAAATGGCGGCGATAGATGAGAAGAACCTCAAACCTTTCGAGAAGATACCCCAGACACCGGGGGACCTCCAAAGGAAGATTGCGAAGATTGAGGAATACATCGAGCAACTGGAAGCGTCTGGAACTCAAGCGGGGTTTGGCCCCGCAGGTAGACGACAACCTGCGTACCGCCGCCCCGAGGGAGTAGAGGGCCCCGAAGACGCCAGAGGAGTATTCACTCCCGGGGCTAGGACACCGGAGACAATGCGTGCTATTGCCGGGGCGAGGCACTACCGGGAGCGCCTCCTTGCTTTGTACGAAGAATCCCAGAAGGACAAAGCCAATGTTACTCCTAGAAAGGAAACTAAAGCTGGGGAAGTTCCCATAGCCGATCCGACAACCGGGGAACCTATGTCCCCTCTTCGGGATAGTGGTTCCGCGACTAAGATCATTGATGAGAAATACAATGCTAAGACCGAGGAAGAGGCCCAGCCGATCATAGCGAATCTCAACAGCGAGATCTCCCGGTTGGAATCCGTGGGGGCAATTTCTACTCCGTACCAGACGCAAAGGTTACGTCATCTTTTAGAACAACGGGATGCCCTCCGGGAAAAGTTCTACCCCGGCATGGTGGAGAGAACTCCCCCGGCGAACCCCAAGTTACAAGAAAAACTTGAGAATGTAGAACGGGCTCTTGGGGCGTTGCAGGTTAGGGAGCGTAAAAACCCCTCCTTGGCAACTGATAGCCAGCACCGAGGTAGAGTCCAAGTTCAAAGGAGTAAGCGGAGGGCTCTTCGGGAAGCTATTGCCGAGGGGTCTAACAAGGCCAACGCCCCGATTACTTCTTCGGTATACCCAATAGAAAAACTCCTCCGTCTTATGGCCACCCCACACCACGGACCCCTTGCTGAAGGGGACCGTAGGCCATGGCCTCCCCAACCTGCTGAAGGGAGAGGTGTAGTATATAACCCGGAAACCGGAGAGGTGTTTGAACCTAGGGTGGAACCTAAGAAGGCACTGGCTCTTCTTAAAAAAGCCCAACAGAAAAAAGACGCTCGGGATAACGCTACGTTAAGAAAAACAACCAAAGATCAAAAAGTAACTAAGGCGGAACTAGACAGTCTTACCGAAGGTAGCCCCGAGGAACTTTTTAAAGAAGACTTTGAGAGGATAAACGCGCTAGTATCTTTATTCGATGAGCGGGCAATTGACCTTGCGGCGGACCCAGAACTAGCGAGGAAACTGGCGGTTCTTAGTATTCTAGAGATTAACGATCTGGCTAAGAAAGAGGAGGACGCAACTAACTTAATCCCGGCGTCGGCTACGGAAGAAGAGTCTCGTCAGGCCGCAGAGAACACTGAGATCCCGGAACCAGAAGAACGACATCGGTATTTTGAGAACGAAGATCCCGAGGCGGAACCCCAGATAATCTCTGTAAGAAGAAACGCTACCGCCGGGAAACCTGTGCGTAATCCCTTTGGTAACTTGGACGAACGGTCGGGGTCGATCTTGTCAGATAACGGGGCGATAGTTACAGGAGCACAAGGTGATTTTGTGGTGGTTGTTATTAAACAAAGACCCACTACCGTTGAATCCGACCCTGTCCCGGAGGAAAATCCTTCGTTTGTTAAGTTTAAAGACGCCGAAGCAGCCGCCGGGGCAATAGTATCCTCTTTAGGAGAGGTAGAAGGTATGTCTTTTACCAATACTCTTTTTGAGACAGACGCAGAGTCTGAAGAAGCGGCGGCTGTTTCTGAGGGTAAGCTGGAGGAAGCAGAACTCGGTGCGCCTCCCAAACGAACCCCACGGGTTGCCGGGGACGCAAGGGCAACTCCCTTCTTTGCGGAGGACATGGGGAACCCAGACGCAGCAAGGAAAGCCGGGGTCCCCTCTAGATCGGAAGCCGGGGAGCCCGCACCAGCCCCCACGCCGAAGAAGCCCAAGTTTGTTAAGATTTCCGATGGTGAATACCGCGTTGAGGGGACTGGACGGGTAGTTAGAAAAGCCATTGATGCCGATGAAAAGCACACTGGGGAGTGGGAGCTTATGTCGGAAACCCCCAGTGGAGAATTGGAGTGGCACGAGACGTACGATACTCGTAAAGAAGCGGGGGCGGCTGCTGTATCCCCTGATGCCGAAGCCCCTGATGCCGAAGCCCCTGATGTCGAAGCCTCCGGAATTGTAGGTATAACGGAACGGATTGCCCAAAGAGCGGAAAGAGCGGCGGACAAGGCAATGGAAGATATTCGTAAGGAACTGGGGGGCGGAAAGGTTTCGATGGGGATCGACCCAACCCTCCTTGGGAAAGTTGCCATTGTTGGGTCCAAATACATTGCTCGGGGGATAGCTGACTTCACTAAATGGAGTGCAGAGATGATTGCTGCATTCAAGGGGATACTCACACAGAAGCAGTTGGACCCAAAAACCTTACGTAAAATCTTTAACGAGTCGAAGGCAATTCATGCAGAGGCACTTCGTGCAGAAGAGGAAGCAGCACCCAAACGAACCCCACGGGTTGCCGGGGACGCGAGGGCAACTCCCTTCTTTGCGGAGGACATGGGGAACCCAGACGCAGCAAGGAAAGCCGGGGTCCCCTCTAGACCGGATACCGTCTCCCCTGATACGGTAACCCCAGTCAACCAGACCGCAGCGGAAGCCCAAGCCGAGTTAGTGGCTACTAGACTGGAAGCTATTATTTCCAATGAGACCGAAGCTAAGATTATCGAAAAGAAGGTAAAGGAAGTACAAGGAAAGACCACGAAAGTAATCGGGCCATTCTTTAGTAAATTCCATCAAGCGGTAAAGGACCACCCCAAGGCTGAGTTTACCGCAGAAAATGCGGGCGCGATGCTGGCGGTCCAGACAAATTCCAAAACTCCGTGGGACCCAAGCAAGGATTCCTCGGGTAAAGCCAAGCACACACTAAAGAAAAACGAAGAAACCGGAGAGTGGCAAGCAGTCTGGGGCGTGGGGACCTCGGTCAGAAAAGACCGCCGGGGCAAACCTCTTGCGAACCAACCGATAATCGTACCTCTTAGTCAGAGCACTCTCTACGATACAGATGGGAACCCCGGGTTCCCTGCGGAATCGGATCGTTTGTTGTTCGAGGAAATTGTTGAAAGTGGGGCTAGGCCCGAGCCCCGTCATCTGACAAGTAAGACTGCCATGGGGCGGCGGGTGACTTCCTTGTCTCAAACATACATAACCGCGTTTCTGGACACTGCGGAAGCCGAGCTTGAAAAACGAAGCCCGGTAATTCCTCCCCCGGTGGAGTCTACTAGTAAGAAGGACCCGGACCCCGCCCTTCAAGAAGACAAGGTCAGGTTGGAATACGTGGTTCTTAACCAGCGAGGTTCGGGGAATGCGGTGTATACATACGACGATCTCGTTGCCCGGGAAAGAGAACTGGAAGTAAAAGCCGCTTCCCTTCGGTCTCATGGGGAGGAGAGGGCCGAGCAAGATGCAATCGATGCGGCGCGGGGTGCGTTAGTCTCGGCGGAAGCTGCGTTGGAAGAAACGGATTTGGAATCCGGGTACGGCTCCCCGGAAGCAGAAGAATGGTATTCTCTTACCGAGATCTTGGAGGGTAGCCGCAGGTCGGGGCAAGAGGGGTTACAAAAACTGCGATCTTTGCAGGAAGAATATGCCAACACCCCCCGGGATGAAAAGGGTGCCCCGATAGTTTTACAACTACCCGACATTTCTCCGGATCTTCCGGCAAAGGTTGCCGTAGAAGAACTTCAAGAGTGGTTGGACCAAACCCCGGAGGGGAGGTACCCCCTTGATTCCTCTGCTTATGGTTTAGCGGACCCGGAGGTGCAACTATTCTTGGTAGTTACCAAAAGAGAAACCGACGATGGGGTGGCCGCTTACGGTAATCTTGAAGCGTCTATACCTAATCCAAATAGGGTGGGGGCCCGTGTTGCCGTCCCGGTTAAAAGCCGGAAGGGGGACTACGACGTAATGTATACGCAAGTGGAGAAGGACCTTTTTGGCCCCTATCAAAGACGGGCGGGCGCGGATGCCCGGGAGGAGGCTACGGCGTATGCCAAGGAGAACAAAAAAGATCTTCGCAAAAAAAAGACTAAAGAGGCAATCGAGAAGGCGGGGAAATTTGCCGAAGAATATGCATCGGTCCCCCCCGAGGCGGTCCACGAACGGGTTATAGATAAGCTAGGGGATCTGGTGGATAGGTACCTGGCGGGTGCGGACCCCGTTACCGGAGAGTGGTCGGCTCCTTCCTTTGTTGTGGTTTCGGACATTAAAAAAATGGTCCCCTTGGAGGGGATGACCCCATCGGAGTTTGAAGCTAGGCATGAAAAAGCAGTAGCTCTTTTGGATACCCTCCGTTTCCAGTCTGATGCGATTAGTGATTCCCTTTCAGAAATGACCCGACCGGGGGAAGACCCTCGGATGCAAGCTGCGGAAGCCCGTGCGTTTGAAGCAAGAGACAACTGGCATAGCACCCTGTCTGACGTAGATGCCGGGGCATACCGATACGCTAAGGTTAAGAAGGAATTGGATATGGTTCGTTCCGCTATAGGATTGAGACCCGCCAATACGGAGATCACCCTTGCGAAAGCTAAGGACCCCAAACAGATTTCCCGAAGGAGGGGCACGGTCACTAGGATGGAATTCGACCCGGAACACCCGAAATCTCATCAACAAAGAATCGCGGCCCAAGAGTTCTACAAAAGTAACTACCGTGGGCTTCGTTCTGAGACAGCTAATCGAAAGATAAGCAGGCAAGGGTTTACCCAAAACGGGTCTCTGCCCATGCTCTTAAAGAGCCGAAGAAATAAAGAAGGGAACATCGAGTATAATGAAGAAGTGTTCTTCACTAATGACCCGAAGCAGATGGCTATGGCGCACCACTTGGGGTACACCGTACGGATTCCTAAAGAATATCTCAAAGGCGGGGCAAAGGAGGGCGAGTTAAACCCGGCCATTAAACCAGATCTTGGGGGTAGGGGGATTATTGGGAAGGTATTCGACCCCATCACTCGTATGTGGGTCAGGCAACCGGGGGACCTAACGAAGTGGTCCGGTGAGGAAGCGTATACTATAACGGAAGTTAACAGGAATAGTAAGCGGGCGTTGTACGCCGAAGCATTGTTGCCTGTTCCAGCTAGCCACACCCCCCATCTGGGGGACACCGTCTTCGGTCAGGAAGCGGCTTCGGTTGGTTCTTTGTACCACACTGAAACTATAGGGGGCAGACTACTCACTCCTCAGGAGAGGTTAGAGTTGGCCGAAGAAAAGCTCCCCGGCTTTAAAAGTATTGAGCAGGTAAAACAAGAATTCCGGGATACGCACAAGGACCCTAAGACGGGCCGACCCCTAGAAATATCCGATGATAGGGTCGATTCGTTCAGGTCTGCGGAAGAGAAAGAAGTATTAGCCCAGATCCCTCTCCACACCCCCTTGACTAGAACTCGGGACGGGGCCCCGGATGAGGCGTGGATGCAGGCAGCTAGAGATTACTTCGACGGGATAGGGAAAGGTCCCCGGAGGGCTTCGGTAAGATCTAACTTGGATAAGGAATCTAAAAGGTCCCTAACTAATTACACGGAAGCGGTTGATCGATTGGTCGAGGAACTCGCGGCCCTCAAAGGAATTCAAGCTGACGAGCACACGTTGGCCGAACCCCAGATCGCCCAAGACATTCTGGAAGAACTGGGCGGGAGATCTCTTTCTCCAGAAGAACGCCAGACGATACTTGAGAGAGAAGGACGGGTTAACCTAGCCCAGTTAGATTCTCTGGTTAAGGCGGCAGAGGAAGACCACCGGAATAAAGAAGCCGAGAAGGCGGAAAAAGAAAAAGCGGTCGAATCCGAAGAGGCCGACAGGACCCGAACGGTGGCGGGATTAACCGCCGAGATAACAAAAATAGACGAAGAGATTTCAAAGTACCGGCATCAAGAATACCCAGAAGAAACCCGGGATATAGCCGCCAAGGAAGAAGACCCGGGGGACCCCCGGGGTCTGGAGGCTCTCCCGGAGGCCGAGCAAGAAATCTTGCGGGGGCACAGACAACAAAAACAGGACAAGCAGGACGAGCTAGAGGAAGCGCAGAAGTCGTCGGATATGGATGCCACCGATAACTACAAGACTAAGCTGTCTATCCACGCTCGTCTGATAGGATCAGGGGCGAACCCCGAGGCCATTGCTAAGGCCAAACGTGAGTTAGATGAAGCGGCCAGAGACATGGAAGCGGTTACGGTTACCCGTCTCGACTATCAACAGGCCCGGGATGCCGCAGAGAAAGCCTTGTCCAATTTGGAAAGACTCCAGCTTGTTCAGAGGACTGTTGAGGAGATCCGGGAGAGGTTGGGGGAAGATCCCGTGCCCATTACTCTCGAAGATACTATCAAGGAAGTTACCAAGGAACTGGAGAAAGAAATTGAGAACCACAGGTTTACCACTGAGGAGATCCACAGAAAAGGTGTGGAGCTAGAAGGGGGAAGAGTTTCCCGGGGTTCGGTAATACGGAAAGATATCGAAGAGTTAAAGGAGTTGATCGAAAAAGTAGGGGGGAACGTAGAAGACGCCAAGTTCGATGCCCTCATTATGTATCAACAAGACATCCGGGAATTCGGGTTGGCCGTACAACTTATCGAACTACCTGCGGGTCAAGTGCGGGAGGAGTGGTTACGTAAGCTACTTGATGTAGAAGAAAAACAAAAAGGTCTGGACCCGGCTACAGGGAGGGGCGGAAAGACGCACAGCTTGGATCGAAAGGCGAAGGAAGATTTCATGAACTATCTTCGCTCCCGTTTCTCGGTGAAGCAGACTCCGGAGATTTCTTTGGAAGAAGTCGAGCAGACGCTTGAGAGATTCGCAGGGGAAATACCCTTGGACGAACAAACGAGCGAGATCACCCTGACCGAGGCTCAAGTAAGGGAACTGAAGGGGGCGGCTAAAACAAAAGTAGACCAGAATTTGGCGAGCCGTCTGGGAACCAAGACTGAGCTTAAAGGAAAAGATTTGACCCGGCTCTATACCCTTGCGGATAAAGCCGCTAAAGCCGACGGGTTACACCCGTCTACACGGAAGTCTCTAGAGAAACTTTCCGATCCTAAAAACAAAGAGACAGCGGAAGAGTTCCTGAAGAATGTAAAGCGGCGTAAGAAGCCTACCCGTGATAAGGCCAAGGCGCAGGCCAAGCAGCGGATCATGCTTCTTCTTGAGGACAAAAACAAGAAGGGCAAACTGTACAGTGTTAAGTCTTTAAAGCGGGCGTTGTCCGGGGCTAACCCCAACCTCAGGGGAGCGGTTGAGTATTTGAATGACCACTTTGAATCTGAATACGGTTCAAGTGGGGCAGCTACTGACTCGGTCATACTTAGAAACTACATAGACCTGTTACTTGACGATCTAGATCCGACTCATGACGACACCCGGGAGTGGAGACGGACCCGTTGGTCCCGGGAAGAGGGGGGCAAGCAGACCCCCACCCCCTTTAAGAATATTATCGTGCAACTTACTGTGGCCTACCGGATGAAGCTGCGGACCCGTGGCCCGGTAAAGATCCAGTCTATTGATGAGGGCGTGGAACAGCTAGATAACCCGGCGGAAATCCCCTCGGATCTTGTAAAGCAATTAGCTAGCTCATTGGTCACCACCCCCGAGGGGTACCAAGAAGGGTTCATGGGCTTTGCCCCGGGGAGCCCCAAAGAAGTTACCTCGGAAAAGATCCATGACCTACGCGACGACGAATTTCATCTCAGCATCCTCGACGCTCTAAATAACCCCCAAGCTACGGAGGCGATGCGGGCTATTTACCAGCACCTAAACCCCGAGGACGGGGACGTTTCTAAAATTCCAGTCCATGAACTGTGGTTAACTACCTATGAAACTCTCTTAAAAAGCCCCAAGGTCATCGAAGATATTCGGGAAGAAGCCCCCGAACTTGCGAGGATGTTGCAGAAGGTTTTCCAGTCTGGCGCGAAATCGGTAGGGCTGCAATTGGGTAACGAACTGATGGAGGTTATCGATGAGAATCGAACCGCGTGGGCCACTATTCTTTCTAAGGCCCTGTCGAGTCCGGAAGTAAAACCTAGGACGTTTACGGAAGCGAAGACGGGCAAGAGAATTACAGGTACTTTTGTATCCGCCCGGGGGGAGAGCATTGTAATAAAACCTACAGAAGGCCCCTTACAGCCCGGGGAAGGTTTTTTAGGAGCACCCCCCGAAATGCTCCCCCCGGTACCCAAATCTCTTGGGGGTGCGGTGGGTATTGATCCTACTTCTATCCGGATCCGCACGGGTAAGGGTAAGGAAGAACGGGAAGTCACCATACCTGCGGCCCGTTTGTCGGAAGAAGATCTCCAGTATGTCCGGAATCAAACCGTCAGGACGCCTGCTCACCGGGATCTGGTAAGCGAAGGTCTGACCCCCACTCAGGCCCGGTCTCTTCTTCATTACATGGTCAATGAAGACGCTTCTCTTAGCCCCCAAGATAGGCAACTTTTTGCGGGTGTTTTGAAGGCTCTGGATGAACACGGACAGTTCCCCTCTATAACCTTCCTTACCAATCCTTCGATATCATACGCTCTGTGGAAGGGGGCCTACGGGGAGAAGTCCCAGACACTTTACTTTAACCTTACCCAGAGGAACGCCCATAAGATGGGGTCGTTGTTACGCGGGCTCGTTGTTCATGCCGTGAATACGGTGCCCCAAGGTACCGAAGCGCACGCGGCTCTGCTTAAAGAAGGCCGGAAGATACGTAAGGTGCTCGCCGCAGAAAATATGCAGGAGGTATATCTTACCCCGCGCATGGAGCCAGAGCAGGGGTTGCTTGTCCCCGAGTCGGAAATCCGGGAGAGAGTTTCGGAACGGATGGAGCGACGATCTCCCGATGAAGAGGTGACCCCCGCCGAGATAGCGGGGCAGGTACGGGCAGAACAGAGGGTCGAAGACCGCAGGGCATTTACGTTTGCCCTGCTGAACCCAGAAGCCAGCGACCTGATGGCTCGTCGGGATACCAACTTCATAGACCGGATTGTTAATGTCCTCGCCAAGGTTCTTGGTCTCAAGGGGAACATAGCTAAGAAAAGGATTAGAGCATACGCCTCCCCGGAGAAGGGTTCCCTGTTCATAGACAGGCCACAGTTTGTCCGCTCGGATGACATGACTGTCCCGAGTGAGATGCGCCCACCCTTGGAGATCCTTGAAGGTTTGACCCCACCGGGGCACAGCATTATCTACACCCCGGTATCCAGTAACCCTGCGTTCACTTACTCGGGTGCGCCTAATACTATCTTCGTTAACCCGGAGGTAGTCCTCTCCATGGTCAACGGTCTGCCCCCTCATGCTATTGAGTCGGTGCTGCAAACCTTGGTGGACCATGAGTTAGCCCACCTGTCCAGTATCGAGGTGCTCACCAATGCCGACCGGGCGTCCATCATTACAGATATCAGCCCCACGGACATGGCCGAAGTCATGGCCCGTGTTCCCGAGGACTCGGGCAACATAGAGATTGCCGAAGAATACCTCCGCATGAAGGGAGAAGAGGCTGCGTATGGTGTCGATGGGGACAGGTTCGTGTATAGCGTTCTTAATTACGGCACAGGACTCAGGGCTCAGATTCTTCGTCACGTTGAAAGTGTCCTGTATAAGTTGGCCACTCGTTTCAGCAAGCGCAGTAGGCCCTCCCTTAAAACTTCCCTGCTCATGCAGAGGATCAAGGAACGGATGGATCGGGTTAAGCGTGGGGATATCCCCCTCCAACCCGTGGCCAGCCAAGACATCAACGATTATTGGGAACCCCTTAACGAAATGGGGGCCCAAGGAACTGACCGTGTGTTCTTCTCAGTTCCTGTGTGGTCTTCTGATGGTTCTCACATTGAGAACATGGACGAATTGAAAAGGAACTGGAAGTCTACCATGAAGAGGGAGCTTAACCTTATCGAGAAGGGAATCCAGTTTGCGGATAGCGCCGAGTCGGTATTAATGAAAGACCTGACTAAGCAGGTACACCGCGCCATAAGAAAAGGGTTGGTGAGCACGGAAACGGTTAACGCCGCGTTAGGTTCCTTGGATGCGGTCATTTCCCCCGAAGCACAGGCGAATCTCAATGCTCAGAGAGAAGCCGAGAGAGCCGCCATGGCTTCTGCGAAAGGGACCCTTACTAAAGATCAGGAGAAAGAACTACTGGAGAACCACACTAAGCGCCTTGCGGAAACAGGCCGAGCCGTTGAGAAAGAACGGGTTCGCAAGATGCAGTTGGCCCAGATGGCGGTGGATAAGGCGGACCCTAATTTGGGGGCTACGATAAAAGCGTACCGTAGTGAAATCGCCAGTATGTCTAGGGCGGTTGGCGGTTCCAAGGGGGGAGCAACTAAACTTCTTTTTGATAGCAAGGCAGAAACCCACCTCATTCGTAGCTACGAATTCTTCCACTCTTCTGTTTACCGTCAGGCCATATTGGACAACGGCACTCTACCCGGGGTGGACGTAAGTAAATTGTGGAACGATGCCCTTGATTCAGTGATCGAGGTATATAAAGAAGAAGGCACCGGGAAGAAGCTAACCCCCGAGCAACTCCGGGGCAAGGCATCTACACGATTGAACACTTGGTTGAAGTCCCTTGCTGAACAACCCCCGGATTCTGTTCAGCCACTTAGTGTGCTTTCCAAAGGAAAGGACTTGTTTAAGGAAAGGCAGGATATAACTGACCCGATACAGGCTCTTCTCGGAGTGCGAAGACCGATTGCGAGTGCGATGCACACCCACACGAAGCTGGCTATTTTCCTAGCGAAGACGAAAGCCGCCGAGGATTTACGCAAGTTGCTTCTTTCTAGCGGGTGGGTTAAAACCGAGCCCGACTTCCCCAATAGTGTGAACACAAAATTGTGGAGCGAGTATACCGGGGACGAAGAATACGCACCGCTACAGGGTTTGTATGCTACCCGTGGGGACGCGGCTATAATCCATGAAGCTATGGAGCAATTGCTTCCGTTGAAAGCTGACAAGTCGGATAGCTCGGCGGACATAGTCCAAGGGCTAGGTGCGAAAGTGTGGGAAGGGGCAAAACAAGCCCCCAGAAAAATAGCGGGGACCTCTCTCATGATGAAGACGGTGGGCTCGGTAGGACACTTCGCCCGTAACGAAGGGTCCATGAATTATGTTCTGAGACCTTTGAATGGGGACTTCACTTCCCTGCTATGGTTCATCCCCGGCACGAAGTTCAGTGGGTTCCGTCATGCGGACCTTGCGAGGCAGGGCCTTGGGCTTGGCCGCATCAAAGATGGCGACCGGGAGTATGTAAGCGAACTGATACGCCGGGGTATGATTAAAGACGGCGTCACCGCCGGGTTGCTTGGGGATATATTCGACAACACAGGTGATCCCGTAATGCAAATGCGGGAGGACATCGAGGCTTGGGATAAGGGGGAACCCCCGGCATCGTGGATTAAGAAAGTTTGGAAGGGTTACTTCTCCCACCTTGGGACGAACCCAATTGCTTCCAAGCTGGGGCGCAAGGGCACCCCCCAATTCCTGACCCTCATCAACGAGTTCATTGATTCCAAAGCTAAGATTGGTTTGTATGAATTCGAGAAGAGCTTTCTGGTCAAAGTCCGGGACGAAATAGGAGGGGCGGGCCCCGAGTGGACCGACGAAGCTATATCCCAGAAAGCCGCAGCCAAGGTTCACGCTACGCTACCCGGGCATTCCCAAGTGTGGAAGCCTGTAAAAGAATTTACCGGAAGCGCGGCAGGGTTACTGGCTTTCCCATTCGCTCGATTCGCATCGGAGACATTGCGGGGATACCTTGGTACCGCCCGCCTTATTCCGCAAGAATGGGGGGAGGGGAACCGCATAGGTAGCAGCGTGATGAAGAGACGGGCGGCTATGCGGGCCGTTGGTTTCGTTGGTACCCAAGTGTTCGTTAGTAAAGCACTGGTGACTGTGTTCGCCGCCATATTCAATGCGCTCGGAGACGACGATGACGAGCAGGGGACTGGCAAATTCAAGAAACTAAAACGCGAGTGGGGCCGAGCACATAAGCGAGGCTTGCCCAAGTGGATGCGTAACCAAACTGTGTATGTTAGGCACAACCCGGGGGCTGGGTCTGACACTATGCTTAACATGACATACTTTACCCCCCTATCTATTCTGGGGGACCCCACTAATGTATTCCTAGACTCGTTAGCTATGGGCGAGGGCTTTGATGAAGCGGCAGTGCGTTTGGCAGAAACAATTCTAGTGGATGTAGCGGGGGAAGGGATCGCCTTCGGGGCCTTCCGGGAGATGCTCTCCAATTCTAATGAATACGGCCAGAAGATCTTCCTGCCCGGGGAAAGCGTCCCCGATAGATTCAAGAAAATCCTTCTCTACACCTACGACGAAGCATTCAAACCGGGCATCCATTCCAAGGGCGAACAGTTTGTGAAGGCTATCAAGCGGAACAAAGAATCGGACGATGGCACCCGCAGGTATAATGCCCGTAGCATTCTTCTGGGGGAAGTCCTCGGGGTGCGCCCGCAGGAATACATGACGGACGAAACAATGAAGAAGTCCGCACGTTCGGTTAAGCGGGACCTCGATGCCATCAAGGCTATCCTGAAACCCCTCACTTCCGGGCGGCGTTTAAAACCCGGAGAGTCAACCGAACTTGTGCACAAGTATGTGGATGCGTACAAAGATATGTGGAGGCAGCACATCCACACTGCGGAAGCATGGACCGAGTATACCGGAGACCCGGGGGCCTACGAAAAGTACATGGGCCACATGATCGAGGCGGGGCACAGTAAGTCCCGGACGTATGGGGTCATGATGGAGAAGACTCTTGATAGGTTTGTCAGGAACCGGGAGGGAATGGAGAACATATTCAACGCCGGGGAATCGTCCGGGGCCGAGGGAGGAGAGGTCCGGTTGGATGAATTTGTGCAGGCTATTCTGGAATACCCCGAAGGGATGGACCTGAGGGAGTAGAATCTGGGCACAAAAAAACCCCCACCCGGCGTGAACCGGGTGGGGTATAATTTAGAGTCACTCTATCTCAGTGACTGCCCATGTTTTATCGTCGCCTAGAAGTTCATCGAGGTTGCTCTCAATAAACTCCCGTTCGTCCGCAGAGTTGTGGCTAACACGGAAGCCGGATTCATACTCAGTGATGGTGGGGGAACACCAACACTTCATTGTCTTGGTTAATCGGTGCTTCCTGATGTCATTCTCAGGATGTACATGGATTATTGTTTTTTTGTCTTCGTAGTCAGGCATCTTCCTTGTGCCAGTAGTATTTGTTCAGTGCTTCTATCAGGGTGTCGTAGTGATCCAACCCGGTCAGGTCCAGAAGGAATTCTGAAACTGCCAAGCGGGTTTGGTCATCGTGGATAACGGTAGAGGATCTCAAAGTTCCCCCCTCCCAGTTAAACCATGCTTCATAGAAGAAGTGTTTCGGGTTGCCGTCTTTGTGGGGGCGGGAGGTTATACTAAGCAGCACCCCCGCACTTGTGCTCGTCTTGCGGGACTCAAGGAGGTGCTTCTCCAGTATGGATCTCTTGTATTGTTCTGGGTCTAGTTGTTCTGGATAATCATCGGGAGTTTTCATCTTTGTCTGGTTTTCGTTTACGCCCCGGTAAGGGGATTAGAAGAATAAATAATGGCATCATGTATAGTAGTAATAGAACTCCGAATACAGTCACGCCGATACCTTCGTTCCGGTAGATTGCCAAACTATTTCGGAAGGCTCGTGTAGTTTACCCCAGTTCTTGGACAAGAAGAACTGGATGCCCCTCGAAGGGGTCTTCGGTACCCGGGGGAACTCGCGCTCGAAGGAGTCTTTCGCTTCCCTGAAGGAGAGGTATGTTTCTTCACCCCCCATAGAATACAGCAGGATAGCCAGAGACACGGATCGGGATTGCCCTTGGTTACAATGGATAAGTATCTTGCGCTTGCCCCTACAGAACTTGATGAACTCAAGGAAGCTATCAAGCTGGAACCGAGGGCCCCGGGAGTCAACCAGATTGAGATACAGATTGTTCTCATCTGAAACTGACAGGTACCTCTTGTCGTGTTTGGGGTAACGCTTTGTTGGTTTTATCTTACCCATATAACATGGGAACTTACAGGCGTGGACTACTGGCAGTTCTTCCGAACCTTCAACGCAGTCGTCCTGACTTCCTATTCTTAACTCGTCTATCATTTGACACTGATCTTAGCAAACTCCCCCCATGGGAATCCCGATTTTTCTTTGTGGTAACTTAACCATAACACTGGGTACTCAGGTTCTTGCATCCTCTTGTGGTCTTCGCATAACCCATCGGTGAAGTAGATGAGAAGCAGCGGTTCAATGCATAGGTCTTCCGGATCTTCTTTTATCCAGTCGAACGCCGCCTTGAACGAGGTGCCTCCCCCACCAGTCATCTTCGTGGGGACAGTGTCCCCTGCTTCCAGAATGGTGTGGTCTTTGACTTCTTCCGCACACGATATCAAGAGCATCCGGTCTGGCTGGATGTCATCTAGGATGTACTGGTTCAGTTCAAAGAACTTCTGCCATGCTTCCTTACCGATGGACCCGGAACTATCGGAGACACATATGATGTCCCCGATCTTCTTGCCCTGTCGCCCCGGGGCAGCTAGCCCCGTGGTAACATACACCGCATGGTTGTAGTTGGATCGCCAACCTGACGCGCACCTCACCTCTACAAACTGTTCAGCTATTGCGGCCCAGTCTTGTGGTTTGTTTTGGTTACGCTCTTCGGCAATGCGTCGGGTAGCTGCGCTATCCACACCATGAGAGTGTGTGTCCAGTGCATCGACAACCATGAGTCGTTCGTTCAGTTCTTCTAGTTCTCGCTCCAGTTCTCTTTCTTCTTCAGGGCTCGTAGCAACGGGCTTAAAGGTGTCCCTTCCTCCTGCACCCGGTAGCTTCTTGTCCCCCGGGTCAGGGGTCTGGGCTCCGGGTTCTCCGGATTCAGATTCCGATTGCTCGTCACCTGATCCTCCGGGTTCACCGGATTCAGATTCCGATTGCTCGTCCCCTGACCCCCCGTCTCCGGGGTCCCCTTGTCCATCTTGCTGTTCGTCTGGTTGGTCCGGTGGGCCCGGTTTATCCCCCGGCCCCCCTTGCGGTTCCTGTTGTTCTTGTTGTTCCTCTCCATCTGGGTCTTGTGTTGGTTCCTCTTGGGGTTGTTCTTCTTCCTCGATGTTCTTCTTACGGAAGAACTGGTATAGTTGTTCGGTACTGTAGTTACCTGATAACTTAGGGTTAAGCAAAGCCCACTTGGGTATGGGGAATACCACCCTCCCCAACTCCAAGTTCCGCTTATGCATCATCCCGTTGACTATGTAGTCGGCGGCTTCGTTAGCTGCGTCCGGATCAAGGAATCTGGATAAACGAAACCCATGATTCAGAATTGCGTGCAGCCCTTCATGAACTAGAAGGAAAGCAACGAAGGCCCACTTGGGTAAGTTAAGCGCAACCGCAAGAGCGATCAGTTCTTGTATACCCTTGGGGTTAAGGATCAGGAGTTTGCCATCCGTGGCACCATAGTGAACGGGCTTACCATCCTTTACCGCAGGATGGTAGCCGTTCTCGTCCGTATACTCCCACTCCATGCATAGCAACTTGCTATGCACGCATTGCCAGTAGCGGCCTATCTGCCGCATCGAACGCCTCAGAGGATCATCTTTACTTAACGCATCAATACATACGGGTATCGCATCCGTGATCATATACCAATCCCGAGGGCAGCTAAGGAATCTTGGGTTACCGATTCCACCGTCTTCTCTGCCAAGCGGGCAGCTTCGTGTCTCTTCCAGTGGCTATCCCGTAGCTCGTCCAGATCAACATTGGCGATAGGCTCCAGCAATTCGATCACCTTGTTCAATTGCGGGAGTTCAATCCAGTTCATATTCTTGGCTTGCTCCAAGCGTTCCTTCAGTTTCTTGAACCTGCCCTGCTTGAGGGTACATTCAGACCCAAGTATCCCTACGATACCCTCGTCACTCTTGCCATTGCCTATGAGGTGGAAGAGCAATTGCTTGATGAGGTCGGACTGACTGTCCGACAGCATATCCCGCTGACTTCGTTTAACCATCGCCCTTGTCTTGGCCGCAGCTTCGTCACTAACCCCCTGCATGAGGGACGCCCCCTCTTGGGAGGGGTCCCACAGAACATGGAGTCGGTGCTTCCACCCGGAAGCTACCTCCTCGGCACTCGGGTAAACAACATCTTTGTGGGCGTCACCAAGATCTTCCTTACCTTCCTCTACAAGGTCGGAGTATTGCCTACGGACTTCCCCCTTCAACCGTTCCAGTTCATCATCAGACTCCTCGAAGATAGCTTGGGCGCTATCCAGTTGAGTAGCCCGGACGATGACTCCCCCGGTGAATGTCCTCAAACCCAACCGCTGTAACTTTGTCCGGGTTGTACCGAACAGGTTGAGGATGGCCCCGATGGGGGTCGATTTAGATTTGAACAACTTGGCGGTGGTGCTCAATGCCTCGGGGGAAGCCCGCAACACAGTGCAGTTGTCCTCGGTGATCCTATCGTGGGTCACTTGGATCTTAACCCGGTTGGTTTTGTAGTAGACAGAGATGTTGCCAGTTGTTCCGGTAACCTCCTCTGGTTCTTGGGGAGGTTCGCCCCCCGTATTATCCTCGGGGATCTTCGCCATCTCCTGCGGCGTCGGGCCTCCATGCCAACCTTCTTCGGGGTGTCCATGTACAGCTTCCGCCATTACTTGGA
>Ga0098033_1000108_pt1 | contig 42659 bp, 57 predicted proteins | sample 1_EtaG_FD_75049 | JGI IMG/M metagenome (GOLD analysis project Ga0098033, IMG submission 75049) | Marine viral communities from the Subarctic Pacific Ocean - 1_ETSP_OMZ_AT15124 metaG | ecosystem: Environmental > Aquatic > Marine > Oceanic | place: Pacific Ocean | collected 2015-01-07
CTTTCAAAAGCGCATCCCAATTTTTACAATAATTTTTGTAATTATAGTTTTTAAGTACATGTTCGCGCCCTAACTCACCTATTTCTTCCAACTCATCCTTTTTGTTGTAAAGTTCCATTAAGGCATCCACAACACCTTCTTGGCTAACTCTATCTTCGTAAATATAAGGGATATCCTGAGATCCTATAATCGATTTAACTGCTGGCTCGATCCCAACGCCAAACCAATTTTCACCATCTGTAACCTGTTCTTGCAGTCCCCCAGTCATGTTAACAACAATAGGAGTTCCACACGACAGAGACTCTAAAGTAGAAAGACCAAATCCTTCTGCATCTGAAATATTAATTGTTACATCTGCAAGATTATACATCATTGCTAGTTGTTTGCTCTCAATTTTGTTGGTTGAAAACTTAACCTCTCCGTTTGTTATTTTGAGTTTATGCACGATTTCTTCCAGATTAGGACCATTTGGATCGTCTACATCCGTATGCATAATAAGCTGTGCTTTATCCTTGCCAACTTTTTCTAGAAATTCATTAAAATAAAATATCAGAGATCCTGGCAATTTCCTCCGGGCATTTCTATTGTTCCAAAAAATAACAAACTTATCAACAGCATCTGGCATAAACTGCTGTTTAGCCAATTTTCTCTCTTCTTTGTCCATTGGTTTGAAAACCTCGGCGTCGACCGCATGCGGGATGTGGTGCACCTCTAAGCCTGGAGATACGTTTCGAACAATATCATCTGTAACTTTCGAGATAGACACCACAACGTCATTAGAGGAGTAAAATGGCTCATTATAATCCGGATATGGATAATTGTCCCATACATGATAATAAATCATTGGCATCAAGGGCCTAATTTCGTCTTCCATTTCCCAAAGCCAACCAAAAAACCTAGGATCTGTCATAAACCACATCATATCTGGTTTTTCTGTGCGAATAATTGAGCGCACAACTTCATGTGTACCGTAACCTTCAACTGGGTAGATTATTAGATCGTCGCCCCACTCTTCAGATTTTTGAGGAGCATAATCTTTATGCTTCATGGCGCCTCCTAAATACCGGATTGAATAATCTCCAGTATTAAGCAAGTGTTCCATGATATACCGAGTTTGTGTTCCAACCCCAGAAGGAGAATACATATGATCGGATATAACCAAAAGTTTAATTTTCTTTTTCATGTTTACCTACAGTGTTTAGTTTTATAAAATTCACACCGACCACAAGAGAGCCGGTTTTTAATATTAATATTATTATCAACATTATATAAAACCTTTTCCATCAAGTTAAGTGCCTTTTCTATTTTTTGTTCTCCACACGACACTTCAAATATTTCAACGTGATTTTTCTTAGCGGTGCGCTTGAGTAAACCAAAATAAGTTTTGACTTTTTTAGGGTCAATACCATGTTTTTGGCAGAAGAAATGCTTATAATAAGCCAACTGATATGTTGTTATCCTGTCGCTTTTCCGTCGTGCATTCCAACCCCAACCACACGTCTTCCAATCCATTATGTGATATGTATCGCCTATTTTTAGCACCAGGTCGATATATCCTTTAAAGTGTTTATCGGCCGGCATTTTTACATGAAGCTCCTCTTCAACAGAAATAATTTCATGATCACCAAAATACTCGGTTACTGACGGGACTACTAACTCGGCTAATATTTGTCCATTTTCGCGCATTGTGCGAATTAATTCTCGATCTAATTCTACATCTGGAGTCTTTTTGCGTATTTCCTGCAACTCTTCCACAAATCGATTTTCAAAATACGAAGCTGGATTAGCTGCTGTTTTATCAACTAAGAACTTTTCGCTAACAGCGTGGATGGCTTTGCCAAAAGCGGTAAACTCATTTCCGCTAAAAAGACGAATATCATTAACATATATTAAATTATGTTTATATGAACACTCTTCCCAGGTTTTTATTTCAGAATATGATACATAATTTCTTCCACTCATTTTAATCCTTGTTTTTTTTGACTGGGAGTTCTTGAGCGCTAGGTCTGGTTTTTTTACTTGGTTTGCTATCATCGGTTTTTAAATTTGGTTTAGCTTTTTGAGGAGCCCGCCGTGCCTGTTTAGTTTTTTCAAGCGGATAAACATAAGCTCCCGTATGGTTGCAATGGCGCCAATTGTCGATTATAAGCCCGTTTCTAGTATAACTTACTGTAAAGCCTTCAATCCTAGTGCTCTTTACTAACTCCCATGCATCAGCGCCATTAAAAGATAAATTTTCATCTCTTGCGAAATTCTTCTTAGGCACCTCTACCAATAATGTAAGTACTTTATTCTCTTTGTCAACCTTAATCTCGTGTTTGATAGTCATGTTCTGCTTCTCCTAGATGAATTGAATCAATTTTTGAAAATACCGCAGGGGTAACTTTCTTAACTACTTCTCTACCTCTTAAATAGTATTCTTCGAAGCTTGTCGCAAAATACTCAGTTAGCGAAGTCACACTATAGCTATTTAAAAACATTCCCTGATCGATATTTCTAAGTTTCTCATACCCAACCTCGTTGTGCAAGAAAATGTCAAAATTTAAATCATACTCTGGGGTGATAAAATTATACTGTTCTACATCGTAACCTTCATAATCTAGCAAAGTTTCCAATTTCAACCTTTTAGATAAAAACTCACTTTCAATTGCATTATCAGAATATATTTGCATGTTATAATTTTTTTCTACTGCATGAGCATATTCATGCAATATATCATCCATCATATCTGCGTCGTTTGTTTGTTCATTAGTTGTATAGATAGCGCTATCCATATACGTTGCGTTGGTTTGTTTTATATCCAAAAAATCAAATTTGCCAATATAAATAATATCTACCAAATCTAAAATGTGGCCTGGCAGCTTGTTTGTAATCGTTTTTATAACAGATTCAACATCAATATTTTTTGGAAGCAGATCTTTTACATGCACCTGTATGTTGTTAATCAAGCGGCTTGACAAGCTTTTTTGATGATTTTTCATATAATTTTTAATATTATTTTTGTTTATCATCAGATGTGGCTTCCTCATATACCTGGCGGCCTGATTCAACATCTTCTAAGGCTTGGTGGTATCCTCGGATCCAATTCTCTTCTGCCAAAGACATAACAAAATCTGGGAATTCCTCCGCAACCACATCTATAATCATACCAACGGTGACATTCTTATCATCCGGATTTAGTTTGTTGCCCACGTATTCAACAAGCATGCTTTTTAAATCATTTTCAGGCTCAACTACTTCTTCAAGCGTTGGGTTTTTTTCAAATTCTTTTGCATCGACGTGTTCCATGTTATCCTCACTATAAAATTTTAGATGCTAACGTTGCAACCTTAGATCTCTCGCCCTTAACCAGGGTGATGTGACCTGCAATATCATGCTTTTTAAACTTTTCAACAGCATATGAAAGACCATTGGACGTCGCATCTAAATAAACATTGTCTATCTGTTCTACATCTCCAGTTAAAACAATCTTGGTGTTTTCACCAACTCTAGTTATTATAGTCTTGAGTTCGTGAATTGTTAAGTTTTGAGCTTCATCAATAATAATAAACGCATTTGATATTGATCTACCACGAATGTACGTGAGTGCTTCAACTTGAATGGTGCCATCTTCAAAAAAATGAGAGATGTTTTTACCCTTGCCATTCAAAAGAAAATCTATATTATCCTGAATCGGCATTAGCCATGGTCTCATCTTTTCTTCCATGGTACCGGGAAGATACCCAAGATCTTTTCCTAGAGGCTGAACTGGTCTAGAAATCACTATCTTTTTAAAGCCTTGATCCTCGGAAGGCTCAAGTACTTGTTCCAATCCTGCAGCTATGGCCAAGAGTGTTTTGCCGCAACCAGCCTTGCCAATTAGGGTAACAATCGAAATATTCTTATTCAATAACAAATCTAAAGTAAACGCCTGCTCTTTATTTCTAGGACTAAGGCCCCAAATATTAGAATTTTTAAAATCTAATACTTTACATAATTTTTTGTCATATCCTTGAAACATAGCCAGGGCTGTTTTCTTTTCATTTGAGCTGGATACCAGCATTATATATTGATTTGGATAGAACAAGCCATCTTCTTTCTCTAAAATGATGTCTTCTCCGTTATAGAACTGATCGATTCTTTGATCATCAATCAAGTGCTCTTTGAAACCAGTATACAGCTTCCTCTCATTGGCCACAATTCGATTTGGAGCGTAATCTTCAGTTGGTATACCAAGAGAATCGCACTTAACCCGCATATTGATGTCACGAGTCACCACAATTGTTTTTCTTTTGGTCTTATGCTTCTTTTCGGTTATAGCGGTCGCGACGATTTCATTATCCGCGCTTTGCAAATCACAACCTGGTGGCACATCCTCAACATCATACCCCCTGACGGATAAGATTCCTTTGCCGCGGCCGATGCGTACGCCATTGTGCAAATTACCCTTGTTCCTTAAATTATCTAAGATTCGGATGGTTGCGCGGGCGTGTAGCCCAACACCATCTTGTCTTTTCTTGTGTTTGTCTATTTCATCTAATACCTTTAAAGGAACAACAATGTCATTGTTTTTAAACTCAAATATTGCATTAGCGTTTGTTAGAAACACATTAGTGTCAAGAACATATGTTTTCTTCATTCATCTCTCTTTTGTAGAATTTACTAGTTATATATAACATGTCAAAATATATGCCCATCTTAATATTCTTTTTTGTAGGCTCTATCCTAAGTAGTTGCTTATCACAAGTTCATGTACATGAAAATATTAGAACAGCTAAAAAGTCTTTTGTTAAGATAGAGGCATACGTCGCAGCGTGTGATAAAGAAAAAAGCTCTTGCGCGCATCCAAAACTATTTGCTTCTGGATCTGGAGCTGTCATACGATATAAAAACAAAAAAGCAGTATTAACCGCTGCGCATGTATGTTACTTAGGCAAACTTGAAGAAAAAATAAAAAAAGATGGTGGAAGCGTCCTCATGAAAATTGAAGACCGAGAGGGGCGAAAAATGGACGTCCAAGTAATCAAATATAATCTATATCATGATGTTTGCCTTCTCGGCGCTGAAGGAGCCAGTCTTCCAGCACTGCGCATGTCCGTTCGGGCGCCTGTGTACGGAGAGAAAGTATATAATATCTCTGCGCCCATGGGTATATCAGAAGGAGAGATGGTACCCATATTCAATGGTTTGTTCATGGGCTTGGCGGGCGAGTGCGCACATTATAGTATCCCAACCATGGGTGGCGCATCGGGTTCTCCAATACTAAACAGTCGCGGCGAATTGCTGGGAATGATACATTCAGTGCATTTTCGCTTTCATCATATGGCGCTGTCTATTGTGCATAAAGACCTATGGAACTTTATCAAAGATCACCAAAATGACATGGATATATACGCCAAGCAAAACAAGAACCAGGCAGTAAAACAAGTCGAATCTAAAGATCAAAAAGAAGAAGAGGATCCAGCGACTGTGCGATTCTTCTTAAAATATCTTGACTATTAAAGGTGTTTAAACAAAAAAAAGACAGCCCTCGTTAAAAGGCTGTCTTGATTTATAAGCTATTAAGGATTATCTTAGGTCATTACAATAGTTTTTGAGCTTCTTGCGGACTCAAGACCGTGCTCTAGAGCGGTCCAAACAATATTACCTGCGCCGCCAGCACCGGTAGAAAGATGGTACCAATACATGCACAACTTGTCTCCAGCGTCCATCACCAGAGCAGTTGTGCCTACGCTGTATACAGGATAGCTTGTGCCACCAAGCAAGCACGTAACAGCGCCATCATTAGCGACTTTAACTTCCATGGTGATGCTTCCACCGTCGCCGACGTTCACGGCAGTGTCAGTCGCGACGTTTGCTTGGTTGTTGAGAATTCCAAGAGTACTAATATCTGTACCAACAATCTGAAAGCCGGCTACATCAGTGTAGTTATCCTGAGTTGAGGTGAAGGCCTGAGTGCCTAGGCGAAAACCGAAACGGATATCATCCATACCAGAGAAGGTGCCGATAGTACACGTAAGCTTTGCATAAAACGCCCCGCCTCCTACAGTGTAATAATCTCTTCCGTCTTGGCCGGCCGCTAAGCTTGAAGCGCTGTCAATTTGACGGCCGTCACTATCGACAGCGTCACCTGTAACGTCGACGCCTGTAGTTGCGGTGCGCGGACCGATAAGCGTTTGCGTACCGATGGTGGTTACCCACAAATAATTACCTCCTGGAAAGTGCCAAAGATTTGCATCCCCGGCGACGCCGGTTGCGGCTCCGCCATCAGACTGATGTGATACCGCTGGAAGTGCACCTAAATAATATCTCTGCACGCGGGGCGCCTCTGTGTGGGTTACAGAGTTTCGAAACTCTGCTGGCGCCTTTTCTACTTTGCGATCTGCCATTTGTTTGTTCTCCTTGTAATAGCTTATAAAGCTTTCTCTTTAATATATAGTTTGGTTAATTCGAAAAATCTAGATTTTCTTTCCTTTTAAATAGATGCCTGAGAGAGCAAATTCCATTTTCATTTTTATTACCAGCAATGTCTGTGACATGAATTTGTTACCATTCTCTTTACTAATACATTGCGACATTTTCTAGCCTGAACATATCCATATTCTGTATATAGCATTACTTGTTTACATTCAGGCTCATTACGATATACATATCTAGGACGATGTTCAATCTCATAAGTAGCATAATATGGTATATGAGCATGACATGAGCTGATAAACAAAATAACTAATAACAACAACCATTTAAAATATTTAATCATATTATTATTCTAATATTATACTAGTAACAATAATTAGCTGGTAAATTAATCAAGTAAAAGTTTTTTCTTTTTAGATTGTTCCTCAACTAAATTATCTTCTTCTTGCAGTTCTTTATACTGCAAGTTTGCCAAGTGAGGATATTTCTGAAATAACTCAGGAAGAGTTAGGGTTTCTTCGACTTGAATTTTTTTTATTTCGTCGGCTATCTTTCCCACGCTTCTTCTCCTTTCTTTTTTCCTTTTTTTCCTCGCGAGGCTCATAATCAGGATGCAGTCTAGTTTTTACCACAAATTTTCCACTAGCCATTCTCCTAACTTTAACTTGCATGCCAGTATGTTTATCAGGATATTTGGACCAGACAGCTAAAAGTTTATTTCGAATCACATCAGCTGATTCATATGAAATATGAGTGGAATTATTATTCCATGGTTTACTTTTGTTTTTGGAATTTGGCTCTAATTTGTTCGACATCTTTCTCCCTAATTTCTACGAGGCGCTGAATATCGGATTGTACAGCTTCCTTAAACTTGGCCATTTCTGCTTTTACTGTATATACGTCATCGACGAGACGACTCACAGCGCTAGATAATTTACTAAGTAATGCTTTGTGATCTGTTGTTTCTTCTTTTTTAGCTGTCATCATTTTCTCCTTCTTCTTCGGTACTCTCGGCATCTACCGGATCCGGAAGCCCTGGAGGCTGAAATGTGTTAACTGCCTCGGCGACAGTCGAGGCCTCTTGAAGGCTATAGGCACCTTTTGATTGCGCAACTTGTACGGCCTGTACAAGTACGGTTAAGGCTTGTTGTTGATCCATTGTTTTCTCCTTTCATCATGGATATGGTATATTATATCATACAGATTTAACATGTTAAGTTTTTTTTGGTGGAGGCGCCGGGAGTCGAACCCGGGTCCTAAACATATCCCATATTACGTCATTCACAAGGTTGGTTAGTTTTTGGCTCTAACAAGCACACAAAGAACAAGTTCTTTATTATTGATTAAGGAAAATAAAGAAACCTTTTGTTGCAGCTTTGGTTAATAAGGTTGCTGCCACCCCAGATTACGCAGCTAAGGCGTAATCAAAGTCAACGTTGTTGTTGGCAGTTAAAAAGTTTAGCGTTTTTACAGAGATATCGCTACCCTCTGCCTTGCACACAATAATTTCAATACTTAGTCGATACCAGTTCACCCCCATGTTATTTTTTAAGAACTTGAATTTTTTTAATGTCCAAGCCCTTTTCTGCTAATATCTTTGTTAGTTTTGCATATGCAGTTGCATATGCTTCTTCTTTTGTTTTGCCCTGGCCCGCTGCAGCAGCTGTAACCTCGCTAGTTGCAAGTTCAACCACACGCAGATCCTGCCGGCACTTGCCCATAAGGCAAAATGGCGCCGGCGCGATTAAACGATATTTTTCTTCATTTTCTTCGTTTAAGATGTTTTCCAATTCTTCTTTGATGATTTGTTTTAATTTTGATTTACTAATTTTCATTGTTATTATCCTTATAATATAAGCATATATTTTGCAAAGTCTAGACTAGACTTTCATCTTTATCGGGTCACTCTTCGTAAAGATCTTCTTCTTCTAGAAAATCCCAATCATCTTCTTCTAAAATGTCTTCTAGTTCTTCGTTGGTCACAGAATATTCTTCTCTCATCAAGAGAGACGCTTCGCCCTCAGCCCAATCATCATGCTCCGCTCCCGGGTGGACAACTGCACAACTTTTACCTTCATGCGCTCTCTCGTATTCTGCAATATTTTCCATCTCTTCTTTGATGATTTGTTTTAATCTTTTAATACTAATTTTCATTGTTGTTATCCTCTGTGCAGTATATTTGAAGTACGACCTAGTTTAATTCGCGATTCAATATAATTAGTCATCAATTTTTGTATTTGAACGGTTGATATACCTCTGCCCTCCAGCCGGTCGACTAAATTTTCATACGTCCTGATTCTGGTGTCGGCATCAATAGGTTGGAGTGTGGAGATGTTTAATATTGAGCGACTCTGGATTCTGGGCAACGTACCTGGAGGGTGCAGTCGGCCACCTCGCTCTGCGCGCTTAATCCCATGGAGTTCAGCTAATTCTTGCGCCACAGCATCCAAATTATATTTTGTACCTTTATAAAGAACATATCCTTCCGAAACATTCCACTTGATTGACGGTCCGCGCTCAAAACGGCGCCCGACTTGAAGAATTCTTGCTTCTTTGCGCGTAAGCCCTGTATATTCCCCAACGCGAATCAACGCTAGCTTATGACAGTCTTCGGGCTTAATCACTTCCAGCCCATAATGCATACGATTCTTATTCATCAAAGCAAAATCTCTCCGAGTGAGGCCGGCACAGTGTGATGGTTTTTCAGATGGTTTTTCAGGCGCTGGCGATTCTGGTTTTGATTTTCCTAAATCAGGCACCTTGCAGAGAAGTGCTCTATATGCTCTTCTGTGGCGCCACCCAAACCAATAATCACCTTTTTTGTTGCCAAGTTTTCCAAACAAATCATGATTTTTAAGATCTGTATAAAATTTTTCATATTCTGGATCGCCTTCTTTTGATTTTAGTTTTTGCGGCTTCCAGCTTTTTTGACCATATTCTTTTCCTCGAGGCCCACAACGTTTAACTCTTATTTTTCTTTTTGGTTTTTTAGTTGCAAATTCGGCCGGCACACAAGCGTATTCCTCGTTGGGTTCATCGGCGTCCTCTGGAGTTGCATCAATTTCTTTTTGGTTGGTCACTTCCCAGCTATCCCCAGCGTCTTGACATCTTTTCTTTTCACCTTCGAGGCCTGCCCTAATCGCCTTTTCCCTCTTATACTCTTCGAAGCGCGCCCCAAGAACAACCGTTTGAGGGCGCCCTTTTTTCCAGGCCTCGTAGAAAGGTTGGATGAACGTCTCATGGTATGAGACATTCAACAGGGCACGTGCGGGGAAAACCTTCACAACCGACACCTGCAATCGAGGCCAACTACGCATCCTGTGAGGGGCCCACCAATTATCAAAGTCCTTTGGATATCGCTTGCTAGCTTCCTTCTCGGTACGTGCATCGACAACCACACCTTGAACTGAGCCGGCATTTATTTCAACCTCCAAGGTCCTCGGGTCAAGGCTCTTGATATTCAAAACCTTTGCAGTCTTTGGGCTTGTTTTTTGTTCTAGAAGAACCTGCCTGACAATTTTTTTAATTTTATTTTCTACATGGTGCCTCATGTGACAGTCCTCTTAAAATAATTAGGTATATTATATTGATTTAACAATTTTCTTAAACGACTTTTATCAACCCCAAGAAAATTAGCCATTTCAGTTTTCGTACGACCAGCAATATACGTATATTTTAAAATCCCATCACGAACAATATCAGGCAGGTTCTTCCAGATGTTTGTGCCATATAATTTATAATTAACAGTTTTAGCCGCTAGCTCCAATCTAAGAGCAATAATCTCTTCCAAGGTCAAAGAAGAAAGCATGATTTCAAACTTTTCATCGATTTTTCCATGAAATTTTAATTTGCTTGAAATGCTATAATAATCATCTTCTTTTTTTTTATGTCTTGTTCTCTTAGACTCCCACATAATTAATTCCTAAATTTCTGGTAATTCTTCATCTGCTGGCGCCGGCGCCATAGTTTCGCCAGCCGGAGCTTCCATGCCAGGCGTCTCTTCTCCTGCGGGCTCACGAACAACTGCTCCCTCTGGTCTCGGAATAACCGGTTCAGTAAATGTAGGCTCCTGTCCAAGATCGCCAGCGAGCTTTTTCTCCCACTTGATCATAAAAAGATCTAAATTGTACATAAAATATTCTTCATACTGTTTTCTCTTATTATCATCGCCGAGCATTCTGTGAATACTTTGAATAGTGTCTTCAATGTTTGAATTATTAATTACCTTATGCGCAAAGCGCGCGCCAGTAGCATCTTTGCCAGTAATCGCAAACGTTTTAAATTCTTCTTCTGATTCTTCATCTTTACTGAGTTTTTCTTCTGGTTCATCCGGATCTTCTACATCGGGTTCAAGCCCTTCTTCCGGTGCATCTTCAACATTAACAGTAATTTTCTCTTCTGCCACTACACCTGTTTTTGGTGCTTCACCGGCATTTTCAATTGCACTTAACGAGCGAAAAAGATCATACATACTCGCATATATATGATCACGATAGCTAATTCTTTCCTCACCGCCATCAGTTAACGTTCGAAGTGTCTTCTTAAGCGGCTCAAGTATTACCGCAAAAGTATCTTGAAGAGAATTAAGAGCCGTCGTCTTATATGGTACCGGCTCAGTATCAGCATCAACTTCTGCTTCAAGAAGAAGGTGTCTAATAACTTTTCTTAAGCCCTTCTCTTCAAACATAATTTTTTTCCGCTCTTGTAAGATTTTCTCTTCGCGGACTCTAATAACTTTGCGAATAAATTTTCTTAATTTAATTTCTTCTAAAAGATTATTTGTCATCTTGCCAACTCCTGCTGCGTTTTTTATTTCCAAAAGGCCCAGCGAAACCAGCAACTCCGCCTCCTCCCACTCCAGAGACTTCGGTCATTTCTGCAGAAACATCCTCTGGCGTTGCTGTGGCGGGTTTTTCTTCTTGTGCGTCTTCTAATGCTGTTTTCATTTGTTCTGTCCAATCAGCTGCCAACGGTTCTCCAATGTCTGCTAGCGTATCAGCATCCATGTTTTTTACATTGCCAGATAATAATTTAGCTACTATAGCCTTTATATAAGTATTTAGTTCTTCCTCAGATGTTTCGTTTATATTATTCTGTTCTGTCATCGCTCGTTTTCGAATGGTTGCAAAATATATTCCCTCCGCCTCTTTTCGACTTTTCCCCTTCTTTGTATATCCTGCAATAAACTCTTCTTTATGAGGATCCATTTTTTTCTTCAAACGGGTGTCTCGGTTTTTATCTCCTTTGGTCATCTCTCTTTCTAAAATTGTCTCATCAACCAGAGCTACAATCTCACTCAAGCCATAGACATTTTCATATTTTTTATGCAAGGCCTCATCAACCAGAGAATATAGGGAGTCCATTGATAAAAAATTTTCATTTAGTTCTCCCTCCTTCGGAGGAGCATCTCCCATCTTTAATTTGCTCTGAATCATATTATATAAATCTTGGTCATACCAACCCATAATCCCACTAAACTGCTCGGCTGTTGCGTTTTTAAGAAAATTTCTTAAAGTGGTACCAGACATCTCCCCATGACCAGGAACATTCAAAGATATATGAGGAGCCGTAATTAAATAGCCATGTTTGCTAAGCGGCTCTAGAGTATCTTTATTTTGTCTAAAATCTTTATAATACGCTGGTTTCCCGCTTTTTAAGACTCCACCGACATTCTCAAATCTAGGATCCCCCTTCATGTCTTTTTCTCCAACCATAAACACCACCGCAGTAGTATCCGGATCGAATCGTTTAGACACCTCATCAGACTTATAGGGGTTTTTAGTTTGCACAATCTTCTCGTCTGGTATACCATGAGCTTTTAATATTTCCTGCTTTTCATGAAAAGAAAAAGGAGAGTCCGGAGGATTTGTAATGTTAGAAGTTGCTAAAAACGTTTCTTCAGCTCCAAACATTGTTTGTAACCAGTTCCATGCAGCTGCGTGATGGCGGCCGGCCGGCTGAAATCTTCCAGGATAAATTGCAATTACTTTTTTAATTGGAGAGTCCTTGGTTGGTTCTGGATCCCAATCACTTGTCTCTTCTTTTAGAAGATCGCCTTGTTGAACTTCTGGTGTTGATTCTTCCTCGGCGCGCCCACCTTCTGGCGCAACCTCATGAGATTTAAAACTACTAGCCAACCCGCCAACAATAAAATCACCGGTATATTTAAAAATCGTACCACCACATATGTCTGGGTCTGGCCCTACAACAATCCCTTCTTGTTCCCCCGCGCTCCCAAAATCTTCAGAACTAGACGCATCTAATATTTCATTTCCAATTAATCTAATCGTATGTTGTAGTACAAATGCATCTACAACTGGCTCTATGTGATCTTCGTGCGCCACCAAGTCTGATATCCTGGTATTATTAAAAACGGCTAAATATATTTTCTTTGCAAAAGGATCTTGTGATTGGGCTATGCCTAGCTTTTTGGCGACTTCTTCTTTTAAAACAATTTTTTGCCCATATGGGCTTTTTTCCACTTCTAAAAGTCGCTCCTTTAAACTTTTCGTATTGCCTGTAATACCAGTGTTGATTGGAATTGGCGTGCTATATACTTTTTCAAAATTTGGTTTGCGCTTAAGTTTGGTTGGTATTCTTGAAAAAATTTTAAAAGGCGGGCTGTTTTTCAAAGCATAAGGAATTAATTTATCACGAACCCTGTCTAAAATTTCTTGACTAACAGGAACTTCATCAAACCCTCTTCTTTTTGGTGTAATCATTTTATATTTTCTAACGCCATGAATCGCGATAAAATTAAATGGATATTCTTTTACATTAGTCTTTTTCCAGACAAACTCTACATTGAAATATAACCCAAGTGGTCCATAGCCACCTTCTTCTAAAAACCCCAACTCCTTCAATTCGGGCATCAATGCCGGCAAAGCAGAGTTTAAGATTTTTAATTCAATGGCAGTCGCCCCCACCATACCATGAGGTTTTGATGGGTCTTTTTTATTGACGAACCTTTTATGGGCATTATCAGCAGTCACGCCTTCAAAATCAAGTCTTCCTGCCTCCCCCGAAGCAGAGCCACGATCAACAACGAACCGCCACCCTGTTGACATATTGGGGTCTTTGTGCAAACGAGGGCTTAGATTGGCGCCATCAATTTTAAGTGCGGCAGTATTTTTCTGCAGCCAAGCGACACTTTTGTCAAAGAAATCCATTAGACCCTTCCCGGAATTTACGTCCGGACAATCAAATGGATGGAACATGTGTCCTCCTGAACCGCCACCCATAACTTACTCCTTGTCAGACTTCGACGTTGACTTCTTTCCCCAACGCTTTTTTGTTGCGGCCTTTTTCGCCGGCGCTTTTTTCTGTACAGGTGTAGCTGCAGCTTCTACTGCAGGCGCCAGAACAGCTTCTTCTACGGGCCCCAGAACAGCTTCTTCTACGGGCCCAGGAGAAGCCTCTACCGCCGCTTCTGGTTGATTGTTTCCCTGCGTTTTTGCAAGTTTAGCAAGCTTTCGCAGTTTTCGTTTTCGTGGGTTCATAAATTAAATTCTCCTTTTGTTATTTACACCAGCGTTTCATCAGCTCTTCAAAAATCCGTTTGTCTTTGCCCGCCCGGGCCCAATCCTCGTTTATTGATTTGGCTTCGCTTTGACTGCAACCTCCAGCTGTTACACTAGTTACTCTCGCCCCCTTTTTCCTCAGGGTGGCTTTTCCTTGCTCACTGGTACTCCACATTTTGCGAGCCCTACCTCGCTGGGTACCCACCGCCAAATCTGCATCGACATGCACATTCTTTGAGGATTCCCCGCCATCCCAGGTTGCTTTAACGCACCACGTGGCGTGGGAATCCTCTCCTTCGTTTATTTGCCCACCCATGACTGATTGAACTTTCTCTAAAATAATTTCCACAATATCTGGAGGAATATTATCATCTTGGTTTAACGCTTCGCGAAGCCTGGCCATGGCGCCACCGGGCGCCTCGGCTCCAGCTAATGATAGCTGTGGCATCTCCTCTTTAATAAATTTAACAACCTTTTGCACGGTCTCTTGCAAACTATCCTCGTTCATTTTTCCTTCTCCTTGTATAAGTTTAGATTCTTTTTTCTTTTTATCTTCCCAGTCTCTGAGCATATAGCCGCTGCCCTCTAAATAGGCTTCACCTTCTAATTTTCGCAAATGAGGGTTATTCTGGGCGTATCCCTCCTCTGCATGCATGTTCGCCAATTTTCCCTCACAATTTTGCTTATGGTGCACCAATTCATGCGACAGGGACCTTAGGATGTCTTTAACGTGTCTCTTATCAACGAATACGGTAATACGCATCAGGTTTGGGTCATAATAAGCTGTTTTGCCAAGAGGGTCCTTAGCATTTTCAGGATCAGATACGAGTTGTACATCAACTGGCTTATCATAGCCCAATCTTTTTTTTGCAAACGGCATAAAACTTTTCAACAATTGATCAAAATCGCCGTGCACTTGACCTCCATCTACAACTTTAATTGCCATATTATGATCCTCCGAATCCGGGTGGCGCAGATCTGCTTCTTTTATAACTAGGTTTCGAAAAGTAAGGAGTACCAACTCCACCCATACCAATTAATCTTCTTTTCATTCTTCTATGGCCTCTTCTAATTTTTCTCTGATATCTTTCCAGCTCATTTAAACGACTGTATGTCTTGATATCATCAGGCCCTTTTTCAAGATATATCTTAAATTTCTTTTCTGGATCTCCGTTAGTTGACATAAACTTGTCATATGAGTTGTTTCTAATGTCGATTAAAAGTTTAATATAGTCATTATTCCTCAAATACTTAAAAGCGATATTTTCGGCAGAATATTCTCCTTCTTCACTAAGACCCGCTGTACGATATTTTTTAATTTTTTTCATAAGCTTTCGCGAAGACTCCTGAGCGGCTTCATAGTTTTTGTCCAAATAAAGATCTTCCACATCTTCTATCATCTGCATAAAACTTATAACTTTCTTATTAACAAGCTCTCTATCGACATCCCCATCTTTCATTTTGGGCTCCGTTATCCAATCGTCTGATAGTAGAGAATAAACACCAGTAGAGTAGTGAGCTTCATCGGCTTCTTGAACATATATTTCAACTTCTTGGCCCTTCATTGTGATTGTGTGTGTACGATTCCATATGGATGTAACTGCTTTAAAATATTCTCTAACTAAAAATCGATTATCACTGTCGACTTTTGCAAAATCAACAATTAGATGCACATCAATATCAGAAGACGGCGTGTAATTATAGTTGGCCAGAGACCCAGTAAAAGTAATATCTTTAAGAGCATCTAATGGCACCTCTAAGTCTTCATAAAATTTCTTTGCAATATCTATTAATTTTGCACGAAATTTTGATTTCAAACCACCAGAAGCCCAAAATTTATCACTAAGTTCGGTGTTTTGTTTAACTAAGCTAGTTATTTCCATATTATTAATTAGTTAATTAGTTTACAATGCTTGACTATAGTATATATTTTCCTATATTTTAAGTAGAGGATCTTATGACTACAAAGAAAAACAAAAAACAGGTAGATAAAAACGGCGAAGACATTGCCTATACTTTCCTGGGCATAATATTGATGGCGTTTTTGTTGCTTTTTCCAATGCATGTATTTGCATTGATTCTTTTTTCTATATTTGGTGCCACTAGCGCTCGATGGGAATACTGGGCAGCGCTTGGAAGGACCGCGAGGGAGAGGACAGATCCAGATAACTATCGTTAATCATTATTTCGATTGCCTAGGCGCCCCTCGAGGCGCCCAATAACTCGCAAAATCTTATCGTTATCTTGCTCAATCTGATCCATATCGACTTTAAGGCTTTCAATCTGTGCCTGCACGTGCTCGAATTTAACATCGCTAGATGATTGTACCCAAAAAATAACTCCGGCGACACACGCAGCAACTGATACTGTAACCTTAAGCCACTCTTTGAGAGCGTATACGCTTATGTTACTATTATCGATATTGTTCGGGGAATCTGACATTTTTCTCTCTCGCTCGATATGGCTTATAACAATCTAATCGATAATATTTTCCACGTCAAGTTGCTTCTCAATGCGTTCCATTTTTTCAAATATTTGATGTTGTTGTATTTGAATATGTTTGCATTGATTACCCCGTCTTTTATTTAAAACATTATGAAAAGAATTTACTCCGCCTGCGTGGAGCGTTGAGCCTATTAGCAAACTAGCCACCAAAAACAGCATAGAAAACAATAAAAACCTATTACATAATTTTTTGCGTTGTTTCAATGTTACTCGCCTCTTGTATTTAACTAGTGTACACGCTGTAAGAATGGTTAATTTAAATTATCAATAATTTTATTTAGCTCTAAACCGGCACAATCAATCTTTCTTCTGGTTATGTGATAGTGGCATACAATACCGTTAAACCTTGCTTTTGATACTTGTTTTACAACACCCGTGTCAAGAGTGCCATCTTTATTTTTTGGCACTACTTTCGGGATATTATAATATTCACAAAGAATTTTAACTAGCTTTTTGTATGATTCAATTTGTTCTGAATAGAACCCCAAATGTGCTTTAAGTCTTACTCCGTGCACCGTGCTATCAATTAATACTGGGCGCCTCTTGAATCCTTTTCTAGTATACCATTTATTATATTTTGTATAAAAAGCATTACTAAAGTCAATTCCGATAGATCGTTTATTGGCGGGACTTCCGGCATGCCATGCAATATTGTTGGGATCAACAAACTGATGAATGGTACCGTCGTTGTCAATACAGAAATGTGTAGAAAGCCCCCTTGCCTTAAGAACACGATAACACTTCGAGGCGCTGGTGCATACATCCCAGTGTGTTACAATCATATTTGGTTTTCTTTCTTTGCGAAATGTACGAAAGCAGTTTAGTGGCATGATATTAATTTTTGTATTGCAATCAATTTTTTCCTTACGCCCATCAATTAAAATATGATTTTTAACTTTTGATAGCTCTTCATCGCGCGCCGTTAATAATACTCGAAACGTTTTGGGCCCAACTTTGCCATCTTCTTTCAAGTTATATTTTGATTGAAAAACTTTGATATATTCCAGCAAATCATCACCGAAGCTGTTTATGCTCTCATGAAGCCAGCTGGGGTGCCATCCATATTTTCTCGCTGAGAATTTATTATATAATTTAAGAAACCAGCTCATGGCCAATACCTTCCGCAATCTCGTCTGCATAGTTTACAGTTCTAGCATCGATTTTGATGTTTGGGTATTTAGTCTTCAGATTTAAAACAGCCGCAACATTTCGTCCGGAATCATCCAAAAACAACACATCTGTTGTTCCGTCGACAATTTTATTTTCAATCCAGTTGGCTTTAGCCTTGGGGTCGGATGTTGCTAGAAGGACGATATCAACCTGTTTAGAGTCAACACCAATATCTTCTAAGTAATCTTCAATAGAGCCTTGTGAGTCTGGTGTACGCGCGGTCAGTATAACAACTTCACGCTCGCCGCCAGCACCAAGGACGTTTCGCAGCACCTTCGTAACTTTTTCGATTTCGCGAGGATTAATAAGGTTTTGCTGTTCAAATTCAGAAAAATCATATTTATTATCTTCATCAACATCATGATTCGCAAACTCGGCAGGAGTCATGGTTTGTGTTTTTCCTTCAGGATCAGTTACTTTAACTGTGGCATCAGTTTTAACAAGTGTATCATCAAAATCAAATACACGCAACTTAGATTCGGTCAAAAACTCTTTCCAACGTTCGTTCATACTAGCTTTCCAATGATTTAATTATGCCCAGATATCATAAATTTAATACTCTGCCTCGTATGTTTTATATCTTTTTTAAGTTTAACAATTTGTCTCGGCAGCGCCGGCTGATTCATGGGGTCAGCTTTGTGCTTCTTTATTTTGTCAGCAAGTTGAGATTCCATGTGCTTGAGGTTTTGTTTTGCTAAGTCAAGATCTTTCCCCTTTTCAGCCACCTCGGTCCCTGCCGGCCCCGCTAGCTTCTTCTTTGGCTTGCCAAGGTCTTTTGCCTCTTGGGCCTTCTTCTGCGCGAGAGCCTGGAGTTTTGGAATTTGTTTGCTGATGATTGTCCACTTTCTATGTAGTTCATCATGCTTATCCGAGAATTTGTTATATTCTTCGCTGCCTTTCTGGCCAGCCCCTGCCATGACGTTCAATTTTTGTTGAAGGCTCGCCATCTGGTTGCTCCATTTTTCTTTTATTTCTTTGGCCCGTTCCGCCTTCTGGGACCACTGCTGGTATTGGAATATCGCTTTTGCTTTTGGATCTTTGATATCGAGATGCGATTTCCCAACTCCGGTAAGGTGGCTCATGCCCGGCACTGTCTTTTTGGGGCCCGTTTGAAGAGCTTTTTCTGTTGGGGGTTTTATCTCCGTCTTCCCCTGCACACGAGAGCCTTGGTTGAGCGTTGCATATGCGTCTGCGTGCTTATCGCCCCATGTATAATCCATTCCGCCACGGCGCGACCTTCGGCAATTCTTATATCCTTTTCCTCTACACCCCAACTGCCTTCTAGCTTCTGGGTTATTTAAAACAGCTTTGTAAAATTTATCAAAACTAGCTTTATCATCTCCAGTTTTTTTCCCATCTACAACTTTTGTAACAGAATATACTTGAAATTTATTATGTGGATATTTTCCCTTTTTTATTGGCGCCCACCTTCGAGCCCTTCGGATCCTGCGGCCAGATTTTGTTTTCCCAATCACCTTTTCTTTTCGGGGTTTTCTTTTCCTTTTTTTTTGTCCAGGATCGGGAGGAAGCTCCGCCGCAGCTCCGCCAGCAACTGGCGCTTGCTCCGGAAGCTTCGAAAGTTCTTCCATAACCAAATCTTTAAGTGTGTTTTTGTTGATTTTCATTACCCTATCCTTTAAATACGCATTAGTCCACTCTTCAATAATTAGTCTAGTTATTTCATCTTTGCTAATGTTTTTTGATTCTTCTAGTGGCATTTCTTCGCCCCCCATACCCATTGGTGCTGGCTCTCCAGGCCCACCAATCTCTTCTGGCCCGACCCGTTCCTCGGCACACATTTTTAAAGCCTCAAGGTGCTCCGTGTGACTTTCTGTCGTAAGTCGAGTACTTTGAAGCTGCCCTTTGTAAATATATTTTAAATGACACAAACCTCTCGCCTTACGATAAGCTTCACGATTTGTTGATTCGCTAGAAAAATCTTCAACCAATTGCAAGTGTTTCGAAACCTCGGAGGGGGCCTTGCGAAGCGCTGCTTGATATCGCTGTGTTTCTTCTGGTGTCATCTTTGCCATTCTATAGCTCCATTAATATAGTAATTACTTTCTTTTTCTTCTTTCTGCCAATTGTTTTCTTTTTTCCGCTTGTTGATTTAGGGCCTGCAATCTGTCGAAAGTACCAGGTATATCATTACAATCAATAATATCCTTAAGCAAAGGCGATTCAAGCATAAAATCGATTTTTGTTAATTTATGCCCCCGTTTGACTTTTCGGCTGGTTCCTCCGATAAAATCTCCTCCGTGTTCTTTCTTAAGACGACAAAACATTTTTATATCAGCTGCACTGGGTGGTCCACCTAAAAGACCCTCAATGTTTTCCCACTCTGCAAAAAATTCTTTCGGAGATTGGTTGGGATCATAATAGCCCATATTCATGCCTGCACGTTTTTTTCCAGCTTTTTTTCTGAATGTTGTTTTTTCAGAAATTTTTAATTCGCGATCAATACAGTGAATAAATTCATGATAAAGAGCATATGCTGCATACTTTTTAAAGCCCGCCGGCCAACCACGGGATCCCGGCATTCCGCGGTTTTCTTCATACCATGACTTTAAATCAAGTCGCACACCAATCAACCCGAAAGTGGCCCCGTCTGATGTGGTGCCATGCCGGTGTCCCATGGGCGCCGCCGCGCCCTCTGGCGTTTGCCGAAGAAATTTAAGAGGCTGAACCCTTACATGGGTTGCGAAAGCTCTTTTTAAGCCCGGTACTATTTGTCTGGCATATTCTTTACCCATCTGCTGTGCCATCTGCTGCTCGGTACGATCATCGTTGTATATTTCTCCACGGATATTATTTGCGCTCTTCTCGAAAAAATATGAATAAATACGTACGGGTGGCGGCATCTTCGCACCATTCAACCAACTAACAAGATTTTTTTCAAAACATTTTGCTGCGTCAGCGGTCTGACAATATTTTTTTGCCAGTACAAATACAACATTTTTTCGTACTTCTTCGATTAGTCGAGCCAAAGGAGTGAGATTTAGTTGTTCCATTCGTCTAAACTCCTCTTGACCTTCGGCCATTGGTCTTGTTTGCCTTCGCATAGGAGCATGCGGTGCACGATCCTGTCGACTACCATCTGGTGTCAAAGTAAGGCGGGCGGAATCATCACGACTTCGAAGACTGTCAGCGCCCACAATTACTTCTGTTGCTTTTTGAATTGCGCTTATATAAGCCGGCTTCATGGTTTGTTTGAGTGCATCGGCAAAAGGCATGAGCACCCAATCAGTATGTTCGTCGCTCAAATGTATATCATCACTTGGAAGTTCAGTTACAAAAAAATGACGTCCAATGCCCTGATTAATATATAATTTTGCAAGATCGGGGCCTATAGTTATGCCTGTTTCTTCAAATATTTCTCGCTGCAGGCCTTTTACTACGCTTTCTCCCTGCTTTAAATGGCCGCCTGGCAAATCATAGCCCTTTTCATTTTTAAGAAGTAACACCTTACTGTTACGATGTATTACCGCTTTTACAACTTGGTTTGTGTCTTTCGAGTCTGCTGGTATTTTCTCTCCTGCTTTAGCAAGCGTGGCCGCCGGAGCAGGAGGCATGTTTTGCGTGCCTATGGCCGGCCGCATGGGGAGTTGACTAGGGTTGTGGGGTGAGTACCCAGCTGCCAACTCTTTTAATATCTTATTCTCTTTAAAATATTTCGAAGAAGCTTTTGCCTCGGGATCAAATCTTCCAATAATGTATTCAACCGCTTTTTCACTTGAAAACTCAGGACTCAAATATAACGTTATGGCATCATAAAGATTGTTAAATTTTCCAGTTGGCATCTGAATAACGTTGTTCATGACATAATATGTTTTTAATTCTGAATATTTAGGATCTGCAAAACGCTTTTCTGGTTTGGGTTTGGGCTCTTTTATAGCTGCTGGTTTTTTTGCTTTTGCAAGTTTCGGTTTTTTCTCCACCTCAGGTTCTGAATAATATTTAAATGGGGTACCAGATTTACCGCTAGCAGATATGCTACGAACTCCTGGCACTGTGATTTTGCCTTTTTCGTTTTTAATTCCCAATATAAATTTGGCTGCCTCTTCAAAACCTTTATTGTCGATTTCATCAAATAAAGTGCCAAGCCAGCTTTTTCCTTCAAGTTCTTTTTTGGCACTTTCAAGAGTTGCATTAATCGTACGAATATTAATAATACTTTCTTTAATTTGATTAAAAGCAAACTGAGTAGTCACACCCAGGCCGGCGACCCCAGTCTGTCTGATTTGCATAGACACCCAAATAATCGCTTGAAGCTCATGTGGTAGAAGATTGAATTTTCTTGCTTCTTGCGCAACTAATCGTGCCATATATCGATAAGAAACGACATTTGACATTAATTTTCCTTTGATTGCATCCCACTCTTTGGCTGTCGAGGCTTTTCGAAGCATTGGGTAAAATGCATCAATCATCCAAGTGTCAATCGTTGAATTCCATTCGTATGTATCGTTATATGTTGTTTTCCCAGTATCTTTATCTCTTTGCCCTGCTAGCTCTGGTGCGATTAAGTTCAAGGCAAAATTTGGTACTTTATGGGAACCTGTAAAGCCATGAGGTTTACCAGGCTCTTTCTTTTCGGCACCAACAAATGTCTCAAGATATTCTCTAAGCAATTCTGGGTTGGCTGCAGCATCTTCTTGAATAGCTTTAAACATGAAAGAAGCCTCAGCAAGATTTAACGAAAATTTTGCTCTGGGTGAATATACAGCGATCAGCAATCCAAGCAGCGCCGCATCGCGGTCATTATTTGTTTCTTGGTTTAAAAGCTCTCTTATGTTGTGATACCAATCTCTGGCTTGTGTATAAAGTCCATCGGTTTTTTTTGTTTCTTCAATCAAAATATTGAAATCATCTAATACTTCTTGAGGTACCTTCATTACATATCCAGTTTCTTCAAACTCTTGAGCCGACATCTGGCCTAGGCCTTTTTCTAGGTCTTTGGCGGATCTTGGCGATGATTTTTCTAACTCTCCGCCAGTACCATAATATCTTTGCCTCAAGTCAACTACATCACCCTCGGCAACCATTTTCTCTGGTGCTGGATCTTTTTGTGATGTATCGAGTTTGGTTCTTTCTAAATTTTTTGGACTTAAAAGAGGCACAGGTCCATCTGCGCCCAGCACGGACTTGGCAACAGACACGATTTTTGAAATTGTACGATTTAAATCTGACAATTCAGATTCACTGAATACAAATGTGCGCATATTACCATCCGCTTCATTTATAAACTTTCGCCAATTTTCAAATAAAAGTTTCATTATTTTGCCTCTTTTCGGTTATCACTCGCCTACACCTTTTCTCTGCTAATATATCCAGGGCGCCCTCGCATGCGACGCAAGTTTCTGTCATGGCCGGCCCCAGCCTGAGCAACCCGATTAAGTCTAGTCGCTATCTCATGATCGCTCATCCCCTGGTTGGCAAGTCGCTGCAGCGCTTCCGCCAAATCCATTTCAGCGTAAACGGAGTCAAGGGGTTGGGGCCACGAAGTGGTGCTTCTTAGGCGCGCAATATCGTTTGCCGTAAGCAGTCTCTTCGTTCGCCGGCGCAGGTCTATTATGTTTGCATATATTTCCCAACTTAGATATGAATGTGTGTCTTGGCCAGCTTTCTTCGCTGCAGCTATCGCCGCCTTATCATCCATATCCGGAAAAACCTTTTTCAACTCATGCCACTGCCGCTCGCTCATCGATGGCGCGCCCCCCAAGCTGGGCCTTTCCTTAAACCGGACGTCCGGAAGAGTCTCACCCTCGCCGCGCCCGAATCCTCTCGCCGTGGGCGCCTCACTTCTATCATCGCGCCCCCTCCATCGCCACTCGCCCGGGCGCCGATACACCCCAACGCGCTTTCGCTCCTTCGCCCTCTCCTCCGCCTTCTTCCGAACCCGCCCGGCGCCGGCACCAAAGCCGTGGCTCCCCAGATAATCATCGATAGCATGACTTAGTTCATGAGAAACTATAGAAAGCGCCTCTTGGTCGCCTGTGGATCTATCGATATATATTCCCGGGTGTTTTTCTGTTCCCCCTTGGGTGAATCTCGCTACAGATACATATTCCATGCACCCGGGGCCACCCGTGCAGGGATATATTTTGGTACCCATTATTGCTTTGTAGACCAATGGTAGAACATTCTTTCTATAATGAAGATGTACAAATTTTTCCGGAACTCCACGGTTGGCGCGGGTACCCCGGCGTACCCGCAGTTTTCCTTGCAAATAATTAATCCAAACTTCTTTATTTACTCCATCGGTGTATTCTTTTATCCATTCTTTTTTAACAGCCAAAAACCTACCTGGGGTGAAAATTTCATTCCCGCTAGCATCGACAGTTAACCAAGGATATTTCTTCCGTTCACCTTCTCCCTCTCCTTCTCCTTCGCCCTCGCTCTCTCCTTCGCCGAGGTCTTCTACCGACGGATTGGTACCCGCTTCATCGATAAACCCTCGCCAATGTTCAAATAATTTTTTCATACCTTAATTTAGTTACCTTTAGTTCCGGGACGTTTGCGCATAGGGCGCGTCTCGTTTGGATCCAGCCGGCTGGTACCATGGGTACCCAGCGGAGTTTGCCGCAAAGGGCGCGTCCCACCTGGCGTACTCAATTTGGAAATGTCAGGGAGTGTTCCGCCCGACCGAAGAGCCTGGACGCCCTCTTCTGCCTCCTTCCGCTTTTTTGCCATTTGCCTAATGTAATATGCTTTATTCGAGTCTTTAGCCCTTCTAGCTATTTTTTCCACGCCCTTCGTTTTGTCAAGCAATTTTATGATATTCGAAATCCTTCCTGGTATTTTGACATATTTCAAATAAGGTAGCGCCCCAAGAATCGCCCAAACAAGCCACCCAACATCAGCATAAGATCCTGTGCGCTGAAAACTTTCATAGCTTTTTTTGACCTCTCCATACTCTAAAACACCAGTTGGTTCAACCAGGCTAGCCATGGCCAACGCCACCTTGCGCTCCGTCACATCCAACTGATCATCCATATCTGGCGCCCCCATTACTTTCTGTGCTTGCCCGCGCACCATGGTGGGAATATCGTATTCACGCTCATTAAGAATTTCTTCTTCAAACTTTCGCCAATTTTCAAATAATTTCTTCATTATATATTTTCTCCGGATGTACTTTTTAAAGTCCTCAAAATATCTCTATCGCGCAATCGTTTTGCCTTAGTACCTTCATATGGACCATACTCAATATTACTAAATACCCTCACAGCTTCTTTTCTTTCATCTGCGCTAAGCATTTTAATAACATCTTCTAGGTGTTGAGTTGACCTTAGTCCATCTAAATAGTGTTTTTTAAGCCGTTTGTCGCTGTATCTTTCCCATTCTTCATCCGAAAACCAACCAGGCTTTTTGGTAGAATCTTTACGACGCGCCGGCAGCCAACCTGAGTATTCCGTTTCAGCCCGCAACTCATCTTCTGACATTTTTTTACCAAGAAACTCAATCTCATCTCCAGCTTCCTCCCAAGATTCCCCTGAAATGTAGATTTCAGTACCCAAGTCAAAACGATGAGTGCCCTTATTCTTCTTGATAACCCAATGAGGGACAGAATAAGCATACACATTACCGCTTATACCATGAAATTTTGAAATATCTATATAGTTTGGCGACATAAACACACCAGTATCAGGCATGACGCGGTGGGGGCGCCCCCATACATAAGTCTCGGGGGTTGTTGGCTTAGGTTCTGCCGGCCGAGGCCCAATGTGATACAAGAGCTTTTTATCCTTCTGAAGGCGCAATGTAACTTCTTCTAGCATCCTTCTTCGCTTGTTTTCCACAGTGATTTTTATAGACTCATCTTCCCCCGGATATTCGATTAATCTTCCCATGGACCTTAGTGTTTCAATTGTGGTCGGACCTTTAGTATATACTTTCATGATTGGAGAGTCAATAAGTTCTTCTGCACTTAGCTCATGTGAGCTGAAGGGGTAGGTTCGAAATGCCGTGTCTGTTTCACAATTATCTTCTGCATCGGGCGTTAGTGTATCATCCACATCATCCAGCTGTTTTTTTCTTACATCTGAACGATTGTCCTGATAATAGCGCCACACATCATAAGCCTCGTCTGAAAGCGAATCTCTGTCTGCCATCAATCCATCCTTACCAGCTAGCTCTATTGCAACATCATAAAGCAAGGGGCCCCATCCTGGCGCAGCCTCCGATAAATCAACCATCCACGCGTAAAGGCACGCAGGGCGCCCAGCCCCAACGGGTGCGACGAATCTAACCATGCCATGGGGAACTCCCAAGGCTTGTGCTTTGTGGCCTCTAATATATTTGCCTTGCGCGTCTGAATAGTATACTATCTTGCCGGCATTGGCTCTTGCTCTTTTAACACCTATATATACATTATCAGGAAGATCTGCCGAGGTTTTCATCGCCTCGGTTAACAAATGCTTGCGCCAATTTTCAAATAGGTATTTCATCAGAATCTCCGGATAAATATTTTATCAACAAGGACGTCCCCAATTCCCAAAATTTCTTCTTCTGCCTTAAAAGCCTTGTCCGCAGATTTTCGAAATTTATCTAGAGTTTTATTTACATCAACAAAATTTCCTTTTGATGCCTCAAAGATAATTTCAAATTCCTGTTTGCCTTGAGCAAAGTCTCCAGCAACTTTTGCCGACTTACTCCAAGACGTCGCGCCCTCGAGCTGGGCTACTCGAGTTCCAGCAGGAAAACTAATCGGAATCCATTGGCCGGGGTGCTCCATCACCTTTTGAAGTTCTTTTCTAAAAAAATAATCAGCATGACTAGTCTCCAGCGACACCATCCGGGCCGCCATGGGCGAAGTGGATCTTATTTTTCGCGCACGAACACCGGGAATTTTTAGCATATCTACTAAATGAGGTACATTTGAGACTCTTGCCCCTCTATATGCAGTACCAGAATACATTGCTGCTTTGCCAGCCTTTCCTAGTTTTAATAGTGTATTAGCAAGTTTTGGCGTCATGCCGCGCGAGAAGGAGTGCACATAGAAGCGCAAACTCTCAATTGCTTTCATGGCAACATCAGATTGCTTTTCAATTTGTGTGGCTACCTTTGCACCACCTTCAATCTTTTTGAGATTTTTTCCTGCAGCTTTCCCCCACTTTGCTAATTTAGCCAACTTCGCAATCTTTCCAGGGGCCCCAAGGTACTTGATCCCAGGAATCACGCCAAGAATGGCAAGAGCAAGCAACCCAGCATTTTTTTTCGATGGTTTTTCATTATACGCTTTGTACTCGGTGCCGACGTCTTTCCAGGACAATATGCCAGTTGGATCCCCGATAGAGGCCAGTATGCGTTTCAACTCCCGGTCCTCTTCGTCTATTTCCTCCCACGCATCAGGTGGGGTGTGCTTTCGAACTTGGGCACGCGTTTGTGTGGGAATATCATATTCCCGCTCAATAAGAATTTCTTTTTCAAATTCATGCCATTTTTCAAGTAACTTTTTCATATCGGGCTAACCTTCACCACCCACATTTCTGGTGCTTTAATTGCGCCCAAAAGTTTTCTTATGTGATCTTCGCAAGCATATTCCTTTTGTCCTTGATCTGATCCCCATTGTGCGGCATAGTTTGCATCCTGCATACAGTATTTACATCCAATTGGAAACATCATGATACCTCCTTCATTTATTCTTTCCTTTCTTTAAACTTCTAATTTGCTTGACAATCCAGTGTCGATCAGTCTCAATTTTTTCAATCTTAGCCTCAACTATATCTAACCTGGCCTGGGTAGAATAATAAAATCCTGCCAGCGCACATGCGGTTGTTACAATCATAACCAAAGTTTTTAAATCCATATCAAGCTTCATTCTTCATCCTCCTTATATGGATCCTCTTCAACAAACTCAACACTAACGCGGGATTGAATTTGTTTGAATATTTTTTCAACAAAAGGAGATAGTGACTTAAACAGCGGAGCTGCAGCCGCATCATAATCCGGAGCGTCAGCATATGCCTGCGCAACCAATTTACTATATAAATCCCACCCGTTTGGCCCGGGCTTTAGCAAAAGTCTTTCATTTAAAAATTGTTGTCGCCATTTGTCAAATACAGTAGTCAAGTCCGACATGTCACTTCCTCAGGATAATCAATAATATAAATAGTCTTTCTTATTTGAAAACCGGATCCCTAGAAGTATTGAATAGTTCTTTCATAAAACTCCTCTTGATTCTAAGAAGGCGCTTAAACTTGGCCTCCTGTCGTGCGTCAGTATATAATGCTGTTGGTCTTCGAACCTGCCCATCTATAAGTTGTTCACTAAAATCATAAAATTTTGCTTTTACTGTTTGTTGTTTTGGCGGTGATGCAAGTGCAACAGTCAAGCTAAGCAACAAGACAACTATAATCGCAACTACAATTATAGCATATTTTCGCATTTTTTATTCCCTCCTTTATAAATTCATATCTGCTAATAAATTATTTACCTCGTATATAAGTTCGGTGTGTTCTAGAGTCCATCCTTCATATTCGGTACCTTCATGATCCGGATCGGCATGAGAATTAATGCTCCAAAGTGCACAGTGGACCAACTCATGAACAAGTGCCGTAGAGTGGATTTTATCATTGTCGCCCTTCCAAACCCATATATACCCAGGTGTTACTGTTACGCCTCTGATGGTTCCATTTGTAATTCTTATGCCGTGAATTGAAAATACGCCTATAGATTTCGAAATATCTTTTGGTTTCTCCCCCCACTCTATCATCAGGGAGTTTAAAGCAGTTAATACTTTTTCCTCTTCATCGCCAAATTTAAAAACCCAATATTGGTAAAATACGTTTATAGCCTTCGAAACATCTCTTGGCTTTGGAAAGGCTTCATCATCTTGTACTTGATATGCTCGAGTAAGATATGGTAGCTTTGTGATATGTTTTTCTGATAAAAGCCTACTAGTGTAGGTATAACAACTGGCAAGAAGCAATAAAACTGATATTGATAATATTACCTTCTTCATCATTCCGCATTGCTGCCCCCTGATTTACAAATATCATCTAAAATCTCCATCAGGCTATTATACATTTCTGTTGGATTGTTGCTTAAGCTGAAATATTTCCCATTACCAGATGCAGCTAGCTCATCCCACTCCCAAGTTTCACTAGTATTAAATACATATAGTTTAAGCTGCGGGGTGTTCTGTACTGCTATCGATACGTCTTCAACAGTCAAAAAACCATTTTCGTCCCTTAGGTAAGATTGAGGGCTTTCATCTGTGAACACAATAATAATTTTATCAGTACCAGAGCGCCAATGAATATTAAAGTGATCATGATCTGGTATCGATTCAATAATTCCCCAATCAACCCAATCGAGACTCGCTACGGGCCTGGGCAATGATGATGAAATATTTTTAACTGACAAATAAATTGCATCCAATAACATCTCTCGGGCGCCCATCATCGTATATGGGTTTAACAAGCTCATTGAATTTAAGAAGCTAGAAAAGCCTGATAAATCATGATATAATTCCAAATATTCATCTGAATAAGCGCCTGGAGTTGTGCGAGGGCCCAAAATTACACCCCACTGTAGGACCTGTTCATCAGAGTAGGTCGCGGCAAATTTGTTTAAAGCAATCAGCATTGCGCTTTGCTCATCACTCATAGAGCCCGACCAGTCCAAAACAAACAAAATATCTGTATCTTGTAACTGCTTGCCCCAATCAGTTTCGCCATCGCAATCATCATCCAGGCCATTACAAATCTCAACTTGCGGCGTTACTTCATCTTTGCAATAGCCGGCCATGAAACTATCTTGATTGTTGTAGTGTCCCCAAACACCAACGTTACAAGTCATCTGGCCGGGTGCGCATATTCCAATCCCAATGGTGCCGTCTGGCCCGGTATAGCAGCCAGAAAAGATGTTTTCGTCGATATCTTGATCACAGTCATCATCAAAGTTATTACAGTCTTCTTGCGATATAACCATTCCAACTGTGGGGTCGCATGCCGGATCAGAACCAGGGGGCTGGGCTAGCCAGTGGCATATTGCATAACATTGCGTCGTCACAATATTTTGACACCCAGAGTCTAAACACTCGCAAGACTTGTATCCCTTGCCACAAATTAAAGGACTTTCCTGACATGGAAAAAGAGATCCTACATCTTGAACGGTGCAAACACACTCAAGCTCTTCATCAATTTGACCATCACAATCATTGTCTATACCATCACAAACTTCATCATTTACAGGGGGCGCCGTGCAGGATATCCAATTCCCGTTATCACATATTTCATAGCCTTCACCACACGCAGTTCCGCAGGGCTGAATTAATTCTTCATCGATGGTGTCATCGCAGTCGTTATCTATGGCATCGCAAACGTCCTCAGGAACAGGTCCACATTGTTCACATGCATTAAGCTGCCATTCATCGATATCACCGTCGCAGTCATTATCAAGCCCATCGCATATTTCTTCTTCTGGTTCTGGAGCAGTGCATGTGAACACGCCGGCCATGCAAAGATTTGGGCCCGGGCCACAACCATTATCACATTCCCACTCACCTTCATCAACAATGTTGTTGCAGTTATCGTCAATGTTGTTGCAAAGTTCTTCTATCTCTGAAAAACCCTCATCAACACTATCATCACAATCATTATCTATACCATCACAAATTTCATCAACACACTCCGTAACACAGCTTGTATACTGAATCTGCCCTTTATTACAAATCTTATCTTGTGTGCCTGGCAACCCATCTTCGTTTAAACACGATATTTCAGTCTCAATAATTGGATCCATTGGATCACAATCTAGATATTGCGTACATTCACCCTCATACACAACAGTGGGAGGATCTGTGCAATTATTAATACAAATTTGTTTTTGCCAGATTGAGTCTAAAGGGGGACAAAAGTATTGGGCGCAATCAACACACGGGTCAGTCCAAATAGAATAAGTGTCGATTTGTTCGGAAGAGTCCTCTGTTTCTGATGTTTCTGAAGTGACGTCACTAGTGTCGTAACTCGAGTCTGCCTGTGCGTCGGTTGACTCTCCACCAGTTCCGGTACGCTCTACATCGCTGCAAGAAATCCCTGCGAACAGTAGAACCGCTACCAAAACCAACATTCTCATTTTTTTATTGCCTTATATTACACACACGCGTTATATTGTGTTTTTAAACACTTGTCTAACAATAACTAGTGTCTATACTATAATAGACACGAAAAGGAGATATGTCAATGAGAATCACGCGTGGAGATAGCAACTTTCATGAGGTCTTGGACGATCTACAAAAAAAATATTTCAATCTATCTGGCGATATAGACTCAGAAGTTATTATAAACTGGCATAAACGCGAGGTCAAAGAAGACGGCGTGGTGGCATTTTATGCCGGCAACTCACAAGTGCGTAATGCAATTAAGCGGTGCAGGCCAGGGATCAAGTGGCTTGATGTCTACCCAGATGGCGTAACATTATATTTTGATGCAAAGATGATTCGACCCTTGCATACAGTATTAAAAATTAGGAAGTAGTGCGCTTTTTTAATTCTTCGCGAACTTCTCGACGAAGCACTTCATCAAAAGGTACCGTTAGCCCCTCCGGCATCGGTGCCGGCGCCGGGGTAGGTGCCGGCGTAGCCGTAGCTGGGATCCGTTTTTCAGCATCAGGCCCTCTAAACAACATTGTAGCATCAACCCAGAGCTTAATTATATCTTCTTGTAATTTTTTCTCGATATTGCTGACCACCTGAACTCCGTCCAGCGTCGGATCGTCCGTTAACTTAACATGAGCAGCCTCAGGGTGATTTTTAAACTCGCGAAACTCTTGTAAGAGATCATCAAATATTTCATCGATTTTTGAGACTCTTGTCCTTCCATATGCCCTATAAAAGCCCTTTGTGAACCATTGATCGCCCTTTCCCATAAAACCTTTGGCAAACTCTTTTCCAACCGACATCGCGGCGCCCCCGACAGCGCTTCCCACACCCCTCAGGGTATCTTTCCAATCCTCATTAAGAAGAATGTTTCGAACTTCTTCGGCAATAATTGTTTTCAATTTAGATTTTTCAATTTTCATTTGTTTTTTCCTTTTTTGTTTGAATCATATACAAACTCTGCAGAGTCTATTAGGGAGACGTCTCCAACCTTTCTATGTGAATATTTAGATCTATTATATAATTTAACTTTAATGTTTGGTGGCAAATCACCAATTCTTTTTAATAATTTTGTTGTTCGTTGATAAGGCTCGCCCCCTTTTAGCAATAAAAATACTAGCTTACAATCTGGACGATTCTTAACATAGTGCTTCCACACTTGATCAGCCCAATTCCCATAGCTCGATTCTGACATTATAATCACATTTGGCCGAAGTGTCTCTAACACCTTTGCCCTTGCAATAGTTTTTAATGCACCTCCCCCACCACTATGCGCAACAATCGTCACTATTGGGTTTGTATCAAAAACCGGAATCTCGAGTCCTACATGAAAAAGATGATGAACGTGAAGAAAGAATCTAACTAACGTAGTACCGTTTTTATCTTGCCAGGCTTTGCTCTGACGTCCTCGAGGGGTATTAGTATTAGATGACCATGGAAGTTCAGGGACAATTAAAATAAAATTTCGGCCCTGATGCATCATTTTTTTAATTGAAGGCGCCAGCCTAATTTCAAAATCTCGCTTTCCAAACCCCCCAAGTCCGTGAAAAAAATAAATGATTTCAACTGGTCTTTCAGAAGTAAGGCCGTACGGCAAGAAGATAATAGTGTCGCGACTTCCATTGTGGTGGTGGCGATCCTCAAACCCATTCCCGGGTATCCTTCCAACAAATGATATTCCAGATATGTTATACTTGGATATTGCACCCTGCCATCGTTCAACTGATTTTTGATATACGCCATCGAAGCCATCAATTAAGACGTGTGACTTTTCACTTGCCTGAGCTGGCGTAACTACTAATAACGCTAGGCAACAGAAGAGTACAAACAAAAAAGTTTTCATCTTTTTTCCGCTACAGTATATCATTAAATCTAAATAGTTTATTATTTGGCAATTAATTAAAAATCAATTTTTTTATGCCATGGCAAAATTGGGATTTCGAAGATAATCAATAAATGTTTTTTTCTTGCTCCCTCTAGTAACTGTAGAATCATCACAATATACCATGTTGCAGGGATCGCCACCAGACTTCTTTTCCACCAAATCAACAAACTCATCTTTTGTCTTCGACTGTTGACCCCAGTTAGTTTCAACTACAATATTATTCCCCTTGACAAAGCCATAATAAGTTTCCCCTGCTTTAAAAACCGTCACAGCCGGAAGCGCGCGATTAATCTTGTGTTTTACAGTCTTGCGCATTTTTAGAGAGAACTTATCACCCGCCCTTAAAGAGCCAATTGCTTTTTGGAAGTTTGGAGACTCTACAGGCTCAGGCCGTGGTTCGGGGCTGGGGGTCGGTACCGGGATCTGCTGCGCCGGCGCGGGTACCTCAATTGAGGGCCCTCCGATCTCACCGCGCGCGTGTCTCAATTCACAATCAATCATTTTTCTAACGTTAGCCCTCATTCCCTTAATGCCTTCTTTATCGACTGACCCAGAATTAAGAATCATTTTTTCAAGTATATTAATACTCAATGCTAGCTTGCCGCGGCTCACGTAGCTCATATATCTTCTGGTCCAATCCATTAGTGCTCGAACTCGATTGCGCATATTCAATCTAATTGTCTCATCCCACCCTGCAGGCCGACTATTTGGCCACTTGTCATAGTATACCAGTCCTTCTTTCTCGTTTTTCTCGAGAAATGCTGCAGACCGCAATCTTTTAGGGGCAGTTCTCCAACTTCGTTCAGCACACCAATCGATTTTGTGGGCGCCCACCCCGCGTCGATAATCTGCCTGAACTTCGGGATCTGGCACATAAGGTTTTTTCTTTTCGGGCTCCGCAGGGCTGAGTGGCTCTCCAGCCGCCTCCACAACACACAAAAGCTTCATATAGGCATATTGGTGTCTAGAACCCCACCAATAATCTTTACCATATTTTCTTCCTTTACGTGGACGTAGATCTAATAAATCAAGAAGTTCGTGTTTTTTCAAATCATCATAAAATCTATCGTATTCAGCAATTGCCCGCTCCTTCTTTTCCGGATCTACTTTTGACTTCAGCGGTCTTTTCAGCAGTGCTTCGAAGCCTTGTTGACCGTATTCGGATCCCCTCTCTCCACAACGTCGCATTTTGCGGCGCCTTTTCTTTTTCTTTGGTTTTTTTTCTGGCTCTGGGGCGCCAGCCGGAGCTTCGCTGCTGGCGAACACAGCTTTCGAATTCATAGCCAACTTTTTATTCTCGTCAGTATATGGTACGTTCGTTCTAGCTTTCGAGCGTACACCTGGGAATAAAGTATAAACTTCAAACCTAGATCCAGGAAACTTTGCTAAATGCCCAGCCTTCCCGCGGGATACCCCTTCCGACTTTCCCTTGTCTAACTCCACCTCCATATTACCGTTCTTCATCTTCTTTACTAGTATAACTTTCGCTTCCGAAGGTGGCTCTGGCTGCTCGTTTAAAAAAGATTCATATTCTTCTTGAATGATCTTTTTTATTTCTTTTCGCGAAAGTATTTTCATGCATCGCAATCCTTAATATGTTCATCAAATGCTTTAAGCTCTTTTTCTTCTTGTGCCCAAATCTTTCTTAATACTTCAAGAATATGTTTTTTCTTCATTTGTGTATGTACCTCTCCCAAGTTCCGCCTAGCTTCCATCGAAGTTAATTTTTCTCGCGAGAGATCAACACAAATTAAACACATTTTTTTATTCCTTATTTATTAATTAGAGCTAAACATCATCTTTTTCAACAAAGTTAATAAGCTCAAGCTCGAGTAGTTTTAATGTGCCCTCTAGACGATCAAACGTTCTCCCTGGCACTGAAACGCCCTCACAAACCATTTGTTTCGCCACACTCAAGGCTTCCTCGGTTTCTTTAATTTCTTTTCTAATGCGATATTCTTGAAGATGGTATATCTCTGTCATTTTATTTATCGCCTTCGCCTTGAGTCGGCAATCTCTATTTAGAGATTTTTACTGTTCCCGTTTGTAGATGGCATCGAACGTCTTTTATGAAAATTAATTGACTTATCAATAATTGAGTCAAAATTCTCACGAACTCGAATGCGTTTTCCATTGTTGCAGACAACAATAGTGTCTCCTGCATCAATAATCTGAAAAATATGTTCTGCATTAAGAACAAACTCTTCTCCTTGTATCGTTGTTAGTGTAATCATCTATTCTCCTTATAAATTAACTAGTTCATATGTTCAAGTACTCTCAGAAAGTATTTCAACTTCATCGGATGGTACCCAACAAGTCTCTCCATTGCTCCACCTTACAAAATAATCACACTCAACACCTTGTCTATCTTTTTCATCTTTGTACGCCATATAGATATATGTATCGACAATGATGCCGATATGCTCAGTGCTTAATTCTCGTACGAGAGAGCCAACCATGTTGTAAGTATATAAAAAACCTTATTTATGAATTTTTGCTATATAAATATCTTGTTTACGTGGCATAAAAGATATCTTATATCGTCTAGTAAAAAATCTTACTGTTATAACACCGTTGGCATCTTCTGTGACATGAATATTCGCACCTCGTTCAAATATTCTACCATATAAGCTTTGACGACTTAAATAAACATGATATACTGGATCTTTCTTCTTTCGGAATATTGCCTTTACATGGCAATCACGACCCAATAAATTTGCCAATATATATACACCATTTTCCACTTCACAACTTAAACGCGCATTGCGCGCATCATATGGCTGTGGTTTGTTAAGGACTTCAATCAAAGCCTGAAGCTCGGGGTTTTTATCCTCTGCATGTAATAGCACAGGTACCCCGGATACCAAGAATACAGCACACAAAAACAAAGCCTTAGGCAGTATTTTCAACCTTCGCCTCTTGTTAGATTAATCTTAATTTTTTTACGCCTCAACCCCTCTTCAATGGGCTGTTCTTCTGGTTGTTCCGCCTCGGCGCCGACGTCACTACAACTAAAGCTAGGCTCTTCGCCTCTCTGTTTACGCCAATCATTAACGGTATTAATAAAAGCATCTATGGTCCGGCGCTCAAAACCTCGTATGTCGTTTCTTGGTTCATCCGGAAGCTTTTTTGCGGCTTCCACCCACTTGTCATACTCATTCTGCATCACTCTAATCCCTTGGATGTGAGGGGGCCCACTGGATGGCTCCATGGGCTTACCTGTGCGCTCTTCTGGGGGGATCCGAAAAGGGTTGTCCCATGGATTGCCAGGTGGAGCGTCTTTCATCCGGGGCGCATCAAGCTCTTCATTTGTCATCTTCTTTTTATTCTTTTTTAAATCTTTGCAATACTTTTTTAGTTCTTTGCAACCAGGCCCATCGTATGCCCCTTCCTTCATGCACGGATCTATTTTGCAGTCGCGCGGATGGAATTTTTTTTTAACTTTTTCATTCAAAGCTTTTTTAAGCTCCTCGCTTATACTCTGCATTAACCGCAATTCAACTATTGGTACTTCATCTTCATCGCCCGGATAGGGGGGCTCCTCTCCTAGGGCCCTGGCAGACGGAAGGGGGAGATGTTTTGCCGGATCCCCCTTCCGCGCCGCATCCCATTTCTCCTCTGTCTCCGCTTCAAGCGCCTTTAATATGGCCGCCGTTTCCATTTGCTTTCGTACCTGCTCGCGGCCGAGCTTCTCTTCAGCTGAAAGCTTCCATGAGGCTGGGGCAACACCAGGATCGTCCTGCACTGTGCGCACCCCAGGGAGTACTTCTACAATGTGTTTTTCATCAAGCTTTTCTTTATGCAAAGCTTTTTTAAGCGCTTCTTTAACGCTCTGCCTTAATTTTGATTTTGTAATCTTCACTCGCCCTCTCCCCTAACACCTTGCCCCGCAATTGCAGCCAAAGAATCAGCACAAGATTTAAGTAATATATTCGTTTGGTTGGCCCGATCTAGTATTTGTTTGAGGGTATCCTCCTGTGCGGCGCTCCCAATGCCTTCCTGAAGATCGGGGGGCGCCCCAAACTCTTCGGAAAGTGTTGTATTAAGTTCTTCTCGAATAAGTTGTTTGAGTTTTGATTTCGAAAGCTTCATATAAATAGCGCTCCTTGTTTCACTAACATTATTAAATAGTAAACCAAAAAGTTAAAAAGTCAATCATATCTTAAGTTTTTAAAATCTGGATCTCCATGCCGACTAATGATCATACATCTTTTTTTGTATACCCAACAAGTGCCATCTTCTAGTGTCTCAAAAGGAATAGGGGATTTTCTAAGCCAATAGATTCGAATCATTAATTTGTTCTCTTCAATAACGATTGCATAGCCGGCCAAATAATGTTTATGGCCATCCTCGCGAGACCATCTAATCAAATCGCCTATTGCTGGATCGGGTATCACACAATATATATGACGCACACAGACAAGCTAGCTTGACTTTTGATCAAATATTTCTATATTTTATATATGAAAACTTTAATACCACTACTATTAATTGGATCATTTCTTGGCCTGATTGCAGCTGCCCAGCTATATGATACAGGCTTGGCTGCTAGCCCAATAGATATCGACGATTCAAACATTCCTTATACTGCTGCGGATGTAGGCGGCGAAGGCATTGATGCTGATGCACTAGCCAAACTGAATGAAGTTCGTAAAAAACTTAAAATTCGTTACCAAGTCGTTTCTGGCTTTCGGTCAAAGGAAGAGAACAAGGAAATAGGTGGAGCGAAACATAGTCGACATATGAATGGACTAGCTTTTGATATTTTAGTACCTGATTCAGATCAGGCAAAATTCTATGAAGCTGCCAAAGCTAGCGGGTTCGTTGCCTTTGGGTGGGCTCATGACGCCCTACATATCGATACCGGGAACAAGCGGTGGTGGACCTACGATGACGACAGCGATGCAATGTACGGCTCGGCAAAATGCGCGCATCTAGATAAGGCGCCGACCAACTTCATTAATGATCCGGACTACGGTGCAAAGGCCTGGTGTGATAAATTCAAAAGAAAACATATATCAAAACGACTTTGATTTTGTGAGTTTTATTATTACTTTCTATAATCTTCTAAATTGATTTTAGCGAGATTTAATTCGGGCACTTCGATTTTAAGTTTTTTGTTCAAATCGTTCCAAGCTAATACATATGCGCGATATGCCCGGCTTTCTTTCGTTGTCGGTTGATATCGATATCTAGAGACACCATGGGCAATCAACGTTCCTCCCACTGCGCAGTTATCTCCCGGACCAGTGTCCCATGGGGGGCCGTAAAGAAGGATCTTGACATAACACGAGCCCTGAGAGCAATTGCCTTGGATTTCTCCACAATAGTCATGTTCCGGCACCTCACTAGGTTCCCATTCTCCCTCTCCCTCACCTTCGCCCCAGCCTCCCGGCTCGAGGTCCCTCGCCTCAGCGAAGTGTGCTTCATCTAATACACTTTGCAATTCTTCTTTGATTAATTGTTTGAGTTTTGATTTTGTAATCTTCATTGGCGTTAATAATATCCTAGCATATTAAGTATGTTACAAATTGAGAATTCTCAATTAATTGACAAGTTTGATATTTACATTCCCAATTCTTTTAAAGTATAATGCGCAATCACAAGGATTGCTGCAAATTCAAGCATGATAGGGATGGTCATAAACTCCAAATATTTCCGGAAAATTTTTTCACAACAAATTAATCCTCTGGTCGATCAGCATATTTACGATCTGCCCTTGTTTCGTGTTCACCGCTATACCACTCACTGCCCTCTTCCGCACCACCGATATCTTCAACTGTTGCTTGCATGCCCAGTTTTTCTATCATATCTTTTCTTACAGTTGCTTCTAATTCGTTATCATATACTTTTGCTTGATCTCTTGTACCCCAAACCGGTTGATCGTACTTAGAACCATATTTGGGGTGGCCACCGAGGCGCATCTTCATATAATAGACGTCTTCACCAAGACTCTTAATAACCCACTGTCCTTTTGTTGTATATCTTTCGTATTCACTTCTTGCGTGCTTTCCCGCGGAAGGTTTGGCCGAAAGATATTTTTCAACAATTTTTTTTACAGCATCAGATATATCTTCATCGAGCATATCTAGATCATCTTTTGATAGGCTAGCTAGCGGTCCTTTTGGACCGGTTGTTTTTCTATTAACAACCGCATTTGCAGCTGCGAACGCCAATGAACTGGCCGCTTGGGCCGTGGCAAAGTGATATGCAGACTCATGGATCTTTTTGAGTTCCTCTTTGATAAGGCGAATAAGCTTTGATTTTTTTATACGCATATTTTAAATAGGTTGCAAATTTCAAAAAATCAATAGTTTTAAAACATTAGTCAAAGGTAAAAAAGTCAGAAACTTTGTCAAAACATTGACCGGTCCATTTCGAAATTCGATCTACAAAGCTTTCGAAACTACCAACTTTATTTATGGTACCATCCTCAGGCAGCACATATACTTGAGATCCTGGTCTAACTAAACCAGCCAATATCTTAATGTTTTTGTTAAGAAGATTTACACATCCATAACTTGGCTTTTTTATTAAAATGGGAGCAATGTTATATATTCCACGATCTAGATAATATTGTGCTTTCTTCATGACTTTAACTCGCCCCGGGTTGCCACTACCATGTATTGCCCAGGTTTGATATTTTCCTGCAGGATCGTCGGCGCCGGCTTTTAAGCTAAAAATTCCTATACCATAATTAAATTTATCTTCGGGGTGCGCCTCAATCGAAGATATGGTATATTCACCGGCAGGTGTTATCTTTGCTCCCGCGGCAGCGCGCTCCGACAAATATCTGTCAAACTGATCACTGACGTATTTTTTATATGCTTTGTGTTTTTTCATAAAGATTGCTTTATGTTTTTTTGCTAGCTTCCCACCAACACTGCGGCCACGCTGGGTATCGGCGAATGTTTTAAGTTGAGCCACCACCCTCTGGCTATTCTCAATATTCGTCTTCATGTCGCTCCATTTTTCGTATAGCCCTTTTTCTTTCATCCAATCAATGTAGTTAAACTTAACTTCATCCCCAGAGTTCTCTCCGGTTATAACTGGAAATGATTTTAACTCTTTAAAATGATTTGGTTCAAAAACATATAATATGTGTCGTATATCATCGATAATTATAAAATTTTCACGAATGCCAGCTTCATTTTTTCTGATGAATAAATATTGAAGCTGGCGATTGAGTTGTTTTGATCGTTTTGGGGTGGCGGCTATAATAAGCGGCGCCGCAGTGCGCTTTTTCCTTTTTCTTCTTTTGCGTTTGGGTTTGGGATCCGGTTCGTCCCAGGCGCGCCAACGTGGATCGCTCTTTTTTCGTTCGAGAATATAACGTACAATATCCAATTCTTCTAGAATAATACGCCTAAGCTTTGATTTAGAAATTTTCATTTAAACTTCCTCAATCTTCCTCGTCGCCCGAAGCCATCAAATTATTTTTCCAAATCGCAAGTTGAAGAAAGCTCTGTTTTTTATCTGGTGGAACCCAGGTATTCAAAGTTTTTGCCATTTTTATCGCATGGCCATGCTTGGGGTGTTTTCCCCTGTTGTCATATTTGTCTGCCAGCCCCAGCAACTTCGACGGAAATTTTTTCCAAAGTGTAGCTAGTTTAAGCAGCGTACGACATTCACCAGTATTGGCGTCGTTGCTGCAGCCCATCCACTGTTCTCTAATTGTTGTAAACCAATGCCTTTTAACGGCTTGCATCGCTTCAACAAAGGCAGCTGCGGGGCTTCTTTTAATAGAGGACTCATCCCATGCCGGCATCCAGTCTGTGCTTAAGGATATAAGTTTTTCAATTAACGGGTCGGGGCGCCCACGGCTCTCATGAAGTACCAGTTCAAGTTCTTCTTTAATCAGTTGTTTGAGTTTTGATTTTGATATTTTCATTTTTTTACAGCAGTTATTTCAAATAACACCTTTCCGGTTGCAGCAGCTTCGCCAGTAATAGAAATCATATCGTAGGCTGCCATCCAATAAATCTCTACTTTTCCGTCGGAAGATCGCGCAGAAGATCCGCCGGCTTTATACCAAATATTTCCACGAACATGTTTGTTCATATCTCTTTCATCTGAGCGGGTTTTTCCTACCCAATCATCTGGCACGTGCCATACATCGCCCTTGTCTTCATTGAGTATACGTGATAGTTCTTCTTCGACGAGGCGAATAAGAGTGGATTTTTTTATGCGCATATTTTAAATAGATCGCGATATTCGATATATCAAAAGTTATATCGAATATTACACGACATCACTAGCGCGAGATTGTTTATCGATAATTCTTATCAGCTGCGCATGCGTACGTACGTCATATTGTAACTTTTTAATCTCTTCTTTTAGTACGCCTATTTCTTCCTTCATGGCCAATGTATAATCAAGAAGCTCCGCTTCCATTTTGCTAATGCCTGTTCTTTTCTCAGCTTTCGAAACTTTTCCACCGGTTGCCATATCAACAGCTGCTCGTATACCAGGATCCGAGACTGCTTTTTCTGCGCCCAGTCCGGCAGCCAAGGCAGCACCACCAGCTAGCGTGGATCCGACTATTTCATGGAGCACGGTACGAACCTCTTCCTTAATAGCGGTTTCCCAGCTAGCCGGGCCCGGGCTAGCCTTGGCTTTTGGCCAACTTCGTTTAGCTCGTCCTGTTGCTATGTCTACTTCACGATCATCATAAGGCACTTCTGAGCCGGCAGCTGTGAGCCTCCCCTCTGGGGATCCTGGAAGCCCGGGCACCATCGAAGGATCGATCCCGGGAGGTAAGCTATATGGGCTTTTTTTGGTGGCTGCAACGGTGAGTTTTGCTCGATGTGCATCTAGCTTCTCTTGCTGCCATGATTTAATTGTACCTCTTTCCTCCATTCTAGCCAGAGTTCTGTAATAAGCCTTCTTTTGCGCCTTTCGAGATTTTCGAGGTTTTTCCGGCTGGCTCAGCTGCCCTCGAACCGTGGCTATGGTCTCTTCACGCGAAGGTACGTCGAGTGGGGGAATATCGCCAAGAGACACGGGGTCTGTATACTCTAACAACATGGTGTTGATTTCTTCTTTGATGAGGCGATTGAGGGTTAATATATTAATACGCATATTTTAAATAGGTTGCAAAACTCAAAAACTATGTTGCTGAGGCCTCTACTTGAATAAAACTTTTGGATCCATCTTCGAGTACTTTCTGGAAAACATAGGTGTAAGAGTCAGAAGAGGTAGCGCGGGTTAAATATTTATAACCTAGTTTTTTAATTAATTGCGCTATAGCACCTTGTTTGATGATCGGCTCAATGCGCTTAATTTCTTGCATGCTTTGACGACTGGGTTCTACTGGCTCGACGTCTGTTTCAGGGGATATCCATTTCGCTTGCTCATGAAGAACGTTATCAAGCTCCTCTTTGATAAGGCGCTTAAGTTCTGACTTTTTTATACGCATATTTTAAATAGGGCGCCTAATCCTAAATCTCAAAAACTATCCAGGCATCGTGAATGCATATAGCCCGCGTCCCTAGCCCCATATAACCGCGTGGGACTTATATTCGGGGGTATGGACACCCCCTCCCCCCCCTACCTATATGCTATAGCTATATGCGCTGAGACTATACATTCTTTTTTTCTGTAGCCTCGACTATATCTTCTTTGGGTACAATGTAAGTCTCGCCCTCAATAAAGCGCACCTCAACCTCTCCTTCGATATAGCTTTGCAATGCCTCGAGCATAGCGTCTGCGTAGTCTTGCTGTCCCTTCGCTGCTAGGTCGTCTGCTATCTTCTGCATACGGTAGGCAACGAAGTCGTATACATTATTATTTTCTGTAACCTCGGACATGTTCTCTACCCCTTCCACTTGAAGTTGCGGCAGGAACGCTTGGCGCGTTGCTTGCGCTTGTCGCCATGGTTGCCTGAGCCTGTGCGGAAATGCGCGTGGATTGCTAGCCAGTTGCGTAGCTTTGGCTTTTTGACTTTCATATTCTCACCCTCTCTATATAATATAGCAGCGTGCAACGGAAAATAAACGCTTTACTTCGCGCGTATGGTGCGTAGGGTCCATATCTACTACACATTCTGCCTCACGTTGCCCACCACCCATATATCCCATGCCAA
>Ga0098033_1000111_pt1 | contig 42053 bp, 56 predicted proteins | sample 1_EtaG_FD_75049 | JGI IMG/M metagenome (GOLD analysis project Ga0098033, IMG submission 75049) | Marine viral communities from the Subarctic Pacific Ocean - 1_ETSP_OMZ_AT15124 metaG | ecosystem: Environmental > Aquatic > Marine > Oceanic | place: Pacific Ocean | collected 2015-01-07
AAAATCCGTTGCACCTATTTTTACTTGAACCTTTACATTCTTTCCCTTGTAAAGAAACACTAGCGTTTATAAAGCTCCGGCGTAAAAACATTTTTACATCTATTCTATCCATATGGTAATAGTGTAACTATTCTTCAAAAGATGCAATATATAAGGAATATTGGTATTCATCTTCTGCAGATGCTTCATCTGTAGATAAAGTTGAATACCATTCCTGATACTCAGGTATTCCTACTAATTGCATATGTATATAATATACAACAGCAAGAATAAGTATCAACACTAAAATCATTACCTCAAAAATCAGGTTCTATTATCTGTCGATGAACCATATGGTTTGAACCGAAGGAGAATTTCAAATCCACAGGGAGGATTGCTAAATGTTATATGATGACGAATAATTATAAATTACTTTACTTAAAGTAACATTTCATACGCAACCATATGGTAAGGGATGGGAATACCGTACAGGGTTCCCCTGGTATTCCTCTAACAAGGGGCCCACCCTAATTGGGGTATGCTACCGCCAACCATATGATTCAACATGTAATGTTTTAAGAATCATGGTTTATATCTACCTAGTTGCTCCTAAAGTACACACATACGTTTTTTGTTATCATTCATTACATTCATTAATTTCTTTATTTAATTCACTTATTATTCTAACAAAAAACCTCCTGTGTTAAACTTTAGAATTTTCCCCGATAACACCATATGGTAGTAGTGATTAACTCGTACGAGAGGAGCCATCTCCGTAAAAGAAAACTTGCTAATGGTTAAGTTTTAGAAGAGTAGATGTGCTTAATAAAAAGATAATAGAATTAGCTATTAGTAAATGGCATGATTATATTATCAATTAAATAGCACATAAGCTGGAAGCGATAGGAGGAGAAAACTTGGGCCTTTACATAGGGATTCTTTTACGGAGGATTGGCTAGAACGAGTTAAAGCGTTAAGCTACCAAGGTATGTTTACACCATACCATATGGAAAGAGATGTAGTCTATGCTTATTGGATCATGTAATGAAAGTATTGAATGTAATGATCTAAGGTAGCATTAAGGAAAATAGATTCCTCGGTTCCTACATTGTATGATGAACCATATGGTAGAGGGCGTTAGTCGGCGCCAGACTATCGGCGGTTAATTTAATTATTTATAGAATAGAAATAATAGATATAGGATATCGTTAAATTGAACCGCTAGTGTCTGGCTGCCGCAGAGAAGCCAGTATACCATGATTCGTTTTATGCTGACGCATGAATCATATGGTTGTACCGAAAATAAAAGTTACGGAATAGTTTCAGCTTTTTCTGAGGAATATGATAGTATAACTGAATAAATAAAAGACGAAGAATAAGATGAAGACGTCTCCGTAAGTTTTCATTGTTGCAAGGTAAAAACCACGATTCCTACATACTTGCATGATGAATCATATGGTTGTAAAATAATGCGATCAAGAATTAACTTTGTGTCAATGATTGATCAAATAAAAAAACAACCACAAAAGGACAGAGGTTTTTACACCCCTGCCCAATTGTGCATTATTCATCATCAAAAAACATGATTATTCCTCTTCTGTGGAATCATCACTGCCTTTAACAGTAAAATCATGATAAATTGCTTCGTCATCTTCATTGATAGTCAATAACTTGTCTTTGAACAGATTTACTGTTGCATTGTACGCGCTTTGACCTGTTGCTTTCAAATATTGTGTTGCTGTTAGCATTTGTGGTTCTTTTCCTTGTGGTCTATACAATTTTGTGTATATCATGTCAGGATTTGAGTCTAACATTTGTTCTGCTGCTGAAATGGCTGAATCTCTGTTGTTATTTGCTATTTTTCTGATAACTTCTGGGAGATTTGATTGCCTACCTTGATGTCCACCTACGGGCCAGTTTTCATGACCTCCGGCTTCACCTTCGTTTAAGCATTGTCGCCAAACCTTCTCCGCACCTGCAGGATTTTTAACTATTCTGCGGTAACTTAGGTTTACAAAATCTATTGAATCTTGACATTCCTCATTTCCTTCATTCTCTTCGGCCCACTTGAAAAGCGGGGCGAATTGCCGTTCTATTTTATCTGTTGTCCATTTATCTGACACTTTTTCACCTCTTTTAGGTAGTTATCTATTCTGCTATCATTAGTTATAAGGTAAATTTACACAAAGTTGTATTACCATATGGTGCAATTTATAGCGGACAAATGGTAGAAATTAGCATCCTCACGAGGGCCTAATTTATGCTAGCGCATAACCCCATAAAGGGGAATAGTACCATATGAATCTTAATAATAGATTAAGCAAAAATACAATAAAGATACAGCATCTTTATTATGGCGGGGGCCGCCGAGGGGGGTTCCCCTTATAACCGGCCCGACCCGCCGTAGTAAGTAGGGCTGAATTGTTTTCAGCATTTCTCAAGTGTTGTGTGCAACTTTCACTAAGTTTACATATAAATCAAAACTTCAAATTTAACATATTTATTTTACTTTAATACGTGATTATTAATTAGTATAAATTTTTTTATTATTTGAAAAAAAGCTATAAAGAGTGTTTTTGTAATGAAATCGCAAGTATTCTCAGTTGTTTCAAGTTGTCTCAAGAGTCTGGGATTCATTTTGAGCAAGAAAATAAGATTATCTACTACATTTTGATAGTTATCTCACTATTCTCACTATTCTCATTACTTTACTACTACTACTACTACTATTATTGTGTGTGTGTAAGAGGGTGGGGGTTGGGATTAGTGAGAATAGTGGGAAATGAGGCATTTTGTATGAGAAAATGGCAATATGTCGCCCATTTTGTTTTGGGACAAGTGGGAATAGTGAAAATAGTAGTCAAAATGTATAAGAAATACAATAAAGTGAAAAGAATGTATTGTAAAGTGGAGGTTTTTTCATGAAAGCAGAAAAAAGAATAAGAGAAATAATAGAAGAAGTGCAAGAATTGTTGATAGCAAAAAATAGACAGTATGGTAATAGTGCATTGAAGCCTATTGGTGTATTTGCTAATGGTAGTGCAACGGATTTAATAAAAATTAGAATTGATGATAAGTTAAATAGGTTGATTCAAGGTGATGAAACTATTGAGGCTGATGAAGATATAGTAAAGGACTTAATAGGATACTTTGTATTACTATTGATAGCGATGAGGGATGAAGATGTATAGAGATGATAAAGGAAAATTTATTAGTAAAGAAGAATGGAATAATAGGCAAGGGCCTTATGTAAATGATGTTGAGAATGAAAAAACGAGTACCCGGAATTTGGTAGGTATATTGTTTGGTATTGTGATCACAGTTACATTTTTAATAGGTATGGTGTATCCAATATGACTAATATTGAGAAATTAGATGAAATGGTACAGGATATTAAAAATGAAATAAATGTAATTAATTCATGGGAAACCTATAATGAAATAGTTACTGAAGTTATATTAGATAGCAAAATACATAAAGATTTACAAGTTATTGTTGCGAAATTGATTATATTTGGTGATGATAATTATAATGAAAGAGGTTATATCATGGAAGCAATTAAAACTATAATAGAAGGTTATGTAGGTGAAAAGATTGACTTTAAAGAATAAAATGATTGTAGAGATTAGAAAGAATTTAAGATTCTTAACCAAAGAACAGTTAATTAATATTATTATTCATGAGCAAGTAAAACCTTTAGATAATGAGGATGTAATGAGATATGCAGAAAGATTGTATGAAGGATTAATAGATGGATGGGTGCGTGATGAGAATGATGAAATTAAAATGTAAATGTAGATTATCAATTGGTATGATAATTAGAATGACTCCTTTTCCAGATAGATTAATTTGTAGGAAGTGTGGATTACATGTATAAATTACTATTAAGAATAAAGACAAAAGAGTACGTATATGAAGAATATGGTGAGATGAATGAGAGATAAAAAATTAAAAATAAGAGCTGGATTTATTAAACGATTAGGTAAATGTAATTGTCCAAAAGATAATTGTCCTAGACCAAATGGATCAGCCTGTAAAAGAAGAATGGAGAGAATGAAATGAAAAGAAGAATGAGACAAGCAAAAGATAAATATATAAGTTATTGTTGTACTAAATGTGGTTATAGATGGGCTTTAGATAGACATTGGCTACATCTAACTAATAAGAAACCCAATGTTAAAGTAATTTATACTAAGAAAGGACATAAAATAGTTACAAAAAGAAGACCAGGGCATTGTTGGTGTGAAACTAGATTTCCACTAACAGTAGCAGAAATAGAGGGATAAATATGAAACTAAAAAATAGAAATTATAGAAATAGGTGTGCGGAATTTATTGATTATAATGGCCCTGCTACATCATCTACAATGATTAACAATATTAAAAATTATTTAGGGCAACCATGTGGCAATACTCCTAAAAATGCAAAAGCTCTCTCATCTTTATTAAAACGAGATGATAGATTTGAATATGAGATCATTAAAGCTGATGCTTTTATGGGTGGCAAACATGATTTGATGTTATGGAAATTAAAAGAGGTGGAAGAATGAAAGCAGAAGGAACATATATACTGGCAGTAATGATAGAAGAACGAGCAAAGAATGGTATGATCATTGGAGATAAAAATAAAGCAAAAGTACATAGTATTGGTAGCGGAGTAAGTTTAGATCTTCAAAAAGATGATATTATCTGGATACATAAGAACGCTGGATTAAAATTTGGTAAGTATTTAGTACTGGATGAACAAGATATAATAGCAAGTGGTGAAGAATAATGAGTGAATATAAATATAAATTAGTAAAAGCTGTGATGAAGAAAGTGAAGAAAGAGGACTCTGGGATCTTAAATGGACTACTCAGAAAAAATGCTGATTCAGAATATTGGGATAATATGATGGCATTATGTGTAGAAATGTTAGATGAAGTAGGTGAAGAAGATGAGTAAAGATATAATATACGGTGAAGAGGCTAGAGATAAATTATTATTAGGAGTTCAAGCAGTAACAAAAACTGTATCTCCTACATTAGGCCCAAAAAGTAAAACAGTTGTATTAGAAAGTCCATATGGTGCTCCAAGTATTATTAATGATGGAGTTACAATAGCGAGAAATATTGACCTACCAGATTCATTTGAGAACTTAGGAGCTAAACTACTTATTGAAGTTGCTTCTCAAGCACAAATAAATGCAGGTGATGGTACTACTACTGCTTCAGTTTTAGCAAATGCTCTTTGTGAAGAGGGGCTAAAGATGGTAAAAGCAGGTGCATTAGTAACAGAAATTAAGGCTCAATATGATTTAAGTATCAAATTAGTATTAGATGAATTAGAAAAGATGGCAGTTCCAGTAAAATCAAAAGAGGATATTACTAAGATTGCTACGATAGCATCAAACAATGATGAGGAAATAGGAAAATTAATCTCAGAAGCAATAGAAGCTGTTGGTGAAACAGGTGTAATTATTGTTGAAGAAAGTAAAGATATGCAAACTAAAGTTGAGTTAGTAGAGGGTATGGAACTTGAGAATGGTTTTATATCTAACATAATGGCTACAAATCAAGAAGAAATGGTTACTGAGTATGAAAACCCCCTCATTTTGACAACAAATTTTAGAATCATGAATTTTCAGGATATTTTACCAGTTCTTGAATTATCTCTACAAGAAAAACGGCCCCTTTTAATATTGTGTGCAGATTTAGAAAATACAGCATTGACTAATATGACTATTAATTTAATGCAAAAGACCATACAATGCGTGGTAGTAAAAGTGCCGGATTTTGGTGAAGATCAAATTGAAAGAGCAATAGACATAAAAACTATTGTTGGTGGTTCAGTATTTACAGAAGAGACAAATGACACATTAGAAAATATCACTCTTAAAGATTTAGGGGGTGCGGATAAGGTTATTATTAATCAAGAAACAACTACTATAGTTGGAGGCGCTGGAAATATTGTAGATGTACAAGATCGTAGCACTATTTTAGCTAATCAAATAGATAAAGCTAATAATGAATGGATTGAATCTAAACTTAGAAATAGATTAGGTAAATTATCTGGTGGTGTAGCTGTGCTACACATTGGATCATTAACTTCTGTAGAAATGAAAGATAAAATGGAAAGAGTAGATGATGCATTAAATGCTACTAGAGCAGCAATAGAAGAAGGTATCGTAGTAGGTGGTGGAATAGCATTAATTAAGGCTAGTCAAGTAATTAAGGAACACTTCAAAGAAAATGAAATAGGAGCAAATATAGTATATGAAGCACTACAGAGACCTGCACTTCAAATAGCTGAAAATGTAGGAGTAAGTTCATATGAATTTGTATTAGCTACTGATAATGATAAACCAAATTACGGATTAAATGCTCTAACTGGAGTATTTGTAAATTTATTAGAAGCAGGGATAATTGATCCAGTTAAAGTTACTAGGTCAGCATTAGAAGCAGCAGGATCAATTGCTGGAATGATATTAACAACAGAAGTATTAGTAGTAGAAAGAGATATTGAAAATAAAGAAGAAATAGAATAAATTAATAAATTAACATACTAAGCATGATACTTCAAGGCTTGGAGTCAAAAACAACATGATTAGTAGCAAAGAATAACTGAGTCATTTTGATTTAGTTAGTTAAGATAAAGTACTCATTATGAAGGAGAAAACAACAACTAAAACTACACGCCAACCTTTATAGAGTATGTAATACTACATATTATTGCTGAGAAGCACGATTTTGTAGCGGATTTAAGTAAAAGATTATGTATAGTTTTTTAGAAAAACAGAAAAAAAAAGAGGAATGAAAATGGTAGATATAGCAGCATTAGAAAATACATTGAATGAGCAATTGGAACAGGGTTTAATTACAGACCACGAGTTCCGAAGAATTATGGGCAGAGCAACAGGTGGCGTTTATCTTGACGCAGACCAACAAGAAGCATACAATGCAGCACAGGATTGGGCTGCAGGTGTTTTAAGCACACTAAATAAGCTTCATATTGTAGGCCCTAAAAGAATGGACAGCACTGGTAGAAAGTTAAACACTAACCTAGTTAAGTTTATTGCAAAGGGCGGAAACATTGGAGAAGATGGTTCTCCAGATCTTTCAGAAGTGAATGCTTGGGTTGTTACTGAAGCTGAAACATCAGAATCTGAAGATTCAGAAGAGTGAGGCGGTTAAAATGGTAAAGGTCACAATACTAAACGAAACCGGACACACTGAATTAGAGATGAGTGCGTTTGAGACAAAAGAGCAAATTATGGATCACCCTACACATTGGGTATATGTAGATGGTGAACTTGTTAGTAGAACAGAAGTAAACAACATTAATTTTGAACAAGTAGATGATGTGACCCTTACACAAGCAATTGTTGGGGGCTACTAATCCCACCTGGTTTTTTTGGCACCGTTTTTCCTAAAAAAGCGGGCGTTTTATATTCACTAAGAGTGATAACCATGGGTTATATTAAAGAATTAGTATTAGATTTCTTGAAGGCTATTCAAGTAGGTTATAATAATTTTAAACGCTCTTATTCATTAAATAGAGGCATGACTAAAACATTAGCAATACATCATAAATTAGTAAAAGAAAGGGGTCATTGTGGCGCTTTTCTAATAGAGATAGAAACTTACATTGATGATATTAGTGATGAAGATATATCAATATGTGTTGATGACTTTATTAATTGGGCTGAAACAGTAAATGACGAATTTCCTGATATTGCACCCAAAAAAGAACCAGAATGGGAAGAAGTTTTGTCTTATCAAAGGCATAAAAGCTAGGGTTTCCGAGTTTGGTCAAAGGAGCCGGACTTAAGCTCCGGTGTTTAGTACTTCGTAGGTTCAAATCCTACCTCTAGCATCAAGTTCTAATAAGGAGAAATTAATATGAAAATAATAAAAAGAATAAAAGCGAGAATTGATAGAAGTGCATATGTAGATTTATATTATGTGGCATTAAGTATAATTTTTCTCTTTACATCAGTGCTATTTTTACCAATATTGATAGCACTATTACTTAGGGTAGGTAAATTAATATGAATATAGAAATAAAAATAAGAATTGCGTCAGAAGGAATGTCAATTGACGAATTATTAGAATTGATAGAATGGAAATTAAAAAGTCTAAAAGATCAAATGCCAGGAAACTTTAATTTAGAAATGGCAGGTTATGAAATTTTACCTAACTAAAAATAGGAAAATTTTTTGAATTTATGAAAAAAAGGGTTTAGCTGAAGAAAAAAAGGGTAATCTGAAGCCTCATGTTTTTATAGGTAATATATATGTGGAAGAATTAAAATGAGATTAAAAGAATTTATAGAAAAATATGGTGAAGAAATGTTAGAGCATTTTATGCCGAGACAGCTTCTTGAAAAAGACCTAGAAACACTAGGTTGGAATTCTGGTGTTTTAGTATATCTGAATATTTATGATCCTACTGCGCCAGAAGATATAGTGATTATTAATTCTAATTTCTATACAGAAGGAATAATAATGGCAGTATCTCCCAAAAGCTATATTAAAGCTGATGGTGAAACTCTATTTGAAATAAATGGAAATGTGTATAATAATACTAGAACAGCAGCACTACAAGAAGGTCGTGATATAGTGTATAATATAAATAATTGGAATTGGAAAATAGAAAAAGAGTGGAGAATAACTTCATTGGATGGAAAATTTATTAATGTGTTTAGTAAGTTTGAAAATTGTCCAAATAATAGGTGGTTAAAATGAGTACATCAATAGACATATTAAGTGATATAACGATACATATGAAATATGCAAGATATTTATCGGAAAAACAGAGAAGAGAAACATGGGAAGAATTATGTCTAAGAAATATGACAATGCATATAGAAAAATATCCTAAACTTACAACAAACATTTGTGAAGTTTATAGAGATTTTGTAATTCCTAAAAAGGTTCTTCCATCAATGAGATCAATGCAATTTGGTGGTAAGCCTATTGAAATAAGTCCTAATAGAGTTTATAATTGTGCGTATATGCCAATAGATAATATCCTAGCTTTTAGTGAAACAGCGTTTTTATTATTAGGTGGAACAGGTGTGGGGTATTCAGTTCAATTTCATCATGTTGAAGAATTACCAGCTTTAATTAAACCAAATCCTAATAGAACTAGAAGGTTCTTAATTGGTGATTCAATAGAAGGATGGGCTGATGCTGTAAAAGTATTATTTAAATCTTATACTGGAGGGTTAACATCAACACCAGTATTTGATTATTCAGATATTAGACTTAAAGGTGAAACATTAAAAACATCAGGTGGTAAAGCTCCAGGCCCAGGCCCATTAAAAGAAGCTTTAGTTAAAATACAAAACATCTTAGATGAAAAAGAGAACGGAGATAAATTAACTTCTCTTGAATGTCACGATATTGTTTGTCATATTGCCGATGCTGTATTAGCAGGTGGTATTCGTAGAGCAGCATTAATTAGTTTATTTTCTGCTGATGATATGGAAATGATTTCAGCTAAAAGCGGTAATTGGTGGGAAAAGAATCCACAAAGAGGGAGAGCAAATAATTCTGCTGTGTTACTAAGACATAGAATTAAATACGATTACTTCATGGAGTTATGGGGCAGAATACAATCTTCTGGATCTGGTGAACCTGGTGTTTATTTATCAAATGATAAAGATTGGGGAACTAATCCTTGTTGTGAAATTGCTTTAAGACCATTTCAGTTCTGTAATTTAACAGAAATTAACGCTAGCACTATTGAATCTCAAAAAGATCTAGAAAAAAGAGTAAAAGCAGCGGCTTTTATTGGAACACTCCAAGCTGGATATACTGAATTCCACTATTTAAGAGACATATGGAAAAGAAACACAGAAAAAGACGCCCTTTTAGGTGTTAGTTTAACTGGTATCGCTTCAAATAAGCTTAAAAATTTAGATATAGGTGGAGCAGTACAGTTAGGAATGGAAGAAAATGCTAGAGTTGCTAATTTAATAGGTATAAATAGAGCCGCAAGAATAACTTGCATTAAACCTGCTGGAACAACCAGTCTAGTTTTAGGCACAAGTAGCGGTATTCATGCGTGGCACTCTGAATATTATATTAGAAGAATTAGAGTAGGTAAAATAGAAGCAATATATTCTTATCTATCTCTTAATCATCCAGAATTAATTGAAGATGATGCTACTAGACCACATGATACGGCCATAATATCTATCCCTCAGAAAGCACCTATTGGTTCTATCTATCGCAATGAGAGCGCAATAGACCTATTAGAGAGGATCAAACATTATTCTCTTCATTGGGTTAGTGCAGGGCATCGTGACGGCATGAACACTCATAATGTATCAGCAACAGTTTCTGTAAGAGATAATGAATGGGATGAAGTAGCAAATTGGATGTGGGTAAATAGACATTATTATAATGGTTTAACAGTGCTACCTTATGATGGTGGTAAATATACTCAAGCTCCATTTGAGGAAGTTGACCATGAAATATATTCAAATTTAGCTACAAGTCTAAGAAAAATAGACTTAACTAAAATTAAAGAAACATTCGATGACACAGATCTAACAAATGAACTTGCTTGTGCAGGTGGATTATGTGATATTGAATAAAAAAGCCTAACTATATATAGTTTATAAGTAGTAATCACAATGTATAAATTAAAGTTAGGTTTTATATATTATTGAAGAATAAATTATGACTAAGGCTGCCTATCAGAGCCTGTTTTTTACAAATCTGATTAAAAAAGGAAGTGTAACACAATGAGTGAAAACGATATGAATGAAAATGAAGAAATAGAAGAACCTATGGAAGAAGTAATAGAGGAAGAAAAAGAACAAGAAGTTTGGAGAGTAACAACAATGAAAGCTAATGGTAGTGTATGGACAAAAACATATACTCAAGTTGAAGATGTTGGGAATGCTCTATATGAATTAGTTTATTCTTATCCTCATATTATAATCAGTAGACAAACTTTAAAAACATCACCGTCAGAATATAGAAGGAATAATAATGGTGAAGAAAGACAAAAATCCTGAATATGTAAAAGGTAGAGGTTCAAAGAAAGAAATACCTACTAGATGTAGGATTTGTGGTGGTCAATTGACTGATCCTTTCTTTGAATTTAAACATGGTGCACATAAAGAATGCGTTGATAATTTTAAGTCAAACGTTTTTTAGAAATAGGAGGAATATAAATGAAATATGTAGATTATAAAATAGTAGAAGATAGAGATTTACCGGCTTTAATTATTAAAGATACTGGTGATGGTGGCATTGAAATAGTATTAAATACTTATCACAAAGACTGGTTAGCATTGAATAGAAATACTATACCAGGAATAGTTAATAGTTTAACAGAGAAATTACAAGAGATAGCAAATTCTATATTAGAAGAACGATACACAATGGATAAGTGGAATAATGACGAGAATTAATCCAGGTGCAAGAGCAGGAGCCTTGCTTAGAGCAGAAGGCGATGAAAATAATAATAAAAAGGCATATACTGCATTATCAACTAGATTGTTAAGGTTATCTAATTCAGATGATTATGAAGAAGCTAAACATGAATGGATAGTAACAGGTAATGTATGGTATATACCTTCGCAATATTATAATGAAGTATTGCCAGAAATACATTTAGATAACCATAATGGATATTGTGTATGTGGTCATCCTATTCATTGGCATTTTGAAATTCAAAATACTGAGAATAATACTTTAGAAATAGTAGGTTCTGAATGTGTTGAGAATTGGATGATTATCAGACATTTAAAAGAAGTTAAAGGTTTGAAAGATGATGAAATTACTGAAGAAAAAATAGCTGAATGGATGAAAGCAGCAGTTAAAAGCATGAAAGCTGAATGGTGGTGGAGAGAGAATGGTGATGATTTTGAAGAAATGTTTAATGCTGTAAAAGAAATAGATGCTAGATTTTCTGTAAGGTTTAGTAGAACAATATGGTGTTCTGATACTCAACGATATGAAAAGACATATAAACTCGCTAAATCCAGTGCTAATAGTTTAAGTGGTTTTGCTTCTATTGTATGGAGATGGAATCATCCTAGAAATCCAAAAAGACAAATAGAAACTAGGGGTTATCCCAATAAAAAATTATGGCGTGAAATTCAATTATTATTTGCTAGACTACAAAGATATAATAATAAAATGGTTGCTCATGATACAGAAAGATCTGATAGAGTAAAAGAAATACAAAGTGAAAGAATAAGGATGACTTTAGCTCATGAAGAAAGACAAAGAGTTCTAGAAGAACAAAGAAAGTTAGCAATAAAATTAAGAGAAGAAACTTATACTGCCACTCAACAAAAGAATTTTGAAACATTGTGTGAATATTATGATATTCCTACATTTGCAAACACAGATGCTACTTCTAGATGGGAACAAGATTTTCTCCATAATATAAAAGGTAGAATGTGTGATGATAAAGACTTAACAGATAAACAATTAAATAAATTGATGACAATATTAAAAAATACTGCTTGGTTAAATAAAGCTAGTACACGACAATTAAAATATATCAAAGATTTAGGAGGATCAATAGATGGTATTGAAACTAAGAAGGATGCCTCCGCTTTAATAAAAGAACTTAAGATGGAAAAATAATATAAAGGTGTTAATAATGACAGATGATGAAGATATGTGTAAAATAGGGTTTGAAATATCATCTCCTGATGATGAAAGACAATTAAGTGGAACTGATATTTATTGTAAAGAATTTAAAAATATAAATCTATATGCGGGGAGAAGATACTATTATCAACAAAGAAGAGTAATAGTTATTTCTCCTAGAAGACAAAATAGAAAAGATGGTCAGGATATTTACATACAACAGATTACCTTAGCTTTAAGGCGCAAAATTAATATTAGAGAGCTTATTAAAAATTCAAAAAGAAAATCTATATATATGAGAGTAGGCAAAGCAAAATATTTAGTTGCTTTTCGTAAGGATGGTATTAGATATGCATGTAATGGTATGGTAGCTAATTTTGATATTTTAATTAGTGCTCTTGCTAAAGTAGTATATAGATCGTGTTTTATTGATGATGAAGAAGCTTTAGATGATTACTTTGTAAAGTGTGTAGAATTACCAGAAAATATCCAATATGTTATAGAAAATAGGGCTCCATATTATTTCTTTGAAGAGGGAATTAAACAAGAAGTAAGAATTAATGTTCGTCAAATAGGCAAAGATAAATTTGCATTAGAAATTAGTAATGGTATATGGGGTGAAATGAATTTAAGAGATCTAAATACTTTTGTAAACTCCTTCTTAAAAGGTCATAGAAAAGGTAAATGGCATAGAATATCCCCTAAAAGTTTATGGGAAACTTTATTAGATAAAGAGATTACACCAGCGCAAGAGAAGTTAATGTTAGAATTTTTAAAGCAAAATAGAACTCAAGATATTGTTGACCAAAGAGCAATGGAATTATTTGAATCTTTAGATAAAAGATTTAAGAAAATAAAAAGAGTAAAATGGAAGAAAACTGACAAAACTAAAGGAAGTCAAATAGTAGATGGATTGGTGATAAGAGGGTTTTATGCTGATTGGTTGCTATTAGATACTGCAATGAAACATGAATTTCAAGAAGTAACTACCTATGTTTTAGTTAAAGAAAGCAATATGGGAAGAGGTATGCCTAACCCTTATCCATGTGATAAAGAATTAGTTTGGTCTGGCCCTATTTGCATAGACAATATGCAAGGCGGCGCATCAAAAGGAGATCAATTTGCTACTAGAGCATTAGCTTGTATGAATGATAAAACTTTAATACAAAGGGTATCTACAGTAAAAAATTATCTTGGTGATTTAGAAGATAATCAAATAAAAATAAGGTTGGATTGGGATGCCTTGTCTGTTATGTAATTGTAAAGACTTAACCTTTTCTAATGTATATAATTGTAGAGTGTGTGATAATTGTGGATATATTATGATAGGGATAATATTTGATAACCCTATGATGTTTACCCCTAGCAAAACCAAAGATCATTATCTAAATGGTAACTTAGAAGCATATGAAAGAACAGAAGTGTCATTAAATATGTTAGGTTCACAATTTAGTATTGACCAAAAGTTATTAGATAAAACTTATATTAAATTTAAGTCTTGTTTAATGCATGGTTTATTTAAAGGGTATACAGATGATGAAAGAGCTGTAGCTGCGTTATATATAACAATGCAAGAAAATAATAATAAAGTAATAATTAGGAATTATTGTAAGTTTATGGATGTAGATTATAATAGATGTTTACGTTTAGCAAAGAGTATATCTAAAGTAATAATAATCACAGATTATAAAGCTTATATAAGAAGCACTGATATACTAACGGAATTAATATTAGAAGATTTAGTATTTGGTGTAATTAAGAAATTAGAAGATAAACATATAACAGTAACTAAGAATATAATAGCAGCAGTAATATATAATGAATTGAAGTTAAATTCATATGAAATAACCCAAGCTAAAGTTTGTGAAGTATTTGGGTTAAGTATCAGTGCTTTAAACAATATGTTAAATAAAATAAAAGAGGAATTAGAATGAGAAAAGTATTAATAATAGGATGTGGTGGTATAGGAAGTTTCTTAATACCATTATTAAATAAAACAGGATTGTATGAAATAGATGTGTATGACCCAGACATTGTGGAAAAGAAAAATATATCGTATCAGAACTTTGAGGTTCCAGATATTAATAAAAATAAAGCAGAAGTATTTGAAGATAAGTATTATTCTGTAAAAGGTTATCCGTTCTTGGTATTGACTAATAAACAACTGCAGGGTTATGATTTAGTGGTGTGTTGTGCTGATAACATTAATATTAGGAAAACTTTATACCTCACCGATGATATAAATTGGTTAGACTTAAGGGCGCAGGGCAGGGCTGGAATAATTTTATCCTTTTTAGAAAAGCCCGAATTGTTTGTTGAGTTAAGTAACGGGCCAGAAGGATCTTTTTCTTGTCAAGGTGAAGCGTGGGAAGGAGAAAAAGAGGCTCTTCATTATATTCATGTTGCAATAGCAGGTTGTGGTGCAGAATGGATACAAAGATGGTTTAATAAAGAAAAGGTTTTAACCCATAAATTAATTAACATGTGAGGAATATAAATGACAGAAAATAAAGATTGGAATAATTGTGTAAATGCTATAAATCAAACATTTGCAAGAGTAAGAAACGAGTTTAAAAATGAAAAATTCTTGAGTGCTATTTGGAATGCATCAACAGCAGTACTTCCTGGATTAGAAGTATCAGTAATTGTCGATAAAGATGATAAACTATTTTGTAGTTATGGTTCTCCTGGATATGTAGATTATAGTATTCCTCCAAAAGGTATGAAAATACCTATTAAATGTTGGATACATACTCATCCTTTTGGAAAAGCTTATTGGAGCGGTACTGATTGGAATACAATTCATATTTGGAAAAGTATAATGGAATATGCTATTGTTTTAGGTGGGGATAATGAAATGCATTGGTTTAAAGAAGGATCGCAAGAATATTGTAAAAGAATAGCAGAACCAGTACCAGTATCATCATCAAATCATGTAAGGTGTGGATATAAAACAGATTTAATGGGTGGTGAAGATGATAGAAACGATTGAATTCCCTGTACCATACCCAACATTAGTTAGTTGCCCCTTTTGTATAAAGGGGTGTTTAGCTTGTGATGATGGGGTAGTTAAAATTAATAAGAGAGAAGCATGGGCTCAAATTCAGAGACCCCATGTAATTAAATTCTTAGCAGATAATATTGATACAGTTAGTAGAGAATTAACAACCTTGTTTAAGATCTCTCCTTCAATAGAAACTATAAAGAATGTAAATAGTAGTGGGAAATGGAGTATTGTTGAAATAAGAACTACTCAAGGTAGTACATGGATAGCAATACCAATAGAAAAAAGGAAACCTATATATTTTGAATCAAAAGAGGAGATGGACAGATGGTTAGTATAAGAGAAATAAGAAGAATATTCGGTGCTGTTGCACCAGAAAGACAATTGACGCCAGAAGCAATAGAAGAAATACAAAAGAGAGCAGAAATGTTAGTGGCACAATTAGCAAAAGTATCTAATGATATTGCTGCTTTAGAAACAAAAAATTGTAGATTAAAAGGACAACATATAGAAAGAGCATATTTGTCAATTATGGATGATTCATTAAATGAATTATATAATTTTGGAGAGGATATAAATGAGTGAAGATAATAATGAAATAGATGTAGAAAAGATAATGACTGAATGGGTAGATGGTATCAGAGAAAATAGGCTACCAATTGAATCCATTATAGTTTTAGAAAGATTGTTTAGATTTTTAATTAGTGATTATGGGCCAGTAATTATTGGTACAATTTGTCGTAATGAAATAGATTTATTCAAAGAACATACTGCTGTACCAGAAATACAAACAGAAGGAGAGGAAGAGGAATGAGTAAAGTTAAAACAAATAAGGTGTTATTAGAAGAAATAATACAACGATTAGATGTAATGGATCAAAGAATGGGTGTTCTTGAACAACTAATGTTAAAACTTCAACCAAGACATTTCCCAGATATTAGTAGGCCAGGCCCATATTATTTTAATACAACTGATATATCAGAAGTTCCTAATTTTTTAAACTTTTTAAATAGTCTTTTTGAAGATGATGAAGGGTTGTGATTTTATTAAGTTTAGTGAATTTGCAGAAATAAATGAAGAACTATGTAGTTTGTCATCTAAAAATGATAAGGTAGATAGAATAGTTAAACTGTTTAATGAAGTAAATGATTTAGAACATCATGTATTAATAAATTTGTTTACATTAAACTATCCTAATATAGGAGTAGGGGTATCGGGTTTAGTTAAAAGACTTGAAGAATATTATGCTTATTATGATAATGAATTAGAAGATTTATTAGAACATTATTCTAGTTTATCAGATTTAATAGAAGACATAGATGATCGTGGTGAACCAGATGTTGATGAAGATGCTAGTTTAGAATTAGCAGCTGGATTCATATATCATGATAATTATAAAGATTGTTATACAGCATTCTTTGCAGCATATGGTAAAACTAATATCGTTGGTAAGAAATGGTTAATTAGATTTATATTAAAAGAGCCTCGTAATGGATTGAAGAGGGGTACTATTATCAAGGTGTTAGCTAAGTATCATAATAAAAAACAAACTCTTATCAAGAAAGCATCAATGAGTAACACATTAAGTGGGATTCATAATGTATTACAAAGGAATGAAGAATTAGATTTAACAGTTCCACCAGGAATTTTTAGAACCCCCATGTTAGCTAAAGGAGTAAAAGGATTACCAAGGATTAATGTAGCGTCTATTATAGATGTAAAATATGATGGTATTAGGGCTCAAATACACAGATTTGATAATGAAGTCTATATATTTAATAGAAAGGGTGACAATATAACTCCTAAGTTTGATGATATTAAAGAAGTTCTTATAAACGAAGGGCCTCAATGTGATTATGTTGCTGATGGAGAAATATATCCTGTAGATTCTGAGGGCAAACCTGATGAATTCAAAAAAATAATGAGTAGAATTCATGGTAAAACACAAGCAGTATTATTTAGAACAGAAGTATATATAAAATTATTCGATTTGCTTTACTATGATGAAACTGATATTGCTGAGACTCATTATAAGAATAGATTAGATATACTTCAAGAAAACTTTGGTGCTAGTATTGTGGCTACTTCTATAAAAACTAACTCAACAGAAGAAATGTTAGAGTATTATGATGCTGCAATAACAGATGGTTATGAAGGTGTGATAATTAAACCTCTACTTGGTAAATGGGAAGCAGGTAAAAGATCATCTAATTGGACTAAGTATAAACCTGCTAGAGTAGAAGTAGATGCCATTATTACTGGCGCTTCTTATGGTAGTGGTAAAAGATCTAATGTATTAGCATCATATGAAATATCACTACAAGGCCCAGGTAATTATATTTCTGTAGGTTCAGTAGGATCTGGTTTTTCTGAAGAAGATTTAGAATTTTTAACTAATTTATATAATAGAAAGGGGCCAAATAGTATAATAATTGAAGTAGTAGCTGATATTTTAACTAAAGATAAAACGGGTAACTATGGATTAAGATTCCCTAGATTTATTAAATATAGAGATGATAAAGTAGTACCAACAAGTATAACAGAAGTGGTGGATTATGCCTAATACAGCCCTATATACCTGTATTGTTTGTAATTATGGTTTATCTTTAATAAGAGGCAAATGGAAATGCGTGAGGTGTAGTAAATGTCAATGATGAAAGAAACAAATGCCTTGTTAAAAAAGTTAAATGTTTTAATTGAAAAGACAAACAAAATAATTATTACAGTAAATGTGGTAAATATAATAACCTTGGTAGTGTTAGTGATAGTGGTGATGAAAAATGTTTACTAAAGAACAACTACAAGGAATATTGTTATCATTAGCAAGACCTGAAGTAACATTCTATAGATCTAATGCAACTGATACAGGAAATACAATTAGATTAAGAGTAAACTTTCGCGCTCAAGAACCCTTTTTAAGAGCAACTGAAAGAACATTAGATCAATATCAAATTGAATCTGTGTATAGAGAAAGTGAAGGCGCTAATAGAAATAAACCTTTATTATATGTAGGTAAAAGAGATAGTTTAATTAAGTTAAGTAGATTATTACCAGAAGTTCTACCTTCATCAAATAACCAATGGAAGGGTTTTCTATTAGCTTTAGAAAAAGTGCGTGATGGTTTACATCTTACTAACGAAGGTATGATATTAATAAAGGAGGCTGTAAATGAATCAAAGCAGCTTTAATATTGAACAACAAAACGAAGTACCAACTTATGAAACAAAGATTAATATGAAAATGAATTTAAACAAAATGATAAAGTATTATTTAAGAGCACCTGATAGAAAACTGGTTTATGAAATTTTTAAATATAATAAACCAAATGATTATACATTACTGAAATTAATATATGAAGCTAACCCTTCTAACAAAATAATGTATATAGCAACATCAGTATATAGAAAATATTCTATAAATTATTTTTATGAATTAGTAGCATATAGTTATGAACCCCCTAATAAAAAGGAGAGATTTAAATGAGTCAATTAGATACATTAAAAGAACATTTTACAAGAAGAGAAAGTATAACAGGATTAGAAGCACAATTTCTATATAGAATAATGTCGCTTCCTAGAAGAATTAAAGATCTTGAAGATATAGAGTATGAATTTGATAGAGAATGGAAAAGAGATTGCACCGGACATAAATATAAAGTTTATACTATCAGGAACGATCCCTTTTCTTCTGATTAGATTTTTTGAAACGGCGATAAATTAAATATAGCCAAAAAAACCAAAAACAAGGTTCTAATATTGCTAAGATTAAAATATCAGTTTGAGAAAAACATAAATCCCAAATACCATGAGCACAAACGGAATCTTCATTATATGAAAAGAATTCTGGTAGTGATATAAATATCCCTAATAATAGATAACCCTTGTTAATATTTAAAGGTAGTGAAATAATGAGTTGGACAGAAATATATAGACCAAAAAGTTTAGATGACTTTTATATTCAAAAGCATTTTTTAGAAGATGCTTATAAATGGATTAATAAACCAAAAGATATGCCTAATTTACTATTATATGGGCCAGCAGGAACAGGCAAAACAACAGCAGCGCATTGTTTGGTAAATGATATAGTAAAAGAAAATATATCTATGAACGTATTAGAGATTAATGCGTCTCAAGATAGAAAGTTAGAAACAGTTAGAGAAACAATATTAAGATTTACAAAGACAAAACCATTGGGAAATATTCCATTCAAAATATGTATATTAGATGAAATGGATGGTATGACAATTAATTCCCAATTGGCATTAAAAAGAATTATGGAAAAAGCAACAAATGTTAGATTTATTTTAACATGTAATAATATCCATGGCATAGACCATGCAGTTAGAAGTAGATGTATGAATTACCATTTTGGTAAAATAGAACATAATAGTATAGTAAAAGTGTTGTCGAGTATACAGAGATTAATTGAAGATGAGCCTAATGAAGATTGGCAAGAATTGGTAGATTTTAACTCCGGTGATATTCGTGCCGCTATTATAGAAGCACAAGCTTCAAATTTTGATTGGAGTATAAAAGCAGATAATAGTAGTTTTGAGGTAATTATGGATTTATTATTTAAAGGGGATCCTTTAAAAGCTTTAGGAAAGCTTCATAGTATGACTTATGAAGGACATACTGTGACTGAAATTTGTGGATTTATGCATCAATATATTTTGGAATCAGATTATGATTCAAATAGAAAATTTAAGTACCTAGCTATTATAGGAGAAGCAGAATGGAGATCTGTTACAGCAAATCCCCAACTACTGTTATCTTGGTTAGTAGCAAAATTATAAAAAAGAGGAATGAAAAATGGTTAATGAAAAAGTAACAGACGAATTGAAAGCATTGGCAGCAAGATTGGAAATTAGCGAGGATGATATGTTAGAAAAATATAATGATATAGCTAAATCAAATAACCTAGATACTGCTGTAGAAAGAGAAGCAATGGTAGCATTAACTCTTACTCGTAATTGGGCAAGAGGGATGCTAAGAAGAGATACACAAGGCACAACTGGATCTTTAGTAAAGAATGGATTTGGATATTTTGTAGCAATTGAGGATGCTAGAGATGTTCAACAATGGAATAGAAATCAAGTCAAATCAGATTATAATTCTAACCCAAACTCAGTCTTTAATGAAGAAAGAGTAGCAGAAATAGAATTAATAGAAGCAGGATATCAAAAGAGCCAAATTAAAAATGGTGAAGTAGATACAAAGATTATTCCTAATCTACCAGATTCAGCTATTGAAGTAGATGAAAATAAATGGATTGTACCATTAGAGAATCGTAAAACATGGCCTTCTGGTGATGTAAATACTAATTACGGTATGCCTCAACCTAAAGAACTATATCGCAGAAGAGCACACTTTGTAGCAAAACATAGTGAAAGTGATGAGTTTGTGGCATATGTAGTAAATATGAAAGATACTTTAGCAAAAGGTTTTGATGTAGAAACATTCCGTTGGGTAAATGTTCAAGGTATCTTTAAGGATGATCAAAATGTAATGTATGGTGTTGGTAAAAACAATCAAACTTTGAACAGTATTCAATACAATGATGAATTAGATGAAGGTAGTGATAGATATGTTGATGTATCAGATTTAAATATGGAAAATATGTTGGCTTCAAACTTAGGAGATCATTTAACTGAATTAACAGACTTAGAAAATTACCATGATAGCGTTAAGCATGAACCTGTATCAGCAAGATTAGTTATTACTGATGGTATAGTTTCTAGTATGAATTTAGTGCCTAATGAAAGAACTGGTAATAGAACTTTATATGTTGAACCACTAGATGCAAACTATGGATTTGAAGAAGGCGATATACCAGAACCAACTCCATGTTGGGTTCCTTCACATATTGATATTAATTTTGGTGTAGGGTCTGATGTTATTATTGTAGGTAGATCAAATCAAACTCAAAAGAAAGACGAGAATGGAATACCAATCCCTAATGAATTTAATTCAGTAAGTATTAATTTGTTTGGTGTATTGCCACGAGTAATCGTAGGAGCAGTTAATACACCTGCAAATGATGAAAGTGATGATATTAATTATTGGTGATTTTATTGCAAATAGTTAATGGAGCAATTAGACTAAATAAATTAGTAGTTAAAATAAGTTCTATTGAGGCGATGGAATGGCAAGAAGTTTTTGAAGAAGATGAAGATTATCAAATTAGATTTCATACATCTTCTGGTAAATTATATACTAGACGTGGCTCAAAAGAAACAGTTAAAGAGCTTATAAAAATATTTCAAAATGATTATTATGAAGAAGAAGAGGAGTGATTAAAATGGGTATAGGAAAAACAGCAAATAAAGATGGTAAAGCAATTAGCAAACAAACTAAAGATAAGGTTGATTCAAGGGTATCAGTAGATGTTTATGATCAAATGAAACTAAGAATGAAAGCACAACGAGATGAAATGTTAGAAAGAGAATCTTCTTTTTATGTGTGTGGAATTAGTGGAGATCCTGGCTGTGGTAAAACAGGAACAGCAATTGATTGTAGAACAGAAGAACAGAAGAAAACAGATTGGGTATTTATCCTTGATTTTGATGAAGGTGCTGAACCTACATGGCGTCAGCATTGGTCTACAGATGAAAAGGTATTTATTTTAAATCCATATATTAGGAAAGAAGATCAGACAATTGACTATATAGCCACTGCTGATTTTGCTTCTGGATTTATTGCCTTAGTTGATGAAGCAATTGAAACAGGTAGTATGGATTTTGGAGGACAAATAATTGAAGTTGAGGGTGTAGCTGCCCTTGTTTTAGATGGTTTGGATTCTTGGTTAGATGTGACTAATATGATTGCTAGGCACCATCATATTAAAGGTGCTGATGATAGACAAGCTGATAAAATGAAGTTAGTTCCTACACAATGGTTTGCTAGAAATCAAGAATATAATAGGTTGTTTGATAAGGTTAAAAGGCTTAAGTGTCATAAGTTCTTCATTACTCATATGAAGGATATTTATGATGGGTTCAATGTATCGGGTCAAAAGCCAGATTGGGAAAAATCTACTACTGCAAAACTATTTCAATATGTAGAAATGTATGCAGAAGAAAGAGGAAAAACAACCAAATTATTTGCTAAAGTAGTAAAATCAAAAACCAATTCTAATATAGTAGGTAAGTCTTATTTATTATATGAGAATGATGGCAACAAAGCTACTTGGCATGGGCTAGATCAAATCAAAAACGGAATGCTATAAACGGGGGAGGGGGTAATTTATTTTGCCCCTTTCTCCACTTTTTAGGTGTTATATATGGATTATAGTGAAGTTCAAAAAAGTGCTGTTATAGGAGAATTAAGAGCAATGCAAGTATTTGTAGCATTAGGTTTTGAAGTGTATCAACAATTAACTGGTAAAGAAACTGTTGATTTTGTAGCTGTTAAAGATAAAAATATATATAGAGTAGAAGTTAAGACAACTAGCGTATATAAGGGTGGTGCTTGGGTATTTAATATTGCGAGAACACGACACAATGCTAGTAAGAAAAGTAAAAAATATAAATTTAGTGAATATAAAAAAGATTTAGATTTGCTAGTATTATATATAAAACCTAAAGATTGTGTGTTGGTTTATCATAAAGACGAAATACATACACAAACTCAAGTAAGAATAAATAACAAAGAAATGGAGGTAAGAAAATATGATGAGTTTCTCAAATACGAAACAATTAATACAGATATTAAAGAAAAGTAAAGTGGTCGGTAAATATTCATCAGGTGCTGGTAATGTATCTGATTATATGTCACCCGACTGTTTAATTAAAAAACATGATGACAATCAAATAGCTATATATAATGCTAATGATCATTCATATATTAGATTACTTGTTGAAGCAGATGATATAAAATTAAAGGATAGTATTGTAGTAGAAATAGATATGTTGATTAAATATCTAAATAAATTTGAAGCTGTTACCTTAAAAGTAAAAGATAATATATTAATAGGTACTGAAGATAATAAAAGTTTTTCTATGCCTTTATTAAATAGACATTCATTTAGTGATACAATATATACTTTAATGAGCAAGTTAAAAGTTCAAGCAGATGGGGTTATAGTAAATAATACAATGATAAGAACTCAAGTAAAAATTCCTATTGACGAATTAAGAGAAGCCTTTTCTAATTGTGAAACAGTAGGATCTTCAATTTATACGTTAAAATGGGATTTAGAAAATTTACACCTTTCATCAAACAAGGGAAGCGAAAGTATGAAAATTAATATTGACACTTTAGAAGATACAATGGAGTTTAATAAAAAGGAATTTCAAATAACTATATCTAGCCCCATTCATAATATTTTAACGGATTTAGATAGGGTAGTTTATATTTATGCTAAGAATCATAGTCCATTATTTATAAGAACAAGTAATAATCAAGTATTTTATTTAATAGCACCGAGGGTTGAAGAATGAAGAATAAAGATGACGTAAGATGGATGCTTACCGAAGCAATAAAAAGAAGAAATGAATGGGAAGAATGGTTAATGACTCTTAAAAAAGATATTCATGTTGACAGAAAACAAGTAGCAGAAGCTGTTAGAAATTATAATGCATTAAGAGGCGTAGTAAAAGCTTTACAATGGACTTTAGATTTCCCAGGTGTAGATCACCCATTAGGATAAGTGTTAATATGCAGTGTTCAACATGTAAAGAAGAAAAATATATAACATTAATATATGTAAATAATTATCCTGTTTGTGACGATTGTATAACTATAATTATTACTAAGAGAATACAAACTCTAACAAGAAGTGGTTGGTTTGGATGAAATGTAAAATTTGTAAAGGATCTGGATATATGATTGATATGTCTTGTAATGAATGTAAAGGGTTAGGTGTAATAGAATGATAAAGAGTGAAGGGATTGCTTTTACTGTATGGTTAGCAAAATATTATGAAATAGATTTGGGTTCAAATTTATCAATAATTAAATTAACAGAGGCTTGGGATGATAATATGACTCCCGAAGAATTAAAAAAGGAGAGGGTAGAAAATGTCAGAAATCAACGTATTAGATAAAGGGTTTGTTAGATTAGTAGATCATATGGGAAATGATATGTCAGTTATTAAAGCGGCAAGAGTGTCATATGGTAATGAATCTAAAGGAGAAGAGGCAGATAAAAAACTCATTCATTATTTAATGAACAATAAACATGAAACTCCTTTTGAACACATCACATTTACCTTTCATGTAAAGTGTCCTATGTATATTGCTAGACAATGGTTTAGGCACAGGATAGGTTCATTTAATGAGATTAGTGGAAGATATACAGAAATGGAAGAGTCATATTATCATCCCAGATCTATGAGAAAGAACACAGAAAAAAATAAACAATCAAGTGGTAAAGGTGATTGGTGTGAAGATGAATTTTTAAATATGTGTGATACTTATGATGATGCTATTCTTTCTGCTCATGCTGCTTATAATAAATTATTAGAATTTGGTCTTTGCAGGGAACAGGCTAGAGGGGTATTACCTATGGCGATTTATACAGAATTTTATTGGTCTGTAAATGCAAGGTCGTTATTTAATTTTATTGAATTGAGAACTGCTAAAGGTGCTCAATGGGAAATTCAACAATACGGTATAGCTATATTTAATTTAGTAAAAGATATAGCTCCTTGGACATTTGAAGCATTTAGAATGTGTACTCTTCAAACTAGCTTTGGTGGTGAAAGTATATGAATATTATATATTATATTAGTGATAGACCATTAATTATGTTACTAATACTTATAGTAGCAATTGTGTTGATTTATCCTATTGAAACATATATACTAATACATTCACTATTAGTTGAGGAAGATAATCTTTCTAAACTTGAGGAGAGTGAAAAAATCCTTTACGGCGAAGATAGCGAAAATAGTGAAGTATATAAATTTGATATAGAAGAATTTAAAAAACAGTTGGAGGAAATGAAATGATAATAGTAAACAATAAAAGCAATAACTCTATTCACCTACGATGGAGAGATAAAGGTGAGAGAAGAACACAAGAAATAGTAGATTTTAAACCTTATTTTTTCATTGAAGCTACAGAAGCTAGACCACGCTTCTTTACTTACAATAGATATTGGAGAGGAAAATCAACTCAAAGAAATGCTCCTTTAAAATATGAAGAAGGTTATTGGAATAATATTGATGGTGATAGATTAACTAAAGTAATTTTACAATCTCCTAATGATATGCGAAAAGCTAAAGAACAATGGCATAAAACTTATGAGGCTGATATAGGTTTAGCTACAAGATATGCTGTTGATAAATTAAGACAGGTAAAAGAATATAAACTACGTAAATGGTATTTTGATATAGAAATGCAAGTAGGTGGAAGATATGATAAACAAATTAATGCTATATCTATATATGATAACTATGATAAACAATATTATACTCTAACTTGGTTTCCAAAAGAGCCTCTTCCTAAATATGAAGGGGTTAAAGTATTTGAGGATGAAGAGGATATGTTACTTTACTTTGTGCAACTTATGGAAAGTAAAGATCCAGATATGCTTATTGGTTGGTATATACTTGGTTTCGATATTCCATATATAATAAAAAGACTTATTGAAAATAAAATTAATCCTAGAAGAATGAGCCCTATTAATGATATACAAGGAGCAACTCATAATAAAATGTATGTTGAAAAATATGTTAATGTAGCTCAACCTATTAAGGGTAGAATATGTTACGATTTAATGCATCATTTTGAAAGACTATGGTTAGATTCTCAAAGAGGTACATTGGCTTCTTTATCATTAGACTTTTGTTCTAAAAAAGCATTAGGCGATGATGCTGGTAAAAAACAATCATCTAAATTTACTAAAGATGAATTTTTCAAAAAGGCGTGGTTAGAAGATACAGAGAATTTTTTAGAGTATAGCAAAATAGATGTAGAACTTTTAGTGCGTATTGATGAAACGATGAATGTAAGTGAAAACACATTAGCACTACAACGGCTATTAGTATGCCCAATAGAAAATACATTTCATAATAGTCAAATGGGAAGTGTGTATTTTATGAGGAATGCTTCATGGAAAGCGCCAACAGGAAAGAAAGGAAATAAAAGAAAATACGATGCGGCATTTGTAATAGACCCCGAATTAGAAAACACGTTTGGACTTCATAAGAAAGTTGCTGTGTTTGACTTTAAGGGATTGTACCCATCTATGATAGCATCAAGGAACATTTCTTGGGAAACCAAATGCGATGATTTAGAAGATGGATATATAGTAGATTGGGATACGCCTAAAAATTTAAGAGAGCATACTAAGGATTGTTCAATCAAGTTTAAGCAAGGAGAACGGGGTCTATTGCCTTCTGCTGTACTGAATCTAAATGCTCTTAGAACTACCTATAAACAGCGTATGAGAGCCGCTATTGACGATAACGAGGCTACTATGGTTCAACGATGGAACGCCGCTCAAATGGCTGTAAAACGAGTAGTCAATGCCTTTTATGGGATTTTATCAAAGGATGGATATGGATGGTCTGACATTGATCTATCTAAGTCAATTACAGCATCAGCGAGGGAAGCAATGCGTGAAGTAGCGTTTAAGGCTATTAGCTTAGGCTATACCGTACATTACGGACATACGGATTCTATCTTTGTTCAAGTAGAATCGGTTGATGATGCTGCTGCCCTATGTGACCAATTAAACTCTTTTATTCAAACTGAAATATTTGATGATTATGTTGAATTAGAATTTGAAAAGTATGCTGAATCATTTTTCTTAGCTAAGAAAAAGAATAGATATTGTGGATATTTATCATGGATAGATGGTAACTATTTAAATGATCCAGAATTCTTTGTGATGGGATTTGAAACTAAGAAAAGTAATGAAACTCCTTATGCTAAAGATTTTCAAGAGACAATTTTAAAAATGGTTGCACAGGGTTCATCTTCGGTAGAAGTAACGACAAAGGCTAAATCTAAGTATTTTGAATTAAAAGAGGGGTTAGTAGATCCTAATTTGATTATTAAAAGAAGCAGACTTAGAAGAAATTTAGAAGAATATAGATCTATAGGTGGCGGTGTAGCAGGAGTTTATTATTATAATAATCATATTGCTAAAAATAAAGAAGAACAAATTTTAGATGGTGACAGTTTTATATACTATCAAGTAGACAATAGTAGTGTAACTAATTACCCCCGAATCTTTTATGTTAAAGGTAAAAGACGGGATATAAGATATATTGCTGCAACTGGTATAGATAAAGTAATTAGTGAATTTAAACCAAATTGGGATAAAATTGCTGATGCAGAAATTATTAAGAAAATATCTTTAATATATGATAGTATGAAATGGGATATAAGAGAAGTTATGGATGATGGGAAACAAACAAAATTAATGGATTGGTGGTAATATGACGGAATATACAAAGAGAGAATTAGAACTAGGATATACTTATAAATGGAAACCTAAAGTAGAAGATGGAATTGAATTAAAAATAACTAAGTCATCATTGGGTCAGTTTTTATTCTGCCCCGCTGCTTATAATTATTCTTATAGAGAACAAATTAGAGGAGCAGTTAGTGATGCTATGATAAAGGGTAATAAAGTACACGATTCAGAAGAAGCATTTTGGAATAATATGGATATTAAAAAAGGTGTAGAAATTCTTAAAGAGGATGAAGTTACAGCAGAAGATAGTATAAATAAATATATAAGAAGTCTTTATACTCCTACTGAACATGAAGGAGCTGAAGAAATTATTGATAATATGGCTACCTTTTATACTCAAGAATTTATATCTGCTTATGAAAATGATGAATTAGGTGATTTTATACCAGTAGGTAATGAAATAATGATGGATGCAAATGTAGTATTTGAAGGACAAAGTATTCATTTTCAAGGCATTATTGATAGATTATTTCAGATTGAAGATCATTATGTATTAATGGAATTAAAAACTGGTCTTTGGAAAGATAGCAAGAAAACTTATATGAGAAAAGAAATGGCTTACTATAAAGTATTATATGAGCAATCTTCAGAGGAACAAAAAATTAAATTTGGGCTAGATCCAACGATACCTATTAAACAATGGGGTTGGTATTTCCCTGCTAGTAATCATATATATATAGAAAACTGTTTAACTAGATCAGAGACAGGAGTTTGGCATAGTATTCAAAAACTTATTACTGCTTATTACCAAGATTATTTTGAATATAAATGGTTTTATAAAAAATGTATTCATTGTAGTCATATAGATATATGCGAAGCTTCAGCAAAACAAGGAGAGGGTCACTATGATTGGTTTTAAAGTAAAACAATATTTAAAAGAGGGTAATTTTTCATTTACTGATGTAATGAATATGGATAATTTTCAAGATATTATATGTGATAAGATATTAAATGATTTAACTAAAGAACAAAAATTAGATATTATTTGGGATACGGTACATAAGCAAAGCGATTTGCCTTTTAATAAGTTAGTTAATATATATGTTAAAGCTGAAATAGCCAAAATTACTAAAGAGATATTTTTAGAATATTTAGAAAATGCTTCTATATCTTTTAATGAAGATGTTGAAACTATTTCACCAGTAGAGGCACCAGTAGAGAGTGTTGACCTAGATAATAAAGATGAAGATATAGAACAAGTAGTTGAAGAACTCACTCCTTTAGAAGAAAAAACAAAAACCATTAAAGAATTAGTTAAAGCAAATAGAGAGCCAATGAGTGTTGATGAGATGAAAAAAGAAGGGATCATATGAAATTTCCTAGAGAAGTTTGGGCTGGGAGCCATATAGAAGGAGCGGCTCAACCAAGAAGGATTGTTATAAATAATCAAGATGATTTTAAATTATGGGCTAAAACTCATAATGGTAAAATGAATTTATATACTACTGTATATGATTATGAAGAATATTATAATAATAGAGGGATAGAAAATACGGCTATATTAGATAGAGTGTTTTTAGATATAGATGCACATGAAGGTAATTTAAATGAAGCCTTTAAAGTATGTATAAAACTTCATAAATGGTTAGAAACTAAAGATTTAACCCATACTATCTTTTTTAGTGGCAGGGGATTTTATATATTTGTAATGGGCGAAGTTTGTTATAGTATAAGAAATGTAAAAGCATTCTTTAATATTTGTCAAGATGTAGTAAATAATTCAAATTGTTTAGATAAGTCAGTTATTAATATCTCTAGGCTTAGAAGAATAGTAAATACTTATAATTTTAAAGGAAGAAAATTTTGTATTAGATTATCAGAAAATGATTTAAATGAAGGGTTAGATTTTATATTAAAGGAAGCAAACTTTCCAAGAAAAAACTGTCCAAATAAAATATGGGGAACCCAATTAATTAAGTGGCCTAATGTAGCAACAGTTGAAGTTTCAGATATAGAGATAACTCAAATAGATTCAATAGGAAAATTACCAATATTGCCATGTTTAAAAGAAGCAATAATGATAGAGAACCCTGTTCATAGAACAAGGTATTTACTAGTACAATGGTATAGCGAATTCTTATCAGAAATGGCTATTGTTGAACTGGGGTTAGATTGTAGGCCAAGAGAAGTTATGGGTGGCGCGTTAAATAATATTAAAAAAATGATAGAAGATGAAATAGAAAAAATTGCATCATATGATAATGTGTGGATTGATTACGATAGACATGTTACAAGAGATCAAGTTGATTATATTGTAAATAAAAGATATATGGCTGCATCATGTGATACTTTGATTTGTGAAGATTATTGTGTAGGTAAATGTTGGAGGTATCCAAATGTTAATGATAGATAAAAGAGAACAATCAGAATTAGCTTCTCTTATAATAAAAAGAGCTGAATTAATACATATTCCATATGAATTTAAATGGTTAGAAATAGGAGATTATATACTTCAAGTAGAACCAAGTATTTGTTTTGAAGCTAAATCAATACAAGACTTTTTAAATTCAATTAGAAATAAGAGAATGTTTAATCAAATTAGTAATATGGAAGATGCGTATGATAAAAACATAATATTAATACATGGGCCGTTAGAAGATGCAGTTAAATATTTAGAAAATGTAGAGTATAATAATATAAGATGGAAAAATAAACTTAAGGGTATGATATGTGGCGCTATAGCATCTATTAATTTACATACTACTTCTAAATGTTTATGGGTTCCATCTGTAGATGAAGCAGCTCATATAGTTATTGCTTCCTGTACGCAAGTAAATAAACCTCTTATTTTAACAAAACAACTACCAAAGAAAACTAGAAGTGAGGATGTAAGAGTGGATGTCTTAGTAGGTATAGATGGAGTAAGTGAGAAAAAGGCCAGAGCTTTATTAAAAATGTTTGGTTCAATAGAAGAAATTTCATCAATATCAATAGAGGATATAATAAAAATAAAAGGGATTGGTAAAGTTACGGCAGGTAATATAATCAAAACTTTAACTAGCGAAACAAAGGTGAACATATAATGGCAAAAGATATAGAAATGGATGAATGGGATTTATATGATGCCTTAGCTCCACTAGGAGAAATAGAATTTTTAGATATTAAAAAGACTAGTGAAATTGAACTACCTAAGAGAGTGCAAGAGTGGAAAGATATTGTATTAACTTATTCTTTATATAATGATTTTCCAGCAACCTTGTCTTATTTTTGTGTGTTAGGACAAGTATTAAAGGACTTTATAAGAATACCAATAGGGCCCTTTTCTTTAGATCCTAGAGTTCAAATTTGTTGGATTCAAACTTCCAGAACTGGTAAATCAGCAATGTTTAAGTTCTTAGAACCGGTATGGTCAAAAACTTTTGAATTGATTAATAACCACCCAACAACATTTAACCCACCCCTATCACCATTAACAGGTATTAATGAATTCACATTACATGCTCCAGATTCTTTTACAGATCAAGCTTTATTAGGTACTATGAGAATGAATGTACCTAATCCAGAATACAATAGAAGAGAGCCAGATGAAGATGTATTAGAATTTATAGACATACAAATATCAGGATTATTAGAAGGATCTGGATTAATATGTTTTGATGAGTTTGAACATTCAGGCTTATTTAAAGAATCACAACATAAACAAGAAACGGTTATGCACTTTCAAAAATTCATGAATTCATTAGATAGTCCTACTCATATTATTAGAAAAAGATTAACTGAATGGGGTAGAGATTTAGTAGTGGATTCACAAAGAAGTTTATGGGCTACCACTTTACCACCAGAAGGATTAGAAAGAGTTATATTAACTAAAGGTGTATTTCAAAGAATGTTATTATATGTTAGAGAAGTTCCAGAATCTTTACGGATGCGTATGGAAGAAGAATATTTGGATATTTTTGGTGAAGAAACAGAAGTTGAATATCCAATAGAGAAATGGTCTGAAGAGTTATATAATACTTACAAATGGGTTGAAGAAAGATTTATAGAAGTAGACGGTAATCCAAAAAAGGTAATTACTTTTACAGAATCCGGTAAAGCTAAAATTAAATCTGAATGGAGAGCCATGCGTAAATATATGAATAATTTAAGAGATGATATATTTGAAGCCACTAATACATTCATAATGAATACTATCAATAATATAGGTATCATAGCTGTATTGTGTGCGGTTAGTGAAAGACAAACAGAAGTAACTGATAGACATGTAAGACAAGCTTCAAAAATAACAGCTTCTAGTTTTACATCAATCATTGATTGGTTTGAAACAAAATTAAGAAAAACTCCTAAAAGAATAGCTGAAAGAGTTAATGATGGGTCAATAATGAAGGCATATGAAATGAGTAAAAAGAATTCTGAGGGATGGGTTCTTAAGGCAGCGATGTGTAGTAATTGGTGTAAGGTAAGCGAAGGGAGTAGATCTGGGTTTTATCGTAAATGGCCTACTATGCAACATTTATTTGAAGAGAAAACTATGAATAGTAAAAAATATATAAGGAGAAATAAAAATGAGTAATATATTATCAATTGATATTGAAACAAAAAACTTAAGTCATGAAATTGGAGGATGGGGTAATACCCATATGTTTAAAGTAGCTTGTGTTGCTACTTATGATGGCACACTTAAAAAGGTATATACAGATGATGTAAATATGGATGATCTAGGAACATTAAGTGATATTGAAATTAAAACACTTAGAGAATTAAAATATGATTTAGATGATCATTTTGATAAAGGGGGTAAATTATTAGGACATAATATTAATATTTTTGATTTACCTGTATTAAGAGATTCGTTAGATATATTTATAGCAAAAAAATATTTAGATAATAAAGATGACATGTGTATAGATACAAGTGCTTATCTTTCTAAACATTTTGGTAAAAGAATACAATTAGACAATTTGACTAAATGTACTTTAGACGCAGGTAAGATAATGGATGGTGTAGAATCTGTGCAAAAATGGAATGACGGTGAATATAATTCTGTTCTAGAATATTGTTTAAAAGATGTAGAATTAACATATGATTTATGGAAATATGGAAAGGATAAAGGTGTAGTAAAAGCTTTTGATATAGAAGAATCAAAAATTATGACTTATCCTTGTTTTTGGTAGTTGCCTACGGACTTGGAGATAAAATAAAACATAAGAAAATAACGATTAGAGTCGGGGGGATTTATCCCCTCGGCCCTTTTTTTATGTCAAAATTCACGATCTATAATAAACCTATTTTCTGAAGGCCAATAATTATACCGGCTATAATCGCTGTACCAGCACTTACTTTTTTAGTAATTTCCTTACTTAAGTAGTGATGAATATTCATTACAGGAGCTTTTTCAACAGTATGTTGTAAATCTTTAATAGCTCCCATCATTTCTAAATCACGTTTAGTAGCTCCTGTATGTTCACTATGTAATTTATTGACTTCACTATGTAGTATAGTAACGCTAGTTTCTAAGTTTTCTATGCGAGGCATTATTTCGTCTTTAAATTCAGCTACAGTTATTCTTTTCATATCATTCAATCCTTTCTATAAATTTTTCCCATGTTTTATTAACTATAATTTGTCTTATATCATGAACTAGTTTTTCAATCTCAAATTCATGGAGGCTATGTTTTTCCTCCCATATCCTTGCTAACGGTAACTGATCAAGTGGAAGTATTATTTCTCCTTTATCATCGGTAATATTTATATGATCAAAATCTATATTTAATCTATCATTTTCTAAATTTCCTGTAGTAAGTAGCACATAACGGCCAGCTTTTTCAGGCTTTCTTAATTCATGAATTAAATTATCTGGTAAATCTTTTTCGGGTAACGATATACTAGAATATTCGTGTCCATTATCAACTAACGAGAAGTCTTTAATTCTATTAAGGATCACTTTAGCTATATCCCACAGAAATAGGCGACTACCAAATTGAAGAATGGGATTTATGTAAATCTTTTCCCTATAGTGAGGTAATCTCTTTACTTCTTCTATAATTTCTAATTTTAATGCTTCTATAGTTGCCTTATTAAATATATTATTTAATACAGGGTTTAGAACATTCTCATCACCCGAATATCCGTAGTCGCCCCGCACTCCTACCATAAATATCCAAATACTATGTATTATTTTATTACGAATAACCTGTTTTCCCTTTTTACTAGGTTCGCCTTCAGCCCACCCTTCCTCAATAGCTAATAATTTTTCAGTTGTTTCTAATATATCTTCCCATCTTTTTAAAGATTCTTTGCTAGATTTAATTGCATCATATTTTTCTTTTAAATGTTTAAAAATAGATGAAACCGATGCTGTGTCTGGGTATACATTAATTATAGCACCATTATCATTATCAAATATACTAAGTTTAGTTCCATTATGCTGCCAATATATTACTACTCCTTTACCACAAGTTATAACCCAATCACCTACCCTTGGTTTTATGAAGTGTGGCAAATTATTATAATGCTGTTTAAAAATATCAACATTAGCTATAAAATATAATGGTAAATTATAAGCTTTAGAAGATGAACCTCTACCACTTGTAGTTTGTAATTGTAGTTCCCATGGTTTAAGGGATGTTTCTTCTCCATATGATAATTGTGCAAATGGTTTTTTAGGACTATCTTGTTTAGGAGTAATTCTCTGGGTTTGAGAATATTGTGTCTCCGGATCAAATCTTGTATATTGTGGAGCGCTCTCTTGAGTAATTTCTATATTATCATAAAAGAGTTTATGTTCTTTATTGGTTAATTCTTGTAAAACAGCCCATTGAATAAAACCTTTATTTTGACTGAGAATTACTTTTTCAAATATTTTTTCTAAATAGCCGGAGCCTGGCATATTCTGATGGTGATCCGGTAATGCATCTTGCAAATATTCTTCAAGATCATTCCAAACATCGCTTTCTTCTACTAAAGCATCATTTGATAAAGTTTTTTTACCTATTTGATTTGCTACTCTTATTAAAATACTTAAACCATGAGTTGAAACAAATTTATCTTTATATATATCATTTGCTAAATTAACCATTTCTTCCCAATCTTTTAATAATTCTTTTAAAGTACCTGGATCAAAATCATCTTGTAAAGAACGAGCTTCTCTTTCTAATTCACTAGGATCAAAAAGATGCTTTAAAGGGCCTTCATCTCCTTTTGCTCCCACTCTATGAACCTCATGCCAATCATTTACAATAGTATCATATTTTCTCCAAATTAAACCTTTAGATTGCGCTTTTAATTTTTGTATCATCTCTATAATATTAAGATTCATATTTTGTAAAAGTTTAATTTTTTGTTCTTCTGAATATTTATCATAGAATTTAAGTAAATCTACAATATTATCTTTATTTATTTCTGTAATTGGTATATCTTCTATTTCTTCTATAGTTTCATCTTTAGATTCAAACCATTCTGGTTTGGCTTCTTCTTCGGGTTTATTAACTCTATTATATGTTGAAATAAAATCTCCTAAATCTTTACTAGTCATTAATTTAACATCAAAGATTTGTTCAGGTTGCCAATTATCAATTAATATTTGTTTTTCTTCATTTGATAATCCTTGCCAATCATTAGCAAGACGTCTATCACTATCTATAATTTCTAAAAATTCATCTTGTACTTGTACCATTTAATCACCTCATAATCCATAACCTATTACTAACCAACCTGTTCCAAATGTACCTGCTGGAGCTGCCATAGTTGCCGAAGGAATAGTACCATCAGTATAAGAAACTAAAGTTACAAAAGCTAACTTAGGTAAAACCATAGTATTAGGAGTAGGTATTAAGTTATGATATGTTGATGCAGGGTTAGTAGCTTGACCAGCATTAAATTCTTCTGATGCTGCTGGTGTTATAATAGCATCTCCTGCGCCACCATTAACTAATGTAATTATAAGATTTACGTCACCACCAACAGGGGGCATTATAAAAAAATTAGTTGCTGCTGGTGCAGTATCTAAAACTTGTATTGTTGTTGCTGCTAAAGCTCTAGGTGATCCTATGACGCCACTTGCAGAGGATACTAATAATTCTCTATTTAATTCTCCACCTGTTGTTAATTTAGTACTAGCAGTTATATTACCTGTTACAGCTAATGTGGTACCATCAAATTGCATATTTGCTTCTGCGTTCATTGCATCTGTACCTGTAGCAGTTACAACATAATTATTAGCACCGTTAGTTAAGAAATCAGAAACATCTACGGCGAAGTCTATTGTATCAGTACCCGAATTACCTGTAATAGTAATACCCACACCTTCAGTAAGGGCTAAAGTATCAGTAGTAGTATCAGCAGCAGGGTTAGTACCATTAGGACAAGTAATTGTTTGAAACAAATTTTGATCTACATTTGGAGAAGAATTTGTAACCGTTAAAGTATCTGTTCCAGCAGCAGTGGTTAATGTTATTCCTGTTCCAGCAGCTACTGTTAAGGTATCTGTTGCACCATCGGCTACAATATTTGCTTCCCCTGAAACAGCTATTGTCTCAAATAGGTTTTGAGTAGAACCACTGGCCATCATATCATGTTCAGTTCCTGCACCATCTTGGAAATATAACTTATCATCATTTTTACAATATATTGCGCCCCAATCATCAATATTAGTTGGAGTATCTGTCTCTTTTATCCAAAGACTTGTAGGTGCATCGTCTGTATGATATGTTAAGAACTGAAATGGTCTAGTAGCTAAATCAGCAGTAGTTGATCCATCAACCTTGATAACACCTATAATAACGTCTCCTTGTGTATAATCTGGGATTTGAGGATTAAGTGATCCAGTGAGTATAGTTCCCCCCACTCTATTGCGTATAACAACAGTAGAAACTCCAGTAATCACCAATAGACCATACCACGCATATCCACTAGTAGGATGAGGAGAACCCCCACCGGCCACCGAATCTAAATCAACATAAGGTGATGAAGCCGCCGTAAAATCTGTTAGCGTATGATCCTTTTTATACTTTCCAAGCGATACAGTAAATCTAGTTGTGCCACCAACAGATGATTGTGTTACGTCACAACCGCTAACTACATAATTACCTTCAATAGCAGTAGCTAATCCTTGAGCAATACCGCTATGTAAAAAGTCTATGTTATCTTGCATTTGTTTTGTTGAGTCACTTAAAGTGCTAAAATGTAATGGATTAGATGTCATTATGTAACCTCCATAGTAATCATAATATCATACTGTTCATTAGTATTAATATATAGTGGATCTATTGGTATTCTAAAAAGCATGGTTGCTTCTACAGCATAAGATGCGGTTCCCGTATCAACCATTAATCCTGTCTGTGTTGCATTAGTAGCTAAATTACCAAAAATTCCTATTTCTTGTATAGTTTGTCCTGCAATACCAGTAGTATTTCCTAATAAAGTATATGTAAAATCTATTGTAGTATCATTTGACATTATATTCGTAGTACTCAAACTAGCATGATTTAAAGGAGCATCTAAACTATTAACATAAGGATTGCTAGCATCTCCGCCTGTTCCAAATTGAATTGTATTATATATTTGTGAAATAAATAGCGCAGTTTTATTTCTAGCAAATTCAGTCATCATGTTACGAACACTTCCTCATAAACAGTTTCCCAAGGTACGTTTCCCATTAAAGGGAAGCCACCAGTAGCACTTAAACTTAACGTTGTACCCGCTCTTCTAATTTTTATTTTTAATAATTTTTGATCTACTTTAGTATTCATATCCACTGATTCCCCTGTACTTATATTTTGTTTATCTCTAAGTTCCGTATCTATTTTCTTTGTAGTGGCAAATAATTCAGCCAATCTATCTGCCATATTTTTATCATAAGTTCCTATCTCTAATTCTGCAGTACCATCAATTGAATTTCTATTTTCTAACACAATATAATTACTTCTAGGTATATTTTCAGATGGTAAATTAACGGAAACCACATCACCTGGTTTTAATAAACTAATATTATTAGCTACTAATTTAATTTTATATCTTTGATTTAGAGTAGTATGTATATGTAGTAAATCTCTAGCTCTTCTAATAGCTTCTTCTTTAGTAGTAATTCTATTATCAAATTCTTCTAAAGTTTTCTTGCCTATTTCCTTTATACTATCGCTTCTTTTCTTAGTAGCTTTTACGTTTTTTCCATAAACTATAACTTCATTATAAAAATCAAAAGTATTATCGCTTCTTGATGCTTCTATTATATTTATATTAGTATTAGTGTGCGAAATATCAATATTAGTATAGTCATAAGGGTCTTTTTCTTTAGTTAATTTGACTCCATTTATTGTAGATATAATTCTTCTCTTTTTAATATTAGCTAAATAATCTGTAGCAGTATATAAATCTACACCTTTGAATATTGGGGCAACAATATAAGGATAATCTATTGCGCTAGAAGTAAATATTATATTGTGATTTTCAAATATATCATTAATTAAAGTTTCTGCTTCTTGTCCTATTGTAACAGTAGAACCAATATATGCAGTTTGAGGTTTATTAATATTAATTGGTTTTATTGTTTTAATACTAAAAACTTTCCCTACTGAGACAATACCATTTAATTTAGGTATATTATCCGAATCACTAAAAGATAAAGAATAAGATGAAGTTGCAGAGTGATCTAAAGTATGCATATTACATCTAAATTTATTATTACCATCATTAAGATAAACAGAATAACCACCACTTGTTTCACCAATGGCCCCACTACTACTAAATAAATAAGTACCCTTTCTATTAACTAAATAAGAAGTGTTCTTTTTGGATGCTGAATCAGTATCATCATAACTTAAAGCATCTGGATCTACTGCAACAATCATTGATAATACCCCTTCATTATAATCACCAGATTTAGAAGACGTTCCCTCTTCTCTTTTTCCTAAAGTATTATCTCCCTTGTTATTTTGATAACCATACGAACTTATTATACCATAACCTTCATTAGAATAGGCTTGTTTAGTATATGCAGAACTTAGTGTGTATAATTTAATATTATCATTACCTAATAATTTAGGCCAAAAACAAGTTTCTGCTGGTCTCATTATTCTATAAATATTTTTAACTGAGTCAGCATTATCAATTATTAAATGGTGTATCTTTGTAGAACCACTATATTCTACTTTATGTGATATAATATAATGTATTATATCTGGTTTAATATTATAAGCAGAATTATGTACTGAATCGGTATTAGATATAGTGGAACCAAATATATCTCCATCTACAGAAACTAAGTAGCACCCTGTTAAATCAGGACAAAAATTTAACCATTGGTTATTTTGTGTTGTGGTTGTTATTGTAAATTTTAAAGTTTTGCAAACAAGGTTGCTATTAATTGATGCAGTTGTAGTAGTTGCTGCCACCGAAGTATCTAATACAGGTTTAAAACCTAAATAAGCCCCATCTCCTATTAAATCACCAGTGGAGGCTGTGTTATCACTAGGTACATCTTTTAAAGTTTTTTCTGCAAAGGTAGTATTATCAGTACCAATAAATATATAAGATTTTGGTGAAGAAGTAGAACCGTCTAATTGAGCTAAGTTAGCAACTTTAGAATCTAATTTTCTATAATTATAATTAGTAGTAGTAGTAGACATACCCTTACTAACTCTATAAGTATCCTTATTTTCAATAGGGTATCTATCTATAAATATACATCTCATTCCTCTCCAAGTAGATCTTGTTGAAGCAGTAGCAGTACCACCAGCAACTAATTCTAAGATTTTAGATGGGTGCTTTAATTCATTATAGGTAGTAGCAGAAGGAGTATAAAAATTATCAAAAATGGTATGCATTGTAGAAGTTCCAGGATTTGTAGGTGTTCCTATAATTGGTAAACATATATTATCTTTATCTGGTTGTAAAGTGCCAGAATATGCGCCTCCATAATCAGTATGACCATATTCCCCGTTAAAATGATTCCCTATATCTATTGAATATTTACCTTCATTAGACCAGAAATTATTATTATTTGCTATATTATTAGTAAGGCCGTTTTCATTAGTTATTATTAATTTAGGTAAACATACTAAAGTTACTGTTATACTTTTTGTTCCCGCAGGTTCTCTTATAACGATAGTATCGCCAAGATTATAGCCAGCAGTTGAGCCCCAATTAGTAATATCTGTTACAGTAGGATTACCACTTCCATCTGTAGTAATAGTAAATTCCATATTTGACCCACTACCACTTGTTGAATATTGTGCTACTTCAGTATATTCTTGATCTGCAGACCAACTACTTGTAGGGCTGGGTGAATAATCAGCAAGACTAGTACCTGCATATTTAACTATTCCAAACTTAGTATCATCATACCAAAAGAATGAATCACCTGGATTATAATATTCTCTAGGATCTGCACCATCTACAAGAACACCATATTCTTTAATTTGATAAGTACTGGTAGTAGTAATAGCAGCAGGACAAGGCGGGGCAAAAGTGGCCACTCTAGTAGAACCAACATAATCATATATGAAACACCTAAAGCCAGCATTAGGCCCCGTTAAAACTTCAAGTATCATAGTATTATAATAGTCGTTAACAGCTGATGCACCAGCGGCTAATATTACTTCATTAACAGTAGCATTAGATTGTGCAGTACCTGTATTAGATCTTCCAGCAGTATATCCAGAACTATAATTAAGTTCAACTTCTGTATCTTTAGTGCCATAACTATTACCAAAAATAGCTCCTTGTAACATATGAAGTCCTTTAGTAGCACTGCTATCATTAAAAGTATGATCTACATCTCTTCCTTGTATTGCATAAGTAGTCATATTAGTTTCATTATATAATGTTCTTGCACTTAATGGATCCATGCGTACATTATATATACTACCAGTATAATAATCTCCAGATAAAGGATCATATTTAGCAGCAGCAGTTAAAGTAATAGTATCATTAGAATAAGTGGTTGTTGCTAAACTACTAACCTTACCAATATAATGTCCTTTATCTGTGTATAATCTATCATTAACTACTATCCCTGTATTTACACCTGTAGTAGTAAGAGTTGAACCAGTTAAAGTATTTACATTTACAGTACTATCACTAATCTCAGTATATTTATGATAATTTAAAGTTGAATTCCTTTTATATTCTGGTAATAACATATCTTTATTAGGTGGCAATTCAGGATCAAAAGAATTAAAATGCCAATCAAAAGTCATTTCAATTAATCTCATTAAGCCAAATCTTAATATTTCATTAGAAGTTATACTAGATTCTGCAATATCTATAGTTTCATAAGATCCATCATTTTCTTTTTGATTTGATAAAGAACCTATATAGTTAGTATGATTTACTGCACTTAACCCTAAAGAAGGTTCATTTCTAACGAATAAATTATAATCTGTTAGTTTTCTTGTTTGATTTAACAAACTATTTTGTCTAGTTTTACTATCTGGGTATAGGTCGCTCTTACTAAATATAAACCATCTAATTGTTTTTGGGTCAATTAATTGCCAATTATCTTTAGCTTCATTAATAATATTAAATTTTTCACCTTTCCAAGGATCAACTGTGCTAACAACATCTTCATATACCATTCCCCAGCGACTATCTCCTCCATATTTAGGTAGTAAATCCCATGTACTCGTATTATGGTGTTTATTGTCATTAAAATTACTACCAGTAGCAGGATATATACCTCTATTTGGTATTGTTTTCTTTTCTAATCTATTTTCAGTATCTGGATAAAAATCTTTATAATACTCTGTATTTGTTTCACCACCAGTAAAACCAGCCTTTATTTTATAACCAATAGCATATCCATTTGCGTTGCCTCTATTTTCAGCATAATATAATTTAGGTTTAGTATCATATGATCGCTTATCAACATAGGTAATTGATCCAGGCTTACCTAATTGTAAATCATTATATTTCCATGTAAAGCCACCATACCTAGTAATAAAATCTCCATCAACTCCAGATGCATCATCTGAAAATATGCCAGCAAATTGTATAGGTTTTCCAATATAAGAAAATTGAGAATTCATTAATTGAACTACTCCACCAACATCTAACCCTTGAGTATTTAAAAAATAAATATGATTAGTATCTTTTCTATACTTAGT
>Ga0098033_1000116_pt1 | contig 41326 bp, 52 predicted proteins | sample 1_EtaG_FD_75049 | JGI IMG/M metagenome (GOLD analysis project Ga0098033, IMG submission 75049) | Marine viral communities from the Subarctic Pacific Ocean - 1_ETSP_OMZ_AT15124 metaG | ecosystem: Environmental > Aquatic > Marine > Oceanic | place: Pacific Ocean | collected 2015-01-07
AAGAGGCGGGGAACCCTCAGTCACGACTTCATGGCAGACGCCCGGAGTCAGGTGATTCATCGCGACGAGTACACGTTCCACGAGAACGCCCCGGAAGACCACCTTGTGAACAAGACCGTGACCAAGGCAGAGGCTAAGGCGATCTTGAAGAAGCATGGCTTGGTTGAGGCCGGGGTTGCGCCTAAGCGCAAGTCAACAAGCAGTACGCGGATATACACCCAAGCTGAGATTGTGGAGCGCTGGGCTGCCAAGCGGGCAGCTCAGGCGGACGAGCCCACTGAAAACAATCAAGTAGCCGTTGACACAGATGTAGTAGAAGGGGATACGATTATCGCCAAGACTTGGCCCGCCCTCAAAGCGCAAGCCAAGTCATTGGGGCTTATAGTTCCAAGTACAACGAAGAGGCCCGAACTTGAGCGACTGGTTCGGGAGCAACTCAATACTTAGTCGCAACCTGGAGATTCCGTGAATCCAGAGCTTGGCAACGACAACCCAGAAGTCAGCGAAGACGTAGGTGTTGGCGATAACTCCCCGGTGGCCACCGAGGAGATCGACACACAGACTGATGAGCAGGCTAGTGGGACCGATGGCTCGAGCGATGGTGAAGACGGTTCAGGGTCGTTCTGGTCGGGGAATCCCCTCGAACTGGCGCCCGAAAACCTCGCCATCTACCGAGAGATGCAATCCGGCCTTACCAAGAAGACTCAAGAGCTTGCCGACATGCGGCGGGATTACGAGTCTGACAGGGTCAGACTGCAGGATAACCAAACCCAACTCCAACAGGCTTTCCTAGCGCTTCAGGCGCAACAGGCAGGCCAAAGGCCGAATGGTGGGGCCGACAATAGCGACCAGGAGACTGGACCCTCTGTTGACGAACTGCGCGAGCGGTTCACCGCAAGAGCTCAAGATGGAGATGGTTTTGGTGCCCTACTCGAGGTGATGGACGCCCGCCTCAAGGCAAACCCCGGCTCTTCGGAGAAGGAAGTTGCGTTGAGGCAGGAGATTGAGCAACTCAAGCAGCAGGTTCATTCGGTGTCGGAGACGTTTGCTCCGCACCGGGAGGCCAGCCGCTTGAATGCGATATTTGAGGACATGAAGGGCGGTCAGTACAGGGAGTTCCGCGACGAGCGTGTTCAGGGTCAGGTTCGCCAGATCTTGGACTCGAACGACCCGACTATCACCAAGCTTCTCTCGTCGGGGACGGAGGACGCCTATCGGGCAGCCTTGTCTCTGGCGGGAGAACGAGCCATTCGAGCGGTCAATGAGGGCCGTTTGATCGACAATGCCAAGCGAAGAGCCGAAGCAGCTCCTCCAGCAACTCAGGCCGGGACGGCCTCTTCACCCGTAGGATCCACGGCAACTATGTCCATGGACGAAATCCTCGATGCGGTGTTGGGGCAGAATTCCGAGCTGGGCGGTCGGTTGAGTTAGCTAGGCTTGCGAGGATACAATGGGCGCTCCATTTTCAACCACACTTAGTGACTACACGAAGGCATTTTCGCTGACGTGGGGCGCTTCCTGGGAAAAGCTTGTTTGGCTTATCCTGGAGCAGTCGCCTCTCTTGTACCTTATGTATAAGAAGGGGGCTATCCATCTGGAAGCAGCACCCTACGCGCGGATTCCGTTCGTACACGCCGAAAACCCTAACGTTCAGACCTACCAGGGATCCCAGGTACTGAACACCGCTGACAGCGAGTTCGCCAAGCCGTTCATTTGGGACAGCTGGGGTCAGATCTCCTGCCAGTCGGTCGTCGCTTGCGACAAGGTGGACCTTAACCAGAACGCGAAGCGTCAGATCGGCAAACTTCTTGATGCCGAGCTCACGCAGTGCGCGATCACAATGCGGAACTACATCGAGGAGCAACTCCACACTGCAAGCAGCGTGAGTGGCGACATCGACGGTATCCGCGGGATGATCGACTTTGCTACCCCAGCCACTCAGACCGGCACGGTTGGCAACGTCACCAAGAACGCGACCTACCACCACAACCAGTACCAGTCGATTGGCGGCGGCTTCATGACGCAGGGTATTCCGACCTGGACTAAGCTCTATCGAGAGTGCGCCAAGTTCGGACGTCGCCCTGACGTGATGCTGGTCGATCCGGCTGTCTACGATGGCTACGAGGAGTGGTGTGGTCCCGAGCGAGCCCTGGTTGACGAGGACATGGGAAGCGCCGGCTTCACTAGCCTCCGATTCAAGGGCGCTCAGGTCATTCCCGACTACAACATCACTGAGAACAGTGGTGAAGGCTTCATGTTGAACCTGACGGGCGGCTCTCCGAGCGGCGCTTCGGGCCACAACTTTGAGCCTGGATACCTCGACCCCGTCAAGGGCAAGAGCAAGGGCCAGACCAACCTGGGCAATATGAAGCTTTGGATTAACCCCAACGCTCACTTCTTCATGGATGACTGGCGCCTCGCGCAGGAACAGTGGGCTTGGATTTCCAAGACCAAGTTCCACGGCATCCTTACCGTAAACAATCTCCGCGAGCAGGGTTGCTTTGACTTCGCTGGCGGGGCTTACAGCGCCTAGAAAGGAGCACTGAAATGTCTGTTGGAAACGGAAAAAGTAGAATCATTTCAGTCGTCAATAACGTCGTCGGAAGTGACGCCGCTGGCGTTGATCTGAAGTTTGGCGAGGTTGTTGCTATCGACCAGAACGGGGCGGTCACTGACGCTGGCCCCTCGGCCATCGATCCCTATGCTGAGGTCACCGAGGTCCCAACCATCGGCGTTGTGACTGCCGCAAATGGCATCAAGTCTGGTGACACGGGTCCGGTTTGTGTTGCTGGCGAGTGTGTGGCTTATATCGATCCGCACGACTCGGCACCAATGGTGATCGGCGCGTGGCTCAACATCAGCACCGTTCAGCGCGGGGCTGGGGCGTCTGCCACCAACCTTGGAGCCCTCGGGTTCGTTGCCACGACGGTCTCGACGGCTCACGACAACGAGGGTGCGCTTGCCAATGAGGCGAACGGCTTCATCTATACGAAGCTGGTTCGCGCCAGGTTGATCAACGGCTCGCCAGCGGCCGCGACAGCCACGACCCTTGCTGCTAGCTCGACGACGGCAGCACTGGCCGTGGTCGAAGTGTTTAACAACCCGGCTGGTTTCGCGACCATCTAACAAACTCGCCCGTCAGTCGCCATAGAGTCGCTGACGGGCAACACGCCTGAGGGTGGGGGGTTTCGGCCCCCCACCTAACCAGGTCGAGAAAGAGAGAGAGAAATGGGAACTACTACTGCACCTACAGGCTTCGGTCGCGCTATCTGGAACGCCATCAAGGGTGGAAACCAAGTCCATGGCGTAGGCCTTGTCCCCGTGAGCGTCTCCTTTAGCCCGCCGGCTACCGGCACCTACAGTGTTCCGATCTTTACGGCGCCCACCTCCACGTTGGTGGGTAGTTGGAAGGTTGAGGCGGCATCCATCACCTGGGCTGGTGGCGATGTTGCTACTCACGCCACCGACTACTGGTCGTTTCAGTTGCGGGCAAAGCAGGACACAAATAAGAACGGGTCCGTGGACCGGGACCAGGCGCTGCTTGGGACGGCAATGGCGTTTACTCCAGCGGGAGTTACCCTTCGAGAGTTTGCGCCAATCAAACTTGACGTAAGTGGGCCGGAGGCGGCAACGCCCCTGCCGGTGTTCCTTCAGAAGGATGACACGCTCTCCCTCGATGCTACGGACGTTGGCGGCGGTTCTCCCCAGGACATGTCTGGCCTGACCGTTACGGTCACCGTCTTTCTGCGGCATTCGCCTCCCGGTCGCTAGACTCGGGTAATCTCTGGGGGTGCGGGGTGACCTGACTTGCCCCGCACCCTTAGACCCCCGAACTGGAGGCTCAGGTGGACTTCGCAACACTCAAGCAGCGCCTGGGCAGAAGGCGCGGATTCGATGGAAACGAAGCCCGCCTCGGGGACTTCATCAACGATGCCTATCTGACCATCTGTGGTCGTCGTCAGACTTGGAGCTGGCTGCGTAGGACGCACCAGTTCAGCACCTACACCCCAGAGTCTGCAGCGGGAACAGGGACCTCTACTGGGGCCACGTTTACCAACGGCAGCCGAACGGTTGCGAACATGACCACGCTAGCTGGGACGCCGGCTACGCTGCATACCCGCTCGGGAGCTCGACTCTCCTGCCCAGACGGGACGGTCCACCGGATAGCCAGTCACGACGCAACCACGAACGCCTATCTCGAGGCGATGTACGGTGGCGCGACGACGACGGCAACGAACCGGGACGCCTGGAAGATCTACTGGGACGAGTACCCCCTCCCGGCGGGCACAGCGGGCATCGAGGCGATTGTCTGCACCGGAAACGGGTTCACCTACCATGTGCCCGAGCAGAGCCTTCTGCCGCAGCACATGAAGGCCCTGACCGTCAGGGACTACGACTCATACCCGCAGTACTACGCGGTTGAGCGACACACTCAGATCCCAGCCCCGGACACGGCCCCGACTATCGCGAGTACCGCCACTGCGGGCGGGAGCATGACCTCTGGGGCCTACAAGTATAAGTACTGCTACTTCAACACGAAGACGCAGGAACTCGGGCCGTTCTCCCCAGAGGCGTCGGTCACGATCAGCTCCGGGGCCGCAAACCTAGTCAACATCTCCTACGTCCGTCGAGCGGACTTCGGGGTAGCCATCTACCGGACAAAGGCTGATGGCTCGGAGTTCTTCCACCACCGAGTGACGTCGGACTTTGCGACAACAACACTCCAGGACATCACCGCAGACACGGGCCTTGGGTTCAAGCATGTCGACCTAGACATCGGCGGGGTTGCTCGGGGGACCAACATTGGCTCGGTGGCCCCCAGGGCGATTGAGATAAGCGGCTCAGAGCACATCAGGCTCTGGCCTCCCCCGGACGAGGAGTACGTTGTCGATGTGACTTACTTCGTTGCTCCGAGAGAAATGGTACTGGATACGGACATCCCTGCGGTGCCCCTTCAGTTCCAGCCGGCCATTCTGGACTTGGCGGAGAGTTACGCCCTTGGGGAAGGCGAGAACCACACTGCGGCGGGGCAGAAGCGAGGGATTGCCATGGAGATGGTTGAGCGCATGGAGCGGGACGAAGACTCTGACCCCGGAACGGTTGTTCAGATTGGGCGGGGAGATCCGGACGTTTACGGGGAGCATGTCGGAAACGGTCGCTGGCCGCGAACCGTGAGCACCTCGTAGGGGGTTGGCGTGGCTAGGATTGGCCAAGGCCCCGGGATTCGCGCGGTCCCGGTCCTCACCGGAGGACTGTCTGACCAGGTTTGGGTTGCTGGGGGAGAGGCCCGGAGTGTTGACGGCTGTTACTTTCAGGTGGTTGGCACCGTAGAGAAGGCGAAGGCTGTCCGGAACCTAGTGGACTGGCACTGGCTCAACCACCACCTCCTCAACACCAGAATTAACGCAATCACCTCGTTCCAGGTAAGGGGCGGTCCGCGTGAGCTCGTGGTTTCTCTTTCTGGGGACAGCGGTGATGCGGAGCCGCACTACTCAGACCTCAGCATCGACCCCCTAACGGATGGTGGGGCGACAAAGGACAAGTACCGGGCTGGCCGGGTGCTAGTTGTTCGCGGGGACAGTCTTGAGCATAAGGGCCTTCCGCACATTGGGGAGGGGAGCCCTTGGGACGAGCGCTACTCCGGGGGCTCCGAAGGGGATCGGTTCATCGCCGCCAGGCGGGTGGACCCAGAGGACCAGCTCGGTGGGGACTACTTTGCGAGCTGGGCTGGCTACCTGTTCATCGTCAATGGCGTTGACGCGAACATCAAGTGGAACGGTGACTATACGTCTAGGGTTGGTGTCCATGAGCGCCCAGCCCCACCGCGCGCTGTATCGGTCACCCCGGACCCCGACAGCAAGCCACTAAACCCAGACTTCTCAATCAACGACGAGTTTGTGGGCATTGGCGAGGGTGACCGTGGAAACGCGGGGAGTGTGGTTCAAAAGTTTCAGTATCGGGCTACGTTCGTTAGCGCCAGTGGGGCTGAGGGTCCGCCGAGTGAGCCTGGTGAGTTCGCTGTCACGGGGGAGATGTACAAGAACGCTTCGTTCCACGACACCCGGACGGGGGGGCCGAACTGCTGGATTGAGGAGCCCGAGCCGCCAAACGACGGGTCGGGCGGCACCCCACTAACAAGGAACCCCCACCGAGCGGTGATCCACATCAGCGGCCTAGACCGGCCGAGCCAGGCTGACATCGTTTGGAGGAACATCTACAAGCGAGCTCGGGACGGGGAGTACTACTTCTGGCGACAACTGGCTGTGAACGAGAAGGTTTCCTACGACCACGAAGACACCCTCGAGTCAGCGACCCTCGGGTCTGTCCTTAACGAGAGCTTGACCCCGCCCCCAACCGCAAGGTTTGCGGCGTTTTTCCGAGGGCGCGGATACTACGCCTCCCCAGAGAACCCGGCCTTTGTTTTTTACAGCGACCAGGACCTCCCAGAGCAGATGTCTTCGGGACTTCAGTTCCTCGACGTAAACAGTGACGACGGGAGTGAGGTCACGGGCCTCTTTGCCTTTGAGGACTCCCTGATCATCTTCAAGAAGACCTCCATTTGGCAGGTGACGGCGCTTGCTGACGGAACCCCAGTACTAACCCCGGTAGACGAGTCTGTCGGGAGCGTTGCCCCAAGGGCGGCGATTATGGCCTATGACCGCCTAGTCTTTGTTGGGCACCAGGGGGTCTACCAGTACAACGGGGGGTCGATTAAGCCCCTGTCTGCGGACCTGAACAGGTGGTGGAAGAACGTCTACAAGGGCGGGCTCTCTACGGCGACTTCGTGGCTGGACGAGGGCGAGAGGCGCCTGTTCATCTCGCTCCAGTCTGGCCCGGACTCTGTGAACGACACGGTCATTTGCTATCACTACCAGCTCGACGCGATTACGATCATCAAGGGCCAGAAGATCACAGCGTCAACCCACTACAAGGGGGAGGCCATCCTCGCCGTCCAGCACGACGAGAAGAAGCTAAAGCGGAAAGACAGAAACGAGCCGGAGCGGGGCGTAAGTCCCCTGGTCGGGAAGAAGACAGCCCCCAAGAAGAAGGGCGACCCTATCCGCAACTCAGACCTTGTCATCTGGGGTCTCGGCAACTCGTACTCCTATGAGTTTGCCCCCGGGGTGATCAAGGGCAAGAGAGACACCGTGTCCGCTGGCGCGTGCGCCGGGAAGATCCGGTTTGGGCCTTACAGCGCAAACCAGACCGGATGGAACTCGGTCGAGGAGATGGAGGTCACAGGCATTGACGTCTTCTTCCCCTACGCAGGAGACCACGAGCTTACGGTGCGGTGGTACAAGAACCGCAACCCCGTCGCTGAAGGAGAGAGGACATTCAAACTCCACCAAAGCGGCACCTCGGCCCAGAAGACGGAAAACACGGACCTCACCCAGAAGGTGGGGTGGAACGGGGCAGACAAGGCCTGGGGCAAGTCTTCGTGGAGCGGAGAGCAGCAACTTTTCCAGAGACTTGTCTTTCCGAACTCTGTTGTGTGTCGAGAGATTGAGATTGAGTTTGAGAACGGCAGCGAAGACGAGCCGTTCAAGCTAGACGGGTTTGTCCTCTGGCGGGCCAGCAAGGGTGCGGAGAGGCAGCGATGACTGATGCCAGCGAAGCTGATCGGCTTGTTAGGCGACTCGAGGTCGCCATGAAGCGCGTGAACGTGGGAGCCCCGTCGTCGCTTTCGCTAGACAAGCGTGCGGGGTTTGTGCTGAAGCGGCTTGGCGTTGGAGGGCTAGTGTCCCTCGACAAACCATCAACCGTACTTCGCGCCATCCGCGCGATGGAAAACCACCGGGGTTGAGTTTTGTTTTACCGCAAGTCCAGTTATCCGAAGAGCGGCCATGCGGATGTTCCGGATGAGCTCTGGACGGAGTTCCAGCGGATCCGAGGCCACCTCTCGTCTGTCGACCAGAGCAATGTGGCCCCCGACACGGTCGCCCGAGACCTGATCGTCCCCCCCTTTGATCCGGACCACAACGGAATCAGTGACATTGTCGGGGAGAAGGGCGAGTTTCTGTACAAGGAGAAGGTGGTCTCGTCGGGCCAGATTAAGCAGTTTGACCGCGGCGACAACGGGACCTGGTACGACCTTGGGAGAAAGGGCCTCCGACTAAAGGCGGTCTCTCGTGGCGACGCCCCGTGGATCGTGGGAGTGTCGCTATCTGCCAGGGTCAACGCGACAGGAAAGATAACCGATCCCGCTAGGGACAACTTCGTTGACGACGCATGGACGGTCGATGAGGCGAACGCGGCCATGGCGAAGATGTTGGCAAGCCCGTTTAACACCGCCGATGCGATAGGGGTTCCGGACGACGTTGAGCAGCGAGGGAATCTTCACCTAAAAATAAGGAGCAGCCAAGACGGCATCTCCCCAGCAGAGGCTGTCGGTGGGATAAACGCCTATGCCGTTGGGTGTTCAATTGCCACGGTCGGCTGTTTCTTTGTTCGGGCCGGTCCGGTTGAGTTCTCACCGACCGTGTTGTTTCGCTCGTTGCTGAATGACTCGGACTGGAAGCTGGACATTTACCAAGCGAACATCTTCGCGTTCGGGCTGTACCGATAATGCCGGTCTACACCTACACCAGAGACTTCCGAGACCAGGACGGGGCCACTTCGAGTGCGACCAACGTGAAGGAGAATCTTGGGGACATCCAGGATGCCATCAATGGGTTGTCGTGGGTGAACGTGGACAAGGACTCCCTAGACCAGTACCACGCCGCACCTGGGAGTCAGTACAAGGACATTGGCGGACTTTACGCAAGGCTTGAGCCGTCTAGCTACCCCCAGCACCACCCACACTTTACGACAATAGGGTCGATCTCGGTGCCCGTAAGACCGGACAACGCGGTCTATGTAATGGCGAGCGCGTCCTGGGACTCGAGCGATACGACAAACTACCCACTCGCCCCCCGCCAGATCTACCTAAGACTTAGGTCCCAGGCGACCGCGAACGGAAACCAGGCGGGAGCGTGGGAGTTGTCTCACGGATACAACATCGAGTCGACTGGCGGAGGGGGTATTGTTTGGGCGTACCAGGTTGAGAGCGGAACAGAGCACATGGTTTACTTTGAGATGTCCCACAGTGGCCCGGATTCTGGATTTACGGTTGGCCGACCCGCCCGGGTGAACCTTGTTGTGTTTGTGATTGACCGATGAGCCTGATCAACTTCACCCACCCACCGAACTTCGACACCGCCGGGGAGATGGAGGCGGACCAATGGAACAACCCACTGGATGTTGTCGAGGGGGTGTTCCAGTCCGGGCTCCACGGGGAGAACTTCCAGGGCGCCTCAATTCGGGGGGAGAGTTTCCGCAAGCGGGGACTTACGGAGGTTTTCCGGAGGAGGTCCAGTGGCGATCCCTGGATTTGCTGGCCAACAGGAAACGAGAACCGGGCAGACATTCCAGGGGGGGCTCTTCGCTTCAGGCTCCGGGCCCCGGCCTCTGTGATGGTTTTCTTCTCGGCGGCGATCTACAGACACAACACAAGAGACCTAAGCCTAACCAAGCACAGCCTGTTCAAGACAAACGTAAACCGTAACCCAACTAGGCAACTGGCGAACTTCTACGGCTCCTTCTCGGGCTATTGGGAGGGGGAGAACAAGGAGCCGGGGGACGAGTACCTTCAGGCTTCTGCGATCATCCGGCTTAGGTCCTCATACGACAGGCCGGATGTGTCGAAGGGCGTGTTCCTTCCCTGGAAGATCAGGCCAATGGATGGGACGACAGCAAAGCCACTGCAAGACCTCCGAATGTTTGACTACTCAATGCCGAACCTCGGACTCCCAGAGGCAACGCTACTGCAGGCCGGGTGGCACAACATAAGGCACACAGCAGGGCTTCTGGCGACAGACTCTGGCGACCCAGCCCTAGTAATCAAAGACACCGAGCTTGTTGTGGTCGCAGACTACGGCCCAACACAAACCGGAATAGAATACGATGACAAACACCGAGAGGGCGACGCCCTCCGCGGTCGCGTCGACAGTTAGACCGGCATAGACTGAGGAAGACATGGCACTGACCGAACAGCCTAGGATTTTTCCAGAGGACGTCGCTTTTGGGCGGGCGACCGGGGGCCTCTATGGAGCTGGGGAGTCCGTTAGGCAGCGCCCCATGGGATACTCCAGAATGGGAGGGGCTGGGCTGCTTCGCACGGGAGGGATGTACAGCTCCTTCCTCGACGCAGCTAGGCGCGCAAACGAGCAGCTTGCGGCAGCGCAGGGCGCCCGAGCTCTCGCGTCAGAGGCGGCTAGGCGGAAGAAGCGGGCAGTCATTGAGGGCATGCGCGCCCAGGCTGCAGCAAACCTCGGATCCTCCGCCTTTGGGATCGCCTCTGACTACATCGCAAAGGCTAAGCCGTGGGAGGGCGGTGGCTTTGTCGCCCCGGCCGGGGTAGGAGCTTAGTTATGCCTATCCCGATCCTCGGCGCGCTTATCCCCAGCCTGATTGCGGCAGGTTCTGGCCTTGCCGCGCAGGGCATTGCCGCGGGCATTGAGGGCCGCCGCCCCGAGAACCGAATGAGCCCCGATGAGTGGCTTAGGCACAAGGGGATGGCCGAGGCTGGCCGTGCGGGGGAGATCGCAGCCCTCCAGGGCGCGGCAACGGGCCATCGTGGCGCAGTTAAGGACCTCGGCAAGCGAGCTGGATACCGACTGGGCGGGATGGCCGGTGACGCGGTCAGCGGGACCTTGATGCCGGCATTTCGCAGGGCTGTTCGGCAGAGCCTTCTAAGTGAAGGGCAGAGGCAGTCCGCTCGAGAGGGCGCGGCCATGGAGGAGAAGGCTGGCCTGATGGGCGCGAGCAAGCAGAGGCAGGCCATCTTGGCTCAGATCGCATCCATGGGGGCTAAGGCCGTAGGCGGGCTCTCCGAGAAGGGCCTAGAGGGGACAGACCTTGAGGGCCTCGGCATCGGGGCGATTGGTAGCGGGCTCGTTGGGGGAGCAGGGGCCCTCGGCATGGGGGTGGACGCGGCCCAAAGAAGGAGGGCGGAGGGGGTCTCTGGAGGGAGTCGGCCGCTGTTTGGCGGAGGGTCCGGTTATGGGCTCTACGGCTACGGCGGACTCTATGGATAGTTTTTCGGGATAGGAGTTCGTTATGGCTCGACGGCGAGGTGGTTACGAGTACTACCCAGGAAGTTCTCTTTCTGGGGAGTTGATGGAGGCGAACGCCCTGATCCCCCTGTCCCAGATCCCGGGACAGATGCTTGCTCACGAGCGTCAGGCGAGGGAACTGGCCCTGCAGGAAGAGAAGTTCGCGGAGCAGAAGCGCATCCAAGAGCGACTCGAAATGCTCCAGGCTGCTGCGAGAAGCGAGGCTCAGGCCCGCGGGGCCGGCGGTCGCGCTGGCGGCGGCGGCGGCGGTGGTGGTGGCGGTGGTGGCGGTGGGGCCGGCACCCCATACGGCTATATCGATCCAGCAACGGGCCTCCCTCGGACAGGAGGGGTTGGCGAGGCAGGCGGTTGGTCCCCGCGAACCTTTGCCCCAACCTTCGGTGAGACGGAGGAGAGTCGGGCCCAGGACGCCGAGGCACTCCGCCGATACCTCGAAACAGAGAGGGAACTCGAGCAAGCAAAGACCCCAGTCCCAGTGGCCACGGGGGGCTTGGCCCCCACTGGCGCGCTCCTCGGGGCTCACGCGCCCGCCTTGGCGGAGGCTGCTCTTCGGCAGGCCCAAGGTCGCCCAGTCACTGCCGCCCAAGCGGAGGAGGGTGCCCTTAGGCGGGCGTCGGAAGATTATTTCGCCAGAGAAGAGGCCATGGGCAGGGGGATTGACGCCGCAACCACAGCGGCGATTGACCGGCTCCTGGGGGGACCAAGGGGCGAGGAGGGCCTAGACACTACAGTCCGGGTGGCCCCGGGCGGGGAACGAACCCCGACAATCGAAAGCGCGGGGCTCGCTGAAGGAGAACTCCCCCCGACAGTCCTCCCTGAGTATTTTGGCTTACCCGGCTACGGTGAGCCGTCCGAGGAGCCCCCGGAAGATCTCCCGGGGACGCGAGAGGCCCCGCCATACTCGGGGTCCAAGACAGAAGACATCCTGGCTGGCCTTGGGGTCTTGCATAAACCAACGACCTGGGCCCCTGGGCTCGGGGAGCCCGAGGGCGAGCATGCTGTTGAGCCGGTGATTTCCGAACGAGAGTCTGCTCGCCGCATTGCCCGAGCGCACAAGAAGGCGAGGAGGGAGGTCCGCCCCGGAAGGAAGCGCGGCACCTCACTACAGGACATTGTCGACACCGAGACCGAGAGGGCCGCAGAAAGAGCTGGCCCAGCCCCGACAAAGGCCGAGCGACTTGCCAAGATCCGCCGCGACAGGGGGGCTACGGGGAAGGTTGGTCCGAGGGCTAGTGGGGTAGGGGCAGACCGCCTCGTTGAGGCTGTAAGCGCCCAGATTGAGGCCAGAGAGCTGAAGCGCCCGGACGTCCTAGAGCAGTTGGGCGGGGCGACCCCCAACAGCATGGTCGAGTTCGTTGACATCCTAACTGGCCCAATGGGTAAGGACGTCTACGCCGAGCTCCAGGGCCGTCGCCCCTTCAAGCGGGGGCAGGGAGACCTTAGGACTGCATACAACGACGTAGCCGCCTATCTCCAGGGCCTTCGGGAAGAAGGCGACGAGGTTGGTGCTGAGCGCCTCGCTGAGGCGATGAACCAGGAGTACGCGCACTCGGAGGCTGTCCGAAAGGACTTCGTGGAGAGAACCTACACGATGCTCCGTGGAGACAAGACCTTTCGAGGGAAGAAGGACGCCTACGTCAGACACCTTGCGGAGCAGATGTCGCACGACGACACCAAGCCGATTGCCGAAAAGGTCGTTAGCCGGAAGCAGGCGCGTGACATTGCTCACATTGGCAACATCGTCGGCCTCTCCAACCTCAGAGATAGGCAGAAGGTCCGGGAGGAGTCAGCGGACGCTTACGCCGAGCAGCAGGCCAGCCGGTTCGTGGCGGAGGCCTCGGAAGAGCGGGTCGAGATCCTTCAGGCCCAGTGGCAAAACACCGCCGACATCAGTAAGAAGCTGCGGATTGCCGACGAGATTCGGATCCTTCAGGGCGAGCCGCCGAGTCATCCCGACATGTGGGATGAGGGGGTGATAGAGGAACTGCGGGCCCCATTCCGGCCCACCGAATCACAGGTGGAGTCTTGGCGCGGGAAGGGTGTCCTCCTTGGGACGCCAGCAGGCGGTCGCCACTTGCAAGAAGAAGAGGCGAGGCAAAAGACAGCGGGCACCGCGGCAAAGACCGGGGTTATTAGTGCGGCGATTGATGCGAAGAGGGACCTTGATAGGGCCCTTCAGGACGGCAACAACGCTGCGATTGCCAAGGCCCAGCAGAGGTGGCAGGCGCTGGAGCCGCGGGCGAGGGCCCTGGACCCCGACTTTGACAGTGCCCTCCGCAAGGAGGCGGAGCACGAGCTCGCCGTGGAGAAGTGGGAGGCGGAGAGTGCGGGGGCTGACGCGATGGCGCTGAGCTCTGCGGAGCGGGAGCAACTTAAGACCCTTATCGGGAACGCTCATGCTCAGAGAAGGGCAAAGAGCCGCGAAGCTTCAGCGGACCAGGTCGATCTCGAATTCGCGGAGGGCGTAATTGCTCGCCAGGAGGCCCAGGGCCGATCTGGTCGCAAGGAGCTTGCGAAAATGCACTTTCGATACGGAACAAAGACACCCCGGAAGCTGAGTGACGACGACATCGACGATCTGATTGGGTGGCTCGGCGCTGCGGCGGGACAGTCAGGCGGCGACGACGCGCGTCCGCTTGTGAAGACTCAGGCGGAGTACAACGCGCTGCCATCGGGCACGAAGTACATCGAAGTGCAAGAGGACGGCAGCCACAGGAACGCGACGAAGGAGTAGGTGATTCGTGGCAGACGGCGGCACAAGTCGGTTCGGCGGAACCCTTGAGGGTGACCCTCTGGTTAGTCGTTTTGGTGGTGCCCTTGAGGAAGAGGGCGTCCCCACGGAGGCGGCGGCGGCGGACGTAGGTCAGGTCAGCCGTTTTGGCGGCGTCCTTGAGGACGACACAGCAGTTGAGGGCCCTGGGCCGCCGCCCCTAACCGGAGTCAATGCCCCCGTCACAGACGCCTCCGAGATCGACCCGCTGATCACTGGTGTGTCGGAAGACCTTGAGGCCGAGATCGAAGCCAGAGTTGCTCAGATGATCGAGTCGGCAAGGGCTCGTCAGGAGGAGCAGGATGCGGGGCGGCACCTTGGCCCAGAGCCAGAGTCTCCGGCCCTTCGCATCGGCTCGGACGTTGGCGCTCCCGCTGGGCCACCTCCCAGGTATGGGGGGTTCTTCACGGGGGAGGTGGCCCCCGAGAGCCCCGAGGAGTTGGAGGCCCGGCTTGGGTACGATCCGATGGCGGAGGTGTGGGACGCCGGCCCGCTACTTTCCAGCAAGACCCCGCAGCAGACCGTGCTCCAGTCCAGGCGGGTGCGGGCCGCGGGGATGGACGATCCCGAGGAAAAACGCAAGTACAAGGAGGAGACTGCGGAACTGGTAGAGGACATTCGCGCGCAGCACATGATCAGGGATGCCGACGAGTGGCAGCGACTCCGGGAACTCGGGATGAGCGCAAGCGAAGAGCAGGCCATTGTTGGCCTCGTGGAGGACGTGGGCCCAGCCGCCCTTCAGGAGTGGGAGAACTGGGACCTTCCAGAGGACCACCCAGACAGGGTGTCGTCTCCGGCCGCAATGATGAGAAAGGCCTACCGCGATGGCCTCGAAAGGGAGGGGCTGATTGAGGAGCTGCGGATCCGCGAGGAGCGCCTGGCCGAGATCGAGGGGGGGGACCGGACGGGGTGGTTTGACCCTGCGACCGAAGAGGGGGCGAGCCGAGCGCAGGAGTTGATCGCGCAGCTGGACCGGGCTGCCGTCATTGTCGACAAGGAAAAAGACTACCAAATGACCAAGCGGGTCCTCGGCATGTCGGAAAAGGTCTCCGAGGCCCTTGGGATCCCAGAGGAGCAGGTAGAGGCAATAGCGCTCGCTCGGTTCGTTAACGAGTACGCCCACACACAAATGCCCGACCCAAAAGCCTACGACCTCATCGCCCAGGGCTTCACGCCGCCTATGGCCGGGGAGTTGACGCCGGGGTGGGAGAAGGCGACCGTGGCGGAAAAGGTCCTGTCCTGGTTTAGCCGGCCGTTTTACTCGACGGTTTCGGTGTCTGCTGACCTGGACTACTTCTTCCAGATGGAGCCGCAGGAGCGTCAGGACTGGGCCGACAAGCTCCACCCAGGTGACCCGAGAAAGCCGGTCTTCCTCGAGATTGGCGGGGTTCGTTATGACAAGGATGGCGAGCGGGTCCTATCAATCATCGATGAACAGAACCGGATAGAGGGACTGTACGACGCGGATGTCCACGGCCGACTGAGCGGCCTGAAATGGCAACTCAGGAAGGCTTACTGGGACGCCAACGCACTGGATCCTTACGGGTTCAACATCTACCTCCCGCACCCGTGGCAGAAGATCGAGAGGGGGGGAATCATCGCGGAGGGGGAAAGGTTGACCGGGCCACACGAGATTCGGTCCCGTGGCCTTGCGGCACAGCTCGTAGGAAGCCCCATCAAGACGGACGACCCGGCGATGATGGCCCACATCTCAAAGGAAGAGCAGCGGTGGATGTCGCATGTGGACGCCCAGTGGTGGGGGCTCGGAACCGCCATTGGGATTGACAACAAGTACTACAAGGGGCCGCCGGATCCGCTTGCCGCGTTGTTTATTCCGAAGTCCAAGAGGCAGGACATCCTCAAGCAGATTGAAGCGGGCGACCCCCTCGCCGGAATGTGGACGGCGAACATGTTCCAGATCATCGCCCCCGACCTCGCGGCACCCTACGGGGGGGTCATTGCTGCCACCGGAAAGCTCCTCGGGGCGCCCGGGAAAATCAAAGCGGGCGGGTCGTTCTTCACACCCCAGGGCGACCGGATGAGAACAGCCCAGCAGGCAAGGCAGGGCCAGAAGGTTGTTGCGGAGATGGAGCGCCGCGCCCTTGCTGCCGGGAGAGAGGTCAGTCAGACCGAAAAAGACGCGGCCGTGCGGTTGGTTTTTGATGGTATGGACCTGGCCTACAACGACGTAGCCGCCCTCGCCAGCGTGGGGGCTAAGTACACCCCAGAAAACCTTGGGAGGGGGACCAGGGAGATCAAGAAGACCCTCCGGGGGCCGGATGACCCTGCGTGGCGCTGGGTCAAACACATTGACTTTGACGAGGCCATCTACTTCGACGAGGGGCTCCCCAACTTTGACAGCACAAAGGTTCGTGTGACCTACGGGGACGACCCCATTCCCTCCGTGGGGGCCGTTGTCGACAGAATTGCGGCTGCAGGAAAGGGGTCGCCCGGGGCAGAGGCTGTTCGTGATTTCCTCTATGGAAAGGGCGCCGCCCGGAAGGTCCGACAGAGAAGGGGTCTAATTCCCGAAGAGGCCACAGTCATCCCCGAGGAGAAGGCGGCTACGGCAGCTCGACTCCAGGACCAGCTTGATGCAGAAAAGGCCAAGCTGGCACCCATGGAGGCGGGCGCGGGCCGGCGTGCCGGCGAGGCGCCGCGTCTGCACAAGAAGAGGGTGGCTGCCCAAGCCAAGAAGGTTCGCGACCTGGAGAAAAGGATAGAGAAGCTCAAGGTTCCAAAGGAGCTAACGCCAGACGAGGTTGTAGACCACATGTTGGCGGAGATGTTCGACCCACTCAGGCCCGCCAGCATGTTCCCGAAGAGGACGAGCGGGAACGTGTTCAAGGTCTTTGACGGGGCTGGCCGGATGGCGGCCCAGGTCGAGCATAGGATTTCGCCAAAACAGGTCCGTCCGGTTACGGACGTTATTCAGAGGGCGTTTGGGGTGGACACCACAGTCCTTGGGTGGAACGTCAACCGCGGAACGAAGGAGGCCCCGAACTGGGTGCCGATGAAGCTCATCGACATGATCACAGAGCAGGAGGCCCAGCGGGTTGTCCAGGGGCACTGGAAGAGGGACGTGACAAGGAGGGCCCTCGGGGCACAGTTCCACAAGCTCGCCTATGACGTAATGGTGGCGAAGGACGGTAGTGAGGAGGCGGCAGAGGCCATGGGCAGGTTCGTGGAGGCCCTTGGGGAGCCCGTCGACATGGCCGACGTTGGAATGAGCGTCCTCCAGGGGGTAACGAACCACGTTTCTAGGGGGATTCAGTACCGACCCGTAGCCAGGACCGCCGCCAGGGCCGACATCCCGCCACTACCATCCGGGGGACTCAGCAAGAAGGTTGCTGAGCACATGATCGCAAGGAACAAGGGGAAACTCACAGAACTCCGGGACCTCAGCATCCCACCGCCGGAGGGCTTCCTCGAGCACGGACTCACATTCAACAGGACGGGCAGGGGGAGTCTTTTTCAGACCGTGAAGGCGCTCACGGGAGTGGAGACCCTCACCCCAGGCCAGTTGAAGAAGGCCCTTGAGGATCTTGTTGAGCGTGGGATCGTAACCAAGACCGACGACGGAGGCTTCCGAATCAAGCCCGAGTACTACGAGCTCCCCGGAAAGCCGAAGGTCGAGAAGCCCCCAGCTCCAGCCGCAGCCCCTGCCGCAGCCCCCGAACCACCCCCCGCAGCCGCCGTAGCAGCAGAGGCCGCCCCGGCAGCGCCCAAGTTGCGCGCGCCAAAGAAGAGGAGCGGGAGGGAACACAGCTGGCCGGGGCACCATGAGTACGACGCCCAGACCATCATCTACGACAGCAGGGGGAACCCCTCCGTGGTTGACGTTGAGGTCCTGTTTGAGTCCATGGCCAACACCCGGGCGAACCCAGCGTTGAAGGGTTGGGGCTACTCGATTGAGGTTCCGACAAAGTGGGGCAAGGGGGAGGGAATTCAGAGGGAAGTCATCGCGCCTCCTCGTGTGCTCGTTGACATGGGGGATACCATTACTGACGGCGGATTCCGCACGCTTGTGGAGGCAAGGGACCAGGGGTTCAAAGGACTCAAGGAGGGGTTTCACTTTGAGCCCCACCTGGGCTGGTTGGCGGGCAGGGGAGACGCCCCTCCCGTCCCCGCAGCCGCAGCGCCCCCGGTCACCCCGCCAGTGTCTGCTGCAGAGGTTGTCGAGGGCGTCGCGAAGCCGGCCCCGGCCACTGCAGCATGGAGCGGACGAGCGCTCCCCGTGCTCGAGCCGGATGAAGTGGTGGCTGGCGTGGACAAGGTTCGCAAGGGGGAGGGCCTGACCGAGAGGGAATTCCGGGGGCTTCAGAACCTTGAGCGCAGGCCCCCGACGCTGCCGGAGTTGCGGGCGGCGATAAGGCGTGGGGATCTTCTTGGGTTCGAGGGGTGGCTGGGGAACAAAATCAAGACAAAGGTTGGCGTCCCGACAATGGAAGCCGAAGGCTATCGGTTTCTCACTGTTAGCGGGGGGTTCTCTGCAGGCACCACGCTGTCGTCATCTGGGGCGATCCTGGGCGTCAAGATCAAGGGGCACGGCCACCTCGGATTCCTTGAGCCAGCGTTGATTCGCCTACTCCGTCGCGCAGAAGCACCTCCCGCTCCCGCAGCCGCAGCGCCCCCGGTCACCCCGCCAGTGTCTGCTGCTGGGATCATCGAGGGCATCGCGAAGCCGACCCCCGCAGCCGCAGCGCCTCCCCCCGCAGCCGTAGAGGGGGGCGCCATCAAGCTAGCCCCGGGTGCTTCGGATGGAGAGAAGGTGGCAGCGTTTGACCGGCTTGCGTCCACGCAACGGGGCGCACCCGAACGGGCCATGGACGACATCGGTCGTTCGCAACTCTCGCAACTGTACCACTACGCTGCCGAGCATATTGGCGACCTCATTCACCGGATGACGGACGCCTCTGCGCTCCAGATGGAGCGGGGGATGGCGCTTGGCGGCTACGGGGCGGTTGCCGAGAAGGTCAACAGGGCAGACAGGCTGCTGACTAGCGGTTACGGCTTTGAGAGGGAGGCGCTGGAGCAGCTTTCGTCAAACATTTCCTCGTATAAGGAGCTAAGGGGCCGGGCCGGGCTCGCCCCCGAGGACCTGGCTCGCTACGAAAGAAGGGCGGCGCAGACACCAGCGGGTGCCGAGTTGGACCTAAGGGGGCTTGGGCAAAGGTACGCAGACGAGCATAAGAAGCTCCCCGTGTATAACGAGGTCCAGTCGCTTGCCAATGACGCGGCGATTGCCCTTGGAGAGTTTCGGTTTGACGATGCGAGGGCGGCCATAGCAAGGCTCAAGGGTTACATTGACGAGGGCTCAGGGCCTTGGGCTGGGCGCGCGTCTAGGGTAGAGCCCGCGTACTTCAAAGAGCCCGCCCCTCCCGTCCCCGCAGCAGCTGACGAGGCTATGCGTGGAGCAGGGGCTCGCGTCGATGTCTTGGGCGAACCGGTTGGGCTATTGCCCGAGGTCGATGGTGTGCGGTACAGGTCGCGGGCAGACAACGCCCGAGTGATGCGTGAAGAACTCGCAAGAGCGGACCATGACGTAGACGATCTGATGCGTCAGGATCCGGGCGCTCTTTTAGGATTGGAGAACATAGAGCCTCGCGTAGTAAACATTGACGACATTCCCGTGCAGGGTGCCTTGTCATCAGAGAAGCTTCGGAGGGCGACTGAGTTTATTGAATCGGGCAAATCCTTCGGCCCCTCACTTGGGGAGGGTCTTGTCCCCCCAAGGGTAGCCCTGAACGCAGACGGGTCGTTCCACAGCGTCAACGATGGCATCCATCGCCTCGAAGCCCTGCGGAAAATGGGCAAAAAGAGGATCGTTATTGATGTGGAGGTAATGTCCCCTCCCCCCGCGGCCGTCGCTCCCCCAGTCGCTCCCCCCGTCTCGGCCGCTGGGATCATCGAGGACATCGCCAAGCCTGCCAAGCTCAAGCCCCGCCCAACCGCAGGGAAACTCCGCAAGATGCGGGAGAAGCTGTCTAGGTATCGTCCTTCGCTGGAAGAGGGTAGGCAATTTGACCGCCCAGGCATCCGCGACGTTCGCGGGGCTGACCTTGAGAGGGTTCCGGGGCCAGACATCCTTGAGCGCCCAGTGCTTGGGATGATTGACGCTGAGGTCGGGCGAGCTCAAATCATCAGGCAGACGGTCAGGGAGCTCCTCGGGGTGGCTGATGCTGACGAGCTGCGAGCCCTCCGCTCGCTTCACGACAACATCGACGGAGTCATAACCAAGGCAACCAAGGCACTGGACCCCACCTCTGTCGACGACTACCTGGGGGCCCTTGAGGGGATGTCCCTGGCAGACGTCAGGCAGTCAGCTCGGGCCCTTCGCCGGCCAACCTTCGACCCGGCTGAATACAAGGCCCTGTCGCCAGCACAAAAGACCGCTGTCCAGGCCGTTCGGGACATGCAGAAGATGGCCTTTGAGTTGCTCAAGGCGGAGGGGCTCTTGCCGAAGGGCCGGTCTTTGGCCTGGTGGTACGAGAAGATGCAGATCGAGGGCTACACCCACCAGATGATGACCGTGGGTGGGTTTAGGAAGTTTAGCAAGCTGATGACGGGCAAAGACCCCACGGCTGCGGCCCCACTCCTCCAGCGAACGGAAAAGGGGATCTTGCTCGAGAAGGAGCGGCGGACCCAACTTGGCATGGCCGAGATGCTTTGGCGGGAGAGGAATCCAAACTTCGAGCTCCGCGTAAAGGCTCAGGCGGAGCAGATCTGGAGGCAGAGAAACCCAGGCCTAGCGGGGCAAGTCCCGCCGGGCGATGAACTCAAAAAGATCATCCGAGAGAACTCCCTCGACATCCCACCCGAGGGCGAGCTGCTGCACCTTGCCCAGGAGGAGGGTCTCGACAAGATCCGCTACTACGAGCACCAACTGCACATCCGCCATAAGCACTACGGGGACGCCATCTCGGCCGGCATTGCAATGCAGCGGTTTGGCCGAGACATGGCAAAGCAGTTCCCAAAGGGGGACACCTTCGTTGGCATGCTTCGGGGTGGGCAGTGGAAGACCCTGCGGAACGCCGCGGGGGAGATGCCGAAGACTCCGGGCGCGGCCAGGGAGATTGTTGAGCTCGAGGCGGCCAGGGCCGGGTATCGGAAGGTTGATTCTGTCAGTTACGTCCGCGGCGTGTTCGAGGCCAATGCCTGGGAGGGGTGGAGGACCTACGAGGCCCAGGTGACCACCCTCCTAAACAACTCACTCCCAGAGACGGCCGCTGACGATGTCATGGGCTTTTTCCGGGAGAAAGGTATTGACGTATCAGACCCCCTGGTGGACATGCAGGCCAAGGTCTTGGCAAACGAGCTCTACTTGCCGGATGAGGTCGCCACGTTCATTGAGCACATGAACAAGCCAGACTGGCTCTCGGACTGGCGACGAGGCGGCATTGCCCAGGAGTTGATTGGCGGCACTTTCCACGACACGCTCAACTTTTTCAAAGCGGCGGTCACCGTGTCAGCAATCGCGTTCCACGGGAGGAATGCGCTGTCAAACATAGCCAGCACATACCTCGCCCACGGGATTAGCGCGATCAATCCCGTCCGCCAGATGGAGATGATGTGGCTCTTGGTGGCCCCCGATGACATCACAAAGCTTGAGATCAAGCTGGGCCGGAAGGCTGGCCCAAGGACCTTTGCGTTGAACATCAACGACCCGGTCACCGGCCTCAAGTCGAAAGAGATCCGTACCATCCGCGAGTGGAAAGAGAAGATGAGGAACGTCGGCGTCCTCATGGACGACTGGAACCCATCGGACATCCGACTTGGCTTCAAGAGGATGAAGACCGGGTGGGTTAGTCCTGGCTACAGGTCGGGCGAAATGCGTAGAGCTGCAGAAAAGCTCGGATTCGCCCAGCCCGCGGCCCGACCGGGCGCCCCCCTCGTGACCACGGGCATTGGGGCAGCCGTGGGCGGGACGGTCGCGTACCACATGGGCCCAGACGACACCCCAGAGGGAAGGAAGCTCGTCCAGGCCTTCGCTGGGATCTTGACTGGAGGGATTGGCGGGGCCGCCCCGGGGTCGATCTACGACCTGTACATGAAGGAGCCACTGAAGGCAGCCCGAGGTGCCTTTAAGCCCGGTCAGGACCTGGCGGGCGTTGTTAGGGCGAATCCCGGCATGTGGTCGAATACCAAGACCGCAATCTCGGCCGCCCTTGACGTCTGGCTAGACTCAATCTCCGCCGGGGGTAAGCCTCTCTCTAGTGTGTCTAGGACAGAGCGCGCTGCCCGGGGCATTGCCGGGTCTCCGTCAGTTAAGGTGGGCCTAGCCACGGGCCTTGTTGGAGGCATCTTCGGGGCCGTCACCCCACTGGCCGAAGACGAGAGCCGGCCCGAGCGTCTCGTCCGAAACATGGTCTATGGGTTCCTCGGTGGTGCCGGGGCTGCCGTTGCTGCTAATGCCGCCTTCGTCGTCCACGCCGGGGTTGGGGTGAAGATTGAGGAGCAGGCGAAGGCTGTTGGCTGGTTCGCTGGAAAGGCCAAGGGCCTGAGTGACGACGCCGCTCGGGAGATCGTAGACGCGACGATCTTCAACTACTTCAAGCTCACGCCGTTTGAGAAGTACGGGATGAGAAGGTTCTTCCCCTTCTACACCTGGACGTCAAAGAACATCCGACTCCTCCAGCCCTACCTGTTGGCGAACGAGCCAAAGAGGTATGCAGCCTTCCAGCACGTTCTGATGATGGGCGAGCGCGGGTTCGCTGAGAAGGATGACATCCTGTTTACCCCCGAGCACCTCCAGTTCACCCTCGCCTCCAACATGGGCAAGGGGCGGATCATCGCTAGGTATGGTCTCCCGGAGGAGGACGTCATCTCGATGTTCAGGCCAGGGGACATTCTCTCGAGGGCGCACCCTGGGTTCCAGATTCTCTCGCGTTTCTTCGGCCACGAGATGTACTACAACACCCCAACCAAGTTCATCCGGTCGGGACGGGACGTCCTCTACCTCCCGGCACCGTTCCGGGAGTTTGTTGGTCTTGCGGAAGTCCCCACTTATCGGCGGGACGAGGAGGGGAACAAGATTCAGACTGGAACGAAGTGGGAGGTTGGTCACTTTACCAACAAGGACGGTAACCCCACTCAGAGCATAACGTTGGGTACTTACCGGCTGTCCATGCTCAAGAGCTTCCCAATGTGGCGCCTGGTTACTGAGTACAACAAGATGATTACCGAGAGATACCTCCTCGGGACAACTGGATTGACCGGGGTGGACCCGGTGCCGATCTCCTGGGGGACCAGGGCCCTTCCGGTCTTTACGGGGATCAAGATCTACGACCTCAACGAGGAGCAGGAGCGGCGGAACTTCTGGCGCGGCTACAACGATGCCCTGTGGGATGCGATGTACGACATGGATCAGACCGGCATCCGCAGATACCTGAAGAAGAACACCGAGCTCACCCAGTCTGATATTGATGGCTTGATGATGTATCGGGAGAGCGAGCAGGCTCAGCAGGGCATCTTAGACCAGATCATAACCATCGAGGATGTCGGGGCTGTTGGCAAGGCGGGGGCGATGGCCCCCGACATGGGGTTCCCCGTTGGCGTCCCGTCACCCGCAATGCCTGAAGAGTAGTCATGCCTGCTGACCCCAAGCGATTCAAGCGCCGCCGACCACAGGACGCCAAGTCCCCTGAGCCAACGATTATCCAGGGGATCTCACCGAACCTTTCGGTTGGAGTGACCGGGGACATTGAGGCGGAAGATCCGGACGGTAACCGGTCCAAGCTATCCACAGCTCGCCTCAAAGAGGACGGCCTACTTACCTCGGACCTATCAGCGCAAGACTTGCTAAAAGAAGTCCTGTATGAATTGAAACACATCCGATTGCACCTCGAGGCGCTTTCGGGGGAAGATCTCAGAGGAGACGTTGACTATGCAGATCAATGATGGAACAGGTCGGGGCTACGTTGCCAAGGTAACCTCAGGGAACCGACTCGCCGTTGACCTTGACGAGGGGGCCCTGAAGGCCGCAGAGGGCGGCGGCCTCTACACGGTCACTACAACCTCAGCGTTGCCCAGCCTGACCATGACGAGCACGGGTGGGGTGCTCATGTACCTAGAGAACACGGCCGGGTCCAACAAGAACATCGTGATTGACGAGGTCCTCGTGAGTGGCTCTGCTTCGATGATCTGCTCAATCGTCCTCAATCATGTGAGGGGAACGATTGCGGACGAGACGGCGATCACGCCAACGTCGTCACACACAGCCACAGCGCTCTCCGCCCCCACTGGGGTGAATGCCTGGGCCTGGGACGAGGCCAACCACGGGATTGGCGGCATCACTGGCGGGGCCTATGTTCTGACCACCCTCCTGGGGACCGGGGGCCCGCTGGTCATCGCCTCAGGGTCGCGGTTCATCGTCGCACCTGGTGGCTCCATCTCGGTCTACATGAAGAATGCCGGAGAAGGAACTGCAGCGATTCGCTTCTACGAAGTGGACGCATAACCAACAACCACTGCCCCTAACGAGCGGGGCTGAAAGCCAGGGGACTCGCATGGCAATTACACTTCCCGTATACATCAATGTCGATACGCAGACGAGCGCTGCGTTGCAGAACGGAACAGCTCGCGGGGAGGCGGCGAACACCAACCCGAGCGCCGTGGATCAGGGCGGCGCTCCGATCAGCCGCGGGCTAGTAAGGGGCGTTCGCATCGTCAAGAGCGCCACGGCAGGCGCGGTCATCCTCAAGGTGTTTTCGGACTCTGGGGGGACCGCTGAGATTTTCAACGAGACCCTGACCTTCAGCAGTCCGGCTGTGGCACTCAGCGCAGAGGTGAACGTCCCCTTCTTTTCCGGGCTCTGGTGGACCGTGACCGGGGACGCCAGTAGCGCAACCCATACTTGCAAGATCACTTTCGTCGTCCGCTCGATTGCCGGAAACGGGTAACGGGACTGGGAGGCTGGGATGGAGGACCTTGGCGGACTAGGCGGGCTAAGCGCGGCGGGGATATTCATCCTCATCATCCTCCGCGAGGTCTTCTCCTTCCTCAAGTCAAAGGAAGAGGATAGGCCAGCTACGTCAGACCCTGACCCCGAGTGCGTCAGGGAAATTGACGACCAACTCAAGCTGATTCGAGAAGCCCAGGTGAGGACCGCAGCCAACTGCGAGAAGATGGCAGAGGTCATGAGCGCAAAGGACGTAGATGGGCTCCCTTTAGTCTACACCCCGCGGTCGCTGGGGAAGTCCATCGAAGCGCTCTCAACGTCCATCAACAAGCTCGCGGACGACGTTCGGGGAAACTAGTGACCATCCGCAGCGGCTCTCGAGGCGATGAGGTCAAGTCCTTCCAGGAGTTCCTGATTGGCATGGGCTTCCTCCCCGAGGGGGAGGCAGACGGGGTGGCGGGTCCGCGCACCGCCGGGGCGATCAAATCCTACCAGGCAGCGTCTGGACTTGGGCAGGATGGAGTCGCTGGGCGGAACACCCTCAAGGCAGCTCGGGACGACGGGTGGGCCTACGACGACGGCCCGTCTCAGCCACAGATTGACGCGGCGAACGAGCTCGGGATTCCCGTTGATGTAATCCAAACTATCGAAGCCGTAGAATCAGGGGGCAAACCTAGGGCACTTAGGTTCGAGGCTCATGTTTTTCTGCGGACGAGGCCTGACCTCAGGGAGCAGATCCCCTTCACCCCCGGTCCCCGCGGATACAGCGTGACGCGCTCAGAGAGCGATAAGGACGCCTTTGAGCGCGCATTCACCCTCGACCCCAAGGCAGCGACCGAAAGCACCTCCTTCGGCCTCTACCAGGTCCTGGGCGGGCACCTGATCAAGCTGTACGGGAGCCCGGAGTCCGGGGTAGACCACTTCTATGCCTCCCCGACCGAAGTCTCGTACAAGTTGCTGGTGTCTTGGTTCAAGGCTTCCAGTCGAGCTCTCAAGGCAGCTCGTGAGAAGGACTGGAAGAGGCTTGCTCGTTATTACAACGGCCCTGGTCAGGTGGAGCATTACGGAGCGGCCCTAGAGCGCGAGTATGCAAAGGTCACTTCTTAGTGGACTGGGGACCAAGAGACGACACGATTGCGCTACTCTGCATCGCGGTGCTGGTTGTTGTGTTGCTGGTAATCCGTGCATGTATCCCGCCTGAGTGGCAGCATCCAGCCGAAATTCCCGAAACACCCCCTGAAAGTTTCTACCGATAGACTGGAGTCACTATGACACCCGCACTCAGACGGTCCCTCATTGCCGTGTTCACGGCCATCCTCGCTGCCATCGGTGTCTGGCTCAGCGGTGGTGATGATCCTGCCCCCGTAGTTGACGCCGACCCACCGGCTCATGACGACGACGACAGCGCCGTACTTGATGATGATGACAGCAGCGCGGACGATGACGACAGCGGAGGCGAGGGATGAGCGGGGAGACGGAGCGGGCCTGTGTTGCCTGCGATGCCGTGTATGACGGGCCCCTGACGTGTCCTGAGTGTGGAGAGCCGGGGGAGCCTCTGGGGGACGACGATGATTCCAGCCAAGACTGAGCCGATTAAGGAGCAAGGCAATGCCGACGAATCGTGAGAAGAGGCTAGCTAGAGAGAGGCAAGCCGCCGCCTTTGTTGAGCAGCACCATGGCCCAATGGCTGCCCTCCTCCAGGAGGTCACCGAGGACATTGGGGCAGAACTCACATCTCTGTCTCAGGTCCAACGCGATAGCCGGCTGGCAGCCGAGATGGCCTTCCGCCTCGATAACGCTATTGATGTTCCAAACGAACTGATCGAAGCATTGGATTGGTTTGGCTTCTACCTTGGTAGTCTGATTGTAATCGGGATCTACCGAGCCATCGAGCGAGCCATGAAGCGCAAGAAAGAGAAGGCAGAGAAACTTAAAAGACGCCTTGAGGAACGCGGTCCTCGCATGGCGAAGGCTGCTAGGCGTAGAATCGAGCGGCGAATCGCCAGGCTCGAGAGAGCCACGTAGAATTGGCTGGGAGTGAGTATGCCGATCAAGTACAAGAAGACCACACCCAAGTCCGCTTACGGGAAGAAGAACGTGAAGAAGAAGAAGAAGGTCAGCCGACGCGGTCGTCGCCCAGCTCCTCCTTCAAGCAGAACTCGGAGTAGGTAATGGCCACAGTCAGCACAGCAAAACAGGGAGATCCAATTGGCTCTGCCCTGTTCACCCTCACGGAGACGTCCACGACGGCCTCTGCGGTGAACATGGACGGAACATCTGGAACCCTCATCATGGTTGAGATCGACAACACGGGGAACTCCGTGGCCTCGTACCTCAACCTGTATGACGCAGGCTCAGCGACGGTCGGGACAACGGACGAGGAGTTCGTCTTCATGGCACCGGCCTCAACCAGGATCACCTACGCCTGCCCCGAGGGCGCCGCCTACGGAACTGGCCTGACCGGGGCTATTGTCTCGACCCCGGGCTCAGCAACCGGGCCGAGTTCGACGGTTACCGCATACATCCTCGTAAGCACCTAGGGAGAAGACATGGCTATCGCAGTAAAGAGTTCCGGCGTAACAAGCCCATTCTCCGCCCGAGGGGTCGAGGTCACTGACCTCGAGAACACCGGACTGAACGACTTCCTGAGCACCTCGACCACGGTTTACACCTTCGACCTCGACAACGCTGCCAACGGCGCAGTCACCTACTTCAAGCTGTACGACAGCGCGAGCCCGACCTACGGGACGACCGAGCCGAGCTTGATGATCAAGGTCGCCGCGAGCACCCGAGCCGTCTGGTCGATTGCCCAGGGGCTGAAGCTCAGCACGGGCCTGTCTGTGATGGCCTCTACGGTGGACGGCCCGGCTGCTGGCAGCTCTCCCGGCTCCAACTTCAACTGCAGTATGGTCGTCTCCTAGGCTTTTCCGACCTCAGTAAAGCCAGTAGACAGGAGCAGCCTGGCGAGCTCCTCTACGGCCGCGTCCTCTGAGCAGACCTCGTCCCACTCGATCTCGTGGCCGTTGACCGCCCTCACCGGGTCGAACATCAGGCGGGTCCAGGCCTGGTCAAAAGCCTCGTCTTCGTCGCCCCCGAACCCAACGACCGGGAACCTGAAGCAGTACATCTTCATTGGTTCAGCGCTCTCCTTGAGTTGATGACAGCGTCGATAGCAAGGTAGCAGTCCTCGCAACAGACTTGGTATCTGACCTCAAGAGAGAGCGCGTCCTTCCACTCCCTCGGGAGGAGTTGCGCTGGGGCGCAGTACTTCTCCCCAATGGGGTCGCCGCAAAGCTCACAGTCCCCGCTTGACAGCTCGACAATCAGCTTTGCTGCCTTTCGCACATCGCGTAGCCCCCTAATCATTCGGCCTTCTCCAGGATGTTCCGCATTCTCAGCGGGATGTGAAGCCATGCTCGGTACTCAGGGTCTACCTGCGCCCGGCTGAGCTGATCTACGGCCGAGTTTATCCTCTCGCGCTCCTCAGTGGTCAGTCTCTGTTCCCTGAACAGGGTGAGGATCTTGAGGGCCGCGCTGATGGGGATGAGGTCTTTCATCACTCACCCGACCTTCCCTCCCCGGGAGTGTGACTTACCCCGGGGTTTTGATTCTCCAAAGTACTGCCGACGGGCCCACTCCTCACAACAAGCGAGCGAGCACCAGGCCCCCTCTCCCCTGCGGCCCCGCCCCTCGTGGGGGGTTCCTTTGGCATACGCGGGCATGGACCCCCTGCAGTAGATGCACTTGGGGATGTGCCCCTCCGGTAGTTTTAGTCGTCTCATTGGTCACTCCTTCCTAGTGTCCTTCGGCAGTACTCTGCGATATTGCAGGCGTCTGCCAATCCGTCGTCTGGTTTTGTCTTGCGGCCTGGTGTGAGATCCAAAGCAGGAACGAGCCGTTTGCATGCGGCAATGCTCCTTGGCTTAGGGTCACCGGACCCCGGGCACACTTCGGACTGCCATCGCTTGGGCTGGACGATGTCGTATCGACACCCCAGCCCGGACAGCCACCCGTCCAGTCGTCCCCAGTTCTTTCCCATGGTGATGGCTGAGCTCGCTCCCATCTTAGGAGCTGGGCGACTCCCAAGAGCCTCGACAACAGCACTGATGCTGTCTGACGAGCAGCCTTCATCACAACACGCGCTCTCGAGCCAGTCACTTAACGCCCTCAGGTCCAGGTCCTTCCCTGTGTGCGGGAGTTTAGTGGATGAGGCAAGAGAGCCGTCCCCCCGAAGGAGGACGGCCGCGCCTTGTTTCCCTGGGTCCATGCCCAGGTACAGTTTAGAAGGGGATGTTGTCGTCATCGCTGAGCTCTGCTGCTGGCGCACCACTGAACTCGTCATCAACGACCTCGTTGAAGTAGAAGTTCGGGTATCCACTGGCTGAGGTCTTCTGGCGCATCCGGATCTTCTTCCCCACAAGGGAGGAAACGATTGAGCCGGCGTGGTTCGTCCCCTTGTCGTAGACCGTCTCCACCGAGGGCATCTCCCCCGTGAGGAGCATGAGGTCTTCGGCCAAGATCTTCAGGCCAACCTCACTCGCAGTCTGGAACTTCTCCACGTACTTGCCCTTACACAGGCCATCGACGACCTCGAGGCCCCACTTGTAACGCTCCTTGGTCTGCTTTCCGTCGTCGTAGAACCAGTAGTCGAACGAGGTCACCGTCACGACGTACTCGCCGTCCTGGATCTCATCCCGGTCTCGTCTTCCACCACCGCTAGATTTGGGGGGTCTTGGGGTGATGGTGTTCCACATGTCTGTAATGCTCATTCTTCAGTCTCCTTGGTCTTGGCCTCAAAGGCCTTCTCAAACGCGACCTCAAGGGCCTCGTAGTTCAGTTCAAGTAGTTGGGGAAGGGGTCGTCCGAGTTCGCCCCGAGAGCCGCACTCGATCTGAACCTTCCCGTCTCGGTGGGGCGCGGTACGAAGGGTCCGGTTTCCCTCCTCGTCCATCTCCGCTCGGACGATGAAGTCAACCACCCCGTGGAGCACCTTCCTGGCGCTGCCCGGGAGGGCCGAAGTCACGAGGACCTCGCCGCTTCTCTTCCCCTGCTCGTCTACCTCAATCTCCCTTCGCTCGTGGCTGATGAAGATGACCGACATGCCAAGGCCGCGAACGGTGGCAATCGCGTTGGTCAGCTTCCTTCGGGCGAGTTTGTAGCCCTTCCCGTAGCCGGCATCACCGAGGTCATCCCAGCCGTTGGCACGGCAGACATCGTCCACGAGGAACTCGTAGAGGTTGTCAACCGTGTCGATGACGAGGGTTTCCCAGCGGTGCTTTTCTTTGCTCTTCTTGAGCTCCATCACGACGTTCCGGAAGTCTGTCCAGTTGGCAATCTGCATGTCCGCGGCTTCCATGGCTGCGGTTCCGGGCTCGGTTGCGAGGAAGAGGGCCATTGGCCACCCGTTTGCCCAAGTGGTCTTCCCAATCTTCGGTGGTCCGTAGATCATCCAGAGGTAGGACGATTTCGTCCTGTGTGGCTTGTGTCTCTCAGTCGGTATCTGAACAGCGCTCATGCCTTCTCCTCTGTGCCCTGGCCCAGATCCTCTATCACCTCGAGAAACTCTGCCGTAGCAAGCGGATCTCCGACGGAGGCCCTCTTCTGTCGGTAGGTCCAGAGTTGTCTGGCCGCTCGCTGTCTTACCTTTTCGAGCTGGCCCTTGGGCCCAGTTGCCCAGGCCCTTGTCGCCCCGTCGGGGCCTTGGTGCATGACTATGATTTGTTTCGCTGCCGTGTTCATTGAGTCGCTCCTTCCATTCTCAGTTCTTGGTGCGGTCTATCGACCGTCTCGTATGCGTCGCGGGTAACTGCCCCGCAACAAAGGTCAAGGAAAGCGCAGCGACCGTACCGGCCGACGCAACTTTCCGTGTTTCTGATGGCAAAGCCACCATTCTCAACTGCAAGGATTCGCTTGTGGATCTCCCAGGCCTCTTGCCTCCAGAGTTCCATCTGCTCCTCCGTCCTAGTAACCATCTCGTGGTGGAAGTAAAAGTCAGGCCTGTCTAGGTAGTCCTCCTTCATTCGTCCGATGTACTGCTCCGGGGTTTCGCCCTTCCTCTGCTTGCTTCCAGGCCACTTGGCTACGGCATAGAACACCTTCCGAACCGACCGCCCAAGCAGCCTTGAAGCAGCCTCTAGGTACGCCGAGACCTGGAAGTCGATGTCGAGCCTGTCGATGTAACTGGCGTCGAGCCTTGAGGTCGTCTTGAACTCGTAGACAGCCGTCGCGTCGAGCCCATCAAGCACCCCAGAGAAGCGGTGTTTCCTTGAGGGTCGGCCCGTCTCCGGGTTGATGAGGGGGAGAGTGAACTGAACCTCCCGCCGTGCCGGCCAGTAACTCCAGCGCTCTAGGGCTCCAGACACCAGGGCCTCGGCAACGCCCGCGGCCATGGCAAGCTCGTCCCGAGCCTCTTGCCCGAACACCTTGCCTTGAAAGGAGAGGATGTAGTCCGAGGCTGCCTTCGGGTCTCGGTGTTCAATCCCCAGGTGGGCGGCCGTCCCCCGCCTCATGGCCCTCGACTTTGCCGGAGGCCGCAGCAACTCCACGTATTTGTACTTGTGTAGCCTCTGGCACTTCCCGTAAGTCACCAGTTCTGATTGCGTAATCGGTCGCATAGTCTTCCCAGTCCTGGAGCAGATGTTCTGCCCCGCAGTATTCGCAGGTAAAGGTGCCGTCCAAGCGGACAGACACCGTCTCGTGGTCGCAAAAGTCGCAGTAAGTGGGCGTCCTCATCGCGTGCCTCCTTCCTAAGAGGGCCACCCGGATAATACATTTGCCTGTAAATGAAGTCAAGCTGTTGTCTTACATCTGTCATGCCCCTATAGTCCTTGTCTGGAGGTCATAATGACAATAATTAAAGTAACAGGAACCGGACTTTTGCGAGAGTGGACCTCTCGCGAGAGCATTACAAGGCGAGAGGCTGCAGACCGACTCCAAGTCGGTGTCGCCACGCTGGACTCGTGGCTGCAGGGCAACCGTCGCCCTGGCCTTGCCGCTGCTCGGGTTATCGAGGAAGCCACCAACGGTCTAGTGAAGACCGATGACTGGCTTACTGAGGAGGAACTCGCGACCGTCCGGTCGGCTCGTCCTTAGCGCTGCGGGGGGTAGGGATGGCGCGAATCCGATCAATCAAGCCCGAGTTCTTCCACCATGAGGGCCTCGCTTCATGCACTCCGCATGCTCGCCTGCTGTTCGTTGCGATGCTGCAGCTCGCGGACAGGTCGGGGCGTTTCCGGTGGATCCCAATGCAGGTCCATGCCCACGCCTTCCCCCATGAGCGCGAGCTCGACATCCCGGCCCTGGCCGCGGAACTCGAGGGGATCGGGTGCATTCGGACCTACACCGTGGGCGGCAAGCGTTTTGTAGATGTAGAAAACTTCACCAAGCACCAGAAAGTACCTAATTCTGAAAGGAAATCCGTACTTCCGCAGGTGTCCCAAGAAACTTTGACAACTTTTGTTGGACACGATGTCAAACAAAGTAGGCATTGGAGGGATGGAGGTATGGAGGGAGACAGTGTCTCTAGTGGTCTGAATGGTAAGGATGTAGACCTTGGTACTTCTGTTAGCAGAGTCTGGAATACATATAAAAAGTATCACCCTAGAAGTAGGCACGCTCCTCCCAAGAGTTGGCGAGAGATGGTGGAGGATGCTCTTGGGGAGTACAGCGCTGACGAGCTTTGTCTTGTTGTCCGCTGGGCGAAGGAGAGCAGGGACTACTCGTTCCAGCGAAGTAAGAAGCTCGACAAGCTCAACAACATCCTCGCCTTCACAAAACTGCCGGGCAGGATCGAGTCTGCCCTGGAGTGGGCCGGGGTGGCGACTTCCCTGGAGTCGTACCTTGAGGCGAACGCTCAGGCTGCCATCAGGTACAAGGATGAGTTCGAGCAGGGGGGCAGGGCCATGGACCCGGGCACCCTCACCCACTACATGCAGGAGTATGGCCTTCCGGTTCCGTCTCCTGACATCGAGGCGAAGGTGATCAAATGGTTGATGAAGAGGAAGGTGTAGGAGAGATGTTTTCATTCAGTACTGAGTCTTCAGAGCGGGCTCTTGTTGGTGCGGTGTTCCTTGGCGGTGAGCGTGTTTTCTACGAAGCGGAGTCCCTTGGGTTGAGGGAGGACCACTTCTCGAAGCCGGGTAACAGGCTGCTCTGGGCGGTCTTTCGTGACGGCCTTGAGGGTGGGGTCAAGCCAGACGTCGGGATGATCTACGAGCGACACGAGCGGGACATCGTCAAGTTCGGAGGCTTCTCCTGGTTGAGCAGTTTCAGTGGTGCCTGTGGCTCCATCCACCATGTCCCCAGTTACGTGGACCGGGTGATCGCCGGCCACCGTCGAGCGAAGATCCTCCACGCAGCTCGGCTGGCCCTCGAGGCCGGCAAGTCACCAGACAACACGGCGGCAGACATTCACGCCCTCCTAGAGGGGGCTCTGAGTGACTCTGCGGGTGAGGTTGGCGTTGGGTCCGAACTAGAAACAGCAGAGAGCCTCGTCATGGACTGGGCGGCGAGGAGACAGTCTGTCCTCGACGGTGAGACTGAGTCCGATGAGCTGACGTGGGACATCCATGCGCTTGATCGGTTCGTGGCAGCGGGCCCAGGTCACTTGGTTGTTATCGGGGGTCGCCCGAAGATGGGGAAGAGCCAGCTCGCTCTCTCCATCATGGCGAACATCTCTAGGAAGTACGGCCCGACCCTCTTCTGTTCTGCGGAGATGGGGAGGGATGCCCTCGCCAGGCGGATCCTCTCCTCAAGCGCAGACATCAAGACAACAGACCCCAAGGCCTTCGCGGAGGGTACTGCTCGGGTGTTCAGGGAGTGGCTCGATGTCCCGATGTTCTTCGACTACAAGGCGCGTTCCTTCCAAAACGTCTCGGCCTCCATCCGCTTCGCCCACCGCAAGCACGGCATCAGGGCTGCGGCGATTGACTACCTGCAGTTGCTCGAGATGGCCGGCGCGAGGACCGAGGAGGAGGAGATCGGACGAGCCTCTAAGGGTTTCAAGAACCTTGCGGAGGACCTCGGCATCCCCATCGTCCTTCTCGTCCAAGTGAACCGTCGTTGCGAGGAGAGGGCGGACAAGCGTCCGGTTATGTCCGACATCCGCGGGTCTGGCCGTGTCGAGCAGGACGCAGACGCTGTCGTCTTCGTCTACCGGGAGTCCTACTACAACGAGCGGTTCGCTCGCCCCAGCCAAGTGGAGCTCCTCGTCCGAGCTAACCGGCACGGTCCCGCCGGAACGGGCATCGCCTTCTGGCGTCCGGGTGGTGGGTGGTTCCGCGACCCGACCCCCTGGGAGTCCCTAGGCAAGAGGGACCTCGACTAGACGGATCCAGCCGAGGTCCCCCTGCGGGGGCGCGGTGGCTTGGGGGTGGGGGGGGAGCAGCCGCGCCGGGTGCGGGGGGAGGATACTACTCCTCGTTTAGGATTGACATTGCTCTTTCTAGGGCCGATGGAAGTCCGCGCTGGTGGCGGGCCTGGTGGACGGCCTGCTTCGTGACTCCCATGTCCTCTGCCACCCGGGCGTCGGACCAGACTCCAAGCTTGGGGTGGTACTCGCCCAGGGGCTTGGTCAGGATGCTGGCGCCGAACCTCCTTAGGGCACTGCGGGCGGTGCGCCGGTCCACTCCCCACTTCGCAGCAAGGCCGGTGACGCTCCCAATCTTCTGGTAATCCCCGAGGAACAGTTCCCTCATCTCGTCGGTGATAGCTGGTGGTCTCATGCGATGGTCTCCTTCTCTGCTTTGATTATTTGTTCTGCGATCCGCTGAGCCACGATTGGCGTAACGGCATTTCCTACCTGTCGGTACTGGCTGGTCTTCGTTCCCTGGATGGGGTGGTCGCCAGGAAAGTCCATGAGGCGAGCACACTCGGCCACTGACAGCCTTCTGCGTCCAGTTGCGAGCCAGAGTGTGTCCGAGGCCCTTGCCGGCCCTCCCTGGGCCGTCCAGCCCGTGCTCTCTTTCCCGTTGGTCCCCTTGTACTCGGTCGCACTGACGAGAGCGCTGGGCCTGTCCAAGAGTTCGGGGTGCTCCCCCTTCCTCCACCTAGGAAGAACAACCCACGGGCCACCGTTCCCAATCTGCACGGCTGGGATCGTAGTACACGGCTCGTCCGTCAGGTCCCGGTAGTTCCTCTTGTGTGCGAGCTCGGGCGTCTGCGGGTTCCTTCCACCCCCGATGACCCGAAGCATCTGGTTCCCTTTGCCCCCGATGGTGGGCGCCGGCTCGTCCGTGCCCGCTGGCCTCTCTTGTCTCGGGTTGTTGCTCGAGTTCCTGCTACCGCTGAGCTCGCCGGTCAGCCCGAGGGCGTGGCCCACGGTGTTCCAGGGCAGGAGGTTCTTGTCGAAGAGCTCCCGCTCCTTCCCCGGGTCGCTGTGTGTCGGCTCGGGCCACTCGATGGGGTGGGGGCCGGCGACGATGAACACCCTGCGCCTCCGCTGGGGAACCCCGAAGTTTGCGCTGTCCAAGACCTTCCAGTCAACCCACCTGAAGTGGCGACGGAGGTCTTGGAGGATCACCTGATTGAAGTAGGCATTCGGGCAGAGGGGTGTCCCGATGCAGCACTTCCCCTGCTTGCAGGCGCCCTTGTGGTTGGTGAGTCCGACCACGTTCTCTCCCACGAACCAAGTGGGCCGGAGGAAATCAACCACCTCAACGGTGGCGGGCCACATGTTCCTGTCGTCCTGAGCCCCCTTCCTTTTGCCGGCGGTAGACCACGCTTGGCAGGGGAAGGACGACCACAGGAGGTCTGGTGCCATGCCCTCGTACAAGGACAGGTCACGAACATCCCCCTGGACCGCAGGGAGTCCCGCAGCCCGCAGCGTGGAGCAGGCATCCTCGTCCCACTCCACACAGGCGAGGTGCTCACACCCCGCAGCCTCGAGTCCGAGGGCAGCGCCCCCAGCTCCGGCGAACAGTTCAAGTACTTTCATCTCTCTTCTCCTTCCTTGCTATGTCACAGTCGCCAGACCTGACGACCTCCTGGTACTCGTACTCAATGCACTCTTCACACTCGTCGGGGTGTGTTGTGTAGTACTCGGTGCCGCACCCCTTGCAGCGCCTCGCTTCGGTTGAATCTCTCACGTACCGCTCCTTCCTAAAGCCACTCACACTCGCCAAACGGCAGGCGGTGGACGTAAAGTCCTGCGTATTTTGCGTAGCTACTAAAGCTTCGCCCTTCCGGCAGCCCGTATCCCTTCTTCGCGCCCTCGTAGTACGAGTCTCGAATTGCCCTGATGGCCTCGTTCCTCGTCCTGCCCACCGCCGTCAGGGAGTACCCGTAGACGTCGAGCTCGGCTAGATAGACACCCTCCGCCTCCTTCTTCTTGCTCATGCTTCCTCCTAATAGTCCGCGCTTTTGAATGGCGCGGATGGGTCGTTCCAGGCGTAGTCAAGCTGGTCCTTCGGGGCGTCTTCGTCGGCCCACCGGTCGGTGTCCGGGTCGAGGTCTTCCTCTTCCGGGTGGCGGACTACAGAGACCTCGTTCTGGGTTTCAATCCAGACGTGGGCCCCACAGGACAGTGGCTTGTGCGGTCGGTAGATGACTCGGGCCACCTCCCTGCCTTCTCGGTCGTAGACGATGGCCTCATGGCCGTAGTCGTTTGACTTGTAGGTCTTCACGGTCAGGACCGGGTCGGCCTTGCCGTGCTTCCGGTTCGCTTTGATGATGTGTTGGTTGACGTGGATGATGGTCTTCATTTCTCTTCTCCTGGTTCGTTGTTAAGTGCCGGTTTGACCACCTTCAATCAGGCGTCCGTTCACCACGCTGCCATCCCGACAGCACCGGCAGGCATACCAGTCATCACCTTGAGTTATGATCGGCGGCTCAGGTGACGGCTGGCGGAGGGAGTGAGCCGCCTAGCCGTTGCTTTGCCTCTGGAGTCCGGTCTTCACCGAGTCCAGGTGGAACTTGTAGACCTTCCCGTTGGTGATGCTCTCACCCAACACGGGGTACTTCCTCGCCCTCGGCTTGATGCCGCAGACCCGGAACACGCCATTGAAGGTCTTGAACATCTTCCCGTAGTCATCCGGCTCGAGGCCGAAGCGAGGCGCGAGCTTCCGGAACTCAGTCTCCTTCGGGTCGATAGCCTCTCCGTCCTCGGCCCTCTCGGGGACGACGAACTTGAACGCCACCGGGATCTCAGTGCTGGAGTACGTGCAGTGCTTCCTAGACACGACGATGCCGTGCCTCATGGCGATTTGGCCCAGAGCCTCCTCCGCCTCATCAAGGAGCATCTTCACAGTGCTTCGGTCAACAGAGTTAATAGTCATCAGTCTTTCCTTCCTTTGCCGTCTAGTTGGCAGTTTTTGGTGACGGCCCTGCCTCTCGGGCAACGAACCGACCACCGACACACCCAGCCCAGGCAACAAACGCCTGTTCTCGGGACATCGTTTTAGTGAACATAATCGCCAGCGAACCGGTCTCGTGAGAGACCGTGAGCCCCGACTTCAGCAACAAGAGAAGCTCTGGGAACGGGAGCCTCTCCCTCTCATCGACAATCCTTCCCACTACATTCTCCCCGGCCCATGGTCGGCCTCGTGCTGTCGCTGCAGTTCGAGCTCGACTTCGGGGCCACAGGCAACGCAAAGCCCGTCGTCTCCCATGGTTGCTCCGGGCACCCGACAGGACGGGCAGAGGCACTCGCACTGGCAAGCAGTGCAGCCTCCACACGCGCTGCACCAGGTCTCGGGTGGTCGTCCTTTTCTCTCCTCATGAGTACTCCCTGGGGGCCATCCGCCCCCCTCTACTAGGTTGAAGATTCCTTCGGCTTGTTTCCTGCCTTCCTCGGTCATCTCACTCCACGACGGCTGGTCAGTCATGCTTCCTCCTGGGCCGCGTTCAGCGCGGTCTGGATGGCGATGGCGATGGCGAGCCCGCGCTGGTTGTCGTCCTGGTCGGTGCGGTCGCACTTGACAAGGGCGATGGTCCGCTCACAGGCGTCCACGATGCGGTAGGACCCGTCGTTGTCGCAATACACCTCAACCGGGCCAGAGCCCAGCGTGTAGCGGGGGTCATGGCGTCGCCCGTTGCGCTCCTCCGCAGCTTCGCGGGCCATGTCGAATGCAGTCCTCATGGTCTAGTCCCTCCGTCCAAGTTGGACCGAGACGACGGCGCCTTCCAGGGCCGTCACAAAGATGCCCCAGAGGAGGTCGTCGGACACCTCGGTGGTGGTGGTGGTAGTGGTCATGTTCTCTCCAGTTGGGGTTGGGGGTTGGGGGTTGGGGAGGATGTCCCAGAGCCGCTTGTAGAGCCTGGCCTTGCTTTGTCTTGGGGTCGTCATGTCTCTTCTCCTTCCAGTGTTTTGAGCACGGACTGTGCATTTAGCTTCGCTATCAACAGGCCATCTAGGTCGCCATCAAGAGACTTGATGAAGACCTTTAGGGCGTCCATGAGGAGGCGCTTCTCCTCTAGGGTTTTCATCCACTTGATTGCCCATGTTCGGTTGAGTTCGACGTAGTCGGCTGCGTCTGGCCCGGTGTGCCAGTCGCCGCTCCGCTCGTCGTAGTTGTTCTTGTCCATGTCAGTCAGCTCCCTCCTCCTTCTTATGCGACACGCCGGACAAATCCGGTGGTGTCCTTGGTTGCGGGGCCTTTTGCGTACAAGGCGATCCAATGCCCCGGCGGATCGTCAAACCTAATGTCGTCGTTGTCGCCGGAGATGACGGGGTAACCCATCCACCCGCCGGCATCGAGCAGCCGCTGAACAGCCGCCTTCGCCGCCGCCCTGGTCGTACCACCCTCGGACGAAAACACCGCCGCAGCGTTGTACCCAGCCCTCAGGTACTGGAGGGCGTGCTGCATGGACGACTCGCCCTCGCTCAGGCTGTAGGTGAGGTGGTAGTTCGACGACACCTTCCTGTATTCAAGCGGCCACTTCGAGTAGTCGTAGAAGGTCAGGTTGGGGAACTCGTCCACAATCCCAGACCTCTCCCACGGAACGTCGCTCGTCCCGTTCAACCGAACCGCGGGCTTCATCCCCTTGACCCCAGCCAGATAGATGTGCTGGTTCAACTCCATGCGGAGCTGGTCAAGGAACACATCGGGGAACAACTTCCACAGGGCGGTCTTCGATACCCGACAGACGTAAGCCGTGTTGGTAACTAGTTGTCCGGTCTTATTGATACAGACCGAGGCACAGTTCGTGGCGAACGGACAGGTATTGAACCCCGACTCGTAGGCCGGGGCCAGGTGCATGATCGCAGTCAGCACCCCCTCCTTGTTTCCTTTCTCCACCTTCAAGTTCGAGCCCAACAGCTTTCGCAGTCGGCCCGACTTCGTGAACTGAAGCTGGTGTTGTAGGTTGCTTGCATCTACGTCGACCCCGATGGGGCCGAGCACTTCTCTCGCTCTGTCAGTAATCCTCATGGCTTTCTCCTTCCTGAGGTGTTGTCTAGCTAGATGCCCATCCAAAGAACAGGTACTTCCCTTCGCCTCCCTTCTCCATGCCGTACATGACGCAGCCAGCGGGGCCCCACTTGTCTTCGACGCGGGGGTCGTCGCTGTTGACCAGGTCTTCCGCGTACTTGACCGGGTCTGTGTCGATGGGGAGGCCGATGAGGACAAAGTCGTGCTTCTCGGCAACGGTCCCGGTGTACCCGGCGTGACCGTGGTCGTACCGAGCTCGCTCGACAGCCTTGTCGAAGGCCTCCTTGGCGGTCTTTCCGACCGATTCCGTTATGAACATGTTCGCACCCATATCTAATCTCCTATCCTAGGCGATAGTATGCCACAGAGGTTGACCCATGTCAACCCCTATGGGCACACTGGTTGTTGGTTGGTTTAGGGCTTGGCTGGGTAGCGCGGGTAGCCCCGGATTGGCGTCACTTCCTTGTGGATCTCCACGAACTCGGGACGCTTGCCGTGCTTGTCCTGGTAGGCCTTGACGAAGGCGACAGCATCGCAGTCCTCCTCAAGGTAGGCGAGGCCTCCTCTCTGGTATGAGTAGCCCGTGATCTCGCCGTCGATCCCCAACTCGGTGAGCATCTTCCTGGGGACCTCGAGCCACCCGTGTCCTGGGTCTGTGTGAAACGTAAACATGTCAGTCTCCTTCCGTGACTAGGTGAATTAGGCTCAGGCTTTGGAATATCTCCGTTGGGAGGTCTCCCCAAGAGAGCCCTCCGGTGACTAGATACCTCTTGCCGTCGATGTGAACGTCGGCCAGCTCCCTGGAGGGGGAACAGAAGACCTCGTCAATGGCGTCCTTGAGCAGCTCCACGGGATCTTGGCCCGACCGCTCGTCGTCGCTACAGAAGTCAAGCGTCTCAAGCACGTAGAGGCGTTCATCCTCCGATATCGACTCGGCCCGTCCTTTCAGTAGGTCGATGTCCACGTTCTCTGGGACTCTTGCGAATGTGATCAGCATGTCGGCACCCATCTCAGCCTCCGTTCACGGGGAAGGTGAGGTCCTCGTGGCCTGCCGACTGGCCGAACAGAGCCCCGCCGTCGTTACCCTCGTCGTCCGCAGAGGGGAAGATCATCGACCCGTCAGTGAACTCAATGACGACGGGTCGACTGTACTCCCAGCCCAGGTGTACAGCCTCGTCCCCGGTCATCCAACTGACAGCCTTGATCGTCTTTCCGACGAGGTGCTTCTTGGCGTAGTCCATCCAGTACTTCGTTTGTTCCTTCTTGTTCTTGAACATCTCTGTTCTCCTTCCTATTGGTTGTGCCCGTTACTTGGGCGAGAAGCCGCTCTTCAGGCGCTTATGCACCGTCTTGAGTGCGGCTATTAGCAACTCAACCCTGTGCATGACTTCCGTCTCGCCCAGGTCTGAGTCGTATGCGTCGTCAGTCCACTGGTGCAGGCTGACGAGGTGGTTGTCGAGCTCGGTTCCATCCCAAGCCCACAGGCAGGACCCGACACATGACACACAGGTGTCGTCCTCCATCTTGTCCGGTGGGTTCGCGTCTCCGCATGTCCCGCACACTTCGCAGTCACACGTTGTCGTCCCGCTTGCGTGGAACTGCTTCCCGCAGGCGCCGCATGTGTGCCAGTAGCAGTCCCAGTCGTCAGGTACGTTTCTCATGCCTCTTCTCCTTCTGTCATGCGCTCAAGGTCAGCAAGGGACGCTGCCGTGAACTCCTCTGGGGTTCCCCCCGTCAGGATCTCGTCTGCTCGCTCTCTCATGCTTCCTCCGAGGTTGCGTTGTTGATGGTTGCGTCAATCGCATCCAGCGCGTCGGACAGGCTTTCGTGAAAGTCATCTCCGGGCTGCCAGTTGCACACAAGCGAGTCCGATATGCTTGCCCTCACCGCCCTCAGTACAGCCAACATCTCAGGCGCGGCGACTATGAGTCTGGCGTTTGCTTGGGCTGCGGGGTCGTTGCCGGCAGGGCCCCCGCGAGGGATGTGGACGACCATACCGTCGTCCTTGTCCACGACGTGGGCGTCATCCCCCGGCCTCCCTGAAGCCCAACCCCTGCGGTCCTCTATTTTCCAGGGCCCAGGTGAGTGTTCGTTGTTACTCATTCCTCTTCTCCTTCCTTGTCGCCAACCAGGGATCTGGCAGCGTCAACAGCCCCCCGGAGGTTCGATACAAAGC